>JAESFR010000037.1_pt1 | contig 347238 bp, 328 predicted proteins | sample 9266191 | NCBI WGS metagenome assembly JAESFR01 (sample SAMN14503063, study PRJNA617104) | algae metagenome | isolation source: Pleurocapsa minor HA4230-MV1 and co-occurring heterotrophs from cement on... | place: USA: Nuuanu Pali Lookout, Hawaii | collected 2009-07-20 | reverse complement strand
GCGACGACTCGAGTCCCTTGACGTGCTCCGCGGCGTCGATGCCGGACGGAACGTCCTTCGCCTCGACCGTGACCTGGGTGCCGAGGTCGGCGTGCACCTGCGAGCCGGGGGTGTCCTCCGGGTCGTCCGTGAGCACCGACTCGAACGTCCACTCCATGAACATCGTTCCGGCGAAGGCAGGGTTCACGGAGGGGAACTGCACGGCCCAGACGATCCGGCGCGGCGGGTCCATCGCGACGATCTTCGTCACGGTCACGTCACTGTGCTCGGAGTACTTGCCGGGGGCGTCGTGCGTCTCGTAGGTCAGAACGGTCTCGAAGCCGCCGCCCGCACGCAGATCGAAGTGCTCGAGGTGGGCGTGCATCCCCTCCGGCGGCAGCCACGCGGCCAGCAGACCGGGGTCCTGGAACGCGCGGAACACCTCCTCGGGGAGGGCGGCGATACGGCGGTGGGCGGAGTCGACGCGCATGCGTCCAGCCTAGAGGCGCGGACGCGAACAGGGCGAACACCGCGGGGGCGGCATCCACTGTCGCACGTGCGTCCTACGCTGAATCCATGGCGACCCGACGCAGCTCCACGACCGCGCCGTACCGCTGCACGGAGTGCGGGTGGACCGCCCTCAAATGGGTGGGCCGCTGCGGCGAATGCCAGCAGTGGGGCACCGTGGTCGAGGCGGCCGAGCCGACCGGACTGACCCGCTCGGTCACGGCCGTGACGCCGGGCGCCGACCGCGCCGCGCGCCCGATCACGGCGATCGACACCCGCGATGCGCCGCGCCGGACGACCGGCGTCGGCGAGTTCGATCGCGTCCTGGGCGGCGGCATCGTGCCGGGGGCGGCCGTCCTGCTGAGCGGCGAGCCGGGCGTCGGCAAGTCGACGCTGCTGCTCGAGGTCGCGGCGCAGAGCGCGCGCGCCGGACGCCGGGTGCTCTACGCGAGCGCCGAGGAGTCGACCGCGCAGGTGCGCCTTCGGGCCGAGCGCACCGGCGCGCTGCACGACGAGCTGTACCTCGCGGCCGAGACCGACCTCGCCACGATCCTCGGGCACATCGACGAGGTCCGGCCCGAGCTGCTCATCGTCGACTCGGTGCAGACGGTGTCGTCATCGCTGTCGGAGGGGATGGCCGGGCATCCGAGTCAGGTGCGCGAAGTCGCCTCGACCCTCATCCGCGTCGCGAAGGACCGCGGACTCCCGGTCATCATCGTCGGGCACGTCACGAAGGACGGCTCGATCGCGGGCCCGCGCATCCTGGAACACCTCGTCGACGTCGTCTGCCAGTTCGAGGGTGACCGGCAGACCTCCCTGCGGTTCGTGCGCGCGCTGAAGAACCGCTTCGGACCGACGGACGAAGTCGGATGCTTCGACATGACCGGCGCGGGCATCACCGAGATCGCCGACCCGAGTGCCCTGTTCCTCGGTCACGGCAGCCCCGAGCCCGGCACGTGCGTGGCGATCGCGCTCGAAGGGCGGCGGGCCATGCCGGTCGAGGTGCAGGCGCTCACGATCTCCTCCGGAGCCCCCAACCCCCGCCGCATCGTGAACGGCGTCGATTCCGCGCGCGTCGCGATGGTGCTCGCGGTGCTCGAGAAGAAAGCCCGCATCAAGACCTCCGACCTCGATGTATACGTCTCGACCGTCGGCGGTGTGCGCTTCACCGAGCCGGCGGCCGACCTCGCGATCGCGATCGCCGTCGCATCATCAGTGCGCAACGAAGCGACGCCCAAGGGCCTCGCCGCGATCGGCGAACTGAGTCTCGCCGGCGAGGTGCGTCCCGTCACCCAGACGGCGCAGAGGCGCAGCGAAGCGGCGCGCCTGGGTTACACCGATCTCATCGACGACCGGTCCCGCGACCTGCGCGGCGCCCTCGCGGATGTCCGTGCGAGGTCCAAGAGCGTGCCCGGCGAGGGCGTCCCCGAGTTCTGAGGCCGCCGGAGGGGCGCTCGCGTCCTGAGCGCCCACGCTGGCCGCGCCGGGTTCCGACGTCAGCGGTGCCCGCGCCGACCGCGGCTGTCCCTCATCCCGAGCACGACCGGGATCACCAGACCCGCGGCGCAGACGAGGCCCACAACGACGAATTCCATCCGGCGAGTGTGCCAGACGGTGCGCGCGAAGTCGAGACCCGTCCCCGGCGCGCCGTCGTGGCCCGCCGGGCCACCGGTGCTCGATCGGCCGAGGTGCGAGGCCACGGCGGATACCGCCCGGTATCACAACTCCTGCAGTTCGTGCGGGTGGCGGGATGGACCACCCGTGATTCCGGTGAACCGCGAATCGCGGTCCGGAGATCGCAGGAGTTGTGCGCCGTGTCTGGCGGAGCTCTCCGGCGCCCGCGGTCCGCACGTCGCCATGAGCAGAGGCGGCACAGGCCCGGGCGCGCTCGGTCGGCGCCTCAGGCGTCCAGCGCGGCGATCAGGTCCGCAGGTGCGGCCTGCATCGGATGCGGCCCCGTCGCGTCGATGAACACCGTGGAGATCTCATCCCCGTGCAGCCCGAGGTATGCACGCAGCCAGCCGGGTGACCGCAGCGCGACGGCCGGCGGGAGCCCGGCGGGCTTGCGGGCGATGTCGCTGAACAGCAGCAGGAAGACCGCGCCCGTCTGGGGGTCGCGGTGGGTCCAGACGTCGCCGTCACCCGGCATCCCGTCGCCGTCGTGCGGCGGCGGGAGCGGTACGACCGTCGGCCCGTGCCGCAGCGCGAACGCCACGGCGGCGAGGTCCTGGGTCTGCAGCGCGTCGCTGAGCGCGGTGTTGCGGAACTCGGGCTGGTCCTCGGTCGGAGCCGGCGCGTCGGGGTGCGACATCACGCCAGCGTAGCCGCGCTCCGCGCAGCCGGGCCCACGCGGCGGCCGTTCGCGCGCGCTCAGGCGAGGAAGCCGCGCAGCAGGGCCTCGGAGCCGGCGAGGTGTTCGAGGGTCGCCGCCTCCGCGGCATCCGCGCGCCCGGCGAGGATCGCGGTGACGATGCGCTCGTGCTGGGCGTTGGAGTGCTCGATGTTGCGGGGCAGGAGCGGAAACGTGTCGAGCCAGGCGTTCACGCGCGCGCGGTTCTCGGCCGCGATCGCGACGAGGGAGGGGATGCCGGCCAGCTCGGCGATCGTGAGGTGCAGGAGGGTGTCGAGGCGCCGGTAGTCCTCGGCGTCGGCGCCCGACGCCGCCTCGTGACGCGCCCACAGATCGGCTCGCGCCTCCGGCGTGAGCGTCCGCCCGGCGGCGGTGCGCGAGGCGCCGGCCTCGATGACGCGCCGCAGCCCGAGCACATCCTCCAGCTCGTCGAGCGGGACGACGCCCGGATGCGGCGCCTGCGGCAGCGGGTCGGCGACGAACGTGCCGCCGTAGCGTCCGCGGCGCCGGACGAGGTACCCGGCATCCGCGAGTTCGCGGATCGCCTCGCGCACGGTGTCGCGACTGACCTCGTAGCGTCCCGACAGCTCGCGCTCGGAGGGCAGGGACTCGCCCGGCGCGACGACTCCGAGCCTGATGGTCTGCACGAGCCGCGCGACGGTGTCTTCGAGCGCGTTCCCCTCGCGCAGCGGCCGGTAGACGACCTTGCGCACTTCGCGCAGCGGGGCGTCGCTCATAGCAGGACCCATCCGCGTGCAGAACTCCACAGGATCACGCGCCCGGACGGGCATTCCGGCCATGTACGGGTTCGGAACGAGCGAAAGTGAGGAGTTCTGCACATGAAGGCCCCTAGAGGGGAGTGACGTAGGCGTTCGTGATGCCGCCGTCGACCACGAACGCGGTCGCGGTGATGAACGACGCGTCGTCGGAGGCGAGGAACGCGACGGCCGCCGCGAGCTCCTCCGGCTCGGCGAACCGCCCCATCGGCACGTGCACGAGCCGGCGCTGCGCCCGCTCGGGGTCCTTCGCGAAAAGCTCCTGAAGGAGCGGTGTGTTCACCGGTCCCGGGCACAGGGCGTTCACGCGGATGCCCTGGCGCGCGAACTGCACCCCGAGCTCGCGCGTCATCGCGAGCACGCCGCCCTTCGAGGCGGTGTAGCTGATCTGCGACGTCGCCGAGCCGAGCAGAGCGACGAACGACGCCGTGTTGATGATGGAGCCCCGCCCCGCGGGCACCATGTGTCGCAGCGCCGCGCGCGAGCAGAGGTACACGCTCTTGAGGTTGACGTCCTGCACGCGATCCCACGCCGGCAGCTCGGTCGTCTCGATCGAGTCATCGTCGGCGGGCGAGATGCCGGCGTTGTTGAACGCGATGTCGAGCCGGCCGAACTCCGCCGCGACTCCGTCGAACACCTCGTTGACGAGGGCCTCGTCGGCGACGTTCACCCGGCGGAACACCCCGCCCACCTCGGATGCGGCGGCCTCGCCCGTGGCGGGGTCGAGGTCGGCGATCACGACGAGCGCGCCCTCGGCGGCGAAGCGGCGCGCCGTGGCGAGCCCGATCCCGCTCGCGCCGCCGGTGATGACGGCGACGCGGTCCTTCAGTCGCTGGGTCAGATCCATATGGTGTTCCTCTTCTCCTTCATGTCCCGAAATCTCCGGTTCATGTCCCGCAATGTGTCGAATAGAGAGTCCCGAAGCGGTGGAATCCGGGACATGGTGTGTGGGGGGCGGATGCCGGGGTCACGCGTCCGTGGCGAAAAAGACGTTCTTCGTCTCGGTGAAATGCTCCGCGGCATCCGGTCCGAGCTCGCGCCCGAGTCCCGACGCCTTCATCCCGCCGAACGGGGTCGTGTAACGCACCGACGAGTGCGAGTTGACCGACAGCACCCCGCTCTTGACGCCACGCGCGACCCGGACGGCCCGACCGAGGTTCTCGGTCCAGATCGAGCCGGCGAGCCCGTAGATCGTGTCGTTCGCGAGTTCGATCGCGTCGGCTTCGTCCTCGAACGGCATGACCGCGACCACCGGGCCGAAGATCTCGTGCTGCGCGACGCGGTCGTGGCGCGAGTCGGGGATCACGACCGCCGGCGCGAACCAGAAACCCGGTCCGCTCGGCGCCGAGCCGCGGAAGGCGACGCGCGAGTGGGTGACGAACGGCGTCACCGTGTCGCGGTGCGCCGCCGAGATGAGCGGGCCCATCTGCGTCGCCTCGTCGTGGGGGTCGCCGACCCGCCAGTCGGCGACCGCGGGCTCGAGCAGTTCGAGGAAGCGGTCGAACACCGAACGCTGCACCAGGATGCGGCTGCGCGCGCAGCAGTCCTGGCCGGCGTTGTCGAACACGGCGCCCGGCGCCGACGCGGCCGCCTGCGCGAGATCGGCGTCGGCGAAGACGATGTTGGCGCTCTTGCCGCCGAGTTCGAGCGTCACGGGCTTGAGCGCCCGCGCGCACCCGGCCGCGACATCGGTGCCCACTTCGGTCGAGCCGGTGAAGACCACCTTGCGCACATCCGGGTGCGACACGAAGCGCTGTCCGACGACCGACCCCGAACCCGTCACGACTTCGAAGAGGCCGTCCGGCAGCCCGGCCTCCCGCGCGAGCTCACCGAGCCGCATCGCCGTGAGCGGCGTGAGCTCGGCCGGCTTGAGCACGACCGCGTTGCCGGCCGCGAGCGCGGGGGCGAACCCCCAGGCCGCGATCGTCATGGGGAAGTTCCAGGGCACGATGATGCCGACGACGCCGTACGGCTCGTGGAACGTCACGTCGATGCCGCCCGCGACCGGGATCTGCTGACCCACGAGACGCTCGGGCGCCCCGGCGTAGTAGTTCAGCACCTGGGCGACGTGTGACGCCTCCCAGCGCGCGGACCCGATCGGATGCCCGGAGTTGCGCACCTCGAGCAGCGCGAGCTCTTCGACGTGCGCCTCGACGACGCGCGCGAACGAGCGCAGCGCATCGGCGCGCGCGACCGGCGCGAGCGCGGCCCACGAGCGCTGGGCCCGGACGGCGCGGGCGATCGCGTCGTCGACGTCTCCGACCGTCGCGCGGGGCACGTCGCGGAGCGGCTCCGCGGTCGCCGGGTTGATGACGGTGAAGCTGCTCACGTCCGTGCCTCCGAATCCATGCGCGAAGCGGCATACACCGCGGTGTCGCCTCCGCGCGCGCGCCCGTACTCCGCCGCGGCGTCCACGAGACCGGCGAACAGGCGACGGTCCTCGCGGTTCTCCTCCGGGTGCCACTGCACGCCGACCAGGTAGCCGTCGGCGGTCGACTCGAAGGCCTGCACGAGTCCACTGTCGTCGCGCGCCGTGACGTGGAGTCCTTCACCCAGGCGGTCGATGCCCTGGTGGTGGTAGCTGTGCACCGCGAAGTCCCCGGCTCCGATCAGGTCTGCGAGCACGGTTCCCCCCTCGACCGAAACCGTGTTGGTGGCGAACACGCCGCCGCCGATCCGGTGACGTTCGGTGCCGAGCGCGTCGGGAAGGTGCTGGTGCAGCGTCCCGCCGCGCGCGACGTTCACGAGCTGCAGTCCGCGGCAGATCGCGAAGACCGGCATCCGCCGCTCTTCCGCTCCTCGGAACAGTGCGAGCTCCCATTCGTCGCGGTCCGGGCGCGCCGGGTCGGTGCGCGGATGCCGCTCGGCACCGTACAGCTCGGGCTGCACGTCGAGACCTCCGGTGAGGATGAGGCCGTCGAGGCCGTCGAGCACCGCAGCCGCGGCATCCGTCGATGCCGGCTGCGGGGGCAGCAGCACCGCGATTCCGCCCGACGCGATCACGGCGTCGAAGTACTGGTGCGGCAGGAACGCCGCGCGCACGTCCCAGACGCCCTGCTTCGCCTGCTCGAGGTACGTCGTCAGTCCGATGACGGGATGCCGCGCGTGAGGTCCCCCGGCCACGGGTGCCCCCGACATGTCAGAGACGCTCGAAGCCACGGATCCGCTCCCAGTCCGTCACGGCCGCGTCGTAGGCCTCGACCTCGATCCGCGCCTGGTTCAGGTAGTGCTCGACCATGTCGCCGCCGAACGCCGCGCGGGCGATCTCGGACTCCTCGAAGAGCTGCGCCGCGTCGCGGAGCGTGGTCGGCAGGTGCTCGACGCCCGAGGAGTACGCGTTTCCGGCGAGCGGGTCGGGCAGAGGCAGTTCGTTCTCCACGCCGTACAGCCCGCCCGCGATGATCGCGCTGATCGCGAGGTACGGGTTCACATCGCCGCCCGGCACACGGTTCTCGGGCCGCAGCGACGAGCCGTGACCGATCACCCGCAGGGCGCACGTGCGGTTGTCGAGGCCCCAGGCCACGCCGGTGGGGGCGAACGTGCCGCGCTGGTAGCGCTTGTAGGAGTTGATCGTCGGGGCGTACAGCAGGGTGAACTCCCGGAGCGTCGCGAGGATGCCGGCGATCCAGTGCTCCATGAAGGGGCTGAAGCCGTACGCGCCGTCGCCCGCCATGACGGGCGTGCCGTCATGGTCGCGCACCGAGAGGTGGATGTGGCAGCTGTTGCCCTCGCGCTCGTTGAACTTGGACATGAACGTGAGCGACTTGCCGTGCTTCTCGGCGATCTCCTTGGCGCCGGACTTGTAGATCGTGTGCTGGTCGGCGGTCTCGAGCACTTCGGCGTACCGGAACGCGATCTCCTGCTGACCGAGGTTGCACTCCCCCTTCACGCCCTCGCAGTACATCCCGGCGCCGTCCATGCCGCGGCGGATGTCGCGCAGCAGCGGCTCGAGCCGTCCTGAGGCCAGGAGGTCGTAGTCCACGTTGTAGTCGGTGGCAGGGGTCAGTCCGCGGTAGCCCTTCGCCCAGGCATCCCGGTAGGTGTCGTCGAAGACGATGAACTCGAGTTCGGTGCCGGCGTATGCCGTCAGGCCGCGCTCGGCGAGCCGCTCGCGCTGGCTCTTCAGGATCGCGCGCGGGGACTGCACCACGGGGTCGCCGCCCTCCCACGCGAGGTCCGCCATCACGAGGGCGGTGCCGGGCATCCACGGGATCCGGCGGAGCGTGGCGGGGTCGGACAGCAGCATCATGTCGCCGTAGCCCTTCTCCCAGCTCGACATGGCGTAGCCGTCGACGGTGTTCATGTCCACGTCGACCGAGAGGAGGTAGTTGCACGCCTCCGCGCCGTGCGGGAGGACCTCCTCCTGGAAGAGCCGCGCCGAGACGCGCTTGCCGACGAGTCGGCCCTGCGCGTCGCCGAAGGCCACGATGACGGTGTCGATCTCGTCGGCGGCGATCGCGGCGTCGAGCTCCGCGACGCTGAGGTTCCCTGGCATCCGTCACCTTCCTTGGCACTGAGCGCGGCGATCGTCACAGCCCGATCCGACGGGCGGCGACCACGCGGCCGGTCGTGCCCGCGCTCCGACCACTGTAACCACGGAATCGCATTCAAAGGTAGACAGAACCCACCTTTAGGGACACAATCATGCGCAGGGCGCCCGCCTCGCGCCACCCGAAAGCACGGAGGACCGATGAGCCAATCCAGCAGTGTGCCCCCGCACGGCGAATCCGCGAAGGTCGCCGGCGCGACCTATACGCGCGTCGGCAAAGAGTATTTCGAGAAGCGCTCGCTGAAACGGTCGGCCGGCATCTGGGGATTGTGGGGCCTCGCCGTCGCCGCCGTCATCTCGGGCGACTTCTCGGGCTGGAACTTCGGGATCGCGTACGCCGGGTTCGGTGGGATGCTGATCGCCTTCGCGATCCTCGTGATCATGTACTACGGCCTGATCTTCTCGATCGGGGAGATGGCGGCCGCGATGCCGCACACCGGCGGCGCCTACTCGTTCGCGCGATCGGCCATGGGCCCGTGGGGCGGTCTGGTCACCGGCTTGGCCGAGACGATCGAATACGTGGCCACCACCGCGGTGATCGTGTACTTCTCCGCGTCGTACGCCGATGCGATCACGAGCGAGCTGCTGAACTTCTCGATGCCGACCTGGGTGTGGTGGATCTTCCTCTATGCGGCATTCATCGGGCTGAATGCGGCCGGAGCGGCGATCTCCTTCAAGTTCGCGATCGTCGTGTCGATCATCTCGATCGGCATCATCCTCGTCTTCTCGGCGATGGCGGTCTTCTCGGGGGCGTTCCAGTGGGCGAATCTCTGGGACATCGCGCCGGAACCCGGTCAGACGGAGTTCCTCCCCTACGGCATCGTGCCGATCCTGTTCGCCCTCCCCTTCGCGATGTGGTTCTTCCTCGGGATCGAAGAGCTGCCGCTCGCCGCCGAGGAGTCGCACAACCCCGAGCGCGACATCCCCAAGGCCGGTTTCATCGCCCGGACGACGCTCATCATCACGGGTCTGCTCGTGCTGTTCCTGAACACCGGCGTCATCGGCGCCGAAGCCACGGGCGCTGCGGGCGAACCGCTCCTCGACGGCTTCCGCGCGATCGTCGGGGATCAGCTCGCGGCGATCCTCGCGCTGTTCGCCCTCATCGGGCTGCTCGCATCGCTGCAGGGCATCATGTTCGCCTACGGCCGCAACATGTACTCGCTGTCGCGGGCCGGCTACTACCCCCGGTTCCTGTCGCTCACCGGCAAGCGGGCCACTCCCTGGGTCGCGCTCGTGGTCGGCGCGGTCATCGGCTTCATCGCACTGGGCCTCGTCGACACCCTCGGCGGCACCGGCGGGGTCGCCGGCGCGATCGTGCTCAACATCGCGATCTGGGGCGCGGTCATCGCGTATGCGCTGCAGATGGTCTCGTACGTGATCCTGCGCAGGAAGTTCCCCGATGTGCACCGCCCGTACCGCAGCCCGTGGGGCATCCCCGGTGCCGTGGTCGCCGCCGGGATCTCGGTGCTGGTCTTCTTCGGGTTCTTCGTCAACGAAGCGGCGCGCCCCGCGATCATCGCGATCGCCGCGGTCTACATCGTCATCCTCATCGGGTTCGCCCTCTTCTTCCGCCATCGCCTCGTGCTCTCGCCCGAGGAGGAGTACGCGCTCTCGGAGGGCAAGCACTGGGATCCGCAGCAGGAGGGCTACGACGCGATGGACAAAGAGGTGTTCGGCGACAAGCCGTAGCGTCAGCCGCAGGGGGCGACGGGGTCGGAGCGGTCCGGGGGGACGCTCCGACCCCGCGGCATGTCTGCGGGCGGATGCCGAACCGCGCGCGCCGCGGGCGGATGCGGAAACCGCGCGCCGCGGGTACATGCAGGAACGTCGCCGTGAAATGACTCGGCCCCCTCGGGCCACCCCCTGCGCGGGGAGTGACTCGAGAGGGCCAAGTGCTCTCCGGGGGCTCAGTACCTCGCTGGGGACGAGAACGCTGCTGGGGACAGCTGTGAGCCATCGAAACGGGAGCTGGGATCTACGCTACGCTCGCGCGCCGCATCCGTCTGTCCCCTCTTCGGGGGACAGATCCGGACGGCGACAGGCTCTGTCGCCGAGGCGGCATCAGTACAGGAGCATCTGCGTCGACTGCGTCGACGCGATGCCGCCGATCTCGACGCTCAGATGGTACGACGCGCCGCCGCCCGGCGCGATCTGGCGGGCGGACTCGCCGCACGTGCTCACCGACGACCGCGTGCGGTCCCACGTGAGCGGCGCGGCACTCGAAACCGACTGGCCGGCGGCGAGGAGCACGACCATGTCGCTCGGCTCGGTCTGGCAGTCGGTCGACCGCCACCACACGTCGCTGCCGCTCATGATCGTGAAAGACTGCGCCGCCGTGCCGACGTTGAGCGTGCAGTCGTCGGCCCCGTTGTTCGTGAGGCGGATCGACAGCTGCGGGTTCTGCCCCGCCGCATACGTGTCCTGATCGGCGAGCGCCTCCACCGTGATGTCGCGCGCGACGCACGGCTGCGCGACGGGCGTCGCCTCCGGCGACGGGGTCGTCGGGACGGGTTCGGGCTCGGTCGTCTCCTCCGCGGCGGGCGTGGGGCTCGACGTCGTGGCCCCCGGGACCGGCAGATCGGTGGCCGTCGCGCGCGTCGGGCTCGGCGCGGAAGCATTCTCGGCGCCCGCGCTCTCGGCGGCGGCGCCCCGCCACGGCTGGGCGATGAGCACCCAGACGAGCGCCGCGACCGCTACGAGGGCCAGCAGCAGAACGATGCGCCGACGCCGGTACACCGCCGGGGAGTGCCGCCGGCGCGGGGATTCGCCGCTCATGAGCCCAGGGTACGTCGGCCTGCGGACCCCGCCGCGACGGCACGCGCGGGCCGGCGGCATCCTGCCAGGGTCCGCCTCCGGGGTCGGAGCTCAGAGCCTCTTGAGCATGCGGGTGTTGCCGAGCGTGTTCGGCTTGACGTGCGCGAGGTCGAGGAACTCCGCCACGCCTTCGTCGGGGCTGCGGATGAGCTGCGAGTACACATCCGGGTCGACGACCTGCTCGCCGATCTCCTCGAAGCCGCGGCGCGTGAAGAACTCGACCTCGAAAGTGAGGCAGAACAGCCTGCTCAGGCCGAGCGCGCGCGCGTTCGCCTCGAGCGCCGCGACGATCTCGCGGCCCACGCCGTGGTGCAGCCAGTCGTCGGCGACGATCAGCGTGCGCACCTCGCCGAGGTCTTCCCACATGACGTGCAGCGCGCCGCAGCCGATCAGGCGGCCGGTCTCGTCTTCGGCGACCACGAACTGCTGCACGGCCTCGTACAGCACGACGAGGTCCTTGCCGAGGAGGATGCGGCGCTGCACGTACGGCTCGAGCAGATCGCGGATGCCGCGGACGTCCGCCGACCGCGCCGCACGGACCCTGAACTCGCTCACCGCCCCAGCCTACGTCCGCGGGGCCCGGCGCCGGGGACGACGAAGGGGCGGATGCCGTGGCGTCCGCCCCTTCGGAATGTCAGGCTGAGCCTGCGTCAGTCGCTCGTGATCGCGAGGTCCGGCGTCGCCGCGATCTCACCGGCGGTCACGACGCCGACGGCGACCTTCTCGCCGCGCGGCGCGGTCTCGAAGACGAACGCACCGTTCTCCACGTCGACCTTCACGTGGTCGCCCGGGTTGAGCTCGCCGTGCAGGATTTTCTCCGACAGGCGGTCCTCGACCTCGCGCTGCATCGCGCGGCGCAGCGGACGGGCCCCGAGCGTCGGGTCGAACCCGATCTCGATGAGCTTGTCCTTCGCGGCATCCGACAGCTCGACCGTCATGTCGCGGTCCAGCAGACGCTCGCTGAGCCGCTTCGTGAACAGGCCGACGATCTGACGCAGCTCGTCCTTGTTCAGCTGCGGGAAGACGATGATGTCGTCGAGACGGTTGAGGAACTCGGGCTTGAAGTTGCGCTTGAGCTCTTCGTCGACCTTGCCCTTCATCCGCTCGTACGACGTCGCCGCGTTGCCCTCGACCTGGAATCCGACCGGTCCACCCGCGATCGCCGACGAACCGAGGTTGGTCGTCATGATGATCACGGTGTTCTTGAAGTCGATCACGCGTCCCTGACCGTCGGTCAGGCGACCCTCTTCGAGGATCTGCAGGAGCGAGTTGAAGATGTCGGGGTGCGCCTTCTCGATCTCGTCGAACAGCACGACGCTGAAGGGCTTACGGCGCACCTTCTCGGTGAGCTGGCCACCCTCTTCGAACCCGACGAAGCCCGGAGGGGCACCGAACAGGCGCGAGACCGTGTGCTTCTCACCGAACTCGGACATGTCGAGCGAGATGAGCGCGGTCTCGTCGTCGAACAGGAACTCGGCGAGCGCCTTCGCGAGCTCGGTCTTTCCGACACCCGTGGGGCCGGCGAAGATGAACGAGCCCGAGGGGCGCTTCGGGTCCTTCAGGCCCGCGCGCTGGCGGCGGATCGTCTTGGACAGCGCCGCGATCGCCTCCTCCTGGCCGATGACGCGCTGGTGCAGCGCCTTCTCCATGAACACCAGGCGGGAGGACTCCTCCTCGGTGAGCTTGAACACCGGGATGCCGGTGGCCTGGGCGAGCACCTCGGCGATCAGTCCCTCGTCCACGACCGCATGCGTCGCGACGTCTCCGGACTTCCACTGCTTCTCCAGGCGCAGACGCTCGGCGAGCAGGGACTTCTCCTCATCGCGCAGCGACGCGGCCTTCTCGAAGTCCTGGTCCTCGGACGCCTGCTCCTTCTGCTCGCGCACCTTCGCGATCTTCTCGTCGAATTCGCGCAGCTCGGGCGGGCTCGACAGGATCGACAGGCGCAGACGGGCGCCGGCCTCGTCGATCAGGTCGATCGCCTTGTCGGGCAGGAAGCGGTCGCTCACGTAACGGTCGGCGAGGTTCGCCGCAGCGACGATCGCGCCGTCCGTGATCTGCACCTTGTGGTGCGCCTCGTAGCGGTCGCGCAGACCCTTCAGGATGTTGATCGCGTGGGGCAGGCTCGGCTCGGCGACCTGGATCGGCTGGAAGCGGCGCTCGAGCGCGGCATCCTTCTCGAAGTGCTTGCGGTACTCGTCGAGGGTCGTCGCGCCGATCGTCTGCAGCTCGCCGCGCGCGAGGAGCGGCTTGAGGATGGATGCCGCGTCGATCGCGCCCTCGGCCGCACCGGCGCCCACGAGCGTGTGGATCTCGTCGATGAAGACGATGATGTCGCCGCGCGTGCGGATCTCCTTCGTCACCTTCTTCAGGCGCTCTTCGAAGTCACCGCGGTAGCGGGAGCCGGCGATGAGCGAGCCGAGGTCGAGCGAGTAGACCTGCTTGTCCTTGAGCGTCTCGGGGACGTCGTTCTTCACGATCGCCTGGGCGAGGCCCTCGACGACCGCGGTCTTGCCGACGCCGGGCTCGCCGATCAGCACGGGGTTGTTCTTCGAGCGACGCGAGAGGATCTGCATGACCCGCTCGATCTCCTTCTCGCGCCCGATCACGGGGTCGAGCTTGTTGTCGCGCGCGGCCTGCGTGAGGTTGCGGCCGAACTGGTCGAGCACGGCCGAGCCGCCCTGGGCGGCCTGCTGGCCCTCGTGCGCGGCACCGCTGACGGCGGCCGGCTCCTTGCCCTGGTAGCCCGAGAGCAGCTGGATGACCTGCTGGCGCACCTTGTTCAGGTCGGCGCCGAGCTTGACGAGCACCTGAGCGGCGACGCCCTCGCCCTCGCGGATGAGGCCGAGCAGGATGTGCTCGGTGCCGATGTAGTTGTGGCCGAGCTGCAGCGCTTCGCGCAGCGACAGCTCGAGCACCTTCTTCGCGCGCGGAGTGAAGGGGATGTGGCCGGTCGGCTGCTGCTGCCCCTGGCCGATGATGTCCTGCACCTGCTCGCGCACGGCGTCGAGCGAGATGCCGAGGGACTCCAGCGCCTTGGCGGCGACACCCTCGCCCTCGTGGATCAGGCCGAGCAGGATGTGCTCGGTGCCGATGTAGTTGTGGTTGAGCATCTTCGCCTCTTCCTGGGCGAGCACAACCACACGACGGGCACGGTCCGTGAATCTCTCGAACATCATCCAACCTCTCGGCCTCGGGGGCACGGAGCGCACTTCCGCGCGCTTACATCGAGGGTAACGACGCGGGGGATGCCGCATGCCGGTGTTCGCCCTCGGCATAGCGGCTCACGCACGGAGCGCACCCGGCGCCCGTCCGCTCCGGAGCGCTTGACACCGGCATCCCTCCGTCATATCGTTTTTCGATAACAACGATTATCGATAAGGAGCCGATGATGACCGCGCAGACCGACACGCCCCGCCTCATGTCCCGAGGAGATGCCCTTTCGATGGCGATGTTCATGGTCATCGGCGCCGGATTCGCGGTGTACACCGTCGTGCAGTCCGTGATCCGCATCGTGGAAGTGCTCTCAGGCGGCACGGTGCGCGTATTCGCGCAGTTCTCGGGGACGATGGCGGAGGTTCCGATCGGGCCGGACGGCGCTCCCGTCGCCGTCGAGCTGGACACCGCGTACCTGCTGCCTCCGGAGCTGCCGATCGCGTCGATCGCCGCGCTCGTGCTCGAGCCGGTCATCGTGGCGGCATCCGTCGTCGCCGTCGTGACGTGCCTGCTGCTCCTGACGTGGAACATCCTCCGCGGCCGCATGTTCAACCGCACCAACACGCGACTGGTCGCGACGGCCGGCATCGTGACGTTCCTCGGGGTGGCGCTCGCACCGTTCTTCGCGAACATGGGCGCGAACGGCGCCTTCGCGTGGATCTCGGAGCGCACGTTCGACAACGTGATCCTGACGGCGGAGCTGCCCCAGCTCTTCATCGTCGCGTTCGTCGGTGCGCTCGCGGCGACGACCTTCACGGTCGGCGACCGCCTGCAGCGCGACACGGAAGGCCTCGTGTGAGCCCGGCAGAGGACGACGGCCCGAGCGGGGTGCACTGCCGGCTCGACGAGCTGCTCGCCGAGCGGGGCATGACGCTGACGCGCTTGTCCGAGATCGTCGGAGTCTCGCTCGTCAACCTCTCGGTGCTCAAGAACGACCGGGCGAAGGCGATCCGCTACTCCACCCTGTCCGCCATCTGCCGGGCGCTCGAGTGCGAGATCGGCGACCTGCTCGTGCGGGTCGACTGAATTCCGCGCCGGGTCAGTCCGCCGAAGCGCCGTCGACGCCGAGGATCGGGGTCACGTACGACTCCCCGGTGGGCGAGACGAGAGTGAGCTCGACGTCGGCCACGCCTTCGAGACCCTCGACGCCCGCGATGACCGGGTTCGGCACGACGTCGGCCGTGCACGCCTTGTCGGCCGGGATGCCCGACAGGGATGCCGTCACCGCAGCGTCGCCGGTGACCTCGGTCGCGGTGATGGTCTCCGGGCAGCCCGACGAGCCCCACAGCAGCACGACGAACGTGCCGGCGCCGGTCGACCAGCCCGCACTCGGCATCTGCTCCGACGGGCTCTCGAAGACGAGTCCGTCGACACCGGGGAGGGTGACCTCGCCGCCGTAGCCCTCGCCGTTCACCTCGATCACGAGGTTCTCCGAGGCGTCGACATCGTCGGGAACCGGGGCGAGCGAGACGCGCGGCGCGAAGTCCGCGGTGCACGGGCCCTCGGTGTCCTCGACGAACGTGACGCGCAGCACGCCGTCCGCGTACCCCTCGACCTCCGCGGTCGGCACGCACGTGGAGGAGCCCTGCGTGATGAGTCCGACCATCCGCCCGCCGTCCAGCCAGGCGGCGTCGAGCTCGACGACCTCAGGCATCGCGGTCTCGGACGGCGCGGGAGCCGAAGTTCCGCCTGAGGAGGTGGCGCACCCGGTGAGCGCGCCGCCCGCGAGGGCGACGAGCCCGAGGGCGACGGTGAGGCGAGCGATGTGTCGGCGCATGTCAGTTCTCCCCGTTGATCGTGATGCGGACGTTGTCGAACTCCGGCGTGCCCGCGAGGACGAGCGCGACCTCGCTGTCCTCCTCGAGCCCGTCGACGCCGATCACCGCCGCACGCGGCGCCATGTCCATCGTGCAGGCCTGGTCGGCGGGCGGCGTCTCGAACGTGACGGTCACCTCCGCGGGGCCGGATGCCGTCACCTCGGAGACGACCGGCACGCACGTCGACGACCCCCAGGACAGGAGCACGAACTGACCCTCGGTGTCGGTCCACCCGGCGCTCGGCAGATAGTCCGTCATCCCGCCGCCGGTGAGGCCTTCCGCGCCCTCCAGGTCGGTCGAGCCGATGTAGCCGTCTCCCGTGACGCTGATCGCGAGGTCCTGAGCCGGGTCGACGCCCTCGGGCACGTCGACGAGCGTGACCCTCGGAACCAGGTCGCGGGTGCAGGGCTGATCGGCATCGGGCTCGATGAGGGTCACCGACAGAGAACCATCCGCTTCGAGCGTCGCGCCGTCCGCCGTCGGCACGCACGTCGAGCTGCCGGAGGTCACGAGACCGATGATGCGCCCGTCATCGAGCCACGCGGCGTCGACCTCGACCTCGGTGACGTCACCACCCGCAGGACTCCCGGAGGTCGGATCGGCCTCCGGTGCGGTCGCGGCCTGCGTCGCACAGCCGGCGAGCACACCGGCGGACAGGAGGACGACGACCGGAAGGGCCAGAAGACGGGGCGCGAGGGTCATTCCCCGATCTTTTCGCATGCCGTCTGGGCTTCGCCAGGGAAAACGGTCACGGTGCGGTCACGAGCGGGAGACGACTGCCTTCAGTGGGGAGCACCGCCCGCTGCGGGGGCAGTCGGCGATGCGACGATCTCGTCGAGCGACGCGCGGATGTCAGCGACGAAGCGCTCGACGGCCGCGTCGCCGGTCACCGGGCCACCCGCCAGCATCCCGTCCGCTCCGAGGAGGAGCGCGGTCGGAGTCCCCCACTCCTCGATCGAACGCCGTACATAGTCGTGCGGATCGTGCAGCGATTGCGGTTCGTCGCGCTCGGCGAACGCCCCCTCAGCGGGGGCGTGCTGCAGGAGCAGCCGGATGTCGACCTCGGGAACGAGCTCGCGCCAGCCGGGAGCGGCCTCGATCACGGGCAGGCACGCGCCGCACGTCGTGGAGACCGCGAGGATGAGCAAGGGCTTCTGCGCCGCGAGCGTGCGGAGGTCGACGGTCGTGCCGTCGGCGAGCTGCACAGGGACGGCGGGGGTACGGGTACGGACGTAGTCGAGCTCGGCGTCTTCCCCCCTGGTGCCGGTGACGCGGCCGTTGACCATGGAGTCGCCGGCCACGGTCGAGCCCTGCATCTCGGGGCCCGCAGAGGTCGCGTGCTCCGGCCATCTGACGAGCACCACGGTCGCGGCAGCCACGGCCGCACCGAGGATCCACGGCCACGCTCCGGCCTGCGTCGCTCCGGCGACGGCGCCGCCGAGAAGCGGCGCCGCCGCGAGTCCCGTGACGGCGAGCGCCGAGAGCAGCACCAGCCAGACGTTGCGCACGACCGTGACGGTCGAGATGGGCGCATCTTCACCGAAGCACGCGCACGTCGCATCCTCCGCCGCTCCACGCGCCGCGCGCAGTGCTCGCGCCACGAGCCACAGGTATGCCCCCATGAGCGCGAGGCACGCGAGGGCGGCGAGCGCGCCGAGCACCCCGCCGAGCGTGATGAGGGCGAGCGCGAGCGCGAGTTCAGCCCACGGGTGCAGCCGCAGCAGCCACGAGCGGCGCAGCGCCGCGGGGACCCCCAGCCTCCCCCACCCGGCGAGATCATCCGGATGCCGCAGCTTGGCGATCCCGCTCCAGACGAGCACTCCGGCCAGGACGAAGGCCGGCACGAGGAGCAGCGCGTCGGGCATGGTCTCAGGCTATCCCCGCAGGCGACCGACCCGAGCGTCGCCGAGCACACGGCGACGTGTGCGCCGCGTGCTCAACGACCGGTAGAACTCGTCATGCGCTGCGACGACCTCGGCGTCAGTGAGCAGTCCGGGAGTCACGGCCGCCGCACGACCCAGGCGAGCACGCAGCGCGTCGTCGGCGGCGAGGCGGGTGAGCGCCTCCGCGAGGAGGCCCGCATCGCGCGGGGTGACGCGGAGACCGTTCACGTCGTCGTCCACGAACTCGGTCGGGCCGCCCTCGTCCGCGACGATCGTCGCGATCCCCGCCGCGAGGTACTGCAGGACGTTCTGGCCGAGCGGCTCCGGACGCGTGGAGGCGTGGACGGCGATGTCCCAGCGCGCGAGGACGGCGTCGACGTCGTCGACGTGGCCCAGGAAGCGCACGCGGTCGCGGATGCCGATCTCGCCCGCCCGCGCCTCGAGCTCGCGGAGGAACGCGTCGTGCCCGAACGGCGCGCCTCCGGCGATCTCCAGCACGGCATCCGCGTCACCGAAGGCGCGCGCGAAGGCCTCCAGCAGCACCGCCTGGCCCTTCCACGGGTCGACGCGGGCGAGCATCCCCACGCGCAACGGGCCGGGCGGGCGCTCGCGTGTCGCAGGGGATCGCCTCAGGCCCGACGCGCTCGCGATCACGATCGTCCGGGCATCCGCGCGCAGGAAGGGCGCCGCCGATGCGAGGGTGGCCCGGGTGTCGCCCACCACCGCGTCCGCCCGCGGCAGCGCCACACGGGTCATGAGGGCGTACCCGGCACTGCCGAGCGCGTCGGGCGCGATCATGTCGCGCAGGTGGATCACGAAGGGGACGCGCGCACTCCACGCCGCAAGCGCGCCGAACGCCGCGGAACGCGCGGTGTTCGCGTCGACGATGTCGGCCGAGCGGAAAGCCGGATGCACCCTCGTCGCGAGCGCCTGGGCGACCAGCCGCGCGGTCGCTCCGACGACGCGCACGCCGCCCGCGCTGACACCGGACGGCTGGAGCACCCCGGTGCGGCGGACCGGGACCGCACCGCGGTCCGCATACACCCCGTCACCGTCGGTCGGAGGAAGGAGCAGCGCCGCCGGCCAGGGGACACCGGACGCGAACATCCGCTGGAGCGCGTACTGCGCGCCGCCTTCGACCACCGTGTGATCGAGGTGCAGGACCCGCGGAGGCGTGGGGCGAGCGGCAGTCGCCGTGCCCGACGCCCGTGCGGTGGCGGTCACGGTGCACCCTCGAGCAGATCCCTCTGCTGGACAGCCGTGAGGTATTCGGCGTAGTCCGCACGCGGCATGCCGAACAGCAGCACCGCCAGACGCGCGAGCGCGGGCACCTCGGTGCGCGCCATCTCGCGGAAGGCGTCGTCGTCTCGGCCCTGCGGATCGGCGATGTCGTCGTCGGAGCTGTCGGCGGGAGCACTGCGGTGCAGCGCGAGATCCGACACCACGGCCTGCATCCGCGCGATGCCGGGGTCTCCGGTGACATCGAGCAGCGCGGCGATCCGACCCGCCTCGCGCACGGTGAACGTCGTCCTCAGCGCGGCCGGAACACGCTGGACCACGTCGTCGCGCTGCCTGCGCGATGCGGTGAGGACGAGGTCGGCATCCCCGATCAGGTCGTCGGAGATCCGGCGGGCACGATGGTCGGACCCGTCTGCACCGAGGGCTGCGGCGATCTGCAGCACCGCACCCTGCATGGGTGCCCCTTCGGGGGCGCCGAGTCCGGCGCTGCCGACCCGTACACGTGAGGCCACATCGGACGGCAGGTACCATCCGGCCCAGGTCTGCAGCAGCGACGCCGCGAGCGCGGAGCGATGGACATTCCCCTGGCAGACGGTGAGGATCCGGAACACGTCGCTCATCCGCTCATCCCCCCGGCCTGCTCGCACGGCCCCCCGACCGGACGATTATGGTTACTGGGAGAGCCTAGTGGGGGTGTCGTGCGCGTACTGCGGATCTCGCACAGCGCCGCCGTCGAGGAGTGGCGTGGTCGCGAGCAGGCCCTGACAGACCTCGGAGTCGACGTGCACCTGCAGTGCGCACCCACCGAGGACGTCGGCGGTACGACCGTTCGCCTCGTACGCCGTCCGGGTGAGCAGGTGGAGGCGGTCGGGCGGTGGGGTGCGCACCCGGCGCTGTTCGTCTACGACCCGCGCCCCCTGTGGCGGGCTCTCGGACGGCGCTGGGACCTGATCGACATCCACGAAGAGCCGTTCGCGCTCGCCACCGCCGAGATCCTCCTCCTCCGCGCATTGCGTCGGAATCGCGCCCCGTACGTGCTCTACACCGCACAGAATCTGCGCAAGCGCTACCCGATCCCGTTCCGCTGGTTCGAGCGGAACGCCCTGCGGGGCGCCGCCGGCATCTCGGCCTGCAACTCCGACGCGGCGCGCATCGTGGAGGAGAAGGGCTTCGCCGGGCGCGCGCGCGTGATCCCGCTCGGAGTGGATCGCGCGCAGTTCTCCTCCGACGCGGATGCCGCGTCCTCGGCCTCTGCCGGGCCGGACGACGTCACCGTCGGCTTCGTCGGACGGCTCGTCCCCGAGAAGGGCGCGGGGCTCCTTCTGGATGCCGCAGGGCGCGACCCGCGCCTCCGTGTGCGCATCGCGGGGGACGGCCCCGCGCGCGAGGCACTGCGCGCGCAGGCGCGCCGGCTCGGCATCCTCGATCGGGTGGACATCGCCGGCGCGCTCACCCCGGATGCGCTCCCGGACTTCTATCGCGGCCTCGACGTGCTCGCGGTGCCGTCCGTGCCCACGACGCGCTGGACCGAGCAGTTCGGCCGCGTCGCCGTGGAGGCGATGGCCTGCGGTGTGCCGGTCGTCGCGAGCGACGCGGGGGCCCTCCCGGACGTGGTGGGCGGGGCGGGGATCGTGGTGGCGCACGGGGATGCCGCAGCCCTGGCCTCGGCGATCGCCGACGCCGCGGGGCCCCGGGCGGAGGAGCTCCGCGCCGCCGGGTTCGCGCGCGCCGAGGAGTGCACGTGGGAGGCCGTGGGGCGCGACTACCTCGAGTTGTACCGCTCCGCCGTCCACGCGGCATCCCCCGCCGTCCCCGCCGATGTCGAGGTCATCGTGGTCGCCTACGGGCGGCCCGACCTGTTGCGCGCCGCCCTCGAGCCGGTGGCGGGCATGACGGTGACCGTGGTCGACAACTCGTCGATGCCCGAGATCGCCGATCTGTGCCGCGAGCTCGGCATCCGCTGGATCGATGCCGGCTACAACCGCGGTTTCGCCGGGGGCGTCAATGTGGCGCTCGCACAGCGCCTCCTGCCCGAGGCCGACGTGCTGCTCCTCAACCCCGACGCCCGCGTGCTGCCCGAACAGGTCGAGACACTGCACAGGACGCTCCGCGCGGACCCGACGCTCGCCAGCGTCGCACCGGCGCAGACGGACGAGGCGGGGCATCCGGCTCGGGTTTCCTGGCCGTTCCCCTCGCCCCGCAACGTCTGGCTCGAGGCGGTCGGTCTCGGCCGACTTCGTCGCGGACCGCGTTTCGTCATCGGGTCGGTGCTGCTCCTGCGCGCCGAGGCCCTCGCGCAGCTGGGAGGTCTCGACGAGCGCTTCTTCCTCTACGCGGAGGAGACCGACTGGGCCTACCGTGCCCAGCGGCGCGGGTGGCGCCATCTCGAAGTGGGGGATGTCGTGGCGATCCACGGCGGCGCCGGGACGAGCACCGACGAACGCCGCCGTGAAGCGCACTTCCACGCGTCGCAGGAGCGCTATCTGCGCAAGCACTTCGGCACGCTCGGCTGGCAGATCGCCCGTGCGGGCGTGTGGATCGGCGCGATGGCGCGCGCGGCCGCACTTCCGGGCGATCGCGGCCGCGACGCCCGGAGGCGGGCCGCGTTGTACCGCCTGGGACCGGTCCGCGTTGAGCGGGCGCGCTATCCCCGCGAGGTGGGCGCATGAGGATCGTGCAGATCGCGCCATTCGTCAGCAGCGGCAGCGGCCAGGCCGGCGTGGTCTGGAACCTCGAGCGGGCGTTCACGGAGCTCGGTCACGACGTCGAGTCCTTCACGCTCGCCAGCGCCCGCCGCGGGCGGCCACTCCCGCAGCCGAGCCGTCCTCTGGCGGCACGGGTGGCACGCGCGTGGCGGCCGATCTGGTTCTCCACGGTGGGCACGGCCCGCGCCCGCCGCTTCCTCGCGGACCGGCCGGGGAGCTTCTCCATCTGCCACGACGGAGTCATGACGGGCGACGTCTATGTCAGCCACGGCATCCTTCGCGAGACCGCGGCGGTGCGCGGTCGCCTCGCGTGGCGGCTGGCTCGCAATCCTGCGCTCCTCTTCATCCACCTGCGCGATCTCGTCCGCTACCGGGGGCGGTGGCACCGCGTCGCGGTCGCGTTGTCGGCACAGGATGCCGCGGCCCTGCGCCGCGCCTACGGCCGCGTGACGCCACCGCTGGTCGTGATCCCGAACGGCGTGGACCTCGAGCGGTTCCACCCTCCGAGCGCCGACGAGCGCACCGCCGCGCGTGCGGCGTTCCACCTCGACGACGACGCCCGTGTCGCTCTGTTCGTGGGGCACGACGTCGTTCGGAAGGGCCTGTTGCACGCCGTCCGCGCGCTCGCGCACGCGCCCACGGTGCTGCTCCTCGTCGTCGGCGGCGATCTCGAGGGCATCGAGCAGGCCCGGGCGGAGGCGCGGCGGCTCGGCGTCGAGGACCGCGTGCTGTTCGCCGGCGTCCAGCACGACCTGCCGCTCTTCTTCGCAGCATCCGACATGTTCGTCTTCCCGACCTCGTACGAGGCGAACGCCCTGGTCGTGCTCGAGGCGCTCGCCAGCGGGCTGCCGGTCGTCACGACGCCGGTGGGATACGCGCCCGAGATCATCCGCGAGGGCGAGAACGGCCTCCTGGTGTCCACGGATCCCGCCGAGATCGGAGATCGGCTCGAGCAGCTCGCCTGGTCGGAAGACCTCGCCGGATGGCGCGCCCGGGCGCGACGGAGCGTCGAGGATCACTCGTGGCGGGCGATCGCGCAGCGGTACCTCGTCCTGGCGGAGGGGTGGCGGTGAGCGGATTGCGGATCGTGCACGCCGTGCGCTCGCACCGCTTCGCGGGCGTCGAGCAGCACATCCGACGCCTGGCGCTCGCACAGGCCGAAACGGGCGACACCGTACACGTGGTCGGCGGTGACCCCGTGCGCATGGCGGACGAACTGGCACGTGGCGGGGTCTCATTCACTCCGGCCACGACGACGATGGCCGTGATGCGGGCAGTTCACCGTCTCGCCGCTCACACCGACGTCGTCAACTCGCACATGACGGCCGCCGACGGAGCGACGGTGCTCGCCTGCCGCGGCGCCGGCCGCCCCGTCCGCGTCTCGACGCGCCACTTCGCTCAGCCGCGTGCGCGGATCCGTCCACTCGGTCAATGGATCGACGCCCAGATGGATGCCGAGATCGCCGTGAGCGCCTTCGTCGCGCGCGCGACACGGGTGCCGTCGACGGTGGTCTATCCGGGTCTTCCCCCCGCGGCCGACACCGCCGGGCAGCGCCGCGAGCCGATCGTCCTGATGGCCCAGCGCCTGCAGCCGGAGAAGCACAGCCCGCTGGGCATCCGGGCCTTCGCACTGTCGGGTCTGGCCGCGCGGGGATGGATCCTCGAGGTCGCCGGCGACGGCCCCGACGGCGCGGAGATGGCACGCCTGGCCGCCGAGCTCGGGATCTCGGAGTCCGTGCACTTCGCCGGCTTCCGCGACGATGTGCCGGCCCTGATGGGCCGCGCCTCGCTGCTGCTGGCCACGTGCCCGGTCGAAGGACTCGGTCTCACGGTCCTCGAGTCGATGGCCGCAGGACTGCCGGTGGTGGCACCCGGAGTGGGGGGCCCGGCCGAACTGCTCGCGGGCCTGGACCCGCGGGCGCTGTTCACCGCGGACGTCGCGGAAGACGCCGCGGAACGACTTCGCTCGCTCGCCGACGACGACGCCGGCCGCGCCGCGTACGGCGTCGCGGCGCGGAGCAGGCAGCGCAGCAGGTTCACGGTGACCCGCCAGGCGGAGGACACCCGCGCCGTCTACGAGCGGGCGATCGAGGTGCGGCGCGCATGAGCGACCTCGTCGTGGTGTCGCTCGAAGCGTGGGACGAGGTCTGGCGTCGCAACCAGCATCTCGTCTCCGGCCTGCTCGCGCTGGATCCGGCTCTTCGCGTGCTGTTCGTCGAGCCCCCGGCCGATCCGCTGCATGATCTGCGCAGCGGGCGACGCCCGCGCGGACGACGAGGCGCCCGCGCGCACGCGAGCGACGGGGGCGGGCGGCTCTTCACGTTCCGACCGGTCAAGTGGCTGCCGAGGCGATGGGACGCGGACGCCGACGATCGCCTCGCCCGCGCGATCGCCCGCGAGGCACGCCGACTCGGGATGCGGCATCCCGCGCTCTGGATCAACGATCCGCGTGCGGCGGCCCTCTCGACGCAGACCAGGTGGCCGACGCTCTACGACATCACCGACGACTGGGTCGTCGCCGATCGGCCCGCCGAGGAGCGCGAACGACTCGCGGCGGGGGAGCAGACGTTGCTGCGGACCGCGGCCGAGGTCGTCGCGTGCTCAGCCGAACTCGTGCGTCGCAAATCGGCCGCCCGCGCCGGGCGTCCGATATCGCTGATTCCGAACGCGGTCGATGTCGCCGCCTACCGTCGTCCGCTCCCGCGGCCGGCCGACCTCCCCGACGGCGTGATCGCGGTCTACGTCGGCACCGTGCACACCGACAGGTTCGACGTGGAGACGTGCGCCCGGACCGCGCAAGAGCTGCGCGGCGTCGGCACTGTCGTGCTCGTGGGGCCCATGCTGCTCGACCCGCCCGAGACGGCGCGACTGCACGACGCCGGCGTGGTCACTCTCGGTGCACGTCCGCGCGAGGCCGTGGTCGGCTACCTGCAGCATGCCGACGTGCTGGTCGTGCCGCATCTGGTGACCGAGTTCACAGACAGCCTCGACCCGATCAAGCTCTACGAGTATCAGGCCGCGGGGCGACCTGTCGTCGCCACCCCGGTCGCGGGCTTCCGCGACGTGAACGACCCGCTCGTCATGATCGCGGAGCCGCGTCGGTTCCCGGATGAGGTCACTCGCGCGGCACAGGCCGCCCCGCAACGCCGCATCGCCGCCGACACGGCTCCGGACTGGAGCGAACGTGCGGCGGCGATGTGCGACGTGATCGGGCGACTGGCGCGCTGACCGAAACCGCGATCAGCCAGCCCGGGCTCAGTCGGTGAGGCTATTGATGCAGGTGCGCTCCGCATCCGAGAATGCGGTGCACGACGCACCCTGGATCGGCGGAACTGCGGGAACGTTCACCGTCGTGTTCTGCGTTCCGGCGACGCCCGAGACGGTGAACGTGACGGACAGCACACCGTTCTGGCTGTTGCCGGCGTCGGTGGTGACCAAGGCGAGGTTCGCGAGGGTCGTGTTCGCCGGGATCACGAAGGGGTTGCCGAGAAGTGTGCAGTTGGACAGATTGATGACGGCCGCGCTGCCGAGGCTCGACCCATCAAGCGTGACGCTCGTGATGGTGACGGTGATCGGGTTGGCGGTCGTGTTGACCGCGCTCAGCCGGAACGCGTTGCCCTTATAGGCGTCGTTCGAGTTGCCCGGGAGCTTGCATCCCCCGCCGGTGAAGTTCAGGATGCCCCGCGAGGCCGCAAAGGCCGGGACGGGTGCGGCGACGGCGATGGCGGGTACCGCCCAGGCCATCGCCTTCGTGACGGTGCGTCGGCTGACGCCACCGGACTGCGGCTGCTCGAGTTCACTCATGTGAATCTCCTTCTGTTGCAAGACGTCGAGTCGATGCGACCCGAACGGCCTGCATCGAGATGGAAGGCGCCCCATGAAGCCCTCCGCAACGCCCCCAAACGTCGCTGAGCCATAGCATAACCCACGCGGCCCGGAGCCACGACCCCCGTGTGCAAGACGTAACACGCCGTTCACGTCGCCCCGACCCGAGCTCGCACTGACCGCAGGAGCGCCGATCGCGCTTCGGGCTCGGAGCTCGGCGGCCCCGCCACAGTCGCCGCGGGTAGGATGCGGTGAGCCTCGCGACCGCCCGCACGCGGGCGGTCGCGCCCGCACCGCACCCGCACCGACCACAGCGAAGGGACGACATGTCCGCGACCAGCGAGAGCAGCCTCACCGGCCAGCTCCGGATGCTGCTCCGGCTCGCGGGCGCGAGCCCCGGCCGATGGGTCGCCGGGGTGGTCGCGGCATCCGCGGTCCTGGCGATCCTCGATACGGCGGGCGTTGCGGCCATGGTCCCGCTCATGCAGCTGGTCGGCGGCGCCGCGCCCGACCAGGGCGCGCTCGGATGGATCTCCGACGCCCTCGGCACGACCGATCCGGCGACCCTGATCCCGGTGATCGCGTTCGCGATCGCGATCCTGTTCATCGTCAAGAGCGTCGCGGCGATGGCCTTCCGCTGGTGGCTGCTCGGGCGCACCAGCCGGCTTTCCGCCCTCGCGTCGACCGAGCTCATGCGGCGATACGTCCTCGCGCCGTACGCCGCCCATCGGACGCGCAGGCTCAGCGAGGTCTACCGGAACATCACGGACGCCACGAACCAGAGCACATCGGTGCTCATGACGACACTCGGTCTCATCACCGACGGACTCACCCTCTTCGCGATCGTGATCGTCCTGGCCTTCACGGCGCCCGTCGTGACACTCGTCACCGTCGTGCTGTTCGGCGCCGCCGTGCTGGGGCTGCAGCTCGCCCTGCGCAACCGGCAGTCGCGCATCGGCGAAGAGATCGCCGAATCCAGTCTCGAGGCGTGGAGCTACATGATGCCCGCGCTGGACGGCTTCCGCGAGGCTCGTCTCAGCTCGAGCGCGCAGGTCTTCATCGACGGCTTCCGCGCGTCGAAGCTGCGGACGGCGAACGCATCCCGCCAGCTCGCGATCATCTCGGAGCTCCCCCGCTACGCCCTCGAGATCGGCTTCGTGGTCATGATCGCGGTGATGTCGATCCTTCTGTTCACCTCGGGCGATTCCGCTCAGGCGCTCACAGTGCTCGGCGTCTTCGCCGCGGCGTCCCTTCGAGGAATCCCCACGCTCAACCGCGTGGCCGGCAGCCTCGCCACGATCCGCTCCGGGCGCGTGGGTCTGCGGATCGTGGACGAGACCATCCAGCAGCTCGGGCGCGAGGGCACGCATGAGGAGCGCCCGACTCGCGGCCTGCCGTACGCCGGCGACATCCGGCTCGAGGGGGTCGGCTTCACGTTCCCGGACTCCGACCGTGCGGTGCTCGAAGATCTCGACCTGCGCATCCCCCGCAACACGACGACGGCGTTCGTCGGGTCCAGCGGCGCGGGAAAGTCCACGCTGCTGGATCTCATCCTCGGACTGCTCGAGCCGACGACGGGGTCGATCACCTGCGGCGGTCGATCCATCGATGAGGATCGCGCTGCGTGGTACAGCCGATTGGGGGTCGTCCCGCAAGAGGTCTTCGTCGTCAATGACACCCTGGCCGCGAACGTCGCCTTCGGCGTCCCCGCCGACCGGATCGACCGCGCGCGCGTCGCGGAGGTGCTCGCGGTGGCGCAGCTCTCCGACCTGATCGCATCGCTGCCTGCGGGGATCGACACCCTGATGGGCGAGCGCGGGGCGCGACTCTCCGGAGGCCAGAGGCAGCGACTGGGGCTTGCGCGGGCACTGTACCGTCGCCCGTCGATCCTCGTGCTCGATGAGGCGACCTCCGCGCTCGACAACCTCACCGAGCACGAGATCACCGAGACGCTCGGGAAGCTCTCCGGCACATTGACGATCCTGATCGTCGCCCACCGGCTCTCAACGGTACGCCGAGCCGACAACCTGGTCTTCCTCAAGGACGGGCGGATCGAGGCTCAGGGGGACTTCATGACGCTGCGGGACGCCAGCCCGGATTTCGCGAGGCTCGTCGCCCTCGGCGAACTGCGGTGAGCGGGATGCCGATCGACGCCTCCGTCAGCGTGATCATCGCATCCAACCGCCACAGCCCGTACCTGGCGGAAGCCATCGCGTCGGTGCAGCGACAGACGGCGAGGGTCGAAGAGATCATCCTCGTCGACGACGGCTCCCCGGAGCCCGGGCTCTCGGCGATCGCCGCAGAGTACGGGGTCCGGTACATGCGCCAACGTCACGCCGGACAGGCGGCCGCGCAGAATCTCGCCTCCGCTGCCGCCCGCGGCGAGTGGATCGCCTTCCTCGACGATGACGACCTCTGGTATCCGGACAAGGTCGCACGCCAAGTCGCCGCTCTCCAAGATGCTCCCGACGCGATCGCGTGCCACTCGGGTCTGCGGATCATCGGTCCGGACGGAGACACCCTCGAGGTCGTCGCGGCGCCATCGGGGTCGACCCGCGACGTGCTCAGCGGCGCGAGCGGCTCACCGGCGATCAATTCCCTGCTCGTCCGCCGGGACGAGTACATCGCGATCGGCGGTTTCGACACCACGCTCCGCTACGCGCAGGATCTCGACCTCATCCTCCGCCTCCTTCTGCGGGGACCCTTCGCGCGGGCGGACGGTCCGCTGATGGGCTACCGCAAGCATCCCGGACAGGTCACCACCAACGGATTCGCGACGCGCGGAGGATATGTGCGCGTGATCCGACGGACGCTGCGACGGGTGCAGGTGTCCGGTGCACGGGAGGACGCCGTCGCACTGCAGGAGCACCTCGACCGTGCGGTACCGGCAACGGCGGAATGGGGCGCCCAGGAGATGCTCGCGCGCCTGCGCCGGGGACGACTCCTCGACGCCGCACGCGTGGGCGCGTGGGGTCTGCGGACGACGCGGACCGCCTTCGGGCCCGCGGCCGTGCGCGTCGCCACGAGTCGGCTCAGTGGAACCCGTCGATAGCGACCCAGCCGGGATCCAGCTGGTGCGCGTCGAAGTCACCCGGCGTGCGGGCGTGGAAGCGGGGCATGACGATCTGCGCGTCGGGATGCAGTGCATCCGCGACGTAACCGCCCCAATACGAGAAGGTCGAGTTGGTCCCGATGAGCCGCCGGTGGGTCGCGATGGCGACGAAGTTCGCGATCGGGTCCTGCGCCATGTACGACGCCCTTACCCCCGCCGCGCCCATCACGCGAGCGAGGTTCGCCCGACACCAGTCCGGGTCGTCTGAGACGACCAGCACCTCGTCGACAGGACCGATCCGCGTCAGCGCCTCGCCGAGGTAGCCCTCGACGTCGAAGCCGTAGCGTTCCCGGAATCCGGGGGCGTAGTAGTCGCCCCGACGCACGTTGACGACGACACATTCGGAAGCCGACCGATCGAGCGTGCGAGCGAGCGTGTCGTCGATGAACGCCCGCAACTGGTCGCGCGAGAACTGCTCTCCGAAACGCTGGTTCCACGAGTGCTCGCCCCACTCGCGCCGATCGTGGAAGCGCAGCCCGTCGGCCCGGACGGTCAAGGCCTGCAACTCCGGGAACCGCTCGAGCCAGGGCCCCATCCCCGGCGCCTCCCGCACGACGGTCGAAGCGCCCGCAGCGCTGCGCCGGTGCGCGTCGAGCCAGAGGTAGAGCCAATTGCCGAAGCGCAGCCCGGCGACCGGTGTCGCGATCACTGTGCGATCGCCGCGCCGCAGGCGGTCGAGCGCAGCGGTCGTCGCCCGCTCGACCCGCCACGCCACGTGCCTCCCGACGCGTCGGCTCCCGCTCACGATGGCGCTCACGAGGACTCCACGCACGCTCCCCGCGCCCCGTCCAGCAGGCTGTCGAGCTCGTCGAGCACGGGATCGCCCTCGCGGAACTTGCGGGCGAACCAGTGCGACGATTCGAGCATCTCCGCCAGGTCGTCCACTCCGAGCCATTCGGGGTGCGAGGACGAGCCCCATCGGGTGAAGTGCAGCAGACCTGCGTGATTCGCCAGCTCCGGTGCGTTCCTCAACACGGTGTGGGGGTACGACTCGCTGGGGATCCGGGTGCGCGAGTAGTAGCGCACGAGACGGGGGTCCGCCGCCATCAGCACGGCGGCGGCGCGGCCCGACAGCGCATACAGATCACCACCCTTGCGCAGCGGGAAGTCCGTGGAGAACGGCGTCCGGAGTCGAGGCCGGTGCAGATACGGCGGCAGGCCCCGCGGCTCCCGGCTCAGCTCCCAGCCGGGAAGCTGCTTGACCACCTGCCGGATGCGGTGGCGGTCGGTCCAGCGCGGCATCCGGTACGAGCGGCGGACGTACCGGCGCAGCAGAACCGGAAGCTCCGGGTCGCCATCCGGCTCCTCCAGGAGCATGTCGGCGCCGACGGTCGAAAGATGACGCTCGTACTCCGCGAGCGGACGGATCGGGTAGTCCTGCCCGGTGAGGAAGGTCAGCCAATCGGCCTCGGCGAGCGCCGCCCGGCGGACCACGGCGAGCTGGGAGAGCAGGAAGCTCGCGTCCCCCCACGTGATCGGCGCGTCGGTCAGCCAGAGCTCCGCGCCGACATCCCGCAGCGCATCGATGGACGGCGTCGGCGCTTTGCGGTCGTGACTCACGATGATCCGAGACGCAGGACTGTCGCGACGCAGTCGCCGCACGAGTCGCTCGGTCTGCGCGGGCGTCGTGTAGCTGGTGACCGCGTAGACGAACATGGCACCCATGCTAGGCCGTTGAATCCGGCACGCCACCGCGGGCCGGAGCCGACAGGGCGGCACGCAGCCGGCGCCCCGCCGCGTCGCCCCGCTCCGGGGCCGACGCGCTCCAGCGCGCCTGGCGCAGCATGGCCACCGCGCCCCACGAGATGCCGAGAGTCGTCACGCCCCATCGCTGCGCTCGGCGCGCCCACGAGCCCGCGTCCGCCACCCCGCGGTACTCCCGTGCGATCCAGCGACGGAGACGGACACTGCGGATGCCGTCATGCCGGGCGAGCAGCACCATGTGGTTGCGCCGCGCGTAGAGCTTGTACCGGGTGTCGAAGCGCGCGCCCTTCACGTGGGGGGCGGGCAGGTGATCGACGACGGCGGCCGGGGAGAAGACCGCGCGGCCCCCCAGACGCTGCACGCGCAGGTAGATGTCGGTGTCCTCCCGCATCGCCGTGCCCGGGTAGTCGTCGCGGAAGCCCCCCAGCCGGGCGAGTGTGCTGCGCCGGAACGACATGTTCGCGCCGATCCCGTGATCCACGTCTACCTGTTCCGGCGGTAGGGAGGCGAAGCCCTCGGTGAGCGAGCCGTCCTCGAGCAGGCGTCCGATCGGCGGGTCGTAACGCTCTTCGCCGGGCTGGAGGTTGCGGGTGCGACCGGCGACGGCATCCACGGTCGCGTCCTCGAACGCCGTCAAGACCGCGTCCTGCCACCCCGGCGAGACGACCACGTCGTCGTCCAGGAACGAGATGATCGCCCCGGTGGCGTGCAGGAGGGCCTCGTTGCGCGAGCGGGTCATCCACCCGGCGAGGTGCGGGGCATGCACGTACACGGCAGTCGGTCGAATGGCCGAGACCAGGGTGGTCGCGTCCGCAGCGGAGGCGTCGACCACGACGATCTGCGCGTCCGGCGTGAGGTGCGCCTCCAGCGCCCGGAGGCAGCGCTCGAGGAACGCCGGTCGCTCGTACGTCACGATGCAGACGCTGTGAGACCGGCCCCCGCTCACTCGCGCGCTCCGCTCTCGACGGCGATCGGTTCGCCCCCGGGCGGCTCGGGGAGGCGCGAGAGCCGGTACCACCCGCCCAGCCGCGGGCGGAACGGCGAGGTGGCGACGGTGAGCACCGGATGCCGGGCGCGCCACATCCACGCCCGGTAGACGGCGGGTGGCCTGATCTCCTCCGTGTGCCCCGACCAGCCGAACTTGCGCTGGATGACCTCGGGGCGACGGACCCACGAGAAATGGATCACCGCGCCGGCGGGACCGATCACCTCGTCCACCCGGGCATCGCGCGGGTGCCACGGGTCGGTGTTGCGCTTGCGCAGATCCACCCGATGGAGCGGGACGTCGGCTTGGCGCGCGAGGGAGAGCCGCGTGCCGGCCCGCACGGCGAGCGGACCGGGGTACGACGCCGCGCGACGCCACAGGCGCGCCGTCCTCTCGAGATATCGGCCGCGGCCGACCCTGTTGTCGATCAGGAGCGCCGGGTAGTCCAGTCCACCGGCGCCGGCAGCGTCCGCGCGCTCCAGCGCGGCGAAGAACGCCGTCGGGTCGACCATGACCTCGTCGGTGTCCAGCTGCAGCACCCAGTCCGCGTCGACGGATGCCGCATCGAGCGCCGCCTGTCGCTGGAAGGTGTCGTTCTCGAGCGGATCACGGTCGAGGCGCGCGAACCGTCCCGGCACCGCGACGCACTTGCCCTCGACATCGACCTCCCGGACGATCGCGAGGCACTGCTCCACCGGGAGCGGCGTGCCGGTCCACGATCGGGAGTCCTCGTCGAAGGACAGCACGATCCGGTCGACGAACGGATAGTACGCCTCGAGGCTCTCGCGCAGATAGCTGGGATCGGCCAGCATGACGTAGGCGGATACCCGAAGATCTGATGCGCGACGCGCAGACACCATGTGTTCGGCCTCCGATTCGTGACCGAGTCTAAACTGTGAGGGCCATCGACCCGCACCGGTGGCTCAACCGGGAGTCGGCGTGCATCCACGATCTGTCAGCGTCGTGATCCCGACGAACCGCGGCGGCCCCTACCTCGCCGAGGCCGTCGCCTCCGTGCGCGCGCAGACCGTCGCAGTGCGCGAGATCATCCTCGTCGACGACGGCTCACCGCATCCGGGCCTCGGCGCCGTCGCCGCCGAACTCGGCCTGTCGTATCGCCGTCAGCTCCCGTCCGGGCTCTCCGTGGCACGCAACACCGGTGCGGCGGCGGCGACCGGCGAGTGGCTCGCGTTCCTCGACGACGACGACGTCTGGCATCCCGAGCGCATCGCCCGGCAGTTCGCCGCCCTCGACGATGATCCGACCGCCGTCGCCGTCTCCACGGGCGGCTGGTACATGGATGCCGACGGCGTGCCGTTCGGCGACGGGTGGCCCGCTCCCCGCGCGGCGTCGCGCGACCTGCTCCGAGGCGCCGTGCCGTTCCCCCGCATCACCACGCTGCTCATCCGACGCGGCGAGTACCTCGCCGCCGGAGGCTGCCGCAGCGCGATGGAGCCGTCGGAAGACAACGAGCTCATCCTCCGCCTGCTGCAGCGCGGCGAGTTCGCCGCGGTCGACTCCGCGCTCGTGGGCTATCGACGCCACCGCGACAACGTCACGCGCCGGGGACTCGCAGGCCGCGTCGCCTCGCGCCGGGCCATCCTCGAGCAGCTCCGCGCAGCACAGGACGCCGACGACGGCGAGCTCTCGGGCCTGCTGCGACAGAATCTGCGCGCATCGCGCCGCGACGCAGCAGCACAGAACCTCGGCGAGTTCATCGACGCCTGGCGTGCCCGCGACCGCGCCTACGCCGGGCAGACGGCCTGGTTCGCGCTCCGGTGGGCGCCGTGGCAGTCGCTCGGGGCCGTCAGGCGGCGGGCGTCGTCGTCAGTCCGACGTCGGACGGGGCGCCCGGACGCCGGCTGAGCCGCGCCGCCGGACGCGCGCCGACCGGTAGATCTCCTCGTACCGGTCGGCGACGCGATGCAGGTCGAACTCCGCACTGCGCTCTCGCGCGGCGCCGGCCCATCGAGCGCGCGCCGCGTCGTCGGTCAGCAGCCGCGAGAGCGCGCCGCCGATGTCATCCAGGCGGCACAGGATTCCGTATCGGCCGGAGTCCGTCACGAATCGAGCGCCGGGATTGCCCGTCGCCACCACCGGCGTTCCCGCGGTCATCGCCTCCGCATAGGGGATGCCGAAGCCCTCGTAGCTGGAGGGGAGACAGAACGCCCAGGCCCTGCGGTACTCGTCCGCGAGCTCGTCATCGTCCAGCCGGCCGAGCACCTCCACGCCCTCGGGGACATCGGCCGGCGCGTCCTGGCAGACCATCCTCAGGCGCGCCCCCGCCACGCGCGGGCGCACCTGCTCGCTGAAGATGCGGGCGAGCTCCGCTCCGCGCTTGCGCCGGTGCCATGTGCCGACGAAAAGCACGGTGGGCGCGTCGGAACGCGGCGTGCCGTCGGGCGCGAAGCGGGCGGCATCCACGCCGTTCGGGATGACGGTGCGCACCCACGGCGTCCAGCGCCTGGTCTGTGGCGAGATGAGCACCGTACGATCCGCGACGATGCTCGCGAGGACCTCGGTGAACCCGAGGAGGACCATGCGGAGCTTCTCGCCGAGCCCGCGGATGTGGATCGCCTCCTCGAAGCACGAGCCGTGGAGCGTTCGCACGTGCATCGGCACGCGTCGCCGCCACATCCAATAGTCCTCGCCGTGCGCGTGCAGCACGTCGTAGGCCGACAGATCCTGCCTGCGCATCACGAACGCGAAGCGGAAGGTGCGCAGACTGCCGGTCAGCGGCAGGTGCACGTGGCCGTAGTGCGCACCGTCCACCGGAGCGCACGGACTGAAGACGTCGACGTGGTGGCCGCGCCGGACGAGCTCCTCGGCGAGCTCGTGCACCTGGTAGCCGACACCGATCTTGCTCTCGCTGGGCAGGTAGTACGAGATCATCGCGATGCGCAGCGGCCGCATCCCGGTCACGTCGCGATGCCCGCCCTCAGGGCCTGCAGCCATCCGTGACCGTGTCTCAGGTCGGGCTCGAGATGGTTGCCCTCCGCCCATTCGTTCCACGACTTGACCCACAGGATGCGCTCCTGAGGCGGGTGATCCTGCAGCTGGGCGACCGCCGCCCGGACGTTGCGCTCGAACTTCGCAGGCTCCGCGCCCGTCAGCGCGAGCCCCCGCCGTCCGGCGCGCGGCGTGTTGTCCCAGTTGGGGTAGATGCACGGCTGGATCCGCGGACCCCGCGGGTAGGTGTCCACGATCGTGTCCGAGTACGGCCACACCTCCGGACCGCCGCGGAGCTTGCGACGAGCCCGCATCCGCAGCGTCGTCGCCCGATCGACCCGCGCCGGAAGCCGCATGTAGACGCTCGCGTCGAAGCCGTCCGCGTCGGCCCGGATGTACCGAGGCCCGCGCCCCAGGAGGTCGCTGATCTCGGCGACCAGGTACAGCCCCTCGAGTCCGGCTTCGCGTGCCATCGCCTGCCAGCGGTCGACGAACGCTGCGGCGTCCGGCAGCTCCTCCGGACGGAACACGTAGAAGAGCGGTTTGTCGTCCACGCGGATGTAGCGGGGGTCGCGGAAGGCCGGGAGCAGCACGTCGAAGTGGGCGCGCTCGTCCTCGGGACCCGGATACGTCTGCTGTTTCAGCACCTTGTCGGGGGCGCCGTGCCAGGTGCCCGTCCACGTCTGATTCGCCCACGCCAAAGCGAACCCGAGATCAGGTTCACCACTGTCGAGCACTTCGCGGAACGGCCGCTCCAGGATGCGGTCTCCCCCGCCGAACCAGTAGTGCCAGTAGATGAAGCCCTCGACGCCGTATCTGCGCGCGAGCTCTCCCTGTGCATGGCGCGTTTCGGCGACCCTGAGGTCGTAGAACCCGAGGTCGGCGGGGAGCGTCGGCTGCTCGTGTCCGCGGAAGAGCGGCCTGGCCCGTGCGGCGTTCGTCCACTCCGTGAAGCCGGGGCCCCACCACCGGTCGTTCTCGGGGATCGGGAAGAACTGCGGCAAGTAGAAGCTCAGGACGCGCGCCGCGAGCTGATCGTTCGTCATCGGCGGCTCGTCGTCCCCTGCGTTCGGTGTCGCTGTCGATGTCGTTCGTCAGCCGCCGAGCCGATGCGCTCAGCAGGTCAATCGTACCGACGCCGCGGCGCGCCCGTGCGTCGACGACCGCGAGACCGCCCGTCTCCTCATCGTCGGCCGCGGCGAAACCGGCGTGAGGCGCGGCGCAGCCATGGCGCGTAGGCCGCCGCGGTGGCCCGGACGCGCTCGCGCCGCCGCCCCGACGGCGGCCAGAGCAGTTGCGCGAGCGCGCCGACGGCCGCGCGGAAGTCGCGGTCACGGTAGGCCGGCGCGGTCAGCAGCTCACGCAGGAGATGCGCGTGCAGATAGCCGGTCGATCCGTCATGCAGTGCCTCATCCGCGGGCACGAGGCCGCCGCCGAATCGCAGCGCCACGGCAGAGGACAGGTATCCCAGGCCGAGCCTGGTCGTCCGCGAAGTCGCATCGGTGTGCACGCGGTAGAAGACGGTGAAGTGATCGATCTGCGGGATCGGATGCAGTCGCGCGATGTTCACGAGCAGCCAGTAGTCGTCCATCGCAGGCGCGTGCGGCGCGAATCCCCCGGCGAGCCGCAACAGCTGCGGATCGGCCACGAAGCTGGTCGTGGTCGAGATCGGCCCTCTCAGCAGCGCTCGGACGTCGTGCACATCGACGTGGTCGCCCCCCGAAACCTCAGCCTGCGCGACGAGCGACGCGAGCGCTCCGTCCCGCGGAACGTGAATGCTCGCCCATCCCCCGGCCAGCGCATCCATGTCACGGAGCCGATCGGCGTCCTCCACGGTCGAGAATGCGATCTCACGCAGGAAGACGATCTGCTCGGACGGGTGGAGGCTGAGCCACGTGGTCGCCCGCTCGAGGTGCTCCGGGTGCCACAGATCGTCCTGATCGAGGAAGGCCACCCATCTGCCGACCGCCATGCTGAGACCGCGGTTGCGCGCGACCGCGACGCCGAGGTTGCGCTGGCTCACGACGATCGGGCTCAGCGGGTGGGCCCGGGCGACGTCGCCGCCGCCGTCCGTCGAGCCGTCGTCGACGACGATGACCTCCCGTGGCGCGAACGTCTGGTCCGCGATCGAGGTGAGCGTCTCCGCGATGTGCTTCGCACCGTTGTAGAGGGGGACGACGACGGAAACCGTCGCCGGGCCGGGCGGCCGGTGCGGATCAGCCACGTCTGGCGCGCGCGGGAGCGGCCTTCTCCGCCGTCGCCGGCGCGGAGAGACCCTCGAACAGCGAGTCCACGGTGGCGGCTGCGGGTGCCTTCTGCGCAGCCTCCGGCACTTCCGACGATTGTGCCGTGCCGGTCTCCTTCGGCGCCGTCGCGTATTCCCGCCGGTACTCGTAGGAGTATGCCGAGGCATCGACGCCCCGGATGGGCGCTTTGTTCAGCACCACGCCGAGCGCGCGGCCGCCCGCTTTGCGGATCGTGTCGAGGGCCTTCTCCAGCAGGTCGTACGTCGTCTTGCCCATGCTCACGACCAGGAGGGCACCGTCGGCCTGATGGGTCAGGACGGCTCCGTCGGTCACCGGGAGGAGCGGCGGAGCGTCGATGATCACGGTCGCGTGCTTGGACAGATCCTTGATGATTCCGCGCATGCGCTCGGAACCGAGCACCTCACTGGGGTTCGGCGGGGTGCTGCCCGCGGCGAGGACGAACAGGTTCTCGGCGCGCGTGGTCCGCTGCAGCACCTCGGCGAGCTCGACACGTCCGGAGAGCACGTCGCTCAGTCCTACGCTTCCGGGCAGACCCAGGGTGCTGGCGACCATCGAGCGCCGCAGATCGCCGTCGACGAGGACGACGGTTTTGCCGTTCGCGGCGAGCGTGAGCGCGAGGTTGCACGCGATCGTCGACTTGCCGTCGCTCGGCAGCGGACTGGTCACGACGATCGTGCGCGGGGGGTTGTCGACGTCCATGAACTGCAGGTTCGTTCGAAGCGCACGGAGGGCTTCCGAGACCGCGAAGCGGGACTTGGAGTCCTTCAATGTGTCGGCGTCCAGCATCCGACTGTCCGACACGGATTCCGTGAGCGGGATCGTCCCGACCACGGGGAGTCCGGTGCGCGCCTCGACGTCGACCGCGGCCCGGATCCGGCGATCCGACGCCGTGCGCATGAGCGCGAACGCGACGCCGGCACCGAGGCCCAGGATTCCGCCGACGATGAGCGCGGTCTGCAGGTCGGGGTAGACGGGTGTGCTGGGCAGGATCGCGGACCCGGTCACGAAGATCGACACAGGCGAGGATCCGGCGGTGCCGTCGCCCTCGACCTCGTCGATCTGCACAGTGAGCGAATCGAGCCACGCCTGGGCCAGCGCGGCCGCGCTCTCGGGTGAGCCGGCGGAGGCGGTCACGCGGATGATGTTCGTGTCGGTCGGGTTCTCGAGCGCGATCTCCGTCACGATCCGGTCGGGCGTGGTCGCGAGTCCCAGCTCCTCGATGACGCGGTCGGCGACGGGCCGCCAGGTCGCCATATCGAGGTAGGTCGGCACCTTCGCTCGCGCGATCGTGTCATTCGCGGACGACACCAGACTCTCGTTGGCCTCTTCGCTCGCGGCGATCTCCTGGGTCTTGACCAACCCGACCGCGGTGGCCTGGTAGACGGGAGTCTGGAGTACGTACCAGCCGTAGGAGACGGCGACGCCGACGAGGGTCATCAGCACGACCGCGACCCAGTGGCGTCGCAGGCCGCGGATGTAGTCGCGCAACTCCATGGGCTCCTCCGAGCTCTTCATCCGGGCGGTAGCCCGACTCTCAGTCCGCTCGACGGGCGTCGCCGACCGGCCGATCCTCTTCCATGCTAGGCCACGCGTCCGAAGACTCTCCGGGAGCGGGGACGGGCTGCACGGCGTCATCAGCGCCCACGTGGGAGCGACGGGACTCGAGCACGTGCGCGCCGAGGCAGATACCGGCGATGACGAACGGAATCGAGACCTGGGCGGCGACCCAGAACAGATCGAACTGACCCTGCACCAGTCGACTGAGTACGACGGCGAACGCCAGCGCGCCGAATCTCGGATCCACCCGCCACAGCACAACGAGGATGCCGACCCACATGATCAGGAATCCGGCCAGCCCCACGATCCCCGCAGACGCCGCCACCTCGAGCTCCGCCTGCGGAGGCTGGAAGGTCGCCCAGGGATGGACGTACCAGTAGCGCAGACCATGCCCGAAGACCGGCGAGAGCTTCCACAGCGCGTACACCTCGCGCATCCAGTCGAGGCGCGTGAAGAACGAGTTGAACTCGTTCTGCGATTCGATCTGATCGATCACCATCGTCACGACGAGCCAGATTCCGGGGATGACGGCCAGCAGCGCGATGGCCGAGCGGCGACCGCCGCGTCGGAGGCTGATCACGACGACCGCGACGATGAGTCCGATGAGCGCCTGACGGGACTGGGTCATCGCGACGGCGGCGACGAGCGCCCAGAAGAGCGGACGCGCCCACCCGGGTGACCACCGCATCCAGTCCGGCCGCACGTAGACGATGAGCGCAGCGAACGCGAGGAGACACCCGGCCGTGTTCTTCTGCATCGGGATGGGCCACTGCGGGTAGACGGCGGCGAAGTCCCCCTGCGCGTACTGCACGAGCGCCTGTCCGTACACGCCGAGGGCCAGCACGCCCGCCGAGGCGATCATGAGAAGCAGCGCAGCCCGCCCGAAACCCGCGCGTCCTAGCGACCACCCCACCACCAGGGCGCCGGAAACCAGCAGCCACGCGTGGAACCACTCGATCGTGTTCTGCGCGTAGGGATTGACGATCACCGTGAACAGCGTCGTGAACTGATACACGAGGTTCAGGAGCAGGAGTCTGCGCAGCGGGACGCTGTAGGGCCGTTCACCGAGCAGGAGGGCGGCTCCGAACGCGGCGGCGAGCGCCACGTCCGACACGGAGAGCTCCCCGGCACCGATGCCGACGCGTGAAGTCACGAAAAGGAGCGGCGTCATCGTGAGGGGGATCGCCATCGACACGTTGCGCGTCAGGGAGGCGCCGACGACGAGCACCGCGAGCGCGATCGCCGCGATGACGCTGTCGCCGATGCCTCGCTCGAGGATGAAGTAGACGGCCAATCCGGCTCCGGAGGCCAGCAGGACCCATCGCCAAGCACCGCTCCACCAGTCCGCGGCACGGTCCCGTGCGCGGGTGAGAAGAGGCGAGGCCATGACGGCTCCTTCCCGGACCGTCTCAGTATCGCAGGTGCGATCAGGCCTCGATCAGGAGCCCCCGGCTGAGCATCTCCTCTACGAACGCGCACACGGAGGAACGGATGTCGTCCACCGGCGCTCCCACGATCCGCGCGACAGATTCAGCCACCTGCTCACGCGGGGTCGACAGCGCCACCTGCCAGATGAGCGCGGCCGGACCTTCGAGGACGAGGATGGGCGGATCCGGGAGCGCGGCGACGTACACCGTCCCGTCCAGATCGGCCCAGCCCACGGCGGGAGCGGGCGCGTACGCGGTCACGAGCGTCTCCGGGTCCTGCGGGCAGCGATCCACTCGTGCACCGCCCGTGCGGGGCGCGCGAAGAACTCCCCGGCGATCTCCCGCGCCGACGGGTGATGGCCCAGACGGATGCCGAGATGCTCGGTGTTCACGAGCGGCAGGCGCGAGATGACCCGCCTGCGCTCGCTCCAGCTCTGCGCCGCGATGACCCGCCCCAGCCATTCCTCCGTCCGCGTCCCACCCTGCGACACGGCGCGCCACAGACGGTAGGACCGCCGTCCGCGGTAGTCCTCCAGCCGACCGGTCGCCGCCGCCACGGCGACCTCGGCTCCGAGCCTTCCGGCGAGCGCCTCCGTCGCCGCACGGGTGTCGGGAGCGGCCTCATCCCACGCGCGGGTCACATCGCGGCTGCCCCGAGACAGGCTCCGCGCGGCGTTCAGCACGAGGATGAGCGCCTGGGCCGGTGGTGCGGGCACGCGGCAGTCGATCGCGGCGACCTGCATGACCTCGCTGTCCTGCCAGAGCACCTCGAAGGCCTCGGCGGCGTCGACCTCGATACCGGGGAAGGAGCGGTGCAGATCGAGGTAGCCCCAGATGCCGTGGAGGTAGGTCTGGGCATGGCCGAACGGTGAGCCGTTCGTGAAGGTGCTGTGCAGCATCCAACCCTCCGCGCGCAGCGCCCGATCCATCCGGGCGACCTGCGCCGGGCGTACCAGGACGTCGACGTCCGTGCCCGATGCGCCGGGCGATCCCGGGTCGCGGAATGCGGCATCCACCGCATCGCCCTTGATGTGGAGCAGATCGACTTCGGCGTGATCGGCGATCACCTGCACAGCCGCCCTCGCCAGGAGCAGGCGCGCGCGCAGCGGTATCGCGACGTGCTCACCGCTCTCGCTCATCGTCGACCCCGTCGCCCGTCGTGCATCGCCCACCTACTGAAGTGCGCTCGTCAGCCGGGCGAGGTTGTCGAGCACGGTCGAGCGCAGCGGCTGCTTCTCCCACTCCTCGAGGGTGAGGTTGCGGCTGAGCGCGCGGTAGTCGGCCTCGACGTCGCGCATCTGCCGCACGAACTCCTCGCCGCGCACGAGCATCGAGATCTCCATGTTGAGACCGAAGGAGCGCATGTCCATGTTGCTCGAGCCGATGATCGCGACCTCGTCGTCGATCGTCATGGACTTGCTGTGCAGGATGTAGGGCCGGCGATACATCCAGATCTGCACGCCCGCCCGCAGCAGCGCCTCGTAATAGCTGCGCTGCGCGTGGTAGACCATCGCCTGGTCGCCCTCTTCCGACACGAAGAGCTCGACGTGGATGCCGCGCTGGCACGCGGTCGTGATGGCCAGGAGCAGCGCCTCGTCGGGCACGAAGTAGGGGCTGACGATGATGATCTTGCGCTGCGCGGCGTACAGGAGGCCGGCGAAGAGCTTGAGGTTGTTCTGGAACTCGAACCCGGGGCCGGAGGGGATGATCTGGCAGTCGAGGTCACCGGGGCCGGACTTGACGTCGAACAGATCGATCTCGTCGGTGAGGATCTCGTCGGTCTCGCTGTACCAGTCGGAGAGGAACACCGCGTTGATGGATGCCACGACCGGGCCTTCGATGCGCGCCATGAGGTCGACCCAGTGCAGGCCGCGCCGGATGTTCTTGGGCAGGTTGTACGTCGAATCGGTCACGTTCTGCGAGCCGGTGAAGGCCACGCGGCCGTCGACGACGAGCAGCTTGCGGTGATTGCGCAGGTCGGGACGCTGGTACTTGCCCTTGAACGGTTGCACGGGGAGCATCAGGTGCCACTGCGCGCCCATCGCATCGAGGCGTCTGCGCGTCTGCTTGTAGAACGGCTTGCCGCGGTTCGCCCAGTGATCCAGCAGCACGCGGACCGTCACCCCGCGGGCGGCGACCTCTTCGAGGGCTGAGAAGAAGTTCTCCGTCGCCGCGTCCGTCTGGAGGATGTAGAACTCCACATGGACATAGCGTTCGGCCGCGCGGATCGCCTCGGCCATCGCGTCGAGGCTCGCCTGGTACTCCGAGATCAACTGCGCGGCGTTGTCGCCGGCGAGCGGCATCGCACCGAGGTTGCGGTTGAGCGTCACGAGCGACGTGAACCATTCCGGGGCGTGCGGACGCAGGGTGCCGAAGTCGAGCGACGCGCTCGTGTCGTGGATGTAGTCGTTGATCTGCTCCTGCATGCGGCGGCGCTTGCGCGGCAGCCGCGGGTTGCCGATCAGGAGGAAGAGGAAGACCCCGATCAGGGGAATGAAGTAGATCGCGAGCAACCACGCCATCGCCGCCGTGGGGCGGCGATTGCGGGGGACGACGATGATGGCCGTCACGCGGATCACGAGGTCGGCGACGAAGACGAGGATCAGCCACCACGTCGCGTCGAACGTGATAGTGATCACCTTGCCTCCCCCGCGGACTCCTCCCCAGCGTAGCGGGGTGAAGGTCAGCGCTCGTTAGAGGCGGGCGCGGGCGGAAGGCCCCGCTTCGCGCGCTCCTGCTCTTCGATACGCGCGTACACACGGCGCTCGGTGCGGTCGGCGCGGAGGATGCTGCGGAGGATGAAGAAGAAGAGCCCGCTGACGACCACGGTCGGCAGCAGTGTCCAGAACACCGCGACCCAGTAGTCATCCATACCCCCAGGATACCGCCCGTCCCTTCCTCCACAGGCCGCGGGAAGCGGGCCGGGATCCACATTCTCCGCCGGCGCCCTCCCCGCACGACCGCGGTCGCCCAGAGTCTCCTCATGACCACGATCGTCAAGGCCGCGAGCGCGGCGCACTTCCTGTCCCTCGTCCCGAAGATGCTCGGCTACCGGCCCACCCGCAGCGTCGTGCTCATCCCGTTCTCGGGATCCCGGAGCATCGGCGCGATGCGGTTCGACCTCCCGACGGCCGATGAGCCCGACGAATCGGACAGCATCGCCGCGACGCTCATCGGCATGGTCTGCCGCCTGCCCGATGCGGATGCCGTCGCCGCGGTCCTCTACACGGACGCGTCGTTCGCAGACGATGGGATGCCGCACGTCGAGCTGATCGACGCACTGCAGGGCCGGGCCGACGCGTGCGGCATCCGGATCACGGATGCACTCTGCGTCGGTGCCGACGCGTGGGGCTCGCGGTTCGATCCGCTGCTTCCCGACGAAGGACGCCCGCTCGCCGACCTGAGCGATGACACCGGCGCCGAGCATCTGCCCGTCGCCGCCGGCGATCAGACGACGGGCGCGGACCTCCCCCGCGTCGATCTCGCAGAGTCGGAGCGCACCGCCCGCGCCCTCAGCGCGCTGCAGGACGCCGTCCGTGTGCTGTGCGGGCCGGACTCCGCCGGCGCGCCCTCCCAGGCGGCGACCACTCTCGCCGACGCGGATGACGGTGAGGGCGACGTTGAGGACGCGGGTCCCGACTCGCGCCGGATCGACCCGCAGGCTCTCGCGACCGTCTGCGTCTTGGACGACCTTCCGACCCTGTACGAAGAGGCGCTGGGGTGGGATGCCGACGCCCTCGCCCCCTTCGATGCGGCGGCGCTCATCTGGTGTCTGGCTCGACCGGCTCTGCGCGACATCGCCCTGGTGCAGTGGTGCAACGGAATGGGCGCGGGCGACGAGGCGCTGGACGCGCAACTGCGCTGGGAGGACGGGGAGGAGTACCCCGCCCACCTCGCGATGCAGATGTGGGGGGAGGGTGAGCGGCCGGACCCCGACCGGCTCGACGCGGCGCTCGCCCTCTCCCGACGCATCGCCGCGGTGGCACCGCGCGCGATGCGTGCCGGTCCCCTGGCGACGTGCGCGTGGCTCGCCTGGGCGCTCGGGCGGTCCACCCACGCCGAGCGCTATGCCGTGCTGGCCTGTGAGATCGAACCGGAGCACGGACTCGCCGAGATCGTTCGCTCCTTCGTGCACGCCGGCCATCTGCCCGACTGGGCGTTCCGCCGTCCATGAACCGGTCGAGGAAGCGAGGCGAACGCACGTCACGGATGCCGCTGTTCGGATACCGCCTTCTCGGTACCGTTTTCGATACCGTGGTGCCGTGCGCCCCTCCGTCTCCGTCGCGGTCGCGACTTTCAACGGCGAATCCTTCGTCGCGGAGCAGCTGGCATCGATCGCCGGCCAACATCCCGCGCCGTACGAGGTCGTCGTCGCCGACGACGGTTCGAGCGATCGCACGCGGGAGCTGACCGCCTCGATCCTGTCGGGGGCGCCTTTCCCCGTACGGTTCCTCGGCGGCGACCATGTCGGCCTCCGACGGAACTTCGAGCGCGCGATGGAAGCCTGCACCGGTTCTGTCATCGCACTCTCGGATCAGGACGACATCTGGCTTCCCGGCCGTGTGCAGGCGATCGAGGAGTCCTTCGCGGATCCGGCGACGAACCTGTGGTTCTCCGACGCCGACCTCGTCGATGAGCAGGGGCGGCTTCTCGGGGCTCGGCTCTGGGAGAAGGTGACTCTTCCGCCAGAGGCACGACGATCCCTGACGGAGGGAGCCGGCATTCGTCGCCTGCTCTACGGCATGACGGTCACGGGCGCCACGATGGCGTTCCGCGCGTCGTTGCGTTCACTCGTCCTCCCCCTGCCGGAGCAGCTCGATGAGCCGGAGGTCTTCCTCCATGACGGCTGGATCGCCGTGCTCGCGGCCTTGACCGGACGTCTGGTGGCGGACGAACGATGCTTCACCCGCTATCGGCAGCACGACCGGCAGTTCACCGCCGTGCACGCCGCCGCGCAGTCGAGGACGACCGGCCGGAGCCATGGCCTCGCGACACGCGGGAGCATCGAGCGGGAACGTGCACGGGTGACTCTCGTCCTCGAACGGCTCGTCGAGCGGGACGCTCTCACCACCTGCCGTGCGGAGGATCAGCGACTGCTCTCGGAGCTCAGCGATCTCCTCCGTCGTCGAACTCGACCCCGCGGGATCGGCCGGGCGCGGGGAATCATCTCCGCATTCGGATCCGGTCTCTACGATCGCCATGCCCGCGGGTGGCGGACGGCGATGGCGGATCTGGTCTACCCTCGCCGCTGAATGCCCCCGTCGGGCGCTCCCCATCGCCGCGACGCATGAGCGCCCGGTCAGGTGCTGCGCGGGGCGGCGACGATCACGAAGTGGAGCCACTCGGAGTCCGGCCATTTCCACACCCAGAGGCGCCGCAGCAGAGTGCGGACGTGCCAGGGGCGGGCATGCCAGTGCGCCGACCACACCGACCCGGTCCCCTGCACCGTCGTGACGTCGTACCCCGCCTGCTCGAACATCTCGATCATGGTCGCGCGGGTGAAGAAGCGCACATGCGTGCGGTCCAGCGTGCCGGTGTCGGCATAGTCCCATCGACCTCGGAGCAGATCCCGGACGACGGGCGCGTACTCGATGCTGGGGATCGCGGCCACCACCGCGCCTCCCGGTCGGAGGTCGGCGCGCACGCGCTCGAGCATCGCCCACGGGTCGAGGACGTGCTCGAGCACGTCCAGGAAGAACACCGTCTCGTATCTCGTGCCGTCACCCTCGATGGCCTGAGGGTAGAAGCCCTGGATCACCTCGTCGTAACCGTGGTCGGATCGAGCGACATCCGCCTGCCGGGGGTTGGCCTCGATGCCGACGATCCGGACGTCGGGTCCGAGGGCCTCGCGCAACGTACGCCCGAAACCGCCCTTGCCGCAGCCGACGTCGAGGACCGGTCCTGCGCCCGGTGGGATGAACGGTGCGACGTCGAGCCGGGGATCATCCATGTAGACGTCCTGCTGGGGCGGGTCCACCACGAGAATCCCCCTGTTCCCCGCACGTTCGTGCCGGTGGTCGCGTGCGTCGAATTCTCGCACACGCCTGCTCTCGGATGAGCCGACCGACGGCGACCGACTACTTGACGAGCGGGAAGAGGATCGTCTCGCGGATGCCGAGGCCGGTGATCGCCATCAGCAGACGGTCGATGCCCATTCCGAGGCCGCCCGAGGGCGGCATCCCGTGTTCGAGGGCGCGGAGGAACTCCTCATCGATACGCATGGCCTCGAGGTCGCCACGAGCGACGAGCTTGGCTTGCTCGGTGAAGCGCTCGCGCTGGATGACGGGATCGACGAGCTCGGAGTAGCCGGTCGCGAGCTCGAAGCCGCGGACGTACAGGTCCCACTTCTCCACGACGCCGGCGATCGAGCGGTGCTCGCGGACGAGCGGGCTCGTGTCGAGCGGGAAGTCCATCACGAATGTCGGGCGCACGAGATCGCCCTTCACGAAGTGCTCCCAGAGCTCCTCGACGAGCTTGCCGTGCGTCGCGAGGGGCGGCTCCTCGACCCCTTCGCGCGCGGCGAGGGCCCGCAGCTCATCGAGCGACGTCTGCGGTGTGATCTCGACACCGGATGCCGCCGAGAGCGAGTCGTACATCGAGATGCGGTCCCACTGCCCACCGAGGTCGTACTGGGTGCCGTCGGCCCACGTCACGGTCGTCGAGCCGGCGACGGCGAGCGCCGCGTTCTGCACGAGGTCCTGCGTCAGGTCGGCGATGCCGTTGTAGTCGGAGTACGCCTCGTACGACTCGAGCATCGCGAACTCGGGGCTGTGCGTGGAGTCGGCGCCCTCGTTGCGGAAGTTGCGGTTGATCTCGAACACCCGATCGAGCCCGCCGACGACGGCGCGCTTGAGGAAGAGCTCGGGGGCGATGCGCAGGTAGAGGTCGGTGTCGAACGCGTTGGACTTCGTGATGAACGGGCGGGCCGATGCCCCCCCGTGCTGGACCTGCAGCATGGGGGTCTCGACTTCGATGTACCCACGGTCGGCGAACGTCTGCCGCAGCGAGGCGTTGACCTTCGCGCGTGCGCGAACGGTCTCCCGCGCCTGGTCGCGCACGATGAGGTCGAGGTAGCGGCTGCGGACGCGGCTCTCCTCGGACAGCTCGCTGTACATGTTCGGCAGCGGCAGGACGGCCTTCGAGGCGATCTGCCACGCGTGGACCATGATCGACAGCTCGCCACGACGGCTCGAGATGACCTCGCCGCTCACGAACACATGGTCGCCGAGGTCGACGAGATCCTTCCACTGCTGCAGCGATTCCTCGCCCACACCGGCGAGCGAGACCATCGCCTGGATGCGGCTCCCGTCGCCCGCCTGCAGAGTCGCGAAGCACAGTTTTCCCGTGTTGCGGCTGAAGACGACGCGACCGGCGACCGCGGCAGTCATGCCGGTCTCGGCCCCGGCCTCGAGCTCGCCGAAGCGGGCGCGCAGATCCGGGATCGTGTCGGTGATCGGGAGCGTGACGGGGTAGGCCCCGCCGGCGGCATCCGACCGGTCGGCGATCAGTCGCTCGCGCTTGGCGAGACGCACGGCCTTCTGCTCGAAGACGTCCTCTTCGGTGGGCTCGGATGCGTCGGCGGGCGCGGGGGTCATGCTCATCGTGAAGGGGCTCCTCGGGAAGTCGGCCCCAAGTCTATCGATCGTCCCCCGCGCTCTGCGGCCCGCGCAGGTCCCCGGGTATCGTCATCGCATGCGCGATCGCACCGGGACGATCACCGCGACCGCCTTCTGGATCGTCGTCGGCATCGCTGCGTCCGTTCTCGGCGCCCAGCGCTTCGTCCAGGCCGCGTTCGATCCGCAGCCGGACCTGGTCGGCTTCTTCCTGCCGGCGGCGAGGGCGGTCGTCGCCGGCGACAGCCCCTACACCGTCGACGGGTACTTCTACTCACCGCTGGTCGCGTTGCTGCTGGCTCCCTTCGCCGAGCAGGAGTGGGTGACGGCGTACTGGACGGCCCTGCGCATCGTCGTCGGAATCGCGGCGTGCATCGTCACGGCCTTCGCGTTCACGCGTCACCGCGCCGGGTGGCAGACCGCAGTGGTCGCGCTCGTGGCGGTGGTGACGCTGCTGTGGAGCTGGCCCACGACACTCGACCTGTGGGCCGGCCAGGTGGAGCTCATCGTGCTGTTCTGCCTGGGCACGGCCGCTTTCGCCGAGTCGCGCGGCAGCCGCCTGTGGACCGGCTTCGCGCTCGGAATGGGCGCCGTGGTCAAGACCTGGCCCGCCCTCATGATGGTGTGGCTCCTGCGGTCGGGCGCGCGCCGTCGACGGCGCGAGTGGATCGGAGTCGCGGCAGCGGCGGCCGCGGCTGTCGTCTTGGCGATCGTCACCGGCGGGGCTGCGGCCGTGCGCGACATGGTGGTCGCCCCGCTGACGGGCGGAGACCAGCCCCTGCTGGCCGCGAACTCCCTGTGGGGTGTCACCCGGGTCCTGTTCACCCAGACGCCGATGGCCGAACCCGTGCTCCTCTCACCCGCCCTCGAGGTCGCGGGGCGCATCGTGCTGGGTGCCTGGCTGGTGGGCCTTGTGATCGTGATCCTCGTCCGCCCCGGAGCGGCGGGGATCTCCCTGTTCAACATCGCCTTCGTGGTCATCCTCCTGCTCCCGGTCTCGCACTACTTCTACGTGATCTACGCGTTGCCGTGCCTGTGGTGGTGGGTCGCGCGGGTGATGGAGCGCCCACGCTCCGCCGGGAACTGGGCGGCGCTGGCGGCTCTGTCGATCTGGTGGGTGGTCGTCTTCCGGATCGCGCCCGACGGCGACGGGTTCATGACCACGACGTGGGAGTCCGTGGTGCGCATCTTCGCGGCCGGCCTCACCGCGGTGACGGTCAGCGTGGTCGCCGCCGCGGTCACCGACCGTCGTGGTCAGCCGAGGTAGATGTCGGCGTTGTCGATGAAGCGCTGCCCCGCAACGGTCGCGGCGATGAGCACGATCGCGGGACCGCGGGACCCCTGATCGACGGGCAGGAACGTCGCCGGGTCGACGACGCTCAAGTACTCGAGGCGGATGCGGGGCTCGCCCATGAGCGTGGACTGCGCAGCCGCGATGCACGCGTCGACGCCGCCGTCGGACGTGGATGCCGCGGCGTCGAGCGCCGCCGTCAGCCGGGCCGCGGCGGCGAGGTCGCGGTCCTCGAGCAGGCCCGCCCGGGTCGAGATCGGGAGTCCGTCGTCGCCGCGCACCGTGGGCACTTCGACGATCTCCACGTCGAGGAAGAGATCCTGCACCATGCGCCTGACGAGGAAGATGCGCTGACGGTCGCGCTGACCGTAGACCGCCACGTCGGGACGCACCAGATCGAGCAGCTGCGCCTCGACGGTGAGGAGACCGTCGAAATAGTGCGGTCGCGCGCGTCCTTCGTAACGCCCGCCGAGCTCTCCGGCCGACACGCGTGTGGTCGCCGCTCCGTGCGGCAGGAGCTCCGCCTCGGCGGGTGCGAAGACGATGTCCACGCCGAGGGATTCGAGGAGCAGCTCGTCCGCCTCCGGCGTCCGGGGGTACTCCGCGTACTCGTCCCGCGTGGCGAACCGCAGCGGGTTCACGAAGATCGAGACCACTGTGATGTCAGCGAGCTCGCGGGCGGTGTGGACGAGGTCGACATGGCCGTCGTGGAGGGCTCCGATCGTCGAGATGAGGGCGACGCGCGGCGCGCGCTCCGCCTCCGCCTCCGCGAAGGACGCCCGGGCCTCGGCCAGACGGGCCCGCAGCTCCGCGACGGTGCTGATCATCCGTCGATCGTAACGGCCGGGTCGTCGAAGTCGGCGGGCCCGGCATCCGACAGCGCGTGGTCCACGGTCGAGTGGATCAGCGCCGACAGATAGCGACCCGGGTCGGGAACACCGGCACGGGCCAGGAGCTCGGTGGACTGCCGCACGATCGAGCGCGAGAACTCCGTCGCGGTCGCCAACGCCTCCGCGTAGGCGGGCCGCGCCTGCTCGGCCACCACGACCGGCTCGCAGCCGAGCTCGACCGCGAGGGCCTGCGCGATCGGCAGCACCGGGGCGGGAGCGGTGACCGCGGCGTACGCGTGCGAGAGCTGGCGCAGGTCCATCGAGGAACCGGTGAACGCGACGGCCGGATGCACGGCGAGCGGGATCGCACCGCGCGCCATCGCCGGCTCGAGGACACCGAAGCCGTACGCGGGGTCGGTGTGCAGGACGAGCTGCCCGGGCTGCCACGCGCCCAGCTCGGCCAGGCCCGCCACGAGACCCGGAAGCTCGTCGTGCGGAACGGCGATCACGACGAGCTCGCTCCGCCGCACGACCTCGAGCGCGTCGAGCACCGGCACACCGGGCAGGATCGCCTCGGTGCGCTCCTCGTCGGACCCGCGGGTGATCCCGACGACCGCATGACCCGCTCCGCCCAGTGCAGCCCCGATCACCGGACCGACTCTTCCCGCCCCGATGATCCCGACTCCGAGTCGGCCGTCGCGCCTCACGGCCGCTCCTCCCCGTCCTGGGGCGACCGGATCGGACCCGCCTCCGCGTGCACGGCCCCATCCTGGCGCGGACCGGGTGTGACCGCCTCGGCCTCCTCCGGGACATCCGCGCGCTCGAGCTCACCCTCGGGGTCGTCGCCCGCCCACCGATGGCTCCGGTCGCGGGTCGCCGCCGCGACCGTGGCGGCGGCGACGTCGTCGAAGACGGCGAGCGCGGCATCCCGATCGAGGATCCCCAGCCGGCCGTCGACGCGGCCCGCGATCGTGTGGGCGCGGATGCCGGCGACGGAAAGCGCGCGATCGAGCGGACCCTGCTCGAGACCGATGCTCTGCAGGCGGGCGAGCGGGAAGACCGCGAGCGTGCGCCACACCGCACCCCGCCGCAGCAGAAGCGCGTCCGGCAGCAGCAGGAACCCGTTGCGCTTCCACGAGAGTATCCGCAGGAGCCGTGCGCGCCGCGGGGTGTTCGTGTACGGATCGTCGGACCGCGGACCGAGGATGCCGTGCTCGAAGACGAGGGGCCACTCGGTCTCGGGCAGATCCGGCAGCAGCAGGCGCAGGACGCGCTCGACGTCGGCGCGGGTGCCGACCGGGAGAACGGTCGCGAACTGGTCGGCCGCGCCGTCGGCGAGGCCTCGGCCCGAAAGCCGGTTGACGGTGATCTCCCACCAGCCGAAGGGACGCCACAGGATCGACTGGGACACCTCCACCGCGTGGACGCGGCCCGGCGGCAGGATCTCGGTGATCGTCGTGAAGAGCCCGAAAGTCACGCGGACCCCACTGGGTGTCGGCGCGATCGAATACCGCAAAGAGCGTGTGATCGTGCGGATCCAGTACGCGCCGAAGCCGATCAGGGCCGGGACCAGGCTGAACAGGACCCAGGGCGTCCCGGCGATCGAGCCGACGATGATGGCGACGACGATCGCGAGCAGCCACAGCGTCGACGTGCTGAGGAGCCGGGAGGCGATGAGACGCCCGACCGGGATGTGCACGACGGACTCGGGCTCGGCGACCGGCTCCTCGGCGCCCGAGATGAGGCCGTTCAGACCTGCGCCGACGACCGCCGAGGCCCGCGCCCTCACGGGGGCGCGCGGGCCGGTCGGCGTCCCGGTGTCCGCCCGCCGCTCGGCCAGCTGGCGGCCCGACGCGAGCCGGAGGATGTCGGCCCGGACCGCCTCCGCGTTCGCGGTGGAGAGATACTCCAGCTTCACGTTCGAGTCCAGACCCGCACCGACGACCTCGAGCTTGGCCATGCCGACGAGCCGGGCGAACATCGGCCGGGTGAGGTTGACGCCCTGCACGCGGTCGAGCGGGGCGCGACGATGGGTGCGGAACAGTACTCCGCTGCGCACCTCGACGTCGTCACCGGTGATCCGGAAGGTGTGGAACCGCCACGAGAGGTAGAACAGCGCGATCAGGACGATCAGGATGCCGAGCAGCGCGAGCCCGGCCACGAGGTAGAGGTCGTTCGCGATGATGAAGTCGATCGGGTCGCCGCCCTGCATGTCCTCCACGTCGATGTCGACCGCGATGTCCTCGTCCAGCCAGGGCAGGAAGAGGTAGATCAGCCGATCGCGCAGGTTCGCGATGACGATGCCGGCGACGACCACGAGGAACAAGCCGCCGCGGAACAGCGGGGTGAGCGGATGCAGCCGGTGCCACTCGCCGTCGCTGAGCGACTCCGCCACCGCGGTCGGCGCGGCCGCGGCGGAGGGCTGCGGTGGCAGCGGGGGAAGATCGCTCACAGGCCCGTCCGGCGTTCTTCGGCGACGTCGACCAGCGTGTCGCGCAGTCGCTCGGCGGCCTCCTGCGTGAGGCCGGGGATGACGACACCGGTGGAGGCGGCGGCCGTGACGAGCTTGAGCTGGGCGATGCCGAATCCGCGGTCCAGCGGACCGTGCGTGATGTCGACGAGCTGCATGCGCCCATACGGGACGGCCACGACGCGCTGCCACAGGATGCCGCGACGGAAGACCAGGTCGTCCCGCCGCAGCTGGTAGCCGTAGGCGCGCGCCTGGCGCGGAGTGATCGCCACGGTCCAGATCAGGATGCCGAGGAGGACGCCGCCCGGGATCCACGCCCACCACTGCCCCCACACGAGCGTGAGCAGGAGGACGGCCGCGAGCACGATGACCGTGACGACGCCCGTGGAGATGAGCTGCACCCACACGTACTGCCGAGCGAGCTGGTGCCACGTGCCGTCGCCCAGCGGGAGCCGGCCGCGCGCGCGCGGCTCGCGGATGCGGTCGAACGTCTCGCGATCGAGCACGTCCGTCTCCGCGCTGTCGTTCTCCGCCGTCTCCGGTGCGATCGGCGAGGCGTTATGGGAGACGGTGACCTCAGTGGGCCCCGTCGACTCCGGGCTGTTCGTCATCCTGGTCCTTCCGGATCGTGCAGAGATGCTCCGCGTACAGCCCCGCCGCCACGAGCGCAGCCGCGCAGACGGCGGTGGCGATCACGGCGCCCATCGAGCCTAGCGAGGGCGGCACCGGGCGGGTCAGCAGAAAGAGCGCGAGCCCGCCGGCGAATCCCGCGATCGCCGCCCCGACCATGCTGGAGGCCTTCGCGAGCATCGCGATGCGCAGCGCCCAGAACGGGTTCACGGGGCTCGCGAGCTTTCCGCGAGTGGCACGGCGGATCGGGAGGGCGAGGGCGACGACGATCGCCCCGAGGAGCACGAGGAAGATCGGCAGTGTCACCGAGGGCGTGAACGTCGCACGGCCGGTTGCGGTGAGGGTCTGGTCGAGCAGGAAGCCGACCGCGAGGCCGATCGCCGCCGCGACGATCAGCACTCCGGCCCCGGTGCGCCTCATGCGGCGTCGTCCGGCCTGCGACGCAGGCGGTCGAGGAGGGCGTCGACGCGGCCCACGCCGGGCAGCTCGGCATCCGGGTCGACCGAAAGCCACGGCACGAGCACGAAGTCGCGCTCTGCGGCGCGGGGGTGGGGAAGCGTGAGCGCGGCGTCCCGGCTCACCACATCGCCGTACGCGATCAGGTCGAGATCCAGCGTCCGATCTCCCCAGCGCTCGCGGCGCTCGCGACCGTGCCGCAGCTCGATCGCATGCAGATACGAGAGCAGGACCGACGGGGCGAGCCGCGTCGTGACGAGGGCCACCGCGTTGAGATACGCCGGGGACTCGGCATCCGGTCCGTCCGGCTTGACCGCGACCGACTCGACCGCGGCCGACGCACGCACCTCGTCGACGAGGGGAAGACGGCCGATCGCCGTCAGGGCCGACTCGAGCGTCGCGGCGCGGTCGCCGAGGTTCGCGCCGAGCGCGACCACTGCCCGCACGGGGACCCGATCGGCCCGCGGCGCATCGGTGCTGAAGCCGCCCGCCAGTCGCCGGTTCACGCCGGCACCTCCGCGACGCCCGGCCGCGCACGGCGGATCGTGACCGACACGTCGGCGAACTCCAGATCGATGGGGGCATCCGGCTTGTGGACCGTCACAGAGACCCGGTGGACGCCGTCATACGCGAGGAGGGCGTCGGCGATGCGCTGCGCCAGGGTTTCGACGAGGTCGACCGGCTCACCGCCCACGATCGTCGCGATGCGCTCGGCGGCCTCACCGTAGTGCACGGTGTCGGCGACGTCGTCGCTCGCCGCCGCGGCCGAGGTGTCGACCACGAGGGTCGCGTCGATCACGAAGTGCTGGCCCACCCGCCGCTCGCGCTCGTACACTCCGTGGCGCCCGAAGACGCGGAGTCCCGTCAGCGTGATCTCGTCGGAGACGTCCATCGGTCCTGCCCCTTCCACTCCTCCGCGACGCGCAGGGCGTCCCGGGTCGCGCGCACGTCGTGCACGCGCACCGCCCAGGCGCCCGCCTGCGCGGACAGCACGCTCGTGACGGCGGTCGCCAGGTCGCGGCGCTGCTCGGTGACGTTCGGGTCGTCCGACGTTCCGTCCTCGCTCAGCACCTCGGCGAGGAATCGCTTGCGACTCGTGCCGATCAGCACCCGGTGCCCGAGACCTGCGATGCGCGGCAGCGCACGCAGCACGTCCCAGTTCTGCGCGCCCTTCTTGCCGAAGCCGATGCCGGGATCGACCACGAGACGGGACGGAGGGATGCCGGCGGCTGCGGCCGCGGCGACCCGGTCGGTCAGTTCGCGCAGCACATCGCGCACGACGTCGTCGTACTCGGCGCGCGCGTACATCGCGGCGGAGGGTCCCCGCCAGTGGCCGACGACGAAGTCGGCATCCGTCGAGGCGACCGCCGCGAGCATGTCGGCGTCGGCGAGACCGCCCGAGACGTCGTTCACGATGCGCGCGCCGGCCTCGACCGCCGCGAGCGCCGAGGAGGCGTTCATCGTGTCGATGCTGACCGTCGCCCCCGCGTCGGCGAGCGCCCGCACGACGGGGAGGACCCGCCGCTGCTCGACACCCGGATCGACGCGCTGCGCCCCCGGACGCGTGGACTCCCCGCCCACGTCGAGGATCGCGGCGCCCTCCGCGCGCAGCCGGAGGCCATGGGCGATCGCGTCGTCGGCGTGCACGTAGCGACCGCCGTCGCTGAACGAATCGGGGGTCACGTTGACGATCCCCATCACGAGGGTCGTCATGGGCGGGCTGCTCCGAGGAGCGCGATCAGCTCGGCGCGCGCCGCCGGCTCGGAGAACACGCCCCGGGCGGCGATCGTGACGGTGGACGCGTCCGGCTGCCGGTCGCCGCGCATCGTGACGCACTCGTGCGCGGCATCCAGCACGACGAGGACGCCGCGGGCATCGAGGGATGCCGCGATCGTGTCGGCGATCTGCTCGCCGAGCCGCTCCTGCACTTGCGGCCTGGACGCCAGGATCTCCACGACCTTCGGGAGCGCACCGAGACCGACGACCTGCTCCCCCGGCAGGTATGCGATGTGGGCGCGACCGCGGAAAGGAAGCAGATGGTGCTCGCACACCGAGCGGAACGAGATGTCGCGCAACATGACCGCACCCGACGGGAGCGTCTCGGGCGCAGGTCCTCGCGCCACCGAGATCGTGTGCGCGAGCGGAGCCGCAGCATCCGCTCCCACGCCGGAGAAGAAGTCGGCGTATGCGTCCGCGACGCGCTCGGGCGTCATCTTCAGCCCCGGGCGCTCGGGGTCTTCCCCGATCGCCGCGAGCAGCTCTCGGACGAGCGCGGCGACGCGCTCACGATCGACGGCCACGCGCCGAGCCTACGCTGTCGCGGGTCGCGCCTGACCGGTCGGGCGACGCTTGGCGGCCTTCTCGGGCACTTCCTGCTCGACCTCGACGCTCGCGGCGATGCCCGCGGGCTGGGCGCGGCGCGGCACCTCCACGGGAGGGCGCTGCGACACGGGGCGCTGATCGCTCGAAAGCCACTGCGGACGCGGCGGCAGACGCTTGACGTCCTTGAAGATCTCGGCGAGCTCGAGGTGGTCGAGGGTCTCCTTCTCGAGGAGCTCGAGCGCCAGCCGATCGAGCACGTCGCGGTTCTCGTTGATCACCTGGTACGCCTCGTTGTGCGCCTGCTCGATGAGCGCGCGCACCTGGTTGTCGATGCGCTCGGCGATCTTCTCGCTGAACTCGCGCCCGTGACCCATGTCGCGGCCCATGAAGACCTCGCCGCTCGCCTGGCCGAGCTTGACGGGGCCGACCTCGTTCGTCATGCCGTACTCGGTGACCATCTTGCGGGCGATGCTCGTCGCCTTCTCGATGTCGTTCGAGGCGCCGGTGGTGGGGTCGTGGAAGACGATCTCCTCCGCGACGCGGCCGCCCATCGCGTACGTGAGCTGATCCTGCAGCTCGTTGCGCGTCACGGAGTACTTGTCATCCAGCGGCAGCACCATCGTGTAGCCGAGCGCTTTTCCGCGCGGCAGGATCGTCACCTTCGTGACGGGGTCGGTGTTGTTCATCGCCGCCGCCGCGAGCGCGTGACCGCCCTCGTGGTAGGCCGTGATGAGCTTCTCCTTGTCGCGCATCACACGGGTGCGGCGCTGGGGCCCCGCGATCACGCGGTCGATGGCCTCGTCGAGCGCGCGATTGTCGATGAGCTGGGCATTGGAGCGCGCCGTCAGCAGCGCAGCTTCGTTGAGGACGTTCGCGAGGTCGGCACCGGTGAAGCCGGGCGTCTTGCGCGCGACGACCTCGAGGTCGACGCCCTCCGCGAGCGGCTTGCCGCGCCCATGCACCTCGAGGATCTTCTTGCGGCCCTTCAGGTCTGGCGCGTCCACACCGATCTGCCGGTCGAAGCGTCCCGGGCGCAGGAGCGCGGGGTCGAGGATGTCGGGACGGTTGGTCGCGGCGATCACGATGACGTTGACCTTGGGGTCGAAGCCGTCCATCTCGACGAGCATCTGGTTGAGGGTCTGTTCGCGCTCGTCGTGGCCGCCGCCCATGCCGGCGCCGCGGTGGCGGCCGACGGCGTCGATCTCGTCGATGAAGATGATCGCGGGCGAGCTCTCCTTGGCCTGCGTGAACAGATCGCGGACGCGGCTGGCCCCGACACCGACGAACATCTCGACGAAGTCCGATCCCGAGATCGAGTAGAACGGCACACCGGCTTCACCGGCGACGGCCCGGGCGAGGAGCGTCTTGCCGGTGCCGGGAGGGCCGTACAGCAGCACGCCCTTCGGGATGCGGGCCCCCACGGCCTGGAACTTCGAGGGATCCTTCAGGAAGTCCTTGATCTCCTGCATCTCCTCGATCGCCTCGTCGGCACCGGCGACGTCGTCGAACGTGACCGTCGGGGTCTCCTTCGAGACGAGCTTGGCGCGGGATTTGCCGAACTGCATGACCTTGCTGCCGCCGCCTTGGGCGCTCGAGAGCAGGAACCAGAACAGCAGACCCAGCAGCAGGAGCGGCAGCATGAGCGACAGGAAGCCGTCGAACCAGGTCGGTCGCGGGACGGCGTCGTTGAAGCCGTCGGCGGGGTTCGCGGCGTTGATCGCGTCGACCACCTCGGCCGCGCGGGCCGTCACGTAGTAGAACTGCACATCGGATGCGCCGTCATACGGCTCCGACAGCTTCATGTCGACGCGCTGATCGCCGTCGGTGTTGAGGACCTCCGTGACGGTGTTGCCGTCGAGGAGTTCGAGGCCCTCCTGCGTGGAGATCTGCTTCGCACCACCCAGGCTCGAGATGAGCGAGAACCCCACGATCAGGAAGATGCCGATCAGCAGCACATAGAAGATGGGGTTGCGGGTGATCTTCTTGAAGTTCATGGTGCGGGCGGCGCCCGTTCCCTTTCGTCGACGATCCGCACGGGCATCGTGATGCCGCGCAGCAGTGGATTCAGGGTATCGCGGGCTTCCTAGGGGCAGACTGTGCATTCGCCTCGGGCGTAATCCTCCGCGGGACCGGATCTTCCGAGGCGCGTCACGCGTAGACGTGCGGTGCAAGGATCGCGACGTCGCGCAGATTTCGGTACTTCTCCGCATAGTCCAGCCCGTAGCCGACGACGAATTCGGTCGGGATCTCGAAGCCGACGTACCGGCAGTCGACGTGCACCTTGGCGGCCTCCGGCTTGCGCAGGAGCGCAAAGACCTCGACCGAGGCGGCGCCCCGCGAGGCGAAGTTCTTCAGCAGCCAACTGAGCGTCAGTCCCGAGTCGATGATGTCCTCGACGATCAGCACGTGCTTGCCGTGCAGGTCGGTGTCGAGATCCTTGCGGATCTGCACGACGCCACTGGACTGCGTGCCCGCCCCGTACGACGAGACCGCCATCCAGTCGATCGGCACGAGCGAGGGCAGTGCGCGCGCGAAGTCGGCCATCACCATGATCGCGCCCTTGAGCACCCCGACGAGCAGGAGGTCCTTGCCCTCGTAGTCGGCGGCGACCTGGGCGGCGATCTCCTCGAGTTTGGCGAGGATCTCCTCCTCCGTGACCAGGACCTGCGTGATGTCGTTCTGGACGTCTGCGGCGCGCATACACCGAGTCTAGAGTCGAGCCGGGTCGATCCCGAGCGGAGCCGGCCCATCTGTGCGTGCGCTCACTAGGCTGTCCGCCAGCGGGCGATGTGGCCCGCGACGGCACGCTCAGCGACGAGGGGACCCCATGGCCGGTCTGGAAGACATTCTGAAAGCTCTGCCCATCGATCAGATCGCATCGCAGCTCGGCGTCGACCCGAGCGAAGCACGGCGGGCCGTCGAGGAGGGCGGCGCGACGATCCTCAGCGGTCTGCAGCGCAACGCGCAGACGCCCGAGGGTGCGTCGGCGATCGAGAAGGCGCTCGCGCGCCACGGCGATGAGGTTTCGGGGGGCACCGTCGACCTCAGCGCCGTCGACACCGCGGACGGCCAGAAGATCCTGGGGCACATCTTCGGCGGGCGAGAGCAGGCCGTCGCGCAGAAGCTGACCGACGAGCCGCAGACCGCGGGCATCGACTTCGGCAAGCTGCTGCCCATGCTCGCCCCGATCGTCATGGGCCTCATCGCGAACAGTCAGAAGGGCTCGGCTCCATCGGCGCACGGCCAGGGCGGCGGCATCGGCGATCTCATCGGCGGGCTGCTCGGCGGCGGCTCCGCTGCGGGTGGTGCCGGTGGCCCCTCGGCGGGCGGCATCGACATCGGAGGGATCCTCGGGGGACTCCTGGGCGGCAAGAAGTAGGTCCCTGCACGACAGAGGACGTCGCTCAGGATGCCGTGAACTCGACGCGTCCGCCGACGCGTCGAGCACGGCATCCGGGCAGGTCGATCGGCCCCTGACCCGACCAGTCGGTCACGAGCCGGGCGACCTCGAGCGTCTGCGTGCGGGTGAGGCTCGCGCCGAACTCGGCCGCCACGACGTGCCGGATGATGCGGTGGCGGACGGCGGCCGGGTTGGCGGCGAGCGCCGCGGCCGACACCGAGATGCCCGCCTCGGCGTGCTCGACGATGTCTTCGATCGTCTCGTCGATCATCTCCTCGAACGCCTCCGCGTCCTCCCGCAGCTGAGCGGCGGTGCGCGCCAGCGCTTCCGCGATGCCCGGCCCAAGTTCTGCCTCCAGCACGGGGAGAACCCGCTCGCGCACGCGCACCCGGGAATAGCGGGGGTCGGCGTTGTGTGGGTCATCCCACGCCGTGAGATCTTCGGCGGCGCACGCCGCACGCGTCGTCGTCCGGCGGACCTCGAGAAGGGGCCGCAGCAGGAGGATGCCGGAGGCGAGCTCCGCGGCGGGCGGCATCCCTTGCAGACTCGTCGCCCCCGAGCCGCGGGCGAGACCGAGCAGCACCGTCTCGGCCTGATCGTCGAGGGTGTGGCCGACGAGCACCGCGGCGGCGCCCTCCCGCCCGGCGGCGTCGGCGAGCGCGGCGTACCGCGCCTCGCGCGCCGCGGCCTCGGGACCACCCGCGCCTCCGACCTCCACGCGTACGACCCGCGGCGCGAGGCCGAGCGCCTCGGCCTGCGCCGCCGCGCGGGACGCGGCATCCGCCGACCCGTATTGGAGAGCGTGGTCGACGGTGACGGCGATGCCGCGAAGGCCGCACTTGGGCGCCTCGAAGGCGACGGCTGCGGCCAGAGCGAGCGAATCCGCACCGCCCGAGAGCCCGACGAGCGCCGTCGCGCCCGCCGGAAGCGCGGCGAGGCTCTGTCGCACGGCGCGGCGGACCTCGGCGACCGCGGGGTCCAGGCTCGGTCGGTGCTCCACGCCCCCACGGTATCGGGAGGGCCGCGTGAAAGCGCGGGGAGATTCCGGCGTCTGCGGGCGACCCGGCGGGCGAAACCCGCGGAATCTCCCCGTTCTTTCACCGCGACGACCCGACGGTAGGCTGGTGCGCGGCATCCCACCCCGTCTTCAAGGAGTACACGCATGGCCTCACACGACGCCGTCATCGAGATCCCCCGCGGCAGCCGCGTGAAGTACGAAGTCGACCACGGCACCGGCCGCGTGTTCCTCGACCGCGTGCTCTTCACCCCGATGGGCTACCCCGCCGATTACGGGTTCTTCGAGAACACCCTCGGCGAGGACGGCGACCCGCTCGACGTGCTCGTGCTGCTCGACGTCACGCTCTTCCCCGGTGTCATGGTCAACGTCCGCCCCGTCGGCGTGCTGAAGATGAAGGACGAGGCCGGCGGCGACGACAAGCTGGTCGCGGTCCTGACGAAGGACCCGCGGTGGAGCCACATCCAGGATCTCGAAGACATCCCGGAGTACACGAAGCGGGAGATCGAGCACTTCTTCGAGCACTACAAGGACCTCGAGCCCGACAAGTGGGTCAAGGTCGACCAGTGGGCCGGCAAGGACGAGGCGGAGCGCCTGCTCGCCGAGTCGATCGTCCGCTTCGACGAGCACGAGGGCCAGACCAAGACGCAGGGTGAGGGCGAAGCCCCCAAGACCGTCTGAGGTCGATTCGCTTCGAAGGCGGATGCCGCGCGCAGGCGCGTCGTCCGCCTTCGGCGTTCGAGCGCGAGCGGGTCAGACCCCGATGCCGCGTGCGCCCATGAAGTCGATCGGGTTGACCGGGTAGCCGTTCACGTACGTCTCGAAGTGCAGGTGGCAGCCGAACGAGTTGCCGGTGTTGCCCTCGCTCGCGATCATCTGGCCGGCGTTGACCCACTGCCCACGGCTCACGAAGATGCCGCCGGGGCGGATGTGCGCGTAGCCGGTGCCGATGCCGTTGCCGTGGTCGATCTTGACGTAATTGCCGTAGCCGCCGTTGTACGCGGCGTAGACGACCGTCCCGGCGGCTGCCGCGTAGATGCCGGCTCCGCACCCCGCTGCCAGGTCGACCCCGTAGTGGAATCCGCTCGAGCAGTAGCCGTTGCCGCACTGCACGTAGCGCGCGCCGTAGCCGGAACTGCGCCACCCTGAGGACGGACGCGCCCAGCCGCTGCCGATGACGGCTCCACCGTTTCCGCCACCGCCACCACCGCCACCGCCGCCACCGCCGCCACCGCCGTTGTTCGCGGCTGCCGCGGCCGCCGCCGCGGCAGCGAGGCGCGCGGCCTCCTTGCGCTCGGCTTCCTTGCGGGCCTCCTCGGCCCGGCGGGCGGCCTCGACGCCGGCCTGGTAGTCGGCGATCGTCTTGGCGGTCGTGTCCTGGAGTGCAGCGAGCTGCGCCTGCAGTTCGCCGAGGTGCTGCGTCTGTGCGTCGAGGGCGGCCTGGGCCGCGTCCGCGGCCTGCTGCGACTCGACCATCTTCTGCTCGGCGATCTGCTGCAGGCGGTCGCGCTCTTCGCGGGCGACGACGGCCTGGTCGCTGAGGTTCTGGGCGGAGTCGCGCGCCGTCATGGCGTCGGCGTACACCGCCTGGTTGCGCTCGATGAGCTTGTCCATCGTCCCGAGGCGCGCGAGCAGGTCGTCGGCGGTCGAAGCGGAGCCGGAGAAGAACAGCTCCATCGATGTGTCATCGCCGCCGTTGCGGTAGAGCTGTGCAGCGACGCGGCCGGCCTTGTTGGCGGCATCCAGCGCCTTCTGCGCTTCGGCGTCGGCCTGGGACTGCAGCTGCTCGGCGCGGTACGCGGCGTCGAAGTACTCCTGCTGCGCTTTGTAGAACGCGTCGGCGGCCTGCTCCGCGAGGGCACGCGTGCGGGCCACCTCGCTCGTCAGACTCTGGATGAGGCCCTGGATCTTCTGGACCTCGGCCGCCTTCGCTGCTTCGTTCGCCTTCGCGCGCTGCACGTCGTCCCACGACGGATAGCCCGCAGCGAAGGCCGCGGGCACGAGCGGGCCGGCGACGGCGCCGAGCGCGATGATCCCCAGCGCGCCGAGGCTGAGCGCGCTGCGACGGGTCAGTCCCGGGCGGAGGGCGCGCCGCTCGCCGGGCGTCGGCGCGCAGCCGCACTCGTCGAGGGTCTTCTCGGGGTCCACGATCCTCCGTAACGAAGTCAACTTCCCTCACACTAGCAACATCAGTCACAAGCGCAACGGGAAGGTCACCCCCTCCAGTGTGCCTCCGTCCGGCCGCATCCGCACCCCCTCTTCACGCGCGGCGCCGGCGGATGCCGGCAGGCTCAGCCCTCGATTGGCGCATGCGCGTGGGATTGCGTATGCTTGAGCGTCGGTAACGGTGAGCCTCCGGGTTCATCCGGCCCCATCGTTTAGCGGCCTAGGACGCCGCCCTTTCACGGCGGTAGCACGGGTTCGAATCCCGTTGGGGTCACGCCCGACATACAATTTCATACGCATGGCCCTGTAGCGCAGTTGGTTAGCGTGCCGCCCTGTCACGGCGGAGGTCGCGGGTTCAAGTCCCGTCAGGGTCGCTCCACAGCGACGGGCCCTTTTTCGAAGGGCCTTTCGTTTCGGACGCGGCATTATCGGATGCCGTGAGGCTCTGTAGCTCAGTTGGTAGAGCGCACGACTGAAAATCGTGAGGTCACGGGATCGACGCCCGTCGGAGCCACTGGGACCCTCGTGTGGCTTCTACGCACGGGGGTTTCTTCGTTCAGACGCGGTTCTCCCGCGGGTACGCCACCCCGGCGCCTTCCACCCGAACACCCGTCGCCTGTCCGACTGCGGGGATCTGCGCGGCCGGCACGCGGGCCAGGAGCGCCCGACCATCCGCCGTCACGAGCTCGATGATCGCGTCGTGACCGCCGTAGCGCACGCGGGTGACGTGCGCGCGCACGCCGTCGCCGCCGAGCTGAAGCTGCTCCGGCCGCAACATCACGGTGACGTCGGCCGCGGATTCCGGCTGCACCGGGATCGCGCCGAGCAGGGTCGAAGCCGAGCCGCCGGCCGCCACCCCGTCGAGGAAGTTCGCCTCTCCGAAGAAGTCGGCGACCCACGCCGACGCCGGGGTGCGGTACACCTCGACGGGACTCCCCTGCTGGGCGATCGTGCCGTCGTGCATGACCGCGACGGTGTCGGCGATCAGCAGGGCCTCGGCCTGGTCATGGGTGACGAGCACGGCGGTGACGCCGAGGCGGTGCAGCATGGCGCCGAGCTCTTCGCGCAGCTCGGCCCGCAATTGCGGATCGAGGGCGGCGAAGGGCTCGTCGAGGAGGAGCAGGTCGGGCTTCGCGGCGAGCGCGCGCGCGAGGGAGACCCGCTGGGCCTGGCCGCCCGAGAGCTGATCGGGATAGCGTGCGCCCAGCTCGCTCAGACCCGTGAGGGCGAGCAGCTCGCGCGTGAGTTCGCCCGCCGCCGCGCGCTCAGCCCTGCGGCCCGTGCGGCCGAGTCCGAAGGCGACGTTCTCCGCGACGGTGAGGTGGGGGAACAGCGACGCGGCTTGGGGCACCCAGCCGACCCGGCGCCGCTCGGGTCGCACGAAGGTCGCCCCGTCGCTGAGCGTCGCGTCGGCGACGCGGATGCGTCCGGCGGACGGGTGCGAGAGCCCCGCGATCGCGCGCAGCAGTGTGGACTTGCCGCACCCGCTCGGGCCCACGATCACGGCGAGCTCACCCTCGGCGACCTCGAGCGAGACGCCGCGGAGGACGGCCTGGCCACCGAGCTCGACCTCGAGTCCTTCGACGGTCAGACTGCTCATCGGTCCCCTCCCGTCGCGACGCGTTCGCTCCGCGGCGACAGCAGCACCGCCGGCACCGCCGCGAGAAGCACGAGGGCCACAGCATACGGAACGGCAGCACCGTACGCGGCGATGTCGGTCTTGGCCCACAGTTCGATCGCGAGCGTGTTCATGCCGGTCGGACGCAGCATGAGCGTGGCCGGCAGCTCCTTCATCGCGGTGACGGCGATGAAGAGCGTCGCGACGATGACGCCCGGCCGGGCGAGTCGGGCGGTGATGATCCACCAGCGGGTGAACGCCGAGTACCCGAGGGTGCTCGCGACGTCCTCGAGCTCGCGCGGCACGCGCTCGATCGACACTCGAATCGTGCCGATGGCCTTGGGGAGGAACAGCACGCCGTACGCGAAGGCGAGCATCGCGGCGCTCTGGTACAGCGCCGGCACGGCGAGCAGCGAGAAGAAGACGAGCCCGAGGCCGACGACGATGCCGGGCAAGGCGAGCGGCAGCGAACCCGCCGTCTCCATCGCACGGGAGGCGCGACCGGGGAAGCGGGCCGACAGCGTCGCGATCGGCATCGCGAGCAGCACGGCGATGAGCGCTCCGGCCGCCGAGAGCAGGATCGTGTTCACGGCCGCTTCGGCGAGACCCGCGACGTCCACCGAGCGCACCTCCTGGGCGCTCAGCAGCCGCCCCACGAGGCTCGCGAGCGGCACGCCGACAGCGAGGACGGCGGGCGTCACGAGGATCACCACCGCGACGGGGGTGAACGCCCCCCAGCTGACCTTGTCACGGGCATCCGCGCGCGCGACGCCCACTTCGCGGGCCGGACGCAGCCGGCGGTCGGCGATGAAGACCGCAAGCGCGATGACCACGAGCACGGCGGCCAGCACGGCCGCGTAGTTGCGGTCGAACGCGGCGCCGTAGGCCTGGTGGATCGCGGTCGTGAGGACCGGATAGCGGAAGAGCGCCACCCCACCGAAATCCGCGAGCACGTACAGGCACACCAGGAGTGCGCCCGCCGTCGCCGCACTGCGGATGCCGGGCCACACCACCGTGGCGAACGTCCGCACCGGTCCGTAGCCGAGTGTGCGGGCGACCTCGGCGAGCGTGGCGGACGTGCCGCGCAGCGCCGCGGCGACCGGCAGCAGCACGTAGGGCGTCGTGACGACGGTCAGGACGAGCCATGAGGGCCAGAATCCGCTCACTCCCGGGAGGGCGGCCAGCCACCCGAACGCGGCGAGGTACGACGGCACCGCGAGCGGCAGCACCGCGATCACCGAGAGCGTGCGCGGCGCGGGCAGCCGCACTCTGCTCAGCAACAGGGCGCACGCGACGCCGATGACGGATGCCGCCACCGTGACGGATGCCGCCAGCAGCAGCGTGTTCGCGAGCAGGGTCAGCAGTCGCGGGCGGGCCAGCACTTCCAGGACACCGTCGATACCCGCGTCCGCGAGACGGACCCCGAGGTAGATGAGCGGGATCGCCGCCAGAAGCGCCGAAATCCCCGCGACCGCGATGAGCGGGCGCGGGGTCCGGGCGGGCGACGAGACGCTCACGTGATCAGACGCGCATCAGATCAGGCCGCGTGCCGCCAAGAGCTCCTGCGTCTCGGCGAGCGAGTCGAGGTCGCTGAGGTCGAGTTCGGGGTTCACCAGGCTGTCGAGGGCCGGCAGGCCCTCCGGAGCGTCGATGCCCGGAACGAGCGGGTACTCGAACGTCGTCTCGACGAAATACGTCTGCCCGGCGTCCGAGAGCAGGTACTCGACGAAGGCGAGGGCGTCGGGGTCTCCCTCCGCGCCCGCGAGGATCGCGGCGCCCGTGACGTTGACGATGCCGCCCGGATCTCCCGGGAGGAACTTCAGCTGCGCCCGCATGTTCTCGGCGCCGACCTCCGCCGCTGCCTCGTACCAGTAGTAGTGGTTGATGAGACCGAGCTGCGCGGCACCGGTGTTGACGAGCTCGAGCGAGTCGCCGTTGCTCTCGGTGAGAATCGGGGCGTTCTCCGCCATACCCGCGACCCACTCATCGGCGGCCTCTTCGCCCTCGAGCACCCGGAGTCCGGTCACGAAGGACTGGAAGCTCGCGTTGCCGGGCGCGAAGGCGACCTCGCCGTTCCATTCCTCGGCGGTCAGGTCGTCGGTGGAGTCCGGCACCTCGTCTTCGGCGAGCTGCTCGGAGTCGTACGCGATGACGCGCGCGCGGCCCGTGACACCCACCCAGGTGCCGTCGGTGCTCGTGAAGCCGACCGGCACGGCGTCGGCGATCTCCGCGGGGAGCGTCGTGGCCAGCCCCGCCTCGGTGAGCGCGCCGAGGGCACCGGCATCCTGCGAGAGGAAGACCTGCGCGGGTGTCCTATCGCCCTCTTCGAGGAGAAGGGCGCTGATCTCGCCGGTGGAGCCGTAGCGGACGTCGACCTCGATGCCGGTGTCTTCCGTGAACTGCTCGATGAGCGGCGCGATGAGGTCCTCGCTGCGGCCGGAGTACAGCACGAGTTCGCCGTCGCCTTCCGCGGTGGCCTCGGCGTCCGGTGTCGCGGAATTCTCCTCCGCCGGGGCGGCGCAGCCGGTGGCGATGATCGCGACGGCCGCGAGCGCGGCTCCGAAAGTGAGCGTGCGGGTGCGCATGGAGAACTCCAGAAGCGAGGGATAAGGGTTGCCTTACCTTATCCCGGACGTCCGCGGTCAGGCAAAAGCCCGACGTGCGGCGTCATTCGGCAAACGCCCCGTGGAAGGTCTTCGGCGGTCAGGAGTCGAGGGTGATCTCTACCTGGATCTCGGTCGCGAGCTGCTCGATCGCCGCCTGCACGGCATCGAGGTCGACCGATGCCGGGACCGTCGTGACGATCGTCGCCTCGAAGAGACGCCCACCTGCCATTGCCGCGTCGCGCGTCTCGCTCGACATGCGCTCGATGCTGAGCCCGTGCGCGCTCAGCGTGGAGGAGAGCTCCCGGACGATCCCGGGCCGGTCGTTGCCGAGCACCCGGATCGCGAAGTGACGGGCCGGTGCGGCATCCATCGCCCCCGCGCCGGCGTGCACCGCGACGGTGAGCAGGCCGTCGAGCACCGACAGCGCCGTGCGCAGCTCCTCGACACGCTCGGGGGCGACCGAGACCTCGATGATGCCCGCGAAAGCTCCGGAGAGCTCGGCGAGCTCGCTGTGCTCCCAGTTGCCGCCGTGCGCATCGACGGCATCGGCCACGGCGGCGACCAATCCGGCCCGATCGTCGCCGACCACCGTCAGCACCAGGGTTGTCATGTGCCACAGCGTACCGAGCGGACGCGCCGACAGCAGGGGGTCGAGCGGGATCAGTCCTTCCCGGCGAGCATGCCCTGCATGCGCGCGATCTCGATGCTCTGGTCCGCTTCGACCTCGCGGGCGATCTGCCCGATCGCCATCTCCATGCCCCCGCCGGCGTCGAACAGCGAGGTCACCATCTCGAGGGCGCCCTGATGATGGCGGATCATGAACTCGAGGAACAGTCGATCGAACTCGTCGCCGCTCGCCGCCTCGAGCTCAGCGAGCTCGGCCTCGGTGAGCAGGCCCGGCATCCCGTCGTGCATGTCGTGCCCGGCGTCGGGATCGCGCACCGCCTCGCCGCGCTCCTGCAGCCATCGCTCCATGAGCGCCATCTCGTCGGTCTGGCTGATGTCCATGCGCTCGGCCATCAGTCGGACATCGTCGCTCCCGGCACGATCGGGCACGAGCGCCGTCATCTCGAGCGCCTGCGAATGGTGGTGGAGCATGTCGCGCACGAAGGCGACGTCCTCGTCGCTGTACGGAATCGTGAGGTCGAGCTGCTCGAGGTCCTCGGGCGACAGTGTCCGGTTGGATTCGCCGGGCGCACCGAGCTGGACGACCGGCGCTGTGGACACGGGCGCCGGATCCTGGGCCGCCGTGCACCCGGCCAGCACGATCGTCGCGGTGAGCAGAACGCCCACCCGCGACAGAGCTTTCCTCACAGAACGCAACTCCTCTGTTGGCGGGTCTGCATCATCTGTCGAATTCACCCTAGCGAACCCGACGAGTTCCCCGATAGATTCCGGAGAATAGGTCCCCCAACTATGATCGCTCAGCCGACCCGCAGTGGCTCTGCGCATGCTCGGGGACACCGTCCAGCGAGGTGAACAGAGAGGTTTCCCCCAACCATGACACTCACGACACGGAGTCGGCGAACACGCACCCGCGTACTCGCCGCCATCGGCGCGATGGCGCTCGGTGCATCGCTCTTCGGAGCGACGTCGGCGATGGCCGACGAAGACGAGCGCGCGACCCTCAGCCCCGGCCGCTACGACGCCGGCCAGGCAGCCAGCAACATCGAGCTGCTCGAGACACTGCAGCAGACGGGCACGTTCGACGGCTCGTTCAACTCCGACCTGGCGTTCACCGGCGACCACGCGATCGTCGGCAGCTACAACGGCTTCCAGATCTACAACATCGCCGACCCCGCGGCGCCCTCCCTGCGCGGCACGTTCGTCTGCCCCGGCGGTCAGGGCGACGTGTCGGTCTACGGCGACATCCTCTTCATGTCGGTGGAAGGCGCTCCCGGACGACTCGACTGCGCCGCGTCGCCGAGCCCGCTCGCGTCGGACCCGCAGAACTTCCGCGGTGTGCGTGTCTTCGACATCAGCAACCTCGACAACCCGGTGCAGGTGACCGCCGTGCAGACGTGCCGCGGCTCGCACACCCACACCGTCGTCGAAGATGCCGATGACCCCGACAACGTCTACGTGTACGTCTCGGGCACGGCCAACGTTCGCACCACGACCCAGAACGTCCCCGGTGGCTGCACCAACGTCAACGGCAACACCGTCGAGTCGCAGCTGGACGCGCAGGGCAACCCGATCCTCGGGGCCCGCTTCCTCGTCGAGATCATCAAGGTCCCGCTCGCGAACCCGGCAGCCGCCGAGGTCGTCAACAAGGCCCGCCTGTTCACGGATGCCGCCACCGGCAGCCCCGCAGGACTGTGGCCGGGTGGCAACCACGGCCCGAACACCCAGTCGACGTCGGCGACCGACGCGTGCCACGACATCACGGCCTACCCCGAGCTGGGGCTCGCCGCCGGTGCGTGTGAGGGCAACGGCGTGCTGATCGACATCAGCGACCCGGCCAACCCGGTGCGCATCGATGCCGTGATCGACCCGAACTTCGCGTACTGGCACTCGGCGACGTTCAACAACGACGGCACGAAGGTCATCTTCACGGACGAGTGGGGTGGCGGCTCGGGTGCGCGCTGCCGCGCGACCGATCCCACGAACTGGGGCGCGAACGCGATCTTCGACATCGTCGACGGCAAGCTGCAGTTCGCGAGCTACTACAAGCTGCCGGTCCCGCAGACCTCCAACGAGAACTGCGTCGCCCACAACGGCTCGCTGATCCCGGTCCCGGGACGCGACATCATGGTGCAGGCGTGGTACCAGGGCGGACTGTCGGTGTTCGACTTCACCGACAGCGCCAACCCGGTGGAGATCGCGTACTTCGACCGCGGCCCGGTCAGCGGCACCTCGCTCGTGCTGAGCGGCTACTGGTCGACGTACTGGTACAACGGCAACGTCCTCGGCAGTGAGATCACCCGCGGCTTCGACAGCCTGGCGCTGACGCCGAGTGCGCAGCTCTCGGCCAACGAGATCGCCGCGGCGGTCGAGTACCAGCTGCCGGAGTCGAACGCGCAGATGCAGCGGAAGATCGTGCACACGCCGAGCTTCGCGGTCACCCGCGCGTACATCGACCAGGCCGAGCGCAGTGGCTCGCTGACGGGCAAGGCTCTGACCGAGGTGCGCAAGCACGTCGACCAGGCCGAGCAGCTGGCCGGCACGTCGGCGAACAGCCGCGCGTTGGTCGCACAGCTCGACAACGCCATCCGCAAGTCGGGCCAGCCCGACTCCGCGGTCGTGCAGGCGCTGAACGAGCTGAAGGCATCGCTCAGCTGACCCGAGCCTGACGAACAGGGTGTGCCCGGCGGCTTCGGCCGTCGGGCACACCCGTTCGTGCTGCCCGCCGCTCGGGGGGCCTGCGGATATGATCACTCCGACGCCGCGCAGGGGGCCGGCATCAAGGGGAATGCACGATGGACTCCACCGGGGGCACGGTCCGCACACCGCGGGTCTCGGCGAAGGTCCGACGACGCCGAGCACTCGTGACGCTCGTCGGGGCGGTCATCCTGGTCGGCGGCATCTCCGCCGCGGTCGCCGCGTTCGCCCTGTCGCGCCCGGATGCCGGATCCGCGGCGCCGGCCGCTCCCACGAGCAGCGCCACCCCGACCCCGACTCCGACTCCCCTCACGGCGGCCGAGGAGCTTCTCGCCTCCACCGACGACCCGAACGCGTGCGCCGTCATCTTCGCGGGTGACGGGATCGCAGACGCACCCATGCTCCAGACGCAGGGCGCCCTGTACAGCGGTCTGCCGATCCCGTCGCGCGACGGCCTGGTCTTCGCCGGCTGGTACTCGACCGAGGCGGATGCCGCGGCGTTCAGCATCCCGTCCCGCGTGAACGGATCGGAGCTCGTCGCGTGCACCGACCGCGAGGTCACCCTGTTCGGCTCGTGGAAGACGCCCGAAGAGAACGCGGCCGAGAACGCGCGCATCCCGATCATGATGTACCACCAGTTCACGACCCGGCCCGAGGGCGAGGACGGGTGGCTGCGCGGCAACTACGCGTACATCGGCGACTTCGACGCGCATATGAACCACATCGCGACGACGGGGTTCTATCTGCCGACGTGGGATGAGCTGAGCGCCTTCATCGACGGCCGTCTCTTCCTGCCGACGCATTCGGTCATCGTCACCGACGACGACGCCGATCAGACCTGGTTCGACCTGGCCGTGCCGGTTGTGGACAAGTACAAGGTGCTCGCGACGTCCTTCATGATCACCGCCTATCGCCAGGACCCGGCGCCGAGCCCCTACGTGCTGCGGCGCTCGCACACGCACGACATGCACCAGGCCGGTGCGAACGGCGACGGACGGATCGTGAACTGGTCGGTGCCCGAGATCGTGGCCGACATGGAGGCCTCGGCCGGCGTCCTCGGCGTCAAGGAGGTCATGGCCTACCCCTTCGGCCATTACAACGAGACCGCGAAAGAGGGTCTGCGCCAGGCGGGCTTCGAGATGGGACGCACGATCGAGCCGGGTTACGTGACGATCGGCACCGACAAGCTCGCGCTGCCCGTGGTCCGCATCAACTACGGAATGGGCCTCGACGCCGTGATCAACCTGATCGGCTGACCTCTGCCGTGGACCGCGGAGGAGATGCGCGAAGCGGAGGATCGAGATCCGCGCGGCGGACCTCCGCGGTGCGCATCTCCTCCGCCCTGCACGGCATGCAGCCCCGCAGCCGGGACGGTGAGGCGAGGGATGCCGAGGCTAGAGCTCGCCGGGCGACATCGCCTGCGCATCGAGCTCTTCGACGACGCGACGCGCGCGGCTGACCGCGACGCCGGGCTTGCGCGGTGCGTAGACCACGAGCGAGTGGAAGACGAAGCGCACGATGAACGCGACGAACAGCGTGATCGCGGTCGCGATGACCGCCGACAGGTGACCGACCGAGACCATGAGCGCGAGGACCGGGATGCGGATCAGGAGTTCGGCGTTGTTGAACGTGAACGACTTGGCGAAGCGCGACCACACGCCGGACGCCTGGCCCTTCATGTCGTGGAAGACGAACCGCTCCTGCAGCAGGAAGTTGCCGATGATCGTCAGCTCCGACGCGATGATCGCGGCCGCGATGTAGTTGAGTCCGACGGACGTGAGTGCCCAGACGATCGCGAGGTTCGCGATTGCGCCCAGGCCGCCGATGACGGCGAAGAGCGACATCTTGCCGAACCTCAGCGCGGTCAGCTGCGTGAGGAAGTGGAACCCCTGCCGGAGCGACGCCTTCGACTCCCCCGCGTGCCGACCGGCGAAATCGAACGGCACCTCGGCGACACGCAGGTTCTTGCGCGCGAGGATCTCGAGCAGGATCTTGAAGCCGCGCGGCTTGAGGGTGGCCGCGTCGATCGCACGGCGGTCCACGAGGAAGAACCCGGTCATCGGGTCCGTGACGTCCTTGAGGCGGATGGGGAACATCGCACGCGTGAGGGCGGTCGAGGCCTGGGACACCAGGACGCGCGTCCGATCGGCGAGGCCCGCTGAGGTGCCTTCGCCGGCGTAGCGTGAGGCGACCACGACGTCGACATCGCCACGCGTGAATCGCGCGAAGATCTCGCGGATCTCCTCGGGCGGATGCTGCAGGTCGCCGTCCATCACGAGGCACGCGTCGGACTCCGCCGCGGCGAAGCCCGCCAGCACGGCCCCGCCGAGGCCGCCGGTGCGGCGCTCACGGTGGATGAGCCGGACGGGAAGGGCCGCGGATGCCGCCACCTCGCGGATGACGTCGGGCGTGGTGTCCGTGCTGTCGTCGACGAAGACGACCTCCGCGTCCAGCCCCCGTGTCTCGTCCGCGATGCGACGGACGAGCTCCGCGACGTTGGGAGCCTCGTTGTAGGTCGGGACGATGATCGACAGCTGCATGGCGCGTCTATCGTCGCACGGCGGCCGGGGGCCTATATCGAAACCGTATGCAACCGGATAGTGTGAGCGCACCCGCCCCCCAACGGAGTCCCGGAGGCCGTCATGCCCGTACGCCCCACGTTCGCCTGTATCGCTCTGGCCACCGCCGCGGTGGCCGCCGTCACCCTCGCCGGCTCGGTGGCTGCGACCGCGGCCCCCGGCAATCCGGGCAACCCGCGGTACGCCCCTGGTGCGGACGGGGTCGGCGACCCGTACTTCCCGCTGGCGGGGAACGGCGGCATCGACGTGCTGCACTACGACCTCGATCTGGATTACACGCCACCGGCTCCCGCACCCGCACCGGTGGAGGGGACGCTCTCGGGCGTCGCGACGATCGACCTCGTGGCGACCCTCGACCTCGATCGCTTCAACCTCGACCTGCGGGGCATGACCGCGACGAAGGTCACCGTCAACGGCAAGCCGATGTCGTTCACCCAGAGCGACAACGAACTCAGCATCACGCCGCGACCGAAGCTCAAGACGGGACAGAGTGCGACCGTGGTCGTCGAGTACGGCGGCACGACGATCCGTCCCACCGACATCGAAGGCGCCCTGTACGGCTGGGTGACGACGCGTGACGGCGCGATGGTCGTGAGCGAGCCGGACGGCTCGGCGACGTGGTTCCCCGTCAACGACCACCCGACCGACAAGTCGACCTACGCGTTCGAGATCACGGTGCCCGAGGGACTCGTCGCGGTGGCGAACGGACTCCTCGTGGGCTCCGAGACGGCGGACGGCAAGACGACCTGGACCTGGGACGCGCCCGACCTGATGGCCGCGTACCTCGCCACCGCCACGGTCGGCGACTTCCGGCTGGAGCAGTACACCGCCCCGAACGGCATCCCGATCATCGACGCGATCGACCCGAGCCGTTCGGCGAGCCAGGTGAGCGCGCTGGCGCGCACCGGTGCCATGCTGGCGTTCTTCGAAGAGCGCTACGGCCCGTACCCGTTCGTCTCCTACGGGGCGATCGTCGACGACGACTCGGTGGGCTACGCGCTCGAGACCCAGACGCGCTCGTTCTTCTCGGGGTCTGCGGGCGAGGGCACCGTCGCCCACGAGCTGGCGCATCAGTGGATGGGAAACCAGGTCAGCCCCGGCCAGTGGGCCGACATCTGGCTCAACGAGGGCTGGGCGACCTACTCGACGTGGATCTGGCAGGAGAACCGCGGGCAGTCGACCGCGCAGAACCGGTTCAACACCGTCTACGCCCGTTCGGCCACCTCCTCGACGTGGAACACCGTCCTGGCCGACCCGGGGCCGCTCGGCCTCTTCGGCACCGCCGTGTACGACCGGGGCGCCGCGCTCCTGCACGCCCTGCGCCTCGAGATGGGCGACGACGCGTTCTGGGAGCTCGCACAGACCTGGGTCGAGCGCTACGGCGGAGGCACCGCGACGACGGCCGACTTCATCGCGCTCTCCGAGGAGGTCTCCGGAGAGGACCTCGGCGACTTCTTCCAGGTGTGGGCATACGAGCCCACGAAGCCGACGAGCTGGTAGACGCACCCGGCGCCTGCCCAGCATCCATCCGGAAGAATGGAGGGATGACTTCTTCACCCTCCTCCATCACCGTGTTCGGGGCCGACTGGTGCCGCGACTGCATCCGCACGAAGAGCCAGCTCACCGCCCTCGGCGTGGACTTCACGTACGTCGACCTCGTCGCCGACCCCGCGGCGGCCGATGTCGCGCGTGAGATCTCGGGGCGCACGAACATCCCCGTCGTGGTGTATCCGGATTCGTCGCACCACGTGGAGCCGTCGAACGCCGACGTCGAGACGAAGCTGCGCGAGCTGTCGCTTCTCTGAGCCCTTACCCGCGCCCGCACCGCTCAGTAGTCTGAGCAGGTGAGTGAGGGCGTGGAGGGGAACACCCGGACGATCGAGGGATCGGTCGTCACCGACTTCTCGGACCGCATGAGCTACGGGGGATACCTCGAGCTCGACACCCTCCTCGCCGCGCAGAACCCGCTCAGTTCTCCCGAGCACCACGACGAGCTGCTGTTCATCATCCAGCACCAGACCACGGAGCTGTGGCTCAAGCTCGTGCTGCACGAGCTGTCGGCCGCGTGCGCGTACCTGCGCGACGATCAGCTGGCTCCGGCGCTCAAGTGCATCGCCCGCGTCAAGCACATCCAGCGCACGCTCACCGAGCAGTGGTCGGTCCTCGCGACGCTCACCCCCGCGGAGTACGCGCAGTTCCGCGGAGTGCTGGGCAACGCCAGCGGGTTCCAGTCCGCGCAGTACCGGGCGGTGGAGTTCACGCTCGGCAACAAGAACGCGGCGATGTTGCGGGTCTTCGACGCCGATCCTGCCGCGCATGACCTCGTGCGGACCGCGCTGGAAGCGCCGAGCCTGTACGACGAGTTCCTCCGTCTCCTCGCCCGCGACGGCTACGGCATCCCCGACGCCGTCCTCGATCGCGACGTGACGAAGGCCTGGACCTTCACGCCGGAGCTCGTCCCGCTGTTCGCCGCGATCTACGCCGACCCGCAGGCGCACTGGGCGGCGTACGAGACGTGCGAGGAGCTCGTCGACCTCGAGGACAACTTCCAGTTGTGGCGCTTCCGCCATCTGAAGACCGTCGACCGCATCATCGGCTTCAAGAAGGGCACGGGCGGTTCCAGCGGCGTGCCGTTCCTGCAGAAGGCCCTCGAGCTCACGTTCTTCCCGGAACTCTTCGCGGTCCGGACGGAGATCGGGCAGTGAGCTCCCCGCTCAGCCGGTTGTCGAGCAGCGCCGCCAGGCGCGTATCGAGACACGCGGTCAGGACGGAGATCGGGGGCTGACGGATGCCGCACCACGACCTCTCCGCCCTCCACGAGCTGCTCGGGCCGGACGCGCGCCCGTGCCGGCGTGCCGTGGACGGCGTACGCGGGATCGCGTTGCCGCCGTTCACCGACCACCATGTCCACACGCACCTGATCGATCAGACGCAGCTGGCTCCGCACGGGATCGCCGCCGTGCTGGACCTCGGCGGCGACCCCGTCGCGCTGGCACGACGCGCGCACGACGCCTTTCCCGCGGTCGCCTACGCCGGCGCCTTCCTGACCGCGCCGGGAGGCTACCCGGCCGGCCGATCGTGGGCGCCGGCCGCGATCGTCCACGAGATCACGAGCACCTCGCTCGGCGTCGGCGTGGCCGGTGGGGTCGCGACCGCAGTGGACGAGCAGATCTCGTGCGGCGCATCGGTGGTCAAGGTGGCCCTGCACCGTGATGCCGGTCCGGTGTTCGATCGCGCCACGGTCGACGCGATCGTTGCCTACGCGCGCTCGCAGGGACGCCCGGTGGTGGCCCACGTCGAAGGCGAGGGGATGCTGGCGCTGGCGCTCGACGCCCAGGTCGACGCCCTCGCACACACGCCCTTCAGCGAGTGGGCCGACGGCGCCTCGATCGCCCGCGCGCTCGCCACCGGCCAGCGCTGGATCTCGACGCTGTCGATCCACGACGGCCTCGACCGCGAGCGCGCGACGATCAATCTGGCGACCTTCGCGGCCGCCGGAGGGCATGTGCTGTACGGGACCGATCTCGGCAACGGCGACCGCCCGGGCGGCATCCAACCCGACGAGCTCACCGCGCTGCACGCCGCCGGCGTGCGCGGATCGGCGCTGGTCGCGGCTCTCACCGACCCCTGGCCGAGCCGCGAGAGGCCGCACGGGGTCCTGACCTTCGTGGCGGGCGACCCACCCTCTTCGGCGGACGACATCCCGTCGTGGCTGTCCGCCGTCACCGTCGTGCCGAGCGAGGAGCTGATCCACGATGACCACAGCTGACACCCGCACCGAGATCGACGCCGCCGCGGAGGCGGCGGCCCTCGACGCCGCCGACCCGCTCGGCCCGCTGCGCGCCGAGTTCATCGGCGCTGAGACCTCGCTGGTCTACTTCGACGGCAACTCGCTCGGGCGCCCGCTGCACCGCAGCGCCGAGCGCCTGCAGCGATTCGTGCACGAGCAGTGGGGCGAACGGCTGATCCGCGGCTGGGACGAGTCGTGGATGGACCTGCCGTTCGAGATCGGCGACGCGCTCGGCCGCGCGGTGATCGGCGCCGCGCCCGGGCAGACGGTCATCGGCGACTCGACGACCGTGCTGCTGTACAAGCTGATCCGTGCGGCGTTCGACGCGCAGCACGCTGCCGACCCCGGCCGCATCGAGATCGTCGTCGACACCGACAACTTCCCGACCGACCGCTACCTCGTGGAGGGCATCGCCGCCGAGCGCGGCGGACGGGTGCGGTGGATCGAGGTCGATCGGTCGTCGGGCGTCACCGCCGACGCCCTGCGCGCCGCGGCGGGTCCGCAGACGGCGGTGGTCGTCCTGAGCCAGATCGCGTACCGCTCGGGGTTCCTCGCGGACGCGCCGACGCTCACCCGCATCGCGCAGGACGCGGGTGCGCTCATCCTGTGGGACCTCTGCCACTCCGCCGGCTCGGTCGAGATCGAGTCCGACGCCTGGGGATTCGACCTCGCCGTGGGCTGCACGTACAAGTACCTCAACGGCGGCCCGGGTTCCCCCGCGTTCGCGTATGTCGCCCAGCGCCACCAGGCTGCGCTCGCCCAGCCGATCCAGGGGTGGATGGGAGCCGCCGACGTCTTCGCGATGGGCCCGGAGTACGCTCCCGCGCCCGGCATGCGACGCTTCCTCTCCGGGACACCGCCCATCGTCGGGATGCTGGCTCTACAGGACACCGTGGAGCTCATCGAGCGCACCGGCATCGCCGCGATCCGCGAGAAGTCCATCGCGCTGACGGAGTTCGCGATCCGTCGCGCCGACGAGCTGCTCGCCCCTCTGGGCGTGACGATCGCCTCCCCGCGCACAGCCGCCGAACGCGGTGGGCACATCACGCTGCAGCATCCGTCGATGCGCGCCGTCACGGCGCGGCTGTGGACGCGCGACGTGATCCCCGACTACCGCGACCCCGGTGGCCTGCGCATCGGGCTCTCGCCGCTGTCGACGAGCTTCGCCGAGACCCTCACCGGCATGCTCGCGGTGCGCGACGCGCTCGTCGCGGAGGGCGCCGATCCGACGGGCTGAGATCCGGGCGCACTCGGAGTGGGACCAGGTTCCAGAACGTAAGCTGGAGCGACCCGCCCGAAGGAGAGCAGTGACGCCCACCTCGAAGCCCGCACCCGTCGCCGCCGGTGCGGGCGCCCGCACCGAATCCGCGAAGACCGCCGGCGCCCCCGCGCTCGCCGAGGCCGACCGCGAACGGCTCGACGCCGCGCTCACCGACCTGCGCGCCGGCGCACGCGCATGGTCGCACCTCACGCTCTCCCAGCGCGCGCGCCTGCTGGAGCGCCTGCACACCTCTGTCGCGGCGAACGCCGAGGAGTGGGCCGCCACCGCGGCGATGTCGAAGGGGCTCACGCCGGGGCATCCCCTTCGCGGCGAGGAGTGGCTCAGCGGACCGTACGGTCTGCTCGTCGCCCTCGACGCCTACCGGGCGAGTCTGATCGCGCTCGCGAGCGGCGCGGGCCCGCTCGACGGCGTACGCCTGGATGCCGCCCCCGGCGGTCGGCTGCGCGCGCATGCGTTCCCGCTGAACGGCGTCGACGGCCTGCTGCTGTCGGGGTACAGCGGCGAGGTGTGGTTCAGCCCCGGCGTGACCGCGGACGACGCGCGCGCCGCCGCCGGACTCGGGCAGCGCACTCCCTCGCGCAGCGGCGGCGTGGGCCTCGTGCTCGGAGCCGGCAATGTCACCTCGATTCCACTCCTCGACGTGCTGTACGAGCTCCTGGCGCACAACCGGGTCGCGATCCTGAAGGTCAACCCGACGCAGGACGCCCTCGTACCGGTGTTCGAGCGCGCATTCGCCCCGCTCGTCGAGCCGGGATTCCTGCGGATCGTCCGCGGCGCCGGCAGCGATGTCGGCGCCTACCTGACCGGGCATTCCGCCGTCGACCACGTGCACATCACCGGCGCCGCGCACAGTTTCGATGCGATCGTGTGGGGGCCGGGCGCTCCCGGCCGACGTCGTCGCCGCGAGGGCCGACCGCTGCTGAAGAAGCCGATCACGGCCGAGCTCGGGGGCGTCTCGCCGATCATCGTCGTGCCGGGCCGCTGGAACGACGCCGACCTGCGCTACCAGGCGGAGCACATCGTCACGATGCGCCTGCAGAACAGCGGGCACAACTGCATCGCGGGCCAGGTCGTGATCGTGAGCGCCGACTGGTCGCAGCGGGCCGCGTTCCTCGCCGCGCTGCGCGATGCGTTCGATCGCGCGCCGGCCCGTCCGGTGTGGTACCCGCACAGCGAGCAGAAGCTGCAGGAAGCGGCATCCGATCACCCGTCCGCCTCGCGGTACGGCGACGGAACCCGGATGTTCGTCGAGGTCGCGCCGGGAGAGGATGCCGGTGCGCTCAGGACGACGGAGTACTTCGCGCCCGTGCTCGGCGTCGTCTCCCTCCCCGGCAACGGCCAGGAGTTCCTCGACCGCGCCGTCGCGTACGCGAACGACGAGCTCGCCGGCACCCTCGGTGCGAACATCCTGATCGACCCCGCGACGCAGGCGGCCCTCGGGGACGGGTTCGAGCGTGCCGTCGCGGACCTCCGCTACGGCGCGATCTCGATCAACTCGTGGACCGGTTTCGCGTTCCTCACCCCGACGCTGACGTGGGGCGGCTTCCCGGGGGCCACCCTCGACGACGTCGTGAGCGGCATCGGGGTCGTGCACAACGCGCTGCTGCTCGACGGCGTGGAGCGTTCCGTGACCCGCGGTCCTTTCCGCCCCTTCCCGCGGTCGATCCCGCGTATCGTGCAGACGCGCAGCCTGTCGAAGGGCTCGGTGCTCCCGAAGCCGCCGTGGTTCGTGCATTCGCGGACGAACGCCGTCGTGAGCGAAGGTTTCACGCGCTTCCGGATGGACGGCAACCTCCTGCGCATGGCGGCCACACTCGTCCAGGCCTTCCGCGCGTGAGGAGGACGCGCGCGCGGGCCACGCGCGACCTGAGCGCCGACTACATCGTCGTCGGCGCGGGTTCGGCCGGCGCCGCGCTGGCGGCGCGTCTCGCACAGGATCCGACCGTCTCGGTGCTGCTCCTCGAGGCGGGCGGCCCCGACAAGGCCCTCGAGCTGCACGTGCCCGCCGCGTTCTCGAAGCTGTTCCGCGGCGGGTACGACTGGAATTACGACACGGTGCCGCAGCCGGCGCTCGACGGTCGCACCGTGTTCTGGCCGCGTGGCAAGACGCTCGGCGGCTCCTCCTCACTCAACGCCATGATGTGGATCCGCGGGTTCGCCGCGGACTACGACGAATGGGCGGAGACCGCGGGCGAGCGGTGGTCGTGGGACGCGCTCGTTCCGTACTTCCGGCGCGTGGAGCGCACGCAGGACCCCGCGGACGCCACGCAGGGGACAGACGGTCCACAGGCCGTCGAGCATCAGCGCGACCCGCGTCCGCACACAGCGGTGTTCCTCGAGGCCGCGGTCGAGGCCGGCCACGCCGTGACCGCGCCGAACCTCCCGACGGGCCAGGGCTTCTCGCAGACGATGGTGTCGCAGCACCGCGGCGCCCGCGCGTCGACGGCCGACGCCTATCTGCGTCCCGCCTCCCGCCGCCGCAACCTGCGCGTCCTCACCCGCGCGCTCGTGCGCCGCGTGACCTTCACGTCACCGCCCACCGAGGGCGCCCCGGGCGAGGATGCTCTCCCCCGGGCGACCGGGGTCTACGTCGAGATCGACGGGGTCACGCGCCATGCGCTCGCGCGCCGCGAGGTGATCCTCGCCGGCGGCGCCGTGAACACGCCGCAACTGCTGATGCTGTCGGGCATCGGGCCTGCTGCCCATCTCACCGAGCACGGCGTGCCGGTGCTCGTGGACAGTCCCGACGTGGGGTCGAACCTGCAGGACCACCTCGTCGCCGGCCTCGCACCCGCCGCCCGCGGCGGCACGCTCTACGGCGCGGAGCGCATCGGCGAGCTCGCGAGGTACCTCGCGACAAGACGCGGGATGCTGACCTCGAACGTCGCCGAGGCGTACGGGTTCGTCCGCACCGAGGTCGCGGACCGGACGGGAGCGCCCGACACGCTGCCCGACATCGAGATCATCTTCGCGGCGGCGCCGTACGTCGGCGAAGGTCTGATCCCGCTGCCCGCCGAAGGGCTCACCGTGGGCGCGATCCTGCTTCGGCCGCGCAGCCGCGGCACGATCCGGCTGCGCTCGGCCGACCCGGCCGACAAGCCCGTGATCGACCCGCGCTACCTCAGCGACCCGGACGGCATCGACGAGGCCACGATGCTCGCAGGGCTCGCCGAGTGCGAGCGCCTCGTGGCGACCCGCGCATTGTCGACGGTCACGACCGGCGGCTGGGTGCAGCCGGAGGGCGGGGAGTCCATGACCGCCGTCGAGCGCGCGGAACTGTCGCTGCGACGCCATTCGCACACGCTCTACCACCCGGTCGGCACGGCGCGGATGGGCCGGGATGCGGCATCCGTCGTCGATCCCGAGCTGCGGGTACGCGGTGTGTCGGGGCTCCGGGTCGCAGATGCCTCGGTGTTCCCCACGCTGATCCGGGGCCACACGAACGCCCCCGCGATCGTGGTGGGCGAGGTCGCCGCCGACCTGATCCGCGGCGCGCGAGCGTAGCGGTTACGAGTCAGCGAAGCGGTCGGTCGCGGCGACCAGCGCGGCGGCGATGCCCGGCTCGCCGGCCGCGTGACCGGCGTCGTCGATCACGACGAGCTCGGCATCCGGCCACGCCCGATGCAGGTCCCACGCGGTCATGATCGGCGTGCACACGTCGTATCGGCCCTGCACGATCACCGCGGGGATGCCGCGCAGCGACGACGCCGCATCGTCGATGAGCTGCTGCTCGCGGAACCATCCCTCGTGCAGGAAGAAGTGGTTCTCGATCCGCGCGAACGCCGTTGCGGCCGCCGGCTCGGTCATGGCCGCGACCAGTTCCGGGTCCGGTCGCAGGGTCAGGGTGGAGGCTTCCCAGCGTGACCACGCGACGGCCGCCGGAACGTGCACGTCGGGATCGGGGTCGTTCAGTCGGCGGTGGTACGCCTCGATCATCCGTGAGCGTTCGAGCACCGGGATCGGCGCGATGAACTCCTCCCACAGGTCGGGGAAGATCGCCGCGGCGCCCCCCTCGTAGAACCACTCCAGTTCGTGCCGGCGCAGCGTGAAGACGCCGCGCAGCACGAGCTCGGTCACGGCGTCGGGATGCGTCTCGGCGTACGCGAGGGCGAGTGCGCTGCCCCACGAGCCGCCGAACACCTGCCACCGCTCGATCCCGAGGTTGCGGCGCAGCAGCTCGATGTCGGCGACGAGGTGCCACGTCGTGTTGTAGCGCAGGTCGGCGCCGGGCTCGCTCGCGTGGGGCGTGGAGCGCCCGCAGCCGCGCTGGTCGAACAGCACGATGCGGTACTTCTCCGGGTCGAAGAACCGGCGGTGCCAGGCGGACGTTCCCGCACCGGGTCCGCCGTGGAGGAACACCACGGGCTTGCCCTCGGGATTACCGCTCTGCTCCCAGTACAGCCGGTGTCCGTCGCCGACCAGCAGCATGCCGGTCTCGTACGGCTCGATCGCCGGATAGAGGTCGTCGAGGTCGTTGGGGTCGCTCACAGGCTGCTCCCGGGAACCGCGAACGTGTCGCACGCCTGGACGCCGCGGTTCAGACCTTCGTTGAACCAGCGCGCTCGCTGCTCGCTCGAGCCGTGCGTCCACGTCTCAGGATTCACCTGACCGCCGGACTGCTCCTGGATGTGGTCGTCCCCGACCGTCTCGGCGGCGTTGATCGCGTCGGCGATCTGCTGCGCCGTCGGCGCCTGGAGGTACGGCACGCCGTTCTCGTCCTCGGTCTGCGACGCGGCGGCCACCCACGCTCCCGCGAAGCAGTCGGCCTGCAGCTCCATGCGCACGCCGTTGCTGTCTTCACCCGTGCCGTTGTTCGGGTTCTGCTGCATGATGCCGGTGATGTTCTGGATGTGGTGCCCGTACTCGTGCGCGAGCACGTACAGCTGCGCGAGCGAGTCGGCGCTCGCCCCGAACTGCTCGCGCAGCAGCGCGAAGAACGTCGGGTCGACGTAGATGCCCTCTTCGGGCGGGCAGTAGAACGGGCCGGTCTGATTCGACGCGGTGCCGCACTGCGTGCTCGTCGAACCGTCGACGATCACGAGCTGCGGCTCGCGGTACCCCTCGACGGTCTCGGCCCAGAACTGGTTGATCGAGAGGGATGCCGCAGCCAGCCGGCAGTCGTCGTTGGCGTTCGCGTCGGCGCCGGTCTCGCAGTTCGCGATCTCGCTGCCGGTGTCGGCGGGGTTGGGCACGCCGCCGCCGCCGAGGAGACCTGAGATGTCCGTCCCGGTGAAGAGCTGGAACAGCAGCACGGCGAGCGCGCCGAGGCCGGCGATGCCGCCGCCCGCGACGGCGATGCCCCCGCCGCGACGTCGGGCGGTGTTGCCCCCGACGCTCGCGTTGTCGTTGAAGGTCATGCGTTCACGGTACCGGTGTGCAGGTGCGCCGACACCGACATTCCGCGACCGGAGCGCGGTTGCTAGGCTCGTTGACCCGACTCAGCCGTTCATGTTGGCTTCGAGCATGTCGGGAAAGACCTTGAAGAGCTCCGCCGGCTCCTGCTCGAGCCGCGTCTGCAGCGCCAGCAGGTCCGTCAGGTACGCGCGGAAGGCGGCCCTCCCGGCGGCGTCGACCGCCAGGTACGAGAAGTCCTGCAGCATCGGCGAACGGCGGATGTTGAGACCGAAGTCCGCGTTGATGAGTCGCTGATACACGTCGACCGGTTCGGGAGCGCCGCCGACGGCGACGCGGATCGGCTGCACCTGCGTCCAGGGCTGGTAGTTCCACAGCAGCGTGCCGTACGCCTCGTGCTGGTACGCCACCAGATGGATGAGCGAACCGATCAGGCGGGCCGCTCCGTCCCGCGTGGTCGTGTCGCCGAGGGCGCCGAGGCCGTTCGGAAGGAGTCGGTCCAGCTCGGCCGACCACCGCTGCACATCCGGGTCCGCCGCGAGCGCGGCGTCGTCGGGATAGTAGACCTGCAGGTAGCGTGCGGCGTGCGCCCGCATGACGTCGTGGTGGGCGACCGAGTTCTCGAGCACCGGCAGGTCGAGTCCCCGCCCGGTGATCCCGCGCCTCTCGGCGTCGAGCGACGGGTCGATGACGGCGGCGTCGAAGCCCCGGTACGTGTCGTCGAACAGGCGCAGCAGCGACGCGCGGGTGAAGCTGAAGATCGATTCGAAGTCGCCGCCGACGCTCAGCTGGCCCACGGTGGTCACCCAATTGCTGAACTGCGTCCGGAACATGTGAGGCCACAGCAGGCGCCTGACGGGGTGCGCGGCGGGCAGCGCATTCCGCGTCGCGATCGCGAACGCCGCCCCCGGCGTGAGGTGCACCCAGTTGTAGTGGCGGACGAGCGAAGTGTGCGTCGTGGCGGCGCACAGCGCGAGCCTGACCGAGCGCTGCCACCCGGCATCGCCCGCCTGAACCGCACCCAGAGCGCTGTCGATCGCGGTGGCCCGCAGACGCGCGCCCTCCTGGACGAACATCACGCGGACGCCGAGCGGCACCAGGCCCGGGTGGACCTCGTACTCTCCGAGCGCGCGCAGATCCCACTCGTACGTGTCGGGTCCGCTCGCCATCAGGTAGTGGGCATAGGGGCTGTGGGTCGCCAGGACCCCCAGATCCGGGTTGCGGAACGCGGGCGGGAACACGGGGGCGGGGAAGAGGCGGCGGTGCGCGGGGGTGTACGCGGCGGCCAGCGCTTCCTCGCGGTCGTCGTCGATCGCCGGCAGCCCCGGCCGGTGGGGCCCGAACACGCGGAACAGGCGCGCCATCAGCCGATAGAACCGCTCGGCGCGCGCGTCGTGCTCATCGGTGGGGATGCGGTCCGCGACGAGCACGTCGTGGATGCCGATGCCGGGGAAGCGCTCCGAGAGCCGGACCGCCCGCACGGGCGCCTCGTCCGCACCGGGGAGCGGGATGTCGACGACCTTCGACTGGGCGAACTTCAGGACCGCCAGCCGGTTCCAGAACGACCGCCGCGCGGCCCACGAGTTGACCATGGACCGCACACTATTCCTCCGGCCGGACGCACGCCACGGGGTCGGGAGCGACGCGGTGCGACGGTGCCCGGCACGAGGGCGCGGGAATATGCTCGCCTCATGGCGACCTCACCCCGGGCAGCGACCACCGCGACGACCACCGGGACCACCACAGTGACGATCACCGGCGCGGGAGGGCAGATCGGCTACGCGCTGCTGTTCCGCATCGCCGCGGGCGCGATGCTCGGACCCGAGCGACCGATCCGGCTGCGGCTGCTGGAGATCCCGCAGGGACTGCGCGGTGCGGAAGGCGCCGCTCTCGAGCTGCAGGACTGCGCGTTCCCGCTCCTGCGCTCCGTCGATGTGACCGATGACCCCGCGACAGCCTTCGAGGGCTGCAGCATCGCCCTCCTCGTCGGAGCCCGCCCGCGCGGCCCGGGAATGGAGCGCGCCGACCTGCTCGCCGCGAACGCGGGCATCTTCGGCCCGCAGGGCGCCGCGATCAACGCGCACGCCGCCGACGACGTCCGCGTCCTCGTGGTGGGCAACCCCGCGAACACGAACGCGCTCATCGCCGCGGCATCCGCCCCCGACGTGCCGTCGGACCGTTTCAGCGCCCTGACCCGCCTCGATCACAACCGTGCGCTGGGCCAGCTCGCCGCCGCTCTCGACGCCCGCCCCGACGAGATCGACGGCGTCGCGATCTGGGGCAACCACTCCGCGACGCAGTTTCCCGACGTCTCGCACGCCACGGTGCGCGGCGAACGCGTCGCGGATGCCCTCGCCGACCGTCTCGGCGGCCGGGACGCGGCCGAAACCTGGCTGGACGAGGTCTTCATCCCCCGCGTCGCAAAGCGCGGAGCGGAGGTCATCGAGGTGCGCGGGTCGTCGTCGGTCGCCTCAGCGGCGAACGCGGCGATCGAGCACGTGCGCGACGAGAAGGCGGGGACGGCCTGGACCTCGGCGGCGGTGGTGTCGCGGGGCGAGTACGGAGTCCCCGCCGGCCTCGTGTGCTCGTTCCCCGTCGCTTCGGACGGCACGGGATACCGGGTGATCGAAGGACTCGAGATCGATGCGCGGGCACGCGCGCGCATCGACGCCTCGGTCGACGAGCTCTCCGCCGAGCGCGACGCCGTACGGGCGCTCGGAGTGCTGTAAGCGCTCATGGAGGTCCTCGTCGTCGCGGTGGTCGGCGTGGTCGTGGTCGCCCTGGCGACCGCGCTCGCCCCGCGTATCGGCATCGCCGGACCGCTCGCGCTCGTGGCGATCGGCATCGGTGTGAGCCTGCTGCCGTTCTTCCCGGCGTTCGAGATCGATCCCGAGATCATCCTGGTGGGCGTGCTGCCGCCGCTGCTGTACTCGTCGGCGGTCGCCCTGCCCGCGATCGAGTTCCGCCGGGACTTCCGCCCGATCGCCGGTCTGTCGATCCTGCTCGTCCTCCTCAGCACCGCGGTGCTGGCCGTCTTCTTCCGACTCGTGATCCCCGAGATGGACGTCTATCTCGCCATCGCCCTCGGCGCCCTGCTCAGCCCCACGGATGCCGTCGCGACATCGATCGTGAAGAAGCTCGGCATCTCCCCCCGGGTCGTCACGCTGCTCGAAGGCGAGAGCCTTCTGAACGACGCGACGTCCCTCGTGCTGCTGCGGACCTCGATCGCGGCGATCGCCGTCGGCAGCGTTCCCGTCGGAGGCGCCGTCCTCGACTTCGGCTGGGGGGTCCTGGTCGCCGTCGTCGTGGGCGCGCTCGTGGGGCTCCTCGCCCTGCGTGTGCGCGCATGGGTCGCCCACTCGGCGGCGAACACCGCCCTGAGCTTCGTCGTCCCGTTCGTCGCCTACCTTCCCACCGAGCAGCTCGGGGGGTCGGGCCTGGTCGCGGCCGTCGTGGCGGGGATCGTGACCGGTCAGGGGGCGGCACGCTGGCTCACCCCCGAGCAGCGCCTGTCGGACGAGCTCAACTGGCGCACGGTCGAACTCACGCTCGAGGGCGCGGTCTTCCTGCTCATGGGACTCCAGGTGAAAGAGATCGTCCGGGCGAACATCGAGGACCATCAGGGCCTCTGGTACGGCGCATGGCTTGCGGCGTCCGCGCTCGGTCTGATCCTCCTCGTGCGCGCCGCCTACGTCGCGGTGCTCGTCGCCTCCCAGGGTCGGCGCGCACGGCGTCTCCGCCGCAGCCCGCGGGGCGATCCCGGCGACGGGGCACGCCGAGCCACGGCATCCGGCGGCCCGACCGATCGACCTTCCGGGAGGGTGCGGGATCGACTCGCCCGCACGCTCGCCGAACTCGACTACCACCGCTCATCCCCGCTCGGCTGGAAGCACGGAACCGTCATCGTCTGGGCCGGTATGCGCGGCGTGGTGACGCTCGCGGCGGCGCAGACGCTGCCGGCCGGCCCCATCCAGGCGCTGCTGGTGTTCGTGGCGTTCCTGGTGGCGGTGGGCGGCCTGATGCTGCAGGGGTTCACCCTCCCCTGGCTCGTCCGGGCGCTGGGTCTGGTGGGCTCGGGTGGCAGCGGACCGACCGCCGACGAGCAGCGCCGACTCGACGAGCAGATGCGGCTCGCCGCCGCCGGTCGGCTCGCGGAAGGGCACCTGACCAGGCGCGACGGCACGGCTTTCTCGCCCGAGCTCGTGGAGCGGGTCGGAACGCGGCTGACGCGACCTCCCGACGACGAGCTGAGCGTCGTCGCGCATGACGCGCTCGAGCTGCGGCTCGCGCTGATCGCCGCGATGCGTTCGCGGCTGAACGAGCTGTCACGGGACGGCACCTTCAGCACGGCCGCACTGCGGCACGCCCTCGCCGAGCTCGACGCCGACCAGCTGAGCCTCGAGCTGCGCCTGGACGACGACTTCTGATCGCCGCGGTGAAGCGGCGGTACCGCACACGCTCGCGTCCGGGTGAGAATGGACGAGTGAGCGAGACGACGGATGCCGCGGTGAGGCGTTCGGCCGCGCTCGACGCCGACCCGCACAGCCAGACGAGCCCCCTGCACCTGCCTCATCAGGCGGCGGACTGCCCGAAGTGCTTCACCGAGCTCCAGCGGGACCGCGATTGGTGGCTGGCACGACCGGCCGGCTCGCGCCTCGTCGGTCTTGTGATCTCCCGCGACGACATGCCCAGTGTCACCCGGCAGCGCGAAGAGCTCGCACGGTTCGGCGTGCCGATCGAGGGCTTCCGTCACCCCGCGCCCGAGACCCTCGAGACGTGGGAAGAGCGGCTCGTGCGCCTCTTCGGCACCCTGCGGACGGGTGACGTGCTGGTGGTGACGAGCGTGCACGCCCTCGGTCGCGACATCGATGAGGAGACGCGCACCGTGGCCGAGCTCCACCGCCGGGGCGTCGTGGTGAAGGTCCTGAGCCACGGCGGACGCCACCTGTACGACGCCGGACGCTGACCCGGCCCCGCCCGCTGACGCGCGGGGTGAGGAGGATCTCGGGTTCGTGGCGCGAGGGATGCCGTCTGCTACGCGCCGACGTACGCCTTCAAGTGCCGTGCGGTCAGCGTGTCGGCCGTCGCGACGAGGTCGGCGGGCGTCCCCTCGAACACGATCGTCCCGCCGTCGTGACCCGCACCCGGACCGAGGTCGATGATCCAGTCGGCGTGCGCCATGACCGCCTGATGGTGCTCGATCACGATGACCGAGTTGCCGGCATCCACGAGGCGGTCCAGCATCCCGAGCATGTTGTCGACGTCGGCGAGGTGCAGGCCGGTGGTGGGCTCGTCGAGCACGTAGATCGCGCCCTTCTTCGCCATGCTGATCGCGAGTTTGAGTCGCTGTCGCTCGCCGCCCGACAGCGTGTTGAGGGCTTGCCCCAGGGTGATGTATCCGAGTCCGACGTCGATCATGCGCAGCAGGGTCGTGCGGGCGGCCGCGGCCACGGCCTTCGACCCCGCGAAGAACTCCGAGGCCTCCGCGGCCGACATCCCGAGCACCTCGGCGACCGTGCGGCCGTCCAGCGTGTACTCGAGGACCTCGTCGCTGAAGCCGGACCCGTCGCACAATTCGCACAGCGTCTCGACTGTCTGCGTGAACCCCAGCGTGGTGATGATGACGCCGAGCCCGCGGCACGCGGGGCACGCGCCCTCCGAGTTCGCGCTGAACAGCGCGGGCTTCACGCCGTTCGCCTTGGCGAACGCAGCGCGGATCGCATCGAGGACGCCGGTGTACGTCGCCGGGCTGCTGCGACGTGAACCCTTGATGGGCGCCTGATCGACGACGACGACGTCATCGAACGCGGGGACGTTGCCGTGGATCAGGGACGACTTGCCCGACCCCGCAACGCCGGTGACGACCGTGAGCACGCCGAGCGGGACGTCGACGTCGACGTCCTTGAGGTTGTGCTGGCGCGCCCCGCGCACCTCGAGCCGCCCGGTCGGCATCCGTGTCGCGTCCTTGAGCCGCGCGCGGTGATCGAGGTGGCGTCCGGTGAGGGTGTCGGACGCGCGCAACCCGGCGACGTCGCCCTCGTAGCGCACTTCGCCGCCTGCGCGGCCGGCGCCGGGGCCGAGGTCGACGATGTGGTCGGCGATCTCGATCACCTCGGGCTTGTGCTCGACGACGAGCACGGTGTTGCCCTTGTCGCGGAGCAGCTTGAGCAGCGCGTTCATCCGCTGGATGTCGTGCGGATGAAGACCTGCCGTCGGCTCGTCGAACACGTAGCTGATGTCGGTGAGCGCCGAGCCCAGGTGGCGGATCATCTTCGTGCGCTGCGCCTCGCCCCCCGAGAGCGTGCCCGACGACCGGTCGAGGGACAGGTAGCCGAGACCGATGTCGACGAAGGAGTCGATCGTGGCGCGCAGTCCGCGCATGAGCGGGGCGACCTCGGGGTCGTCGATCGTGGCGAGCCACTCCGCCAGATCGGTGATCTGCATCGCCGCGGCATCCGCGATGCTCACGCCCTTGATCTTCGACGACCGGGCGCCCTCGTTCAGCCTCGTACCCCCGCAGTCGGGGCACGCCGTGAACTTGACCGCGCGGTCGACGAAGGCGCGGATGTGCGGCTGGAGCGAGTCGCGGTCCTTCTGCAGCATCGACTTCGTGAGCTTCGGAATGAGGCCCTCGTAGGTCATGTTGATGTTCTGGATCTTGACCTTGGTCGGCTCTTTGTAGAGGAAGTCCTCGAGCTCCTGCGCGGTGTAGTCCTTGATCGGCTTGTTCGGGTCGACGAAGCGGGACTCGGTGAATCCGCGCACCATCCACCCGTCGACGCTGTACCCGGGGATCGTGAGCGCCCCCTCGGCGAGAGACTTCGAGCGGTCGAACAGCTCGTCGAGATCGACGTCGCTGGCTTCACCGAGACCCTCGCACCGCGGGCACATGCCGCCGGTGATCTCGAACGACCGGCGTTCCTTGACCGTCTTGCCGCCCTTTTCGAACGTCACCGCGCCGGCGCCCGACACGGACGGGATGTTGAACGAGAACGCCTGAGGCGAGCCCACGTGCGGGGTGCCGATCCGGCTGAACAGGATGCGCAGCATGGCGTGCGCATCGGTGGCGGTGCCGACCGTCGAGCGGGCGTTCGCCCCCATCCGCTCCTGGTCGACGATGATCGCGGGGCTGACGTTCTCGAGGGCGTCGACCTCCGGGCGGTTGAGCTGCCCCATGAACTGCTGCACGAACGTGGGGTAGGTCTCGTTGATGAGACGCTGGGACTCGTTCGCGATCGTCGCGAACACGAGCGAGGACTTGCCCGATCCGCTCACGCCCGTGAAGACCGTCAGTCGCCGCTTCGGGATCTCGACGCTGACGTCCTTCAGATTGTTCTCACGAGCGCCGACGACGCGGATCATGTCGTGTGAATCGGCGATGTGCTTCTCGTCCGGCTGCGGTGCGTGGTTCACGGCCCTGGGTCCCCTCGATCGGTGCGACCCTTCATTGTGCCGACGATCGCGGACACAGCGCTTCCTCGATCGTGATCGATGCTTCCTCGATCGTGACCGATCAGGGGATGAGGGCGACGACCTTCGCACCGGACGGGACCGCGGTCGTGACGATGCGCGAGTCGAAGGTCGCCAGAAGGGCGTCGTTCGACGCCGCCAGGTGCAGCAGATAGGTGTCGGTCACCTGCGAGCTGGCGAGCAGACGCTCAGTGTGCACCGACCCGTCGAGCAGGCTCACCGAATCCGCGAGGAACACGTGGTCGGTCTGGGCAGCGAGACTCGCCAGGCTCGCGAGCACGACGGGAGCGGGCTGGCTGTTCGGATACTTCGGGTGGCTCACGACGCGGACGACACCGTTCTGCACGGTCGGGCTCGTGTGCCACGGCGCGGGTCCTCGGCTCGAGAACCAGCGGTGGGCGCGCTCGTGGTGGATGTGCGCCGGGTCGATCAGCGCGATCACGACGTTGACGTCGAGGAGGTGACGTGTCGCGGCATCCGCGTCCGGCATCTCTGCGCTCACGGAGCGGATCTCGCGGGATCGTCGCGCAGCGCGTTGACGTCCTCGAGGGTGGCTTGGGCCGGCGTCGCCGGCGCGGGCAGGAGCACGATGCCGTTGCGGGTGCCGAAGCGCCGTCTCTCGGTGAGGGTCGCGCGTGCGAGCTGAGACAGCGCTTCACCCAGGGTCAATCCGCGCGAGTCGGCGAACTGCTTCGCCGCGGCGAGGACGTCGTCGTCGATCGTGACCGTGGTACGCATGCATCGATCATCACGCATCACGCATCACGCGTCAACGGCACGGGATGCCGGGGGATGCGGCACCCGTGCTCAGCCGGGCTGATCGTCCGTCCGCGTCCACAGCGCATCGGGCTCGGCCCGGGTCGCGCCGTGCTCGAGCGGTGACGCGGCCACAGCGGCGTCCGCTGCAAAGGGCTGCTCCGCGCGCCAGCATCCCGCGACGTGGTCGTCGACCATGCCCGCCGACTGCATGAGCGCGTACATCGTGGTGGGGCCGACGAAGCGGAATCCCCGTCGCAGGAGCTCTTTGCTCGCCGCCGCCGACTCGGGTGTGGTGGCGGGCAGGTCGGCGAGCGAAGCGGGTCTCGGCCGAGTCGCCCGCGGCGCGAAGGACCACAGCAGATCGTCGAGCTCGCCGAAGGCCATGTCGGCGACGATCCGCGCGTTGGAGATGGCCGCGCCGATCTTGGCCCGGTTGCGCACGATGCCGGCATCCGCCATGAGCCTTTCGACGTCGGCGTCACCGAACCGCGCGACGATCTCAGGCTCGAAGCCCGAGAACGCCTCGCGGAAGCGCGGGCGCTTGCGCAGGATCGTGATCCACGAGAGCCCCGCCTGGAACCCCTCGAGCGTGAGTTTCTCGAACAGCGCGCGGTCGCCGTGCAGCGGCACGCCCCACTCCTCGTCGTGGTACCGGAGGTACTCCGGGTCGCCGCCCACCCAGGCGCAGCGCTGCGTGCCGTCCGGTCCGGTCACGGTGTCGGGGCTCATCACGTCAGGATAAGCCGCGCCCGCCCGCAGACCGCAGGGCGGCGGACGGTGAGACGACAACGGGAGCTCGAAACCGTGGGGATCACCCGCAGTCTCGAGCTCCCGTCGTCGTCTCACGCAAGGAGGGGAAGGCTACTTCTTGTTCGCGACCTTCTCCGAGATCGGCGCCCGACCCGACTCCTCGAGCTCGCGGTAGTAGGCGCGGGCCTCGTCCTGGCGGGCGCACTCGGCACCCGAGGCGATCGGTGCGCGCACGTGCTCGGGCGCGTAGCCGAATGCGTCGACGAGATCCTGGGCGTGCGGCCGCAGGCGCAGGCACAGCCGGTCGATGTACGACGAGACCGCTCCGGCGCGCTGCGAAGACAGGCGGCCGTTGATCAGGTACCACGCGAGGTGCTTCTCGATGAGGCCCAGGCCGAACAGGTCGCGGAGCCACGTGAGCACGCGCTTCGTTCCCTCGTCCGAGACGCTGTTGACCGCATCCGTGAACGCCTCCCACTGCAGGAGCTCGCCGTGGGCGCGCGCGGCCTCGATCAGCTCGGACTGGTTCGCGTTGAACAGGGCGGCCGCCTCGGCGGGCGAGAGGCCGGATGCCGGACGCAGGCGACCCGCGATGTCGGCGACCATCTGCTGGACGCGGTCGGCGAGCAGCTCGTGCTGCTGGTCGCCGCGCAGGCCGCGCTCGACCGCGCGGGCGGTCGAGCCGAAATCCGACACGGTCTGACCGAGCTGTCGGAGGCCGGCACCGTGGAAGACCTTGCCGGCCGTGTGGCCCACGGCGTAGGCGGCGAGCGCCTTCGCGTCCTTGCCCTTGAACTGCTTGCCGAAGTCGCTGAGCAGGCGCTTGCCGACCAGCTGCAGCAGGACGTTGTTGTCGCCTTCGAACGTGACATAGATGTCGAGGTCCGCACGCAGGCCCACGAGCCGGTTCTCGAACAGGAACCCGTTGCCGCCGCACGCCTCGCGCGACTCCTGGATCGTGTCGAGCGCGTGCCACGTCGACAGCGGCTTGAGCGCGGCGGCCAGCGTCTCGAGGTCTTCGCGGTCGGCGTCCGTGTCGGCGGCTCCGCTGAAGACCGCGTCGAACTTCTGCAGGAACTCGTCGTGCGCGAAGATCGACGCGTACGTCGTCGCCAAGCGGCTGAGCAGGCGACGCTGGTGCTTGCCGTAGTCCAGGAGCACGACCTCATCGCTCCCCGCGCCGGAGTCGAACTGCCGGCGCTGGTTCGCGTACGTGATCGCGATGTCGAGAGCGAGGGCGGATGCCCAGGACGCGGCGCCGTCGAGCGAGACACGGCCCTGCACGAGCGTGCCGAGCATCGTGAAGAAGCGTCGGCCCGGGCTGGAGATGTGGCTCGAGTAGGTGCCGTCGGCCGCGACGTCGCCGTACTTGTTGAGCAGGTTCGTGCGCGGCACGCGGACGTGGTCGAAGTGGAGCCGGCCGTTGTCGATGCCGTTCAGGCCGCCCTTGAGCCCGTCGTCTTCGCCGCCGATGCCGGGGAGGAAGTCGCCGTTCTCGTCGCGGAGCGGTACGTAGAAGCAGTGCACGCCGTGGTTCACGCCGTTCGTGATGAGCTGCGCGAACACCGTCGCGGCGATGCCGTGGAGGGCGGCGTTGCCGAGATAGTCCTTCCAGGCGCCCCGGAAGGGCGTGTGGATCACGAACTCCTCCGTCTCGGGGTCATACGTCGCGGTGGTGCCGATCGCCGCGACGTCGGACCCGTGACCGGTCTCGGTCATCGCGAAGGCGCCGGGGATCTCGAGACTCATGATGCCCGGCAGCCACTTCTCGTGGTGCTCCTGGGTGCCCAGCTGCAGGACCGCCGAGCCGAACAGGCCCCACTGCACGCCGGACTTGATCTGCAGGCTCGGGTCGGCCGCGACGAGCTCTTCGAAGCCGGCGATGTTGGCGCCGTTGTCGGCCGCGCCGCCGAACTCCTTCGGAAAGGCGCGGTGCACGCCGCCGTGGTCGACCAGGAGGTGCATCTGGCTCAGGACGCGCTCGCGGTGCTCGTCCATGCCGAGCCCGTCGACCCGCCAGAACGCGGGATCCTTGATCATCTCGCGGGCCTCACGGCGGGTGTCGGCCCACGTGCCGAGCAGCATGTCGGTCACGCGGTCGACATCGATGCGCGCCTCGGCTGCCTCGGCGGCGGTCTGCGGGGCGGTCGGGGCACCACCGGCGGGGGTGCGCCTACTGGTCGAGGGTTTGGAGGAACGGACGGCGGCGTCGGTCATTGCTGCACCTTTCGGTGGAAGGAGGAATGACTCAACGGTAGGACTCCCACAAGGCCACCCCAAGCCCGTTGACGATCCGCACAAACCCTTCGGGCGACCTCGCCCGCGCCGATTGTGGGCTCCCGACAGTGTCCTCACCTCGCGCCACAATGACCGGATGAACTCCTCACTCGATGCGTCCGACCGCGTCCCCCACCACGAGGACGCGTTCGACGCCGGGCGACTCGACGAGGACCGATGGTGGCCCTACTACACGCCCCACTGGGCTTCTCGCGCCGCATCCGCCGCCCGGTACGAGATCGGTGAGCACGGGCTCACCCTCCGCATCGATGCCGACACCGAGCCGTGGTCCCGCGAGTACGACGGCGAGGTCCGCGTGTCGCATCTGCAGACCGGCCAGCTCTCCGGGCCGGTGGGAAGCGAAATCGGCCAGCACCGCTACCGCGACGGCCTCGTCGTGCGGGAGGAGCAGCCGGAGCGGCGCCTCTGGCTGCCGAAGTACGGGGTCATCGAGGCGCGGATGCGGGCGATCCGGCATCCGGCTGCAATGGTCGCCTTCTGGCCGGTCGGCTTCGAGGAGCACCCCGAGGACTCCGGCGAGATCTGCATCGCCGAGATCTTCGGCAGCGAGATCGACGACGACGGCGGCTGGGTCGGCGTCGGGGTGAAGCCGCAGCGGGACCCGCGGCTCACGATGGACTTCGAGAAGATCCGCGTCGAGGGCGACCTGACGCAGTGGCACGACTACGGGGTCGAGTGGGACGAGTCCGGCATCCGCTTCTTCATCGACGGGCGTCACGTCAAGACCGTCGCGCAGCGCATCGACTACCCCGTGCAGCTCATGCTCGACGTGTACGAGCTGCCCGACGTCTCCCGTCCGCGGGACGTGTCTGCGCATCCACTGCGGTTCGACGTCGCGCACGTGCGCACCTTTCCGCCGCGATGACGCGTCCTCGCGGGCACGCGGGGATCTGTACGCGGAGCGCGCGCTCTGGCACACTGATGCCGTCAGGGGGAGGCACGCGATGGGAAGAGTCGTTCGTGCGCTCGTGGGGACGGGGGTCCTCGTGGGCACGGCCATGCTGGGCGGATGCTCGTTCTCGATCGGCGACGCACCGACGACGGTCGGCAGCGCCAAGGTCGCCGACACGGTCGAGACGATCCTCGAGGAAGAGGTCGGACGCCGTCCCGAGGTCGACTGCGGTGTCGAGGACTTCGCACTCGAGAACGGCGAGTCGCGTACGTGCGTGCTGACCGATCCGGAGACAGGCCTCGAGTACGAGGCCTCGGTGGTGCTGGCCGACGTGGACGGGACCGACTTCCGCGTCGACGTCGAGGTGGCCGACCAGCCGATCGACGCGATGGACACGCCGACCGAGGATCCCGTGGACGCGCCCGCGACCCTGCTGCTGACCGGAGCGGAGATCGGCGCGACCGCCACGTCCGCCCTCGCCGGACAGATCGACGGTGCGTTCGAGATCTTCTGCGACGAAGGCGACTACGAGGTCACGGTCGGCACGCAGCTGACCTGCACCTATGCGGACGACGCCGGCGACACCCCCGCGTACATCGAGATCACGGCCGTCGACGGCACGCAGTACGAACTCTCGGTCTCGGTGCCCTGACCTGCCGGACAGCCGGCGCGAGCGGCGGCCTCATCGAAGCTGGAGGCCGCCCCTCGGGCCGGTTCCGGACGCGAGTACTCTCGGTCGCATGGAGGACACCGTCCACCGGGCGACCGTCGAAGAGGCCCAGGTCGTCGCCCGGCTGCTGCACGACTTCAACACCGAGTACGACACGGCGACACCGGGCGTGGACGCCATCGCCGGCCGTCTCCGCTCGTTGCTCGCCGAGGACACGACATTCGCACTGCTGGGAGGAGACCCTCCCTGCGCGGTCGCGCTCGTGACACTGCGCACGAACGTCTGGTACGACGGGCCCGTGGCGCTCCTGGACGAACTCTATGTCGCGCCGGAGCAGCGCGGACGCGGACTCGGCAGCGCGCTGATCGACCTCCTCGTCCACGAGTGCCGCGCGCGCGACGTCGCCCTCATCGAGGTGAACGTCGACGAGGGCGATGTCGACGCGCTGCGCTTCTACGACCGCCACGGGCTGCGGCTCGTGCAGCCCGACACGGGCGAGCGGGCGTTCTACCTCTCCCGCGAGCTCGAGACATCGGACTGATCCGCTGGAGGCTGCAACTCCAGACCGTGCCCGAACCGGAACAGCGGGTGCTCGGTGTCGAACGGCACGTCGGGGCGTGAGGCCTCCACCGCGGCCATGCTCCGCGGCACGTCGAACGGCAGCTTCCCCCGGGCGGGCACGGCACCGGACAGCACGTCCAGCAGCGCGGCGGCGCTGACACCCCAGTTCGCGACGACCGCAGCGGCGGCATCCGCGATCGGCGCGAGGATCGCCGGGCGGTCGAGGAACACGTCGACCACCGTCGGCACCTGAGCGGAGATCTCGGCGACGTGCGCGAGGACATCTGCCGGGAAGTCGAGCGAACCGGCGTGGAAGAAGCTCTCGAACATCGTCGCGCGCTGCTCGTACGGCGCCTGCAGTCGGAGGATCGCGAGGTCCGCCTCGGCCGGTGCGGCCACGACCTCGCCGTACGCGGCGGCGGCCTCGGGCGCGATGCCCTCGACGTAGAGCCGGCTGCCCGGCGCGAACGGCAGCGCGGCATCCCGGTTCGTGAGCACGGCGATCGACGCGCGCTGAGCGGCGTCACCGGCCGCCCGGAACTCCGCGGAGCCGACGATCGTGTCGGCCGCGTCGGCGTCGACGTAGGGGTTCTCGAACAGGCCGAGGAGGAACTTCTCGCGCAGCAGGCGGCGGGCGGAGACGTCGAGGCGCTCCGGCGCGACGACCCCCGACTCGACGAGCTCGACGAGGATCTCGGTGCACTGCTCGCCACCGAACTGGTCGGCCCCGGCATCGAGGATCTTCGCCATGCGCTCGGCGGGCGTGAGGTGCTCGACGCCCCACGCGCGCGCGGCGAAGTCGTGGCCCATGATCGGCTGGTCGGTGATGAGACCCCAGTCCGTGCAGACGATGCCGTCGAAGCCGTAGCGCTCACGGAGGAGACCGGTGAGCACCGAGCGGTTGAAGCCGAAGCCGACCTCCTCGTACTCGGTGCCGATCGGCATGCCGTAGTAGGGCATGATCTGCCGGCCGCCCGCCGCGAAGACCGCTTCGAAGGGCTTCAGGTGGTACTCGAAGTCGTCGCCGGGGTACACCTGCTCGCGACCGTAGTCGAAGTGCGGATCCTCGCCGTCCTTCTGCGGACCGCCGCCCGGGAAGTGCTTCGTCATCGTCGACACGGAGCCGGGACCGAACGACGCACCTTGGAACCCGCGCACGTAGGCGGCGCCGAGCTCGCCGGCGAGATCGGCGTCCTCGCCGAACGTCTGCAGGGCGCGCGACCAGCGCGGTTCGGTCGCGAGGTCGACCTGCGGGTGGAGAGCGACCCGGATGCCGACGGCGGTGTATTCGCGCCGCGCGATGTCGCCGAACCGCTCGACCAGCGCGGCGTCGCGCGTCGCGGCGAGACCGAGCGCCTCGGGCCACTGCGAGAAGGGTCCCGCGAGGATCGCCGCGCCCGGGTTCTCGGAGAAGCCGTGTCGCGGATCGGTCGAGATCGTGACCGGGATGCCCAGACGAGTGGTCTTCGCGAGCTCCTGCAGCGTGTTCTGCCAGCGTGCGATCTCACCCGCCGTCGGGGCAGCTCCGAGGAGGTTGAAATGCGTCATGTGGCGATCGCGCACCATGTGCTCGTTCGAGGCGATGCCGAACGCGGGATCGCCGCCCGAGAGCTCACCGCCCTCGCCCATGACGATCATCGTCTGGAAGAACAGCCCCGCCTTCTCGGGGAGCGTCATCTGGGACAGGAGGATCTCGACCCGTTCGTCGACGGGGAGGGACGCGTCCCGATAGCGGGTGTCGATCTGTGAGCCGTCGATCTGCGCGGTGTCGGATCGGTCGGGATCGGTCATCGTCGGGGTGGCATCGTCGCTCATGCGACCACTGTAAACCGAATGACGCTTGGTTTTCTAGCGCGCGTCAGAAGAGGCCGACGATCCGGCCGTCCTCATCCACGTCGATCGTGATCGCGGCGGGCACGGCCGGCAGGCCCGGCATCGTCATGATGTCGCCGCACACCATCACCACGAACCGCGCGCCCGCCGCGAGACGGACCTCCCGGATGTCGACCGAGTGACCCGTGGGCGCACCACGCAGCTTCGGATCGGTCGAGAACGAATACTGCGTCTTCGCCACGCACACCGGGTAGCCGCCGTAGCCGGCGTCCTGCAACTGCCGGATCCGCGTGCGCACCGCGGTGCTCGCCGTGATCTCCGACGCCCCGTAGACGCGCTCCGCGATCGCCCGCATCTTGTCCCACAGCGATGCGTCGTCGGGATACGTGAACGAGAGCTCGGACGGCTCCGCGCACAGCCGCACGACCTCGCGCGCCAGCTCCTCCGCGCCCGTTCCCCCCTCGGCGAAGTGCGTCGCCACGACCGCCTTCGCGCCCAGACGCTCGACGGCATCGACGAGGGCCGCGATCTCGGCATCCGTGTCCTCCGTCCGGTGGTTGATCGCGACGACGGCGGGCAGTCCGAAGGTCTCGCGCACGGTCACCAGGTGCCGGGCCAGGTTGGCCGTGCCGCGGGTGACGGCGGTGACGTCCTCGACAGGCAGGTCGGCGACCTCGACGCCGCCGTGGTACTTCATCGCTCGGACCGTCGCGACGATCACCGCGGCCGAGGGTCGAAGCCCCGTCGTCCGGCACAGGATGTCGACGAATTTCTCCGCCCCGAGGTCCGCACCGAAGCCCGCTTCGGTCACGACGTAGTCGGCGAGATGGAGGGCGGCGTCGGTCGCGAGGAACGAATTGCACCCGTGCGCGATGTTCGCGAACGGGCCGCCGTGCACGAACGCCGGGGTGTGCTCGAGCGTCTGCACGAGATTGGGCGCGAGCGCGTCGCGCAGGACCGCGGTCATCGCGCCGTGCGCCCCCAGCTCGCGCGCGGTGACGGGAGCGCGGTCGCGCGTGTACCCGATCACGATGTCGCCCAGACGCTCCTTGAGGTCGCGCACATCGCTGGCGAGGCAGAAGATCGCCATCACCTAGCTCGCCACGACGATGTCGAAGCCGGATTCGCGCGGATAGCCGTTGCCCGGGCCGCCGAGCCCGAGGACGACATCGCGCAGCGCGCGGTCGCTGACGTCGAGCACCCGCCGCCAGGTGATGCGCCGCACGTCGATGCCGAGCGCGTTGCCGTGGTGGATGTGGTTGTCGATCATCGAGGCGAGCAGGTTCGTCGCGACCGCGATCGCCGAGAAGTCGCCGGTGAAGTGCAGGTTGATGTCCTCCATCGGCACGACCTGCGCGTAGCCGCCGCCCGCGGCGCCGCCCTTCATGCCGAAGACCGGGCCGAGGGCGGGCTCGCGCAGGCAGATCATCGCCCGCTCGCCGATGCGCGTGAGCGCGTCGCCGAGGCCCACGGTCGTGGTCGTCTTGCCCTCCCCGGCGGGCGTCGGCGAGACGGCGGTGACCAGCACGAGCCTGCCGCGCGGTCGGTCGCGGATCCCCGCGAGGTGGTCGAGCGCGATCTTGGCCTTGTACCGCCCGTATGGTTCGACGGCGTCGTCCGGGATGCCGAGGCGGGCGGCGATCTCGCCGATCGGCAGCATGTGCGCCGCGTGCGCGATGTCGATGTTGCTAAGGCTCATCGTCGAACCTTTCCTGTTCTGCACCGCTTCTGCACCGGTCCGCACCGGCCGCGAGGCGGGGCCGGTGCTATCGGGTCGTTCCGGCGATCACCTCGAGGACCGCCTCGCCGTAGGCCTCGCGCTTCTTCGCGCCGATGCCGGTGATGCCGTCGAGGTCGTCGAGCGTCGCGGGCCGATGCTCGGCGAGCACACGAAGGGTCGCGTCGCCGAAGACGATGTAGGCCGGCATCCCCTGCTCGCGCGCGACGCCGGCGCGCCATTCGCGCAGCGCCTCGAACAGCGGCCGGTCGGTCGCATCGAGGGCATCGGATGCCGCCGCCTTGCGCGCCCGGGACGCGCCGGCGCCGCCGCGACCGAGGACGTCGCGGCGCAGCGGAACGGGGGCCTCGCCGCGGAGCACCGCCCCGGCGGGCTCGCCGAGGGCGAGAGTGCCGTACTCGCCCTGCGCCACGAGGATGCCGCGGGCCAGGAGCTGCCGGATGACGCTGCGCCAGTCCTGATCGCTCAGGTCGGCGCCGAGACCGTACGTCGACAGCGCGTCGTGTCCCTGCTGCCGGATGCGGTCGGTCGAGGCCCCGCGCAGGATGTCGACGAGGTGACCGGCGCCGAAGGCCTGGCCGCGTTCGCGCTGCAGCCGGACGATCGTGGACAGGAGCTTCTGGGCGGGCACGAGTCCGTCCCACGTCTCGGGCGCCTCGAGGCACGTGTCGCAGTTGCCGCAGGGTCCCGACGGCTCGCCGAAGTAGCCCAGGAGGTTCTGCCGGCGGCATCCGACCGTCTCGCACAGCGCCAGCATCGCGTCCAGGTGCTGGCCGAGGCGCATCTTGTAGGAGCGCTCACCCGGCGACTGGTCGATCATGCGCCGCTGTTGCACGACGTCGCCGAGCCCGTACGCCATCCAGGCCACGGAGGGCTCACCGTCGCGACCGGCGCGCCCGGTCTCCTGGTAGTAGCCCTCGACGGATTTCGGCAAGTCGATGTGTGCGACGAAGCGGACGTCGGGCTTGTCGATGCCCATCCCGAACGCGATCGTGGCGACCATGACGACGCCGTCCTCCCGCAGGAAGCGGGACTGGTGCCGGGCGCGCACGGTCGAGTCCAGACCCGCGTGGTACGCGAGGGCGTCGATGCCCTGCGTGCGGAGGTACTCCGCGGTCTGCTCGACGCTCTTGCGACTCAGGGCGTAGACGATGCCCGCGGACGCCGGCGGCTGCGACCGGATGAAGGCGAGGAGCTGCTTGCGCGGCTCGACCTTGGGGTCGATGCGGTACTGGATGTTCGGACGGTCGAAGCTCGCGACGAAGTGCGCGGCGTCGGGCAGGCGGAGGCGCTCGGTGATCTCGCGATGGGTCGCGGCGGTCGCCGTGGCGGTGAGGGCGACCCGGGGCACACCGGGGAACTGCTCGCCGAGCTCGCCGAGCATCAGGTAGTCGGGGCGGAAGTCGTGCCCCCACTGCGAGACGCAGTGCGCCTCGTCGATCGCGACGACGCTCAGCGTGCCGCGCTGCAGGAGCGCGCGGGTCGCAGGACTCGAGAGCCGCTCGGGCGCGACGTAGATGAGATCGAGCTCGCCCGAGAGGTACGCGCGCTCGACGGCCGCGCGCTCGGGAGCGGCCTGCGTGGAGTTCAGGTACGCGGCGCGGACGCCGTTCGCGACGAGCGCGTCGACCTGGTCGTGCATGAGCGCGATGAGCGGGCTCACCACGAGCCCGGTCCCCGGCCGCACGAGTGCGGGAATCTGGTAGATCAGGCTCTTGCCGCCACCGGTGGGCATGAGCACGACGGCGTCGCCACCCGCGACGAGCTGATCGATCGCCGCGGCCTGGTTGCCGCGGAACGCGTCGTAGCCGAACACGGTGTGCAGCGCGTCGAGCGGCGTGGCGAATCGCGAGGGCGCCGCCTTCGGAACGGACGGAGGGGATGCCGCGGACGACGAGCCCGGCATCCGTGTGTCGTGTCGGGAGGGTGCAGGGAGGTCGCGGCCGGGAGGGTTCCACGCGTGATCGGCGGGGGGCTCCCAGTCGTCCTCGGGCGGCGGTTCGTCGTCCGCCCACACCGCATCGGCGTACGGATCGGCGGACGGAGTGCTCATCGGCTCAAGGGTAGCCCGCGCAGCCGACACCCCTTCTCCTCGATTCCGGATTCCGCTGCCGGATCGACGATCTTGCCGCCGGCGTCACCGGGGTTCCGGCGGGCGGCAGACGATCAGCTCGCCGCGACCGCTGAGTCGCAGGTCGCCGGCGGCGTGCGGCGCGAGGGCGGTCGCGCCGGCCGACAGCGGCGTCGCGGCACCGGCCGCGTCCGTGAGCGTGACCTGCCCGTCGATCAGGACGAGGATCGCGAAGCCGCGCGCGACGGTGGCCTCACCGTCGACGACGATGCGCTCGACACGGAAGTACGGATCCGCCTCTGCCGGCAGGAGGGGGGTCGCGGATCCGGCGCGATGCACGAGGCCCGCGACCTCCTCGGCGGAGCGGGCGTGACTCTCGACGGCGCGGAGTGCCGTGTCGAAGCCGACACCCAGGTGACCCGCCGCCGCCCCGTCGATCTCGAAGCCGTCCCACTCCAGGAGGATCGAGAGGTCCTCCGGCTCCTGGAGCTCGACCAGCAGGATGCCCTCTCCGATCGCGTGCAGCACCCCGGCGGGGACGTGGACCACGTCGCCCGCGGACACCTCGATGCGGTGCATCACGGCAAGGAGGGTCCGGACGTCCTGCGTCGCGACGATGCGCTCCAGCTCGGCCCGCGGGACGTCGCGGGTGAGCGCGAGGTGCACGTCGCCGGGGCTGAGCAGGTACCACGCTTCGGTCTTGCCGTGCGCCGCGCCGACGTGCGCGGCGGCCCACGGGCCGTCCGGGTGCGCGTGCACCGGAAGGCGCTGCCCCGCGTCGAGGAGCTTGACGAGCAGCATCGGGTCCGCCCCGAACGCCGCGACGTGATCGCGCCCGAGCCAGAGCACGGGAGCGGACGCCACCGCGTCGGCGAGGGCGACGCCGTCCGGGAGCACGGTCAAGCCGGACGGCGCCTCCCCGCGCACGGCGGTCACCGAGCCGACCCAGTCCTCCGGCTCGTGCGCGCCGGCGGGCGGCTCCCCTCGCAGGTCGGTGATCCTCCGGCCGCCGCGGTAGAACCGATCGGCGGGTCGGTTGGACGGCAGCACGATCACCGACGAGAGCGGGGTCACTCGGCCCATTCCGTCGCTCACGGCATCAGCATCCCACGCCACTCGCCGCCTTGGCCGACGCTTCCCAAGGGCGGATCTCGTGTCGACCGAGGCCGACCTGCCGCCGAGACGGCGTCCTCTCGGCGCGCCCGCGTCAGAGGCGCAGCACCTCGGTGATGCGCACGACGGCGGCCCCCGCCTCCTCGGACGCGGCCAGGTCGACCTGCCCGCGGATGCGCCAGTCGTGGTCGCCCGCGGGGTCATCGATCGTCTGCTCGACCCGCCACAGACCCGACGTGGCGGCATCCGCTTCATCGACGGTGACGAGCTGCGGCGAGCGCGCCGGCCCGCCCGTCAGTATCTCGTCGTGCTCGTCGAAGTAGGCATCCAGCGCCGCCGACCAGTCGACGTCGGGATCGAGCTCGGCGAGGTCGTCGTCGCTCTGCAGAGCGGCCAGGCGCACGCGCCGGAACAGTTCATTGCGGACGAGGACGAGAAAGGCCCGCCGGTTCGTGAGCACCGACGGCGGGGCGGGCGGCACGACGGGGGCGTCGGGGTCGACGACGGGGTTGATCAGCGACTCCCATTCGTCGACGAGGCTCGAGTCGACCTGCCGAACCAGTTCTCCGAGCCACGCGATGATGTCGAGCAGCTCGGGGGTCTGCGCCTCGGTCGGCACCGTCTGCCGGATCGCGCGGTATGCGTCGCTGAGGTAGCGCAGCACGAGGCCCTCGCTGCGGGCGAGCTGGTACACCTGGATGAACTCGGCGAACGACAGCGCCCGCTCGAACATGTCGCGCACGACCGACTTCGGCGAGAGCTCGAAGTCGCGCACCCACGGCTGGCTCGACGCGAAGACCTCGAACGATTGGGCGAGCAGCTCCGCGAGCGGTTTCGGCCACGTCACGTCCTCGAGCAGCTCCATCCGCTCCTCGTAGTCGATGCCCTCGCGCTTCATCGCGGCGACGGCCTCTCCGCGCGCGAAGTACTGCTGCTGCGACAGCACCGGCCGCGGGTCGTCGAGCGTCGCCTCGATCACACTCACGACGTCGAGCGCGTAGTGGCCCGTACCCGCGGCATCCGGAGCGTCGGCCGGGTCGAGCAGTCCGATCGCCGCCAGCGCGAACGGTGAGAGCGGCTGGTTCAGCGCGAAGTTCGGCTGCAGGTCGACCGTGAGACGGATGCCGCCGGTCGCGGCATCCGCCACGACCACCTCGGCCGCGACCAGGGTGCGGAAGATGCCCAGAGCCCGGCGGGCGAGCTCGTACTTCCGCGCGCGCGGCTCGTGGTTGTCGAACACGAGCGAGCGGACGTTCTCGAACACGTCGCCGCCGCGCGCGATCACGTTGATCATCATCGCCGCCGTCAGCTGCAGGTGCGGCTCGAGCGGTTCGGGTTCGGCGGCGACGAGGCGCTCGAAGGACGCCTCCCCCCAGTTCACGAAGCCCTGCGGCGCCTTCTTGCGGACGATCTTCTTCTGCTTCTTCGGATCGTCGCCGGCTTTGACCACCGCCTGGGTGTTCTCGATCTCGTGCTCGGGCGCCATGACGACGACCGTTCCCGCGGTGTCGAAACCGGCGCGGCCCGCACGCCCGGCCACCTGGTGGAACTCGCGGGCGGTGAGCTGGCGCATCCGCTGCCCGTCGTACTTCGCCAGCGCCGTGATGAGCACCGTCCGGATCGGGACGTTGATGCCGACGCCGAGGGTGTCGGTGCCGCAGATGACCCGCAACAGGCCGCGCTGGGCGAGCGTCTCGACCAGGCGCCGGTAGCGCGGCAGCATGCCGGCGTGATGCACCCCGATGCCCGCCCGCACGTACCGCGACAGCGTGCGACCGAACGCGGTGGTGAAGCGGAAGCCGCCGATCGCCTCGGCGATCGCATCCCGCTGCTCGCGGCTGACGATCCGCACCGACGAGAGCGCCTGGGCGCGCTCCATCGCCGCCGCCTGCGAGAAGTGAACGATGTAGACGGGCGCCTGCCCGGTCTCGAGAAGCTCCTCCACCGTTTCGTGCACGGGCGTGCGGGCGTACGAGAAGTGCAGCGGGACGGGGCGTTCGACCCCGGTGATCGTCGCAGTGGGCCGCCCGGTGCGCCGCGACAGGTCGGCGGCGATGTCGGTCACATCGCCCAGGGTCGCCGACATCAGCACGAACTGCGCCCGCGGCAGCAGGAGGAGCGGCACCTGCCACGCCCACCCGCGGTCGGGGTCGCCGTAGTAGTGGAATTCGTCCATCACGACCTGGTCGACGGTCGCATCCGCCCCCTGGCGAAGAGCGAGGTTCGCGAGGATCTCGGCCGTGCAGCAGATGATCGGCGCATCGGCGTTGACCGAGGAGTCACCGGTGACCATGCCGACGCGCTCCGCGCCGAAGATGTCCACGAGCGCGAAGAACTTCTCGCTCACGAGCGCCTTGATCGGGGCCGTGTAGTACGTCCGCCCGCCGCGGGCGAGCGCGGCGGCATGAGCGGCGATCGCCACGAGCGACTTGCCGGTCCCGGTCGGGGTGGACAGGATGACGTTCGCGCCCGAGACGATCTCGATCGCCGCCTCGTCCTGCGCGGGGTAGAGCGAGAGTCCCTGATCGGCGGCCCACGCGACGAAGCCGTCGTACACCGCATCGGGATCGGTGCCCGCCGGAATGAGGTCGAGCAGCACGGGAGGCATCCTCCGAGTCTGCCTCACGGCGGACGGAGGACGGCGCCGTCCGAGGCGGCGTCCTCCGCCCGCATTTCAGCCGATCAGCCCGGCGATGGCCTTCTGGCCGGGCGAGGTGATGTGCAGGCTGCGCACCCAGTTGCGGCTCGTCTCGGGCATGAGGGAGCCGATCCAGCTCTCAGCGCTGTCGCACAAGCCGTGACCGTCGAACAGCCCGGGAGTGAACACGCCGTTGAGGGGGACGAACGTGGCCCCCTGCTGGCTGAAATCGGTCACGACGGCGAGCCCGACATTCAGCTGCGCGATGCCCATGTTCACCGTGGTCGCCTGCGCGCTGGTGACGGCGACGGGCGTGCGCTGATACGTGCCGATCGCGCAGGTACCCGAGAAGGAGCCGAACAGCTTCGGGTACCCGAGGACGAGGATCTGGGCGTCAGCGCCGGTGACCGCTCGGATCCCCTGGAGGAGCGTGGGGAGTCCCGCGAACGTGGGGGCACTGAGAGTGAGGCGCGCGGCTTCGCACGCCGCGTCTCCCGCGACGAAGCAGTAGGCGAGCAGTTCCTGCCATCCGACGCGGTCGGGAACGCCCGGCAGCGCGAACGTCAGGTCGTTGATCCCCACGTGGATGCTGACCTTCCGGGTGTCCGGCCCCAGGTCTCCCGCCGCGACGGCGGCCTGCGCCTGGGCGGCGACGTCCGGCACCGTGGCTCCCGCGCACGCGTACGAGACGCCGCCCGCGAGGAGCGGGTAGGACTTCTTCGAGCGGTAGCACGGCTCGCCCGCCACGTAGGGCAGGTTGCCGGTGCCGGCGGCCTCCGAGTCGCCGAACGCGACGTAAGCCGCCCCGCCGGTCGGGTCGGCGGTCGCGGGCGAGGCCCCGATCAGCGCGGTGAAGACGAGGACCGCGGTGGTGACCACGGCGACGATGGGCTTTCTCATGACTCCCCCTAGGGTCGGGAGACTCCTCCCCAACGGAGCCGGATGCCGGCCACACTGCCGCACCGTGACCAACAGGCTAGCGCCTGCCGACGCGCGCCGACAGGGCGCATCCCGTGCTGGCGGAATGCGCACCCCGCCCGTACGTTGAACACCACGACGGAGGAGACCACATGAGCACACAGCCCGTGACAGACGCCGAGCCCCGCGTCGAGCGCAACGACGACGAGAGCCGCTACGAGATCTGGGTCGGGGAGGTGCTCGGCGGTTTCACGGAGTACTCCCCCGACTCCCAAGGCAGGCTCGTCTTCCCCCACACCGAGATCGACCCGGCGTTCAAGGGGCAGGGCCTCGGGACGACGCTGGTGCGCGAAGCCCTCGAAGACGTCGCCCGTCGCGGCGACACGGTCGTGCCGCGATGCCCGTTCGTCGTGAAGTACCTGCGCGGCCACGAGGTCGATGGCCTCGTGGTGGCGTGGCCGGGTGAGCCCGGCTTCGTGAGATGACACGCCTCGACGCCGACCAGTCGGTGGCCGTCGAATCGCACACGGCATGCGACGGCCCCCGCGCGCTGCTGCTCGAGTCGCGCGAGGTTCCGCTCGGCGGCGTCCGCGCGATGTCGGTGCACCGCGCACTGCCGCAGCGTGATCTGCCGCTCGTCGGCGCCTGGTGCTTCCTCGATCGGTTCGGGCCGCAGGTGACGCGGATGCGCGTGGAGCCGCATCCGCACATCGGACTGCAGACCGTCACGTGGCCCTTCGCCGGCGACATCCGTCACCGCGACTCGATCGGCAGCGACGTGCACCTGGGCCGTGGTGCCCTCAACCTCATGACCAGCGGGGCCGGCATCTCCCACTCCGAGTACTCGGCCGGCGAGGAGGCGGTCGCGCTGGACGCGCTCCAGTTGTGGGTCGCCCTGCCGGAGTCCCGGCGTCACGGTGCCCCGGCGTTCGAGCGCCACGCGGAACTGCCCGAGGTCGCGCTGGCGCCTCTCGAGGGAGCCACGGCGACCGCGACCGTCGTGCTCGGCGAGCTCGCCGGTGTGATCTCGCCCGCGACCGTGCACACGCCGATCGTCGGCGCCGAAGTGCGGCTCTCCGCGGGTTCGAGGGTGCGGATCCCGCTCCACGCGGCCTGGGAGTACGCGATCGTCGGCGTCGAGGGCGTCACGACCGTCGCCACCGGCATCCCCTCGGCCGACGCGACCATCGAGGTCGACCGCAGCCATCTGCTGTATCTCGGGACCCATCGCGACCACATCGAGGTGCTGGCCGAGGACGATGTGCTGCTCTTCCTGCTCGGCGGCGAGCCGTTCGAGGACGACGTCGTGATGTGGTGGAACTTCGTCGCCCGCACGCACGAGGAGATCGTCGAGGCCCGCGATGCCTGGGAGGCGCGCGGGGAGCGGTTCGGGCGCGTCGTGGATCACGGAGACGAGCGGGTCCCGGCACCGCCCCTGCCGGGCGTCCGCCTGACGCAGCGTCGACGACGCGTCTGACGCGTGCGCCCGCCCGGCGCACGGGCGCCGGCGGAGCGGTCAGTCCCGGACGGCGAACGCCGTGAGGCCGGCCGACGGGTCGACGCCCTCCGACCCCGCGTATTCGACGACGACCAGATGGATGCCGGGACGCTGCGCCGGGAGGGTGAAGGTCACCTGGCCGCGGGCGAGGGTGCCGACGTACTCGGCACCGCCGAGGCGGACCGTGACCGCGCCGGTGGCCGGATCGCCCCGGCCCGTCACGACCTCGACCGTGACGGTGTACGCGTCCGACGGGGCTCCCGAGTGCCGGTTCATCGTGACATCCACGTTCGAGCCGACGCTCACGAGCACACCGTCGCTCACCGATGTGCCCGGGTTGACGTTGCCGCGCTGAGTGGCCGTGACCCTCGCCGTGAGGGTCGTGCCGACGTCGGCTTCGCGCACACGATACGCCTGCGCCTCGGCACCGCTGATGGGCTCCCCGTCACGCAGCCACTGGTAGGCGAACACGACGTCGTCGGGAGACCACTCCCCGGGGTCGACCGAAAGCAGTGCGCCGAGCTCGACGGGCCCGGTCACGGTCGGAGCAGTCTCGGCGACGGGCGACCCTGCTCCCGAGTCGATCCGCACGAGTGAACGGGCCTCCGAATCGCCGTACGCGACGACCCCGAGATACCGGGTGTCGGGCTGCAGGCCGGACCACGACAGCGTGTAGCGCACATCGTCGCCCGCTTGTGCGGTGAGCGAGCCGGGCGCGGCGATCAAGGGCTCGGACGACAGCGACTCGACGACGGCGTGGCGCAGATCCCACGTCGTGTCGTCGTCCGCGTCGCTCAGACCGACCACCACGAGGTACGACCCCCCGGCCGGGTCGACGAGGGTGACCTCGCTCCCGCCGTCCGCGACAGGCGCTCCCACCCACCGGGCGTCGTACACCTGCTCGTCCACACGGACCACGCGGTAGACCGTGAGGTCGAGGTCGCTGTCGTCGGACGCCTCGAGCGTGAACTGCGCGAGGGTCGCACCGTCTGCGACATCGATGAGCCAGCCGATGTTGCCGTTCTCGTCGCCGGAGGAGGCATCGCCCGAATGACCGGGCGCAGGGTCTTCGGGATCGACCAGGAGCTGCAGCGGAGCCAGACCGCTCGCATCCAGCTCGATCTGCCCGCTCACCCCCGAGACGACCGAGACGTCGATGCTGCCGGACACCCCGTCGCCGGACACGAGCCCGGTCGCATCCACCGCCGTCGGCCGCACCGCCAACGGGATGCGCACCGTCGTCGCATCCTCGCCCGTCCATGTCAGGAAGCCGGTCGCCCACACCTCGACCGGAGCCGTGAGGTTCTCGAAGGTGACGGTGAACTCCTGCGCGTCGCCCGCCGCGTCGAACGTGAGAGTGGACGGCTCGACCGTGACGTCCACGCCGGGGATGGTGGCAACGACCTCGTACGTGCCCGGTCTCGTCGCCGTGAGCGTGCGCGTGGCCGAGTCCTCGCGGGCGAGCGCGCCGATGCTGATCGACGGTAGGTTGAGGTCGTTCGCGGTGATGTCATCGCCGGCGTCCGTGTCGCCGCCGGCCGCCCATGCCGCTGCGAGCGCGCGCCACTGCGACGGGTCGCCCCGGTACACCAGGCCCGGGTCCGCGAACCGGTCGGGGCTGACCTGGCCGGCTCCCTGCGCGAACGGATCGACGGTCGCGGACCCGTCGGACTCGAGTGTGTTCGCGGACGTGGTCATGAGGGCGGACTTGATCTCGTCGGGACCGGCCGCCGGCTCCACCTCGAGGTGACGCGCAGCCAGGCCCGCGACGTAGGGGGCGGCCATCGACGTGCCGGAGGCGACGGTCCATGCGGGGTCGCCGTCGGCGTCGCTGCGGTCGGCCGCGAGGATCGTGACCCCCGGAGCCGCGAGATCGGGAGCGAGGATGTCGACGTCCCCGCCGAAGGGGCCCCGGGCTGAGAACGGGGCGATCTGCGGAGCGACGATGCCGCCGCCGGTCAGGTCTTCGCCGACAAGGGTGGCCGTGGTCCCCCCGCCCGCCTCCGCGAGGACAGCGTCGCGGTACGCCGCATCCACGTGCACCGTCGGCACGGCGTGCAGGTCGCCGTCGAGCGAGTCGGGTGTCGCGTTGACGAGGATCATGCCCGCGCCGCCCGCGGCGGCCACCTCATCTGACTTCTCCGCGCGGGGATTCGTCCCGCGATCGCACACGACGACCGCGCCGGCGACGAGCTGCGGATCGAGCGTCCCCGCGAAGCAGAGCCGGGCATCGGCCGCCCCCGCGAGGCCCACGTCTCCCGCGTACACGAGCGGGCCGCTCACGCTGTCGCCCGGCGCGATCGACGCGGAGACACCGGGGACCAGCACGCCGGAGGACAGCTCGACGGTCGCCTCGAACGCAGGGAGAGTGGATGCCGCGACCGTCGTGATCCACGGCGCCGCGCGCTGCACGGTGGACGCCGACGGCCCCGCGTTGCCCGCGCCGGCCGCGATGAAGATCCCGGCGGTCGCCGCGTTGAGGAAGGCGATGTCGTCGGCCGCCCAGGAAGACGCCCCGGCGCCGCCGCCGATCGAGAAGGAGATCACGTCGACGCCGTCGGCGACAGCCTGGTCGAGGGCCGCGAGCACATCGCTCCCGACGCAGACGTCGTCGGATGTCGAGAGGGGATCGTGGCCGACGAAGCACGCCTTGTACGCGGCGATCTTCGCCTCGGGGGCGATGCCCGAGACGGTCGCCGTGATGTCGCTGCCGAGCGTCGCCTCCACACCGCTCTCTCCGGCGGCGATGCTCGCCGCGCGGGAACCGTGCCCGTCGCTGTCGCGGGGCGAGACGACGTCGCCGTCGAAGCCGAACCCCGCGGCGAGGGCCCCCGTCCAGAAGGAGCGTGCGCCGACGAGCTTCGTGGAGTAATCGGTCGTGGACCAGTCGTCGCCGCTGACCCGCGCACTGCGGAACTGGCGGCCGTCGGGCTTGTCGAACACGATCGTGTCGCCGCGGAGATAGGGCTCCACGCCCTTCTTCGCGGTGAGTCTCGCGCCGGCGAACGCCGGGTTCTCCGGGGCGATGCCGGTGTCGATCACACCGATCACGACACCCGCACCCCCCTGGCCGTCCTCGACGCTTCGCGCGGCTGCGTTCGCCGCAGCGGCGGCGCCGCGCCCGGTGCGCTCGGCGACTCCACCCGGCACGCCGTCAGGACGGAAGACCTCGTCGGGGTAGACGGCGAGCACGCCGTCGGTCGCGGCGACGCGGGCCGCGGCATCCGGCGTCAGGGAGGCGCTGAAGCCGTTGAGCACGGTCTGGTACGTCGCCGCCGGCTCCACGTCCGCGGCGGCCGCGACCTCCGCCTGGCGCTCCCGGAGGAACGTCACGTACTTCTCGACGGCCGGCGTGTGCGGATCGAACTTCTCCCCGTCACCGGGGGCCGTCGCCGAAAGGCGCGCGCGACCACCGCGGTACGTCGTCGCCGGCGCCTCCTCGAGCAGGACGATGTAGGAGCCGGTGGGCGAATCTATCGGCACGGGGGCGACCACGTCGTCGAACAGCGAGGCTCCCCCCGCCACGTACGACCCCGCCACGTACGACCCCGGCGCGACGGGGGACGGTCGGGTGGACGCCGCAGCCGGGAGCACGGAGGCGCCGCACACGAGCGCGACGATCGTCGTGCACACGGCTGCGCGCATCACACGTCGACCCATGTCGGACTCCCGGTGGGTGTGCGGGCCGCCGGGTCGCCGGCGCACCCTTCCGCCCAACCTAACCCGCTGCCCGGCCGGACGGAAGGCTCCGGCGGGCAGCGGCGGAGACGGCGCCGTGCACGCGCATTACGCTGGGCTTGTGGCCAGCGCACCCCAGCCGTCACCCGAGCCGCCCGCCCGGCCGCGAGGTCCGGCATCCCGGCTCTCGACGAGCGTCCTGCTGACGTGCGCGGCGATCGGCGTGGCCACCGGGGTGCTGTCGGCGGGAGCCGGCGCGATCAGCGGACCGGTCTCGGCCGCGGTGCCGATCGTCTACGGCCTCGTGCTCGGCGTGCACGTGCTGCCGGGTGTCATCGCACAGGAGCTGCTGCGCCGACCATGGGTGGCGCTGATCACCCATCTGGTCGCAGCCCTCGTGGCCAGCGCGGTCGTCCCCCTGTGGATCGGACGCTACATCGGCACCGCACTCCTCGTCGGCGCGCTGCAGGAGGGCATCGCCGCCCTCGGCCGGTATCGACGGTGGGACGCGTGGCGGTTCTTCGCGAGCGCCGTCGTCATCGGAGTCGGGATCGCGGTGCCCATCTGGTTCGCGGCGGACGTGTCGCGGTTCCCGGTGTGGGGACAGGTCGTCTACATGGCGCTGTTCGTGCTCGGCCCCGTCGCCTGGACCGCCGTGGGACTGGCGATCGGCGCGGCGCTGCGGCGCACGGGCGTCGCCCGCAACAGCCGGCTGTGACCGCCGCGGAGCCGGCCGACAGCACCGCCGCGGAGCCGGCCGACAGCACCGCCGCGGAGCCGGCCGACAGCACCGCCGCGGAGCCGGCCCACGGTGCCGCTGCGGAGCCGGCCCACGGGGCCGCCGCGCGGCTGCTGGAGGTGCGGGACCTCGCGATCACGCACGCCGGCGAGGACATCGCGACCCCCGCCGGGGTGAGCTTCGCCGTCTCGGAGGGGGAAGTCGTGCTCCTGCTCGGGCCGAGCGGATCGGGGAAGTCCACCCTCACCCTCGCGCTGAACGGGCTCATCCCCCAGGCGATCTCCGCCGATGTCCGCGGTGCGCTCACGGTCGACGGCCGCGACGCGCTGCAGACCTCGGTCGCCGAGCTGAGCACCCGGGTCGGCATGGTGTTCCAGGATCCCGACGCGCAGCTGGTCACCGGCACCCTGCTGGACGAAGTCGCGTTCGGACCGGAGAACCTCCGGATGCCGAAGGAGGTCGTCCTCGCCCGTGCGGAGGCGTCGCTGCGCCGGGTAGGACTGTGGGAGCGCCGCGCAGACAATCCCGATCGGCTGTCCGGCGGCGGTCGGCAGCGGCTGGCGATCGCCTGCGCGCTCGCGATGGGATCACCGCTCCTCGTGCTGGACGAACCGACGGCGAACCTCGACCCGCAGGGGATCGAGGAGGTCTACGGCGCCCTGTCAGACCTGATCGCCGCGGGCGACCGGGCGATCGTCCTGGTGGAGCACAACCTCGACGCCGCCGTCCGCTTCGTCGACCGCGCGGTCGTGCTGGATCAGGCCGGGCGGCTCGTCGCGGACGGAACCGTGGACGACGTGCTCCGCGGGCGCGCCGAAGAACTGCACGCCCTCGGGGTGTGGCTGCCGACATCCGCGCTCGCGGCGTTGCGGCTGCGGAGCGCCGGCTACGCGCTGGATCCGCTTCCGCTGACGCCGGATGAGCTGCGCAGCGCTCTCGAGTCCGCCCCGGTGCCGGCATCCGCGGCCGGCGCGAGGGCGTCGCTCGCCGATGGTCCTGCGGAGCGAGCCCCCACGGAGCAGATGCCGGGCGGACAGGGTCCCGGGGAACAGACGGGGGCCGTGCCGGCCGTGTCGGTGCGCGGACTCACCCTCCGGCGCGGGGGACGCACGATCCTGCGCGACGTCGACCTCGAGGTCCGCCGCGGGGAGTTCGTCGCGATCGTCGGCGCGAACGGCGCGGGCAAGACGACGCTCGTCCAGGCGATCGCCGGTGTGCTGCCGCCTCCCCGCGGCACCGTGCGGGTAGGAGGACTCGACGTGGGTCGCACCGACGCGCGCACGCTCACATCGCGCATCGGCTTCGTCTTCCAGAACCCCGAGCATCAGTTCATCGCGAACACGGTCTTCGACGAACTCGCACACGGTCTGCGTGCGCAGCGGCTGCCGGAGGCCGCGGTGCGGGCGCGGACCGATGAGGTCCTCGAGCGGTTCGGACTGGCCGCGAAGGCGCACACGCATCCCTTCCTGCTCTCCGGCGGGCAGAAGCGCCGGCTCTCGGTCGGCACCGCACTCGTGGCAGGCGCCCCCGTGATCGCGCTCGACGAGCCCACTTTCGGCCAAGACCGTGCCCGCGCCGACGAACTGCTCGGCCTCCTGCGCGAACTGAACGACGAGGGGACGACCGTCATCGTCGTCACCCACGACATGCAGCTCGTCGCGGAGTACGCGCAGAGCACGGTGGTCCTCGGCGACGGAAGGGTCATCGCGCAGGGCCGGACAGCCGAAGTGTTCGCCGACGCCGGGCTCGTCGAGCAGGCGGGGCTCCGGCTGCCGCCGCTCGCCCGCGCGCTGCACGGCCTGCAACGGCATCCCGAGCTCGCGGGGATCTCGCGACTGTCCGGCCTTCCGGGCTCCTCGACCGCGGCGGACGGCGGACGCCCGTGACCGCGACGGGGCCCATCGTGGCCGCGCAGGTGCCGCGAGCGGGGGTTGACCCGTACGCGGATGCCGTGACCGCCGGGCCCGTGCGCTTCCTGTACCGGCTCAACCCTCTCGCGAAGCTGCTCGCCCCCGTGCCCGCCATGGCCCTGCTCGTCTTCGTGCGAGACGCCGCCACCCCGCTCGCGTTCCTCGCCCTGACGTACGCCCTGCTTCTCGTGGGCGTGAGCTTCACGCGCCGGCTCGCCGTCGTCCTCTTCCTCGCCCTGCCGCTCGGTGCCCTCGCGATCGGCTTCGGCTTCTCACTCTGGGTGGATCCGTCGCGGGTCGACCAGAGCGTCGTGGTGTGGCAGATCGGGTCGTGGACGCTCTACGGGGGTGCGCTCGAGGTCGGCCTGGCCACCGGGCTCCGTATCGCCGCGATCGTCGCGCTCGCGCTCATCGCCGGTCTGAGCACGACAGGGCCCGACCTCGTTCGCGCGACCGTGCAGCAGCTGCGGGTGCCGTACCGCATCGGCTACACCGCGCTGGCGGCGTTCCGCTTCGTCCCGCGGTTCGGGCACGAGCTCGAGGTCATCCGGCACGCTCACCGGGTGCGCGGCGCGCACGGCGGACGCGGGCCGTTCGCCGCGCTCGCGCGGTGGAGCGGCTACCTCGTGCCGCTCCTGGCCGGCGCGATCCGCCATGCCGAACGCGTCGCGCTCGCCATGGATGCCCGCGCGTTCGGCGCCTACCCGGACCGCACCGAGCGCCATCTCGTGCCCTTCCGCGCGCGCGACGTCGTGTTCATCGTGCTCTTCACGGCGGCATCCGTCGCGATCCTCTGGTTCTTCTTCCCCTGGGGGCTCTGAACGCTTCACGCTCCGGCCGCGACCCCGGGCCGGGGTGGTGCTCATCACGGAGGAGATGTGCAGGACGGAGGATCTGGCTCCCTGCTCAGGACCTCCGGATTGCGCATCCCCTCCCGCGTGCACAGCGCGGACCCTCCGGAGTACGTGCACCCTCCCGAGAGCGGAGGACCCGCGCGGAACACCCGCGAACGACGGATGCCGCGACCCCGCGTTGAGGCGGGAATCGCGGCATCCGCGAACGCTACTTCTTGCCGGCGAGCTGACGTCCGACGATCTCGCGCATGATCTCGTTCGTGCCGCCGTAGATGCGGTGCACGCGGGCGTCGAGGAACGCACGGGCGATCGGGTACTCGGTGATGTAGCCGTAGCCGCCGTGCAGCTGCACGCCGATGTCGAGCACCTCCCACTCGCGGTCCGTCGCCCAGAACTTGACCTTCGCGGCCTCCTCCGGCGTGAGCTTGGACTCCTGGTAGAGCTTCATCGCGCGGTCGATGTAGGCCCACATCACGTCGACGGTCGTCGCCATGTCGGCCAGGCGGAAGCGGGTGTTCTGGAAGTCGAGCACCGGCTGGCCGAACGCCTCGCGGCTCTTGGTGTAGTCGAGCGTCCATTTCAGGGCGGCCTCGGCGGCGGCCGCGGCCGCGACGCCGATCGAGAGGCGCTCGAGCGGCAGGTTCATCATGAGCTGGATGAACCCGAGCCCCTCCTTGCCGCCGATGAGGTTCTCCTCGGGCACGAAGACGTCGGAGAACGACAGCTCGGCGGTGTCCCAGCCGTGGAATCCCATCTTCTCGAGCTTCTTGCCGTGGTCGAAGCCTTCCATGCCGTTCTCGAGGATCAGCAGACTGAACGCGTCGGGGCGGTTGCCCTCGCCGGTCTTGACGAACGTGACGACCATGTCGGCGGTCTTGCCCGACGAGATGAACGTCTTCGCGCCGTTGACGAGGTAGCCGCCCTCGACCTTCTTGGCCGTGGTCTTGATGCCGCGCAGGTCGCTGCCCGCACCGGGCTCGGTCATCGCGAGCGCGCCGAGGATCTCGCCGGTCGCCATGCCCGGCAGCCACTTCTGCTTCTGCTCGGGCGTGCCCATGTGCACCACATAGGGGACGGCGAGGTCGTCCTGGATGCCGAGGGCGCCGGCGAGCGAGCCGAGGCCGGCGCCGATCACCTCTTCGTTCACGATCGCGCGGAAGCGGTAGTCCTGCAGCATCCCCGCGCCGCCGAACTCCTCGGGGACCGCGAGCCCGATGATGCCCGATTCGCCCGCGGCGAGCAGCGTCGCGCGGTCAACTTCGCCGTCGCGATCCCACTGCTCGCGCTTCTCGTTCGTCGCGTAACGCTTGACGAACTCCTTCACGACGTCGCGGAACGCCTCGTGGTCCTCGTCGTAGATGTCGCGCTCCATGTGCGCCCTGCCCTTCTGTGCGTGGCGCGGGCCGGGTCTTCGGAAATGCCGTGCGGGGCCGCGTCGCCGCTGGCGATTCTATGGCACACACGAGAGCGGATGCCGACCGGCTGTGACATCCCATCCCACGATGCGCGGTACTGGGTACCGGGTTTGTCGGATGCCGCAGACGTGGCCCGGCGCCCGGATTCAGCCGCTGTAGACCGGGGCAGACGGAAGCCCGAAGAACTCCTCGAGGGTGTGCCATCCGCCCTCGTGATAGGCCCGGGCCAGGTCGGTTCCGATGTAGCGCAGATGCCACGGCTCGGGGCTGTATCCCGTGATCGGCGTGAAGCCGTCCTCGTAGCGGGTGATCCAGCCGTACTCCCACGCGTGCTCGGCGATCCAGGCACCCTGCGGGGTCGCGGCGAGGTCGTCCAGGGTGCCGCACGTGTCGGCGCACGCGACGACGTCGCCCGCGAGGCCGGACTGGTGCTCGCTGAAGCCCGGGCGCGCGCTCGCCAGATCGGCACCCTCCGCGCCCCGGGCGTCGACCTGGTTCGCGTACGAGGTCTGCTGCGTCTCGTAGGACCGGAAGCCGCTCAGCAGCGCGACCTCACCGACGCCCGCCGCCGCGGCGGCTGAGACCATCTGCGAGAGTGCGGACGCGGCATCCGTGCGCAGTGCCCCGCCCTCGATGCTGCGGACCCCGTCCGGCACATCGACCGCGTCGGGGCGGTAGTCGAGGGGGGCGTTCGGGCGCGACTTGTTGATCACGGCCCAGACCCGGGCGGGGTCGTCGAGCGCGACGCACGGCGCCGTGCCGCCGGCGACCGAAGCGCGGAACGACTCGGCGCCGCCTGCGGCGGCGATCGCGCCCGCGTCGTCGCCGGCGACGAGCGCGTCGGCGAACGCGGGGAGGTCGCACAGTGCGACAGCGGCCGGAGCCGCGTCGACCGTGGGGGCCGGCGCCGCCTGGACCTGCGCCGGCGCGGGAGCGCTCAATCGCACGACGGGGACGGATGCCGTCGGCGACGGCTCGGGCGCCGCGACGGTCCCCTGGGCGACGCCCGTGAGCGGCTGGCCCGTGAGCGCGGCGGTCATCGTCGCCGTCGAGCCGAGGACGAGCGTGGCGACGACGGTGAGGGCGGCGACCACGCCCGCGCGGCCGCGGCGCGGAGCCCGGGCGTGACGCGGCGGCGCGGACGCGGGATTCATGAGGAGTGCGGTCTTGGCGGCACGGCGCGTGGGAGCGGATGCCGCGCCGCGCGCACCGACTCGCACGGGTGAGGGGGCGCGTCGTGCCACGTCGCCCGCGGACCGTTCGCGCGTCGTACCGGCGCGCAGGCTCCGCCGGGTGGGCGGCGCCGAGACGAAGGGAGCATCGACGACCGGAAGCGGCTTGGTGTGCGGGATGCCCGCGTCGATCGCCGACGCGGAGTCGGTCGCCGAGACCTTTGCGAGCGTCCCGGCGGCGCGCTCGGCATCCCGTTCGCGCTGCTCTCGCAGGGCGCGACGGGTCAGAGGGGGATTGTGCGGTTCGGGTGCCGTCACCCGCCCCATTCTTCCCTGCGAAGTCGCCCGGGTCGAGCATGCTGCGCCGCGGGCGGCATCCATCGGCGTTGTGTACGAATCCGGCTTGACTTACATTCGTACATCTGTTCGTATGGGAGCATGCGCTGGCAGGGACAGGAACTCGGTGTGACCGATGCCGCCGCCCTCCCGGGTCTCGAGCAGCTCAACGGGCTGGTGCGCTCGGTCACGACCCCCGAGTTCGCCGACGTCACGTTCCACGAGGTCATGTGCAAGACCGCACTCAATCATGTTCCCGGCGCGTCGGCGATGCCCTTCGACTGGACGGTGAACCCGTACCGGGGATGCAGTCACGCCTGTGCTTATTGCTTTGCGCGCGGCACGCACGAGTACCTCGAGCTCGACGCGGGCCGCGACTTCGACTCGCAGATCATCGTGAAGATCAACGTCGCCGACGTGCTCGAGAAGGAGCTGCGGCGCGGATCGTGGATGCGCGAGCCCGTGATGCTGGGCACGAACACCGACCCCTACCAGCGCGCCGAAGGTCGCTATCGGCTCATGCCGGGCATCGTGTCGGCGCTCACCGCCTCGGGCACGCCGTTCTCGATCCTCACGAAGGGGACGCTGCTGCGCCGCGATCTGCCGTTGCTGCGCGACGCCGCGGCATCCGTGCGGGTCTCGCTCGCGATGTCGATCGCGGTGTTCGACGACGAGCTGCAGAAGCTCGTCGAGCCGGGCACGCCGAGCGCGTCGGTGCGCCTGGAGACCGTGCGGGCGGCCACCGAGGCGGGGTTCCGGGTGACGGTGTTCCTGATGCCGATCCTCCCCCACCTCACCGATTCGATCCCCGCCCTCGACCACGCGCTCGGGCGGATCCGCGAAGCCGGCGCGGTGCGGGTCGTGTTCGGTGCTCTTCATCTTCGCCCCGGGGCGAAGCAGTGGTTCCTGCAGTGGCTCGCGGAGCGGCATCCCGAACTCGTGTCGTCGTACCTCGGGCTGTATCCCGGTGCGTCGGCGACCGCGCCGAAGGCGTACCGCACGTGGCTCGCGAAGCGCGTGCGCCCACTGCTGCGAGTGCACGGCCTCGACGGACGGGCCGAGGACGACGAACCGCGCCGGAGCGCGATGCCCGGACTCGCGAGCCGGCCGCAGTTCGTCACCACGTCGCGCGGGCGCGAGGTCGAGGCGGCTCGCCTGTTCTGATCCCGGACGGGTCGGGGCTCTCAGGGCACCGAACGGAGGAGATCCGCCGAGATGAGGGCACCCCCTTCGGGCTGGGTCCTCAACTGGGCGGATCTCCTCACGCGGGCAGCGTCGTGCCGCTATGCGGTGAGCGCGGCCTCGGAGGGCATGCGCCCGGCGAGTTCCTCGATCGTGTCGTCACCGGGGCGAGCGTCTTCGAAGGGCGCGTCGATCTCGGCGCGCTCGAGCATCTCGGTGAGCTTGCGGCGGCGCTGACGCGTGATGAGCGTCACGACCCGACCCGACTTGCCCGCGCGGCCGGTGCGGCCGGCACGGTGCAGGTAGGTCTTGTACTCGTCCGGCGGATCGGCCTGGATCACGAGGTCGATGTCGTCGACGTGGATGCCGCGCGCAGCGACGTCCGTCGCGACGAGGACGTTCACCCGGCCCGAGGTGAGCCGCTCCAGGTTGCGCGTCCGGCGCTGCTGGTTCAGATCTCCGTGCAGGGACACCGCCGGGATGCCGGAATCGGCGAACTGCTCGGCCAGCATCTCGGCGTACGCCCGGGTGCGGGCGAAGACGAGGGTCTTGCCCTCGCGGTCGACGAGCTGATCGAGGATCTGCGCCTTGTCGCGGTGCTCGATCACGAGTACGCGGTGCTCGATCGTGCTCGAGGCCTGGTCTTCACCGGCGACCTCGTGCACCGACGGGTTCACGAGGAACTCGTCGACGAGCGCCGAGACCTCGCGGTCGAGCGTGGCCGAGAACAGCAGCTTCTGCGAGCCTTCCGCGGTCTCTCGGAGGATGCGCTGCACGGGCTCGAGGAAGCCGAGCTCGCACATGTGGTCGGCCTCGTCGATCACTGCGACCATGACATCGCTGAGGTCGAGCTTGCGCTGCGTGATGAGGTCTTCGATCCGGCCGGGGGTGCCGATGATGATGTCGACGCCCTTCTTGAGTGCGCCGACCTGGCGGGCCTGGGGCACACCGCCGTAGATCTGCGTCGTGAAAAGGCCGACGCTGCGGGCGATCGGCTGGATCGTGCGGTCGATCTGGAGGGCGAGCTCGCGCGTCGGCGCCAGGATGAGCGCCTTGGGCTTGCGACCGAATTCGCGCTTCTTGCCGGCGCCGGCACGCAGCACGTTCTCGACGAGCGGGGCGCCGAACGCGATCGTCTTGCCCGATCCGGTGCGTCCGCGCGCGAGGACGTCGCGACCGGCGATGACCTCGGGGATCGTCGCCCCCTGGATCGCGAACGGCGCGGCGGCGCCGAGGTCGGCGAGCGTCCGGACGATGTTCTCGCCCAGGCCGAGGTCGCCGAACGTCACCCCGGCGACGTCGGTCGCCTGGATGGCCTCAGCCTGCAGTCGCTCGTGGACGACGTCGACGTGCTGCTCGTGGGCGACGGTGCGCTCGGGCGTGCGCGAGCCGGTCGCGTTCCAGTCCGAACGACCGGCGGGGCGTGTTCCACGCGCGCGGTCGTCGTTCGAGCGCTGCGGGCGGTCGCCGCCGTACTCGCGGCGAGCCGGGCGGTCGTCGTAAGAGCGCACCGGACGGTCGTTGCTGTATTCGCGGCGAGCCGGACGGTCATTCGTACGCGCCGGACGGTCGTCGTACGAACGCGCCGGACGGTCATTCGACCGAGCAGGACGGTCATCGTACGAACGCGCCGGACGGTCATTCGACCGAGCAGGACGGTCATCGTACGAACGCGCCGGACGGTCATTGGTGTACGGCCGCGCCGGACGGTCGCTGTTCGAGCGCTGCGGGCGGTCGTTGCTGTACGAACGTGTCGGACGGGCATCGTTCGCCCGCGCCGGACGGTCATCGTACGAACGCGCCGGACGATCACCCTGCGCATGCGTGCGGATGCCGCGGGCCTCGTCACGGCCGGCGCGCTGGGTCGCGGTCCACCGGGTCTTGGGCCCGCCGGACTTCGAGGCGCCCGAGCCGGCGGGAGCTGCCTCTTCGACCGGACGATAGCCGCGGTGGTTCGGGCTCTTGCTGCCGGGCTTCTGGCCGCCGGTGCGGGCGCGATCGTGGAATGACGTCTTCTTCTCGCCGTAGCGCGGCTCGAAGTTCTTGGCCGGGCGTCCGCCGGCGGGCTTCTTGCTCTTGGGCATGGTGATGTCCTTCTGGGTTGTCTCAACTGAGAACAGCACTTCGCGCGCGGACATTGTCCGCGCAGAGGACTGCGTGGACGTCACCGCCTCGTACGCCGCACATGCGGCACGAAGTCGCCCGGACTCTCGTCGGCCGGGGGCCATTCAACGTGATGGTCGCCGGAGCGGATTCGCTCCCACCATCGGCCCCTTGGACTCACAAACCCATCCGCGCGGCGAAGCGCGGTGTCCAGAGCCGACACCTCAGCGTACCGGATGCCGGGGATCTCACCCTGGGAGGATGCCGCTGGGGGCGGCATGCCCGCTCTACACTGACGCCATGAACAGCAGAGACGCGGCCAAGGCCGCCCCCCGAGGCGCCGTACCGCACCCCGAGGGAGTCGCGCCCGCACCCACTCTGCGCGCGGAGTCCGAGGCGATCTACGCCGCGGCCGCCGCAGGGGCGCTCGGGGCGATCTACGGGTTCGTCGTCGCGCTCCTCGTGCCCGACATGCCGCTCGCCGACACCACCGGAGCATTCGGCCTGTTCGCCGCCGTCGGCGCCGCGGTGGTGGCCGCGGCTGCGGCCACCACCGGGTACTGGCGCTCCCGCAACCGGCCCGGCCAGGAGTGGCGGCGCACGCTCGCCTCGTGGAAGTTCACGGTCAACACGATCTCCGTCGTCATCGTGCACACCGCGCTCGCTTTCCTCGCCGTCCTCGCGGGGTACCGGCTTCTCGCGCTGGGATTCATCGGGCTTCCGGTCATCACGTTCTGGGCGATCGTGCTGATGACGGTGTCGCTCGGCCTGACGGCCTACATCGTCTACCTCTCGGTGTCGCGCATGACGACGCAGCGCATGTCGTCGCTGCTCATGGCGTTCATCGCGATCGGCACGCTCACGGCCATGATCACGACGCCCGACCCGGAGTGGTGGAAGGTGCACTTCAGCCAGCTGGGCACGTTCGACGATCTGTCCGCGTGGGTGTTCAACGGCACCCTCATCGCGGGCGGGCTGCTCGTGACGACGTTCGCGGTCTACATCGCGAACGACCTGGACGCACTGCTCGACGAGGGCGTCCTCACCAACGCGCGCTCGCCCCGCACCGTTTCGACACTGTTCGTGATCATGGGCATCATGCTCGCGTGCGTGGGCATCTTCCCCGTCGACGTCAACCTGTGGCTGCACAACCTGTCCGCATCGGGCATGGCCCTGATGTTCCTCGTGCTGCTGATCGGCGGGCCGCGCTTCTTCCGGGGGATGCCGCGCACGTACTTCCTGTCGTCGTGGGCGTTCCTCGGGGCCACCGTCGCGTCGGTCCTGCTCTTCGTCGTGGGCTACTTCTCGCTCACCGCGTTCGAGATCATCGTCTTCGCGCTGATCTTCGGCTGGATCGCGGTGTTCATCCGCTTCCTCGGGGTCACCGGACAACGCGAATAGGCGCGCCGCCGAAAATCGATTCGGCGCCTCTCAGGCGGAACGGATACTCTCGACCCCAAGCAATGATCGCTGGGAGGGAGCATCATTGCCTGAACAGCACCGACGATCCGGGGATGAAAAGCGGCTGCGGCCTGGGGTACCTGCAGGGCGGGAGCGCTGATGCTCTCCGCCTCATGAAAGGCACGACCCGCCGTGGCCCTGCTCGCCGACGCCTCCACTCCCCTCCGACTCTCCGCGCGTCCTCTCGCGCCCTTCTCCTCCGCCCGAGCGCCGCACGTCGGGATGGCCACGTTCGCACTCCTCGCGTTCGGGCTGCTCCTCTCGATCGCGACGACACCCGACCCGCTGTGGTGGCATCTGCACTTCAGCCGGCTGGGCACGTTCGCCACGTTCTCGGGACATGTGTTCAACACGACGATCGTCCTCACGAGCGTCGGTGTCGTGCTGTTCGCCCTCCGCGTCCGAGCGGAGATGAAGCGGCACGCGGGCACCGCGGTGCTCGCGAACCGCCGTGCGGCGACGATCGTGCCGGTACTGATCGCACTGCTCGGCATCCACCTGTCCGTCGTGGGTTTCGTTCCCGTGAACGCGAACGAGTTCCTTCACGACCGCGGGTCGACGGGCGCCGTGCTCTGCTTCGTCACGATCCTCGCCTCGAGCCGGTGGACGCTGCGCGGGATGCATCGACTCGTCGCACGGGCGACGCGCCGGGTCTCGATCGGCCTGGTCCTCACCACCGCGCCCTACATCGCGGGCTACATCAACCTCGCGCTGTTCGAGCTGATCGTCTTCACACTGGTCTTCGCCTGGCTGCTGCTGTTCGCCGGCGCCGTGGGTCGACCGGCCGAGATCGACGGCCGCCGCGCCCCCCGCATCGGCAGCGTCGAGCTGACCGTGGCCGTGCCGCCGCGCCCCGTGCGAGAGCACATCGCGATGGCCACGCGCGTGCCGCTCGTGAGCACCGCTCCCCACCGGGCGTCCAGCGGGCCGCGCCGTGCCGCCCTTCCCGTACGACGCCGCACGACCCGCGTGCAGAGCTCGCGCCAGCCCGATCCCGAGCACCCGAGCATCCGGCGCGCGCACGCGCTGCGCGTCTGACCGCAACCCCGTCGCCGGCCAGCCCGAGGAGGACCCGTGTCCGAGGCCGACCCCCACCCCATCACCGTGGCGATCGAACGCCGCATCGATCCGGCCCGCGCGGTCGAAGCCACATCGTGGATGCAGGCGGGCACCGACCTCGCCACGACGTTCGACGGCTTCCTCGGGTCGGGCTGGGTGCGCGCCGGCGAGGGCAGCGACCTCTGGTACATGCTGTACCGGTTCCGTGACATCCCCACCCTGGAATCCTGGGAGGGCTCCCCGCAGCGCGCGTGGTGGCTGGAGTCCGGGCGCGCGTTCGCGAGCGAAGTGCGGGTCGAACGACGCACCGGCATCGAGGGCTGGTTCGATGCGCCGTTCGCCACGCACATCGAATCGCGCCGAGGTGCGGATGCCCCGGCCACCGGACCGATCCAGCAGCCGGTCCCCGCACCGCCGCCGCGCTGGAAGCAGGCCGTGACGATCTGGCTGGGGTTCTTCCCGGTCAACCTGCTCGCATCGTGGGCGCTCGGCTTCGTCCCGGGGTTCGCCGATCTGCCGCTCGTCCTGCGCATCCTGATCACGACCGTGCTGCTGACCCCGATCATGACCTACGCCGTGCTGCCGTGGGTCACCCGGCTGCTGCGGCCGTGGCTGCAGCGCTGACCCACGGATCGCTTCCGGCGCGCAGCGCCGCGTCCTCGCCCTACCCGCGGTCCTCGGGATGCCCGTCGCCGGACTCGTCTGCATCGAGGGAGGGCTCGTCAACCTCGGGCTCGCTCTCGGGCTCGCTCTCGGGCTCGCTCTCGGGCATCTCGACGTCGGGGCCCTCTTCGATCATCGGGACATCCGCCGCCTCGGCATCGGATGCGGGCTCCGGTTCGGTCCCGGGCATCTCGACGTCCGGACCCTCCTCGATCATCGGGACATCGGGGGCATCGACCTCGGCCTCACCCGCGGATGCCGACTCGGCCTCGGACCCGGCTGCGGACGTCGACTCGGTCCCGGGCGTCTCGGCGCCCTGACTTTCCTCGGTCGCCGGGGCGACGACCGCGGCGGCGGCGACCGTCGCTCCGGCCGCTGCGCCGGTACCGGCCGCCTCGCGCGCGCGCAACTCGCGCCGCGTCAGGCCGCCCGCCGTGGCACCTGCACCCGCGCCGACGAGCGCCGGCTCGCGTGCGCCGGCCGCGGCATCCGCGTTCTCGTCTCCACGTCGTGCGGCGCGACGCTCCTTGGCTCCCTCGACGAGGTTGTAGAGCGTGGGCAGCACGAGCAGTGTGAGGACGGTGGACGACACGAGCCCGCCGATCACGACGATCGCGAGGGGCTGCGAGATGAAGCCACCCTGACCGGTGATGCCGAGCGCAAGCGGGGTGAGCGCGAAGATCGTCGCGAGCGCCGTCATGAGGATCGGGCGGAGTCGGCGCGACCCGCCGGCGACCGTGGCGTCGTGCGCCGACAGCCCCTTGGTGCGGTACTGGTTCACGAGATCCACGAGCACGATCGCGTTCGTCACGACGATGCCGATCAGCATCAGCACGCCGATGAGCGACGCGACGCCGAGCGGAATGCCCGTGATGATCTGCAGCAGGATCGCGCCGGTCGCCGCGAAGGGCACGGAGATCAGCAGAAGCAGCGGCTGTCGCAGCGACTTGAAGGTCGCGACCATCACGATGTAGACGATCAGGATCGCCGCGAGCAGCGCGAGGCCGAGCTGGGTGAACGCGTCCTGCTGCTGCGAGATCACGCCGCCGAGCGAGGCGTCGGCCGCGTCGGGCAGCTCGACGTCCGCGAGCGCGGTGTTCACCGACGCGGAGGCCGCCGTCAGGTCGTCCGTCGACGGAGTGACGGTCACGGTCGCCGTGCGCTGACCGCGGACGGTCGTGATCGAGGTGGGACCCTCGCTCTCCTCGACGGTCGCGACCTGCTCGAGCGGGATCGGCCCGGTCGCACTCGGCACCTGCAGCTGTCGCAGCTCGTCGATCGTCGCGGGCGCCTCGGACGCGGCGAGGTAGACCGTCAGCGCGGTGTCGTCGATCTCGACCGTGCCGATGCTCTGGGGCTGCATCGTGTTCGAGACGAGGGCGCCGACCGCGACCTCCGACAGGCCGAGCGCCGCCGCCGCATCGCGGTCCACGACCACGGCGATGTACGGAAGGGATGCCGACAGATTGCTCGAGACCTGCCCGATGCCCTCGGCGCCGGTGACGGCATCCACCACCGCGTCCGTCGCCTCCTGCAGCGTCGACGAGTCGGGGGCCGTGACGTCGATCTCGATGTCGCTCGAGCCGAATCCGCCGCCGCCTCCGGCGACCGTGATCGTGCCTGCGTCATCGAGCTCGGAGACCGCCGCCTGCACTTCTTCGCGCAACGCGACCTGATCCGCATCCGGGTCGGTCGTGATCGAGTAGGTGATGCCGCTGCCGCCGCCGGTGAAGGCGTCGCGCAGCGCGGAGCCGCTCGAGCCGATCGAGACCTGCACGGTCTGGATGCCCTCGATGTCGAGCAGGACGGCCTCGACCTGTTCGGATGCCGCATCCTCGGCCTCCAGGCTCGGGGCGGGTCCGATGTCCTGAGTCATCGTGAACGTGTTCTGCCCCGAGTCGCCGAGGAAGTTCGTCTTCATGAGCGGCGCGAGCGCCACGGTGCCGGCGAGCACGAGGATCGCGACGCCGAGTGTGGCCCACGAGTGCTTGAGGGTCCAGGTCAGCACCGGCAGGTACGCCTTCTGCAGGCGGCTGGGCGGCGCGGCCGGATCCTCCGGGTCGATCTGCCGGCCGTCGGCGTCGAGAAGGGGCTTGCCCGGTCGCAGGAACCAGTAGGCGAGCACCGGCACGATCGTGAGGGCGACGAAGAGGGATGCCGTCATCGCGATCGTCACCGTGAGGGCGAAGGGACGGAACAGCTCGCCCGTGACATCGCCGACGAATGCGATCGGCAGGAACACCGCGACCGTCGTGATCGTGGAGGCCGTGATCGCCGCGGCGACCTCGCGCACGGCGCGCACGATCGACGGCAGCTTCTTCGCGTCGCCGACGTAGTGGCGCTTGATGTTCTCGATGACGACGATCGAGTCGTCGACGACGCGGCCGATCGAGATCGTGAGCGCGCCGAGCGTGAGGATGTTGAGCGAATAGCCGAAGGCCTGGATGCCGATGAACGTGATCAGCACGCTCGTGGGGATCGAGATCGCCGTGACGAGGGTCGCGCGCACCGACATCAGGAACACGAGGATCACGAGCACGGCGAAGAAGAGGCCGAGCAGACCCTCTTTCGCGAGGGTGTCGATCGACTCCTGGATGTACGGCGCCTGGTCGAACACGACGGTGAACTCGGCCCCGCCGAGGCTCTCCTCGAGATCGGGGAGCACGGCCAGCACGCCGCGCGAGACGTCGACGGTGTTCGCCGCGGGGAGCTTCGTCACCGCGATCGTGAGGGCGGGCTCGCCGTCGACGCGGGAGATGGTCGTGATCGGGTCGGTCGTCTGCTCGACCGTCGCGACGTCGCCGATCGTCACGGCACCGGACGCGAACTGCGCGGCATCCGACGGCACGAGCGGAAGAGCCGCGATCTCTTCGACCGAGCCGATCTTCGCGCCGGTCTGAACGGTGAGGGTCTGGTCGTCCTCGGTGATCTCGCCGCCCGGAAAGAGCACGCCGTTCTGGTCGAGGGCGTCGCGGATCGCCTGCTGCGAGTAGCCTTCGGCGGCGAGCGCCGCCTGATCGGGTGTGATCGTGACGCGCTGCCCGACGCCGCCGACGATCTGGGCGGCGTTCACCCCGTCGACGTCCTCGAGCTCGGGGACCACCGCGGACTCGAGCTGGGCCTGGATGGCCTCCTCGTCGTCGTAGCCGGTGACGGCGAGCTGGATCACCGGGAAGTCGTCGATGCTGGCCGAGATGACGTTCGGGTCCACGCCCTCCGGCAGCTGGCTCTTGATGCGGTTGATCGCCTGGGTGATCTTCTGCTCGGCGGTCGCCAGGTTCGTGCCGTACGTGAAGGACGCCTGGATGATCGACGCGTTCGTCGTGCTCGTCGCCGATGTCGCCTCGAGACCGGGGACGCCCTGGATGGCGGACTCGATCGGGATCGACACGTCGTTGCTCACGACTTCGGGCGAGGCGCCCGGGTAGGTCGAGACGACGACGAGCTGCGGGAACTCGATCGACGGAATGAGCTCCTGCTTGAGGCTCGTGAGGGCGAGCCCCCCGAAGACCGCGACGACGATCGTGATGAGGGCGATGAGCGCACGGTTCTTGAGGCTCAGGACGGCGAGATTCGACACGGGGGCCTTCACGGGTGCGATGAGGTCGTGCAACGGATGGATACGTGAATGTATCCGTTCCGATTCTCCCATGACGGCGCGGGCGTTTCGGCCGTCCGCCGACGTCGCCCGCCGAGCTCCCACTCCTCTCTCAGCGGGGCAGGAATCCGCCGATCACGCTCCCGAGGAGCAGGCCCACGGCGGCGGCGATCACGCACACCGCCGCTGTCCCGGCGAGGTTGAGCCAGCCCCAATCCCGGCGCCTCGCCCGCATGAGCAGCGCGGATTCGGTGGAGACGGTGCTGAACGTGGTGTACCCGCCGAGGAGACCCACCCCGATGATCGCGGCGGTCGGCGCGGCGAGCGCATCACCGAGGCCGGTGAGGATGCCGAGGGCCAACGACCCGGTGACGTTCACGATCAGGATGCCGAGCGGAAAGACGCCGCGTCTGCCTCGCTGGACGGCGACATCCAGGACGTAGCGCAGACCCGCCCCCGCGCCGCCGGCGGCGGCGACGAGCAAGATCTCCCCCACGTTCACTCGGCATCCTCCGGCGGTTCCGTCTGCGAGGGGTCGCCCGCGGCGGACCGGCCGATGCGCAGCCCCAGCGCCGCTGCGAGGAGCCCGACGACGAGCGCGAGAACCGTGAGCAGCAGCCCGGTGATGGGAGCGAGCGCGCCGACCTGCGCGACCTGCACCGCGAAGGCGCTGTACGTGGTGAAGCCGCCCAGGATCCCGGTGCCGAGGAATCCCCGCAGCACGGGTCGTCGGTCGTCGAGGAGACCCACGACGAATCCGAGCGCGAACGACCCGAGGACATTCACGGCGAGGGTGACGGCGGGCACGACGATCCAATCGGGCGCACCGGAGACGGGCAGGACGATCAGGGCACGGAGCAGGACGCCGATCGCTCCGCCGAGGGCGACGACGCCGAGGATGCGCCACGAGAACGCCGACCCGCGTTCGATCCGGGTGCGTGCCGACATGCGACCACTGTAGGGGCGCGGACCCGCCGAGCCGGTCAGCCGATCAGGAGCGCCTGGATCGCCGACTCGGGCGACACGTCGAGCGCCATGAGGCGACCGCGCTCGTACGCCGTGAACACCGCGGGATCGATGTAGCTGCTGCGCGCGACCGCGGGCGTGTTCCCGAGCGCCTCGGAGGTTGCGCGGACCGCCAGGTTCTCGGCGCGCTTGCGATCGCGCACGGTGTCGACCGTCCCGATCCGGGCGAGCGTCTCGGCCGCCATGATCGTCCCCCGCAGGGTGCGGAAGTCCTTCGCGGTGAACGCCCCGCCTGTCAGCGAGCGCACGTGCGAGTTGACGTCGGCGGGTGTGAGGGGCACACGGCGATTGCCCCGTCGATACGAGAGCAGGGGTGAACGGGGGCGACCGGAGTTCAGTTCGCTCATCACGGCGGCCAGCTCTTCGTCGTCGACCTCGATCAGCGCACGCTTGCCGCTCTTGCCCGGGAACGACAGCGTCGTGACGGCATCAGCCACCTTCGCGTCGCGACGCTGCAGGGTCGTGAGGCCCCGACTGCCGTGCCGCTCGAGGTAGCGCGCCGAGCCGATGCGGGGCGCGGCCTGGTCGAGAAGACGGAAGGACGCCGCGAGGACGCGCTCGCGGTCGATGTCCTCGCGGCGCAGCGCGGTGGTGACGCGGCCTCGGGCGCGGGGGAGGGCGGCGGCGAGCTCGAGCGCGCGCGAGAACTTGCGGCGATCACGGCGCTCTCGCCAGCGCGGGTGGTACAGGTACTGACGGCGACCCGCATCGTCGACGCCAACCGCCTGGATGTGCGCGAAGGGCTCGGCGGCGATCCACACGTCCTCCCACGCGGGAGGGATCACGAGGTCGTGGATGCGCGCACGGTCGTCGGCCGGGACGGCCGCACCGCTCTGATCCACGTAGCGGAAACCGGTGCCGGATCGCACGCGGCGGAAGCCGGGGTCTTCTCCCGGGCGCACCCGGACCAGTCGTGGCACGTCGTCTCTCGTCCTGTCGGTCGCCGCGCGTCAGTGCGTGCGCAGCATGGTGATGAGTTCGGTCTTCCGCTTGCCCGAGTAACCCGAGATCCCGAGTTCCTTCGCCCGTGCGCGCAGACGGTCGACCGTCCAGTCCTCGTAGTCGCCGGCTTCGCCGCCGCGGCGCGCCACCGCGCGGTGGCCGTCGCGGGCGACCGCGTTGGAGATGCGTGCGGCCTTCTCCTTCGAGGCGCCGTCCTCACGCAGCTCTTCGTACAGTTCCGGATTCTTCAGGCTGCTCGACCCGCGACCTTTCGGCATGATGTCCTCCTTGCTCGCGTCCGCGCTCAAGATATGCGCGTCGACCGGGACTTCCGGAGGGCTTGACAGTCCTCACGCACCCGGATACGTCTGGCGCCGGACGCTGCCGCCATCGGTACCACCGGCCTCCGGCGCGCGTCAAGCCCCTCGCACGCCCGACGAGCCGGTGCCAATGTGTAGGCGTGCCCCCGGAGGCACCCGGATAGCGCCAACCTCGCATTCCGGCGACAGAAGGAGAACCCTCCATGAACCTCGCCCTCATCATCATCATCGTCATCGCGGTCATCCTCGCGATCTTCGGTGGCCTGAACTCGGCGCTCAGCTGGCTCCTCTGGGTCGCGCTGATCGTCGGCGTGATCGCCCTGATCGTGTTCCTGTTCCGCGTCATCAGCGGCAGCCGCCGCACGTGAGAGTCGTGTCAGCCGCCGGCTGACCCGCTCCCCCCGGAGCACGGATGCCGCTCCTCGACAATCGCGTCGGGGAGCGGCATCCGTCTTTCCACCGCCATCACACCGCCAGGCGGTGCGGTCGTCAGGCTTCGCGCAGCCAGACCGTCGATTCGCCGGCCAGAGTGCCGTGCGGGCTGTCGGCGCTTGCCAGCAGCGTCTCGGCGGCGCTGAGCCGCGCATCGAGCTCATAGGGCTCGGAGCCGAAATTGGTCACGACCGACCAGCCGTTCGGCCGCGTGAACCACACGACGTCCGAGCGACCGGTGTCGACCCAGGCGAGCTCTTCCGCCGTCTGGAGCTCGTGGCGCAGGGCCAGAGCGCAACGGTAGAGCGTGAGCGTCGAGTCGGGGTCCTCCTCCTGCGCCTCCACCGACGAGGCGCCGAACCACTCGGGCTGCGGCAGGTGGGCGCCGTCGGCGCCGAACCCGAAGGAACCTCCCGCCCGCGTCCACGGAAGGGGCACCCGGCACCCGTCCCGTCCCATGTCCACGCCGGGACTGCGGAAGAAGGTCGGGTCCTGCCGATCGGCGTCGGCGATGTCGGCCACTTCGTGGAGCCCGAGCTCCTCGCCCTGGTAGAGGTAGGCCGAGCCCGGAAGGCCGAGGACGAACAGCGCGGCCGCGCGGGCACGTCGCAGTCCCCGCGCGCTGTCGAGCTCGGGATGCCGTCCGTGGGAGAGCAGCCACTCGTTGCCGTGCTTGAGCGCCGGCCGCCCGTCGGCGGCGCGATCGGGGTTCGGCAGGCCGTACCGGGTGGCGTGGCGCACGACGTCGTGGTTGGACAGGACCCATGTCGTGGACGACCCGGACTGCGCCGCGAGCTCGAGGTTGTCACGGACGATGCGGCGGAACTGCTCCGCGTCGAAATCGGCTTCGAGCAGCTCGAAGTTGAAGGCCTGACCCAGGCTCTCCGCGCTGGCGTAGAGCGGAACGCGCGCACGATCCACCCAGGCCTCCGCCACCGCGGTGCGCGGCGGGTCGTACGAGTCGAACACCGCACGCCACTCGGCGTAGACCTCGTGGACGTCGTCGCGGTCGATCGTCGGGTGGAGTCCGTCGCGCGGCATGGCGTCGAGCTCGGCCTGCGAGGGCAGCGGCTCGCTCAGGTCCTTGGTGAGCATGTGCGCCACGTCGATGCGGAAGCCGTCGACGCCGCGATCCGACCAGAAGCGGAGCGTGCGCACGAAGTCCGCGCGCACCTCCGGGTTCGACCAGTTGAGGTCGGGCTGCTGCACCGCGAAGTTGTGGAGGTACCACTGGCCGTCGGCGACGCGCTCCCACGCGGACCCGCCGAAGATCGCGACCCAGTCCGTGGGCGGCTCGAAGCCGTCCACGCCCGTTCCCTCGCGGAAGATGTAGCGCTCGCGCGCGGCCGACCCGCGGCCGGCGGCGAGCGCCTCCTGGAACCACTCGTGCTGATCGGACGTGTGGTTCGGCACGATGTCGACCACGACGCGGATGCCCTCGGCGTGCAGCGCCCCCACGAGGGCGTCGAAGTCCTCGAGCGTCCCGAGTCGCGGGTCGACGTCGCGGTAGTCGGCGACGTCGTATCCGCCGTCGGCCAGTTCGGAGGGGTAGAAGGGGCTCAGCCACACGGCGTCGATCCCGAGCGCCGCGAGATAGGGCACGCGCGACGTGATGCCGGGGATGTCGCCCAGGCCGTCGCCGTTCAGATCCGCGAAGCTGCGCGGGTAGATCTGGTAGACGGCGGCCTGACGCCACCACTCGGGGACATCCAGGTCGTGCGCACCGGTGTGGGAGGGGGACGAGTGGGTTGCGATGGTCACGGAGACCGGGTTCCTTTCGATGGGTCGTGCGGGCTCGATGTGTGGTGCCGCCGGCTCGGGCCTCAGCCCTTGACCGCACCCTGGGTGACGCCTTCCATCACCCATCGCTGGGTGAAGAGGTAGACGACGATCGCGGGCGCCATCGCCATGAGGTACGAGGCGAAGGCGACGTTGTAGTTGTTGCTGAACTGCGACTGGAACAGGTTCTGCCGCACCGGAAGCGTCTGCAGCGCGGGGTCGGAGATGATGAGCGACGGCATCATGAAGTCGTTCCAGGCGTAGAGGAACGCGAAGATCCCGACCGTGGCGCTCATGGGAGCGAGCAGCGGGAAGATGATCCGCCAGAACGTCTGCCACGTCGAGGCGCCGTCGATACGCGCGCTCTCCTCGAGCTCGAGGGGGATCGAACGCAGGAAGGCGGTGAACAGCAGGACGCTGAAGCTCAGCTGGAACATCGTGGCCAGGATCACGACGCCGAACGGGTTGTCCAGGCCCACACGACCCGTGAGCTGGATCTGCGGCAGGGCGACGACCGGGAACGGGATGAACATCGCCGCGAGCAGGTAGAAGAACGAGTAGCGGAACAGCCGTCGGTCCCAGTTGCGCACGATCGCGTAGGAAGCGAACGCCGCCAGGACGATCGTGGCGATCACGGTACCCGCCGTCACGAACAGCGAGATGGCGGCGCCGACCGGGAACTGCGTCAGGGTCCAGGCCTGGACGAATCCCTCGATGCTGAACGGCGCGGGCAGGGAGAACGCGTTGCCGTCGACGGCTTGGCCCGTCGTCTTGAACGCCATCGAGATCGTGACGTACAGCGGGAGCAGCACCGTGACGGCGCACAGCATCAGGATGATCGTCGTGGACCAGTTCACCCGGTCCGTGAGCTTGGGCCGGGGAGCGGGTCGCGTCTTCTGCAGACCGACGGAGACATCGGCCTGCTCGAAGGCGAGGGCCGGCTGGGTGGTGGTCATCAGAACTGGTTCCTTCCGCGCGTGAGCGAGAGCTGCAGGACCGAGATGAGCACGGCGACGATGAAGAAGATCGTCGCGTTGGCCATCTGGTAGGCGTAGTCGCCGCCGTTGAAGCCGGCGATGATCGTCATCGCGATGCTGCGCGTCGCGGTGCCCGGTCCGCCGTTGGTGAGGCCGACGATGATGTCGTACGCGTTCAAGAAGCCCTTGAAGCCGAGGATGATGTTGATCACGACGTAGCCCGCGACCAGTGGCAGGGTGATGCGCAGCAGCTGCTGGGTCTTGGACGCGCCGTCCAGGTCCGCCGCCTCGTAGACGTCACCGGGGATCGAGAGGAGCCCCGCGATGTAGATCAGGAGCGTCCCGGGGATCGCCTGCCACGCGGTGACGATCACGATCGCGACCCACGCGAAGTCGGGGTTGGCGAGCAGGCTCGTCTCCAGGAAGGGGATGCCGAGCGCCCCGGCCGCGGTCGGGACCGAGTTGGAGAACAGGAAGTTGAAGACGTAGGCGATGATGATGCCCGAGATCACCATGGGGATCACGAAGATCGCCCGCAGCCCGGTCTTGAAGCGGATGCGCGCGGTCAGTCCCACCGCGAGCAGGAACGCCACGACGTTCACGACGATGACGGTCGCCACCGCGAACCCGAATGTGAAGAGGTAGCTCTGCAGGATGGCCGGGTCGCTGAACAGCGCAATGTAGTTCGTGAAACCGTTGAAGCTCCACTCCCCGATCCCGATGGAGTCGGTGAAGCTGAAGAAGATGCCGATGATGCCGGGGACCGTGATGGCCAGCGTGAAGAGCACGAGGCTCGGCAGCAGGAACAGGTAGTAGATCGGCTCGACACGGCGAGTGCTGCGGCGGACCTTCTGGTCCCCCGACGTGACGATCGTGGTGGTCGTGCTCATCCCGCGGACTCCTCTGTCTCGCTCGCGACGACAGGTGCGCGGAAGGCGATCCGTGCCCAGTCGGCGTCCATCGTCGGCAGGATGCGTGCCGGGTCGGTCCCGAGCACCATGGCCTGCGCGTAGTTGAAGACCGGAATGGTCTTGGGGACCAGCACCGAGGGGCCCTGGTAGATCCGGCCGCCGTCGTAGTACTCGATCATCCCCTCGATGCGCGGATCGTCCGGGGCGGGAGCGTCTTCGGTCGGGGTGAAGCCGAGCTGAGAGGCGTTGTAGGCCTCGATGTTCTCGGGCAGGTAGAGGTACTCCAGGAAGTCGCGGGCGGCCTCCTGATGACGCGAGCCCTCGGGGATCATCGCAGCGAGGTCCATGTTGACGCGCACCTCGAGATCCTCGGGGTCCTCGGTCAGAGGCAGCGGGAACGTGCCGAGCTCGAGGTCGGGGGCGGTCTTGGCGATCTCGCTGAACGCCCACGGTCCCTGCAGGTACATCGCCGCCTCGCCCTTGCTGAACGCGAGGTTGCCGTCGCCGTATCCGCGGCTCGGCGCGTCGTCGTTCACGTAGTCCGAGGCCAGCTGGGTCATCTTCTCCATCGGCTCGGCGAAGTCGTTCTGGAACGACACGGAGGAGTCGGGGCCGACGGCTGTGCCCTCGGCGTTCATGGCGTCGAAGAACTCGATCACGTCGAGCGAGCCGCCGACCGAGTAGTCGTACCACCCCTGACCCACCGTCCAGTCGTCCTTGAAGGTCGCGTAGAACGGGGTGACGCCGGCCGCCTGCAACGTCTCGCAGACCTCGAGCAGCTCGCTCCATGTCTGCGGCACCTCGAGGTCGTTCTCCTCGAAGATGTCCTTGTTGTAGATGACGGAGGCGGCCATCACGGAATACGGCAGGGCACTGATCCGGCCCTCGCAGCTGCCGTACTGGTCCATGAGCGGCTGCAGGTCCTCGCGCACCGTGGCGGCGGCATCCGTGCCGGAGAGGTCGCTGAGCGCACAGCGCTGCACGAACCGCGCCACCTCGAAGTTGTAGTTCGCGAGCATGATGTCGGGCGGGTTGCCCCGCACGAAGCTCGCCGAGACGACGTCGACCCCCGACGTGTCCATCTCGACACGGACGTCGTCCTGCGACGCGTTGTAGTCGGCCACCAGCGCGTTCATGAAGTCCAGCGCCTCGCGCTTGCTGAAGGTGAAGCGGATCGTCTCCCGTCCGTCGGCGGAACACCCCACGAGAAGCGTGCCGACCAGAGAACCGAGCAGTCCGAGCGTGAGGGCGGTCCGGACCGGACCTCGCGTTCGTCGGAGCGTGTCAGCCACGTCGCTGTCCTTTCCACGGGCCGTCTGCGATGAGGGCCATGTTGGTTCGATGAGTAGATTTACTGTACGAATCAAATCGATGTGGACCATAATGCAGGGTGACGGCGGAAAGGTCAATACCCGTGTCCCACCCGATTTCACCCGCAGCGAGCGTGCGTCGCACCAGCCTCGACGGTGTACTGACCTATGCCTGGGATACCGAGGTCTTCACCGCGAGCGATGCCATGGCGGCGGTCGGTCTCACCCGTTCGACGACGATCGACGTCATCGAGGAACTCGTCGAGATCGGTCTGCTCACGGAACTGCCCAACGCACGGGCGGTCGGCGACTACCGCAAAGGCCGTCCGGCACGGCGCTTCGAGCTGCGCGGCGATGCGGCGGTCGTCGTGGGCATCGACGTCGGGCCCGACCACATCCTGACCGCCGTGGCCGATCTGCGGGGCCGCGTGCTGTCGCTCGAGCACACCGCCACCGATCTCGATCACGACTCGCCCGAAGAGCGACGCGCCGCGGCGACGGCGGCCGTCGACGACGCCCTCCGTGCGGCGGGACGCGAGCGGTCGGAGGTGCTGGCGCTGTGCGCCGGCGTGCCGGCCCCGGTCGATGCCGAGGGCGCCTCGCCGCCGCACCGGAACGGCTTCTGGCGCCGTATGAACCCGGATCTCGCCGAGCTGTTCGGCGCGTGGGTGCCCCTCGTCCGCGTGGCGAACGACGCGTCGCTGGCCGCCGTGGCCGAGGGGTCGGTCGGGGCCGCCGCCGGTGAGCGCGACTTCGTCACGATCCTGAGCGGCGAATTCCTCGGCGCGGGAGCCGTGGTGGACGGCCATCTGCTGCGGGGTGCGCACGGCGGTGTCGCCGAGATGGTGGCGTTCGACCACGTCACGGGCGTCGAGGACGCCGGTGGCCTGATCGTCCGCCTCAGCCAGTGGGCACGGGAGGAGGCGCAGTCGGGAGGGTCGCCGACCGCGGTCGCGGCGGCTGGAGCGGACTCCCTCTCGGGTTCCGGCAGGGCGGTGCTCGCCGAAGCGCGGCGGGGGGACCCCGACGCGCGGCGACTCGTCGCCCGGGCCGGCCGAGTGCTCGGCATCATCACCGGGGTGTTCGGGAGCTTGTTCGACCCGCGTCGCGTGGTGCTCTCGGGCCTCGCGACGGAGGACGCCGCCGACCTCGTCGACGCCGCCCGCGCCTCGCTCCCCCGTGAGCTCGACCTCCCGGCTCCCGAGCTCGTCGCCTCGACGCTCGGCTTCGACGTCGTCTGCATCGGCGCGATCTCCGCCGCCTTGGAGGCCGCGCGCACGGGCGTGCTCGATCTCGGCCCCGCCTGGGCCGCCGGACGCCCGATCCCCGAGGATGCGGCGGTCGCGACGCCGGCATGAGGGATGCCGCGCCCGACGTGTCGTCGTGACGCGGCATCCGCTCGGCAAGCCGTGGCGGGACGGTCCGCCCTAGAGGTTCGCCTCCGCGTACGCGCGCAGCGCGTCGCGGACGAACTCGGCGCCCGCCGTGCCGCCCGCGCTCGTCACGTAGTTCGCGCCGAAGCGCTCGTCGGCGACATACATCTCACCGAGCCCGATGACGTACGCCTTCACGTCGTCGGACGTCGCCGTCGGCGTTCCCGGAATGGACGTCAGCCACTCCACGTGTCGCCGGGCGAGCGCCGTCGCCGCGGGACTGTCGGGCGCGATGCCCGACTCGGCCGCGGCGATCCAGTCGCGCCCGAGATCGGCTGCGCGCTGCCGCCACGCGGACTTCTCGTCGGGCGTCATGCCCCGCCACCAGCGATCGCCGTCGGCGTAGGCCTTCTCGCCCCAACGCTGCTCGACCTCGTCCTTGTACTTCGTGTGGTCGAAGCCGTCGAACATGTCTTCTGCCATGAGTTCTCCACCTCCTCTCAGTGCCGTGATCGTGCGCTGGACCGACGCGATCTGCCGGTCCAGCCTGTCCTTCTCCTGACGGAGCCAAGCCAGGTGCGCCTCGAGGGCTTCATCTTCCGCCGTCGCACGGTCGAGGATCTCCGCTATCTGCGGAAGACCGAGCCCGAGGTCGCGCAGCAGCAGGATGCGCTGCAGCCTGACCAGCGCGGCGCGGTCGTACTGGCGGTAGCCGTTCGCGGCGACCCGCGTCGGGACCAGCAGGCCGATCGCGTCGTAGTGCCGCAGCGTCCGGCTCGTCGTGCCCGCCGATTTCGCGAGCTGCTGGATCGACCACTGCTCCTCGGTCACGGCTCCTCCTGTCCTCTCTCAGCATCGGCATCCGATGTCGATCTCGACGCTAAACGTTGACGCTGCGTCAATGTCAAGCAGTCGAGCCCCGCACCGCCTCACCACCCTTGACAGAATCGCGATATATCGTGTTATCCTCGCATCAACGCGATATATCGCGAGTAACCATCAAGGCTGGAGTACACAATGACCCTCGAGAAGTGGATCATCCACCCGGGCGAGACGCGCGTCATCGACATCGAGACGGTGCGCAAGCTCAAGGTCGGCCTCGTCGGGGGCCAGATCGACGTGATCGGACACGACGAGCCCGGCGCGCGCATCGAAGTGCACGGCGTCACGATCAAGGACCTGCGCATCGAGGTGACGGGCGACGTCGTCGAGATCGACCACCCGCAGCTGCGCTGGGACAACTTCCTCGAGGTGTTCCGCAACTTCGGCGCGGGCGGGCCGAAGGCCGAGATCAGCGTGGCGGTCCCCCGCGAGGTCGCGCTCAACCTCGGCGTCGTGAGCGCGAGCGCGCTCGTCTCCGGCATCCGCAAGGACGCCCGCCTCAACACCGTCTCGGGCGACATCATCGTCGACGGGCACACGGGCGACCTCACGGTCAACGCCGTCTCGGGCGACGTGCAGATCCGCGGCCTGGTCGGCGGTCTCAGCGCCAACAGCGTGTCGGGCGACGTCGCGGCGACCGGCACGCTGCACAAGGCGACGATCGACACGGTCTCGGGCGCGATGCTCGTCGACTCGACGGGTGAGACCCACCAGGTCGGCCTGAACACCGTGAGCGGCGCGTCCACGATCCGCCTCGACGATGCACTCCCCGCGAACTACGTGGTGCGCAGCGTGAGCGGTCGCGTCCAGATCGACGGCGTCGTGCGCTCGGGCACCGGCACCGGACCCCTCACGAACTTCACCGGGTCGGTCGGAGAGCTCAGCGGCTCCTTCGTCGATGTGCGGGCGAACTCGGTCTCGGGAGACATCACCGTCCTGCGTCGGGTGGGAGCTCCCGCAGCCGCGCCGACGAGTGCTCCGGATGCCGCGACGGCGGGTGGCGCGCCCGAGGCCCCGCCGGCGCCCGAAGCCCCGACCTCGACTGAGGAGCAGTGGTGATGTCGCCCGTCTTCTCGCACGGCGACCTGCGCCTGTACCTGCTGAGCCTGCTCGATGAAGGGCCGCGCCACGGGTACGACATCATGCAGGCCCTGTCGGACCGCACCGGCGGAACGTACACCCCGAGCGCCGGGACGATCTATCCGCGTCTGGCCAAGCTCGAGGAGGAAGGGCTCGTCACCAAGACCGTCGACGGCCGCAAGACCGTCTACGAGATCACCGATGCCGGCCGAGCCGAAGTGGCCGCACGCGCCGGCGACCTCGAGGGCATCGAGGCGGGGCTCACCGACTCGGTGCGCCTGATCGCCGACGAGGTGCGCGGCAGCGTCCGTGAGGCGATGAAGAGCCTGCGCGCCGACCTCGCCGCCGCCACCCGCGAGGAGCGGGCGACGGCGGATCAGACCGCTCCCGCAGAGGAGGCCCGCACCGCGAGTCGCGAGCAGGTGCATCGGGCGGATGCCGTCATGAACGAGTTCCGCGCCAGGGTGCGCACCGATCTGCGCTCGCACGTCGCGCGGGGCGGAGAGCTGGCGGCATCCGTCGTCGACGAACTGGCGCGCTCGCTCGACGAGGCCGCCCGCGAGATCACCCGCGCACTGCGCGGCTGATCGGGCCGCAAGGACCGCGAGACTGCATCTGGACGCCGAGACGTAGGGGATTCCCCTAGGTCTCGGCGTCCGCGTGCAGTCTCGACGTGATTGGCGCGGCGCGGGCGGGGGTCAGGAGGGCCAGATCTCCTCGTCGTCCGGCACGGGCTCACCGAGCGGGATGACCAGGAGCGGGCGGCGCTGGCGGTGCGCCAGGCGCGCGGCCACGGAGCCTGTGAAGAACTCGCGGATCGACTCCCCCAGCCCGCGCTTGCGCGTGCCGACGACGAGCAGGCGCGCATCGAGCTGATCGGCGAGGTGCTTCATCGCCATCGCCGGGTCTCCGACGAGCTGCTTGACGGTCCAGTCCACCTCGTGACCCTCGAGCACCTTGGCTGCTTCGGCTTCGACCACGGCCAGGTCGCTCTCGCCGGCCGCGACGTTGATGTCGATGGGCGCGGAGTGCACATAGCCGTCCGGGTCCTCGTAGGTCACGAAGCGGGTGACGTCGACGTGCACGACCACGAGCGGCGCGCGGAGGAGCATCGCGTAGCGGGCCGCTTCCTTCAGGACGCGCGTCGGCAGTCCGGGAACGACTCCGACGAGCACCGCGCCGCGCAGCACGTCCGCCTCCGCGGCCGGAGCCGGCTCGGCGACGGATGCCGGTTCACCGCTGATCTGCGGTCCGGCGGCGTTCTCGGGTGCCTCGTTCGCCATGCGTCATCGCCCTTTCCGTCCCGGGTCGGAGCGGTCAGCGACCAGGGGCTCCGTGTTATCCTGAATGCTACTCTTACCGGCCTCGAAGCCGGTTTCGTGAATGCCCGGGTTGACGCGGCGATTGGTCCCGCAGCACCCGTTACTCAGAAATGAGGGGGTCTCGCATGGGGCGTGGCCGTCAGAAGGCGAAGCACACCAAGATCGCTCGCGAACTCAAGTCGTACAGCCCGACCGTCAACTACTCCGCACTGGAGAAGGAACTGGGCCACCCGGACGACGACCAGTACGTCGACAAGTGGGCTGATCAGTACGCCGACGAGTACGAAGACGAGAAGGCCTGAGCCCTCTCGTCACTCCGACGCGCTCGCGCCTGGGTTCAGGCCGCTGACTGCTGCGCGCCTGCGGTCGACGCACCCGAGGCGACACGACGCGCCCGCCGTGCTTTCCACCAGGTCCAGAAGCGGTCCAGCTGACGCTTGAGCCAGGTGGCGACGCGGCGCGCCCAGTGGAACTCGGTGCCCAGGACCGCGAGGCCGAGGAAGACGACGAGCCACCCCGGACCGGGGAGCGGCACCATCACGAGGCCGACGAGCGTCAGCATCCCGCCGAACACGCCGACGGTGAGCCGGTAGGCGTGCTCGAGGCGCGGATGCCGGGAGACCCACGCGCGCACGCGGCGCAGCGTCCGTCGCAAGGGACGGTCTTCGCGCTCCGCGTCGGCGATCTCCGCGCGGACCGTGCGCTCCAGATCGTCGGAGAGGTGCTCGCCTCCCCACACGGCGGCCTGCTCGGCGCTGGTCGGCAGCGATGAGTCTCCGGGGCGCGGATCGTGATGCATGCGGCGAACGTAACACGATATATCGCGAAATAGCTGAGAGTGTGCGCCGCCTCACCAGGCGCCGTGCCGGCGCTCCCATTCGTCCTCGATCGTCACCCGCCGCGAGACGACGAGCCCGGCGGGGAGCGCGGCGAGCATCACACCCGCGAGCACGAGGAGCGGGCCCGTCCACGATCCGGTCGCGCCGTGGAGCAGGCCGATCCCGAGCGGGAACACCGCGACGATTCCGTAGCCGACGCTCTGCACGAAGCCGCTGAGCGCGACCGATCCCTCGTGGGTGCGGGCCCGCAACCCCAGCAGCACGAGGGTGAGCGCGAAGAGCAGCGGCTGGAGTCCGATGAGGGCGACCCAGAGCCACGGCGCGGCCTGGGGCGCGAACAGCAGCCCGGCGATCCCCGCCAGCCCCGTCGCGACGGCGACGCCGACGAGCGCGCGCGTGAGGTGGAAGCGCGCCACCAGCAGGGGCACGAGGAGGGATGCCGGCAGACCCATCGCCGCGAACAGGGCGAGGAGCACGCCGGCCTGCGCGGGCGTGACACCGGCGATGTCGACGAGGATCGTCGGCAGCCAGGCGAACGAGACGTACGCAACCGTCCCGCCCGCGAGGAACCCCACCGCGAGCGCCCACGCGAGCGGGAGCCGCCACATCCGTCCGAACACCCGCGGATTCGGTGTCTCGAGGTCGTCCTCGTCGGGGGCCGACCGTCCGCGGACGAGCAGGGTGATCCACGGGATGAGCGCGACCGCGGCGAAGGCGGCCCACAGCCCCAGTGAGAACCGCCAGTCCGTGGCATCGGCCACGGGCACCGCGAAGAGGGGCGGCGAGAGTGTCGCGAGCGCCATGGTCGTCGAGTACAGGGTCGTCATCAGCCCGATGCGGTCGGGGAAGTACGTGCGCACGAGCGGCGGAAGCAGGATGTTGCCCACCCCGACCGCGGCGAAGATGAGCGTCGTGCCGAGCAGCAGCGTGACGGCATCCGGAGCGAGCGCCCGCACGACGGTGCCCGCCGTGACGACCGCGATCGCGATCACCGTCAGCCGTTCGAGTCCGAGCCGGCGCTCCCACGACGGCGTCAGGATGCCGAACACGGCGTAGCAGACCGGCGGGGCGGTGCCGATCAGGCCGATCACCACGGCCGGCATCGCGAAGTCCGCGGTGATGTGATCGACCAGCGGCGAGAGCGACGCGACGGCCGACCGCAGCGAGAAGGCGAACAGGACGATGCCGATGAGCGCCAGCGCCCTCCCGTGCCACAGTGGCTTCGGGGAGGCGGACGTCACTTCCTCAGCGTACGGGTGCGCGGCGGCGCCGCTTTCTCGCGGGCTTTCTTCCGGCCCATCATGCTTGCCCTCGGCGTCGCGGACCGATGGGATAGGGCTGACGGAAGGGGGTCGCGATGGAGCGACCGGAGTTCACCATGGGCATCGAAGAGGAATACCTCCTCGTCGACCGCGACTCCCGGGCGCTGGGGGTGGCCCCCGAGGGGTTCATCGAGGCCTGCCGCGAAGACCTGCAGGAACAGGTCAGTCCGGAGTACAAGAAGTGCCAGGTCGAGATCGGGACGCGCGTGTGCCGGACCGTCGGCGCCGCCCGAGACGACCTGCGCCGCCTGCGGTCCTCGATCTCGCGGCACGCCGCCGAGCACGGACTCGTGCCGATCGCGGCATCCTGTCACCCGTTCTCCGACTGGAAGACGCAGCACCACACCGACAAGGAGCGCTACCGCGGACTCGAGCGCGATCTGGCCGGCGTCGCCCGCCGCCTGCTGATCTGCGGCTGCCACGTGCACATCGGCATCGCCGACAACGCCCTGCGCACCGATCTGCTGCGGCAGATGCCGTACTTCCTGCCGCATCTTCTGGCGCTGTCGACCTCGTCGCCGTTCTGGCAGGGGGAGGACACCGGCCTCGCGTCGTACCGCATCTCGGTGTTCGACAACCTGCCGCGCACCGGTTTGCCCCCCGACTACCAGAGCTGGGCGGAGCTGCAGCGCTCGGTCGCCGTGCTCGTCGACCTCGGCATCATCGAGGATTCGTCGAAGATCTGGTGGGACATCCGTCCGTCGCACCACTACCCCACTCTCGAGACGCGCATCATGGACGTCTCGCCGCGCGTCGAAGACGCACTCGCCCTCGCGGCGGTCACGCAGTCCGTGTTGCGGATGCTGTGGCGCCTGCGCGTGCGCAACCAGCGGTGGCGCATCTACGACCGCTTCCTCGTGGGTGAGAACCGGTGGCGCGCGCAGCGCTACGGGGTCACCGAGGGTCTGATCGACTTCGGCGCGAACGAGATCGTGCCCTTCCCGCAGCTCATGGCGGAGCTCATCGACATGATCTCGGAGGACGCCGACGTCCTCGGGTGCCGCGCCGAGGTCGAGCACGTCAAGACGATCGCGGCGGACGGCACGTCCGCGCAGCGGCAGCGTGCGGTGTTCGCCGAGGCGACGGCGGGCGGGGCGGATCGGGATGCCGCGATGACCGCGGTCGTGGATCACCTGATCGAGGAGTACCACCACGACCTGTGAGCGACGCGGGCCGATCACGGATTTCCCGCCACTCGCGCCCGCGCCGGTGCCAGGATGAGCGCATGGAAGAGTACCTCTGGGTTCTGAAGAAATCCGAGCTCGATCTGATGCGCGAGATCGAGCCCGCGCGCATGGCCGAGCTCGACGAAGACGGCCTGCTCGCCCTGCACCGGCGGGTGCGGCGTGCGCGCAACAAGCACGTCACCAACTACCGTCGGCGGGGCGCGCGCAGCGTCGAGGATGCCGGCGGCCGCGGCGCCGCACGCCCGAAGGGCGCGAAGGAGCGTCATCGGGCGGAGGCGTTCGAGGAGGCCCTGTCGCGCGTGTCGGCCCGGCTCGCCGAGGTCGCCCACGAGGAGGCGGAGCGACTCAAGGCCGAGCGGCTCGCCCGTGCCCGCGAAGGCAAGTGGTCGGGGCCCGACTCGTCGACGCAGCACGGCGGCAAGGTGTCCTCAGCCGGACAGGCGCGCTCGCACGAGAAGTCGACGGGTGGTGTCAAGCGCGACGCATCGAGCCAGGCGCAGGGCGCGAAGCGGCAGGCGAAGCGGGACTCCCGCTAGCTCTCCTGCGAGCCCTCGACCCAGGCGAGATACTCCTCGGTCACCGACCCGGTGACGTAGCGGCCGTCGAAGCAGCTCATGTCGAGGTCGTCCACGTCGGAGCCCTCGATGATCGCGGCCTTCAGGTCTTCGACCTCCTGGTAGACCATGTAGTCCGCGCCGAGCTCCTGCGCGATCTCGGGGATCGTCCGCCCGTGCGCGACGAGCTCGTGCCGGGAGGGCATGTTGATGCCGTACACGTGCGGGTACCGCACGGGCGGGGCCGCGGAGGCGAACGTGACGCTCTTGGCTCCGGCATCCCGAGCCATCTGGATGATCTCCTTGCTCGTCGTGCCGCGCACGATCGAGTCGTCGATCAGCAGGACGTTCTTGCCCTTGAACTCGCTCGACATCGCGTTGAGCTTCTGGCGCACGCTCTTCTTGCGCACCGCCTGCCCGGGCATGATGAACGTCCGCCCGATGTAGCGGTTCTTGTAGAAGCCTTCGCGGTACTCCAGCCCCAGCTTCCGTGCGACCTGCATCGCCGCCGGGCGGGAGGAATCGGGAATCGGCATCACGACGTCGATCGCGCCCTTCGGCGTGTACTTCGCGATCGTGTCGGCGAGGCGCTCACCCAGCCGCAGCCGGGCTTCGTAGACCGAGATCCCGTTCATGATCGAGTCGGGACGGGCGAGGTACACGTATTCGAACGAGCACGGGACCAGCTTCGGGTCGGCGGCGCACTGTCTGGTGTGCAGGTGCCCGTCGAGGTCGACGAACACCGCTTCGCCGGGGAGCACGTCGCGGACGACCTCGAAGCCGCCGTTCTCGAGCACGAGCGACTCGGACGTGACGACCCACTCGTAGGAGCCGGCCTCCGTCTTGCGCGTGCCGATGATGAGGGGACGGATGCCGAACGGATCGCGGAACGCGAGCAGGCCGTAGCCGGCGATGAGCGCGATCGCCGCGTACGAGCCCTCGACGCGCTCATGCACGCGCGCCACGGCCTGGAAGACCTGCTCGGGGTCGAGGTCGGTGCCCGAGATCGACGCCTGCAGCTCGTTCGCGAGCACGTTGACGAGCAGCTCGGTGTCGCTGCTGGTGTTGAGGTGCCGCCGATCGGTGTGGAAGAGCTCGTCGGTCAGCTCGCGCGTGTTCGTGAGGTTGCCGTTGTGCACCAGCACGATGCCGTACGGCGCGTTGACGTAGAACGGCTGCGCCTCTTCTTCGCTGGATGCCGTCCCCTTGGTCGCGTAGCGCACATGGCCCAGGCCGATGTCGCCGAGCAGGCCCCGCATGTCACGCGTGCGGAACGCCTCGCGCACCTGCCCCTTCGCCTTGAAGAGGTGGAAGACGCCGCTGCGCTCGGCGGTCGCGATGCCCGTCGAATCCTGCCCGCGGTGCTGCAGCAGCAGCAGGGCGTCGTAGATCTCCTGGTTGACCGGGCCCTGCCCGACCATTCCGACGATGCCGCACATGGGATCTAGACCGCTCCGCCTGTGTTGTAGGTGCCGACCAGGCGCACGGCCCCGCCGTCCACGCCCTTCGCGCCCTGCTCGAACGCCCCGTGCGCATCCTGCGGGGGCGTGCCGTCGCGCACGACCCCGACCTGCCACGTCGCGATGCCCTCCGCGGTCAGCGCCGCGATGGCGGCATCCGCCGCGCTCGCCGAGACGACCGCGAGGAAGCCGATGCCGAGGTTCCAGGTGCCCTCGGTCGCCTGCAGATCGAGGTCGCCGAGATCGGCGAGCACGCGGAACACGGGCGGCGGCGACCACGTGGACCGGTCGACCTCGACCCACGCGCCCTGCGGCAGAACGCGGGCGAGGTTCGCGGCGATGCCGCCGCCGGTCACGTGGCTGAGCGCATGAACACCGTGCGCATGCACGCCGACCCGGATGCCGTCGATCAGGCGCAGGAGCGGGCTCGTGTACAGCCGCGTGGGCTCGAGCAGTGCCTCGCCCCACGTCGTGCCGAAATCGGCCGCGTTGTCGCCGTACTGGATGCCGGCACCGGTCACGATGTGGCGGACGAGCGAATAGCCGTTGGAGTGCAGGCCGCTGCTCGCGAGCGCGAGGACGACGTCGCCTGCACCGACGCGGTCGGCGCCGAGGATGCGGTCGGCCTCGACGACACCGGTCGCGGCGCCCGCGACGTCGTAGTCGTTCAGGCCGAGCAGGCCCGGGTGCTCGGCGGTCTCACCGCCCACGAGCGCGGTGCCGGTCTCGGAGCAGCCGCGCGCGATGCCGGCGACGATCGCGGCGATGCGGTCGGGGAAGACCTTGCCGCATGCGATGTAGTCGGTCATGAACAGCGGCTTCGCGCCGACCACGACGATGTCGTCGACGACCATGCCGACGAGGTCGAGGCCGATCGTGTCGTGCTTGTCGATCGCCTGCGCGATCGCGACCTTCGTGCCGACACCGTCGGTGCTCGTCGCGAGCAGGGGCCGGGTGTAGTCCCGGAGCGCGGAGGCGTCGAAGAGGCCCGCGAAGCCCCCGACGCCGCCGAGGACCTCGGGACCGTGCGTGCGCCGCACGGCGGACTTCATGAGCTCGACCGCGAGGTCGCCTGCGGCGGTGTCGACGCCGGCGGCGGCGTACGGATTCACGGGCGTGCTTCCTGAGGAAGCGGCGTCGCGGGATGAGACCACGCCCACAGCCTACCGGGGGCGCGGGGCGGCCGATGCCGGTGTCCGGAGTGCGTCCGTCCGGGGTCGGTGGAGGTCGGGATCGGAGCCCACGACGCCCACGGCACCTCCCGTGCCGGGGCGGGAGGCTCGCCTACACTGGACGACATGGGCGGGACCGGGGCACCCGAGTGGCTGATCCGCGAAGACGCGGGCCGGCAGGTGCTGCTCGCCCTCTACCTGCGGCAGGTGCTCGGCATCCGCTCGCCCGATGAGCTTCCGCACCTGCGCGGCATCCCCCCGCGGGTCTCGAGCGAGCGCGGCGAAGACGAGCAGGCGCTGCTCGAGCGCCAGTGGCGTGAGTACTGGGCGATGACGGTCGAGCCGACCGCGCACCCCTCGCCCGTGCCGCTCGAGCTCGTCGACGGGTTCGAGACGCTCGTCGCGCTCCCCGCCGAGGGGTCCGACGTGCTGCGGGCCGCGATCGAGCCGTTCGCCGCCGAGGCGCTCGCGTTCTCTCAGTCGGCGCACGAGCGGTACCGCAAGGACTCCGCCGCCAAGCCCGGCGTCTCATATCGCGCCTACGCGAGCGCGATCGCCGAGCACGAGCGGCAGGTCGGCCGGCGGGCGCACTCGTTCGAGCTCAACGTGCAGGTGCTGCCGCTCACGCAACGGGGCGTGTGGTGGATCGGATCACTCACGATCGCGGTCACCGACGGCCTGCGCGGCGACGTCGTGGCGTTCGACGCGGCGATCCACCCCATCATCGCCGAGCTCGCGTAGCGGCGAGCCCGCGCGGGCCTCAGTCTTCGAACCGCACGCGCTCGCGGTCGACCGTGACCTCGCGCGTCCGACGCGAGAACACGCGGTCGAGGATCAGCGCCGCGACACCGCCGACGACCACGCCGACCGTGATGCAGATGAGCGCGAGGAACCCGAACACCTGCCCCTGCGAGTAGACCATGCCCGTGTTGGGGCTGACTTCGAGCGTGCCGTCGTACGTGAAGGTGAGGATCATCGCGACGAGGATGCCGAGCGCCGCACCCGCGGCGACGAACACCGAGTACTTCGGGACGCGTCGCACGCGCACCGTCTCGATGTGGTCTTCGATCACCGCACGCTCCTCGACCACCGGCGCGGGGGCCGCGACGTCGGGGGTGACGGATGCCGCGGCATGTGTGTCGTCGGGGGTCTGCGCCTGTTCGGCCATGCCTCCATTGTCTCACCGCCCGTGAGAGGCGGCGTCCGGGGGCGAGTGCGCGCGAGAGCTCGAGGGAGCCTTCCGGTTCAGGGACGGACGGGCAGCACGTCGGTGAGATCCGCGCGGACGCCGGAGGCGACGATGCGGCCGGCGGCCGCGGCATCCGCCCAGTGCTGTTCACCCGTGGCGAGTGCGATCCAGGTGAGGGCGTCGGTCTCGACGACGTTCGGCGGTGTTCCGCGCGTGTGCCGCGGGCCCTCGATCACCTGGACGGCGCCGAAGGGGGGCACCCGCACCTCGACGGCGCCGCCCGGCGCCTTCTCGGCGAGCAGCTGCAGCAGGTACCGCACCGCGGTGGCGAGGTCGGTGCGGGTGGGCTGGGTGGATGCCGACACCGCCGCGCGCACCGCGGCGAGCGCGGCGCGGCCGTCGTCGGTCGTGATCTTGCGCGGCATCCGTCCACGCTACGCCCGCGCGCCGGTGTCCACGCGCGCGGCACCCGCACCCGGCGGCCCTACGTCAGCGCAGGTCGTCGGCGTCGCGGACCCAGAGCGGCACGTCGTCGTTCGCGGGCGAGTCGAGGTCGACCACGAGAGTCGTCGCGTGCTCGGCCTGCGCCGCCCGGGCGCGCCCCAGCGCCCGCCGGTCGAGCATCATCGCGAGGACGCCCATGATCAGCAGGCCCACGCCCACGCAGACGGCGGCGTAGATCGCGAAGACGCGCAGCACTCCAGAGGGTCCGGCCGAGATCGGTCCGCCGTTGTCGGCGTTCTGCCCGGACAGGAACGTGAGCACCGCGGCGACGATGAGACCGACGACGATGCCGATCGCGAGGAAGCGACCGTAGCGGGGCGAGGAGTGCACGACGACGTGCAGAACCTCCTGATCGACGACGTGCTCGTCGTCGCCGCCCGTGCCGGCCGGGGCGCCGCGCTTGGCTGCCATAGGGCCATTGTCCCACCGCTGCGGTCGCTCGGCTCCGTGAGTTCCGACGGATCACAGCCGGTCCGCCGCAGATCGCAGCCCCACCGGTGCGGAGGGCCGCTCGATAGGCTGAGCGCGTGAGAATCCTCGTCCTCGGTTCGGGTGCGCGCGAGCACGCCATCATCCTTTCGCTGCGCTCGGAGGCGGTCGCGCACGAGGTGTTCGCCGCGCCCGGCAACGCCGGGATCGCCCGCGACGCGACGATCGTCGCGATCGATCCGAACGACCCGGCGGCCGTCACCGGCTTCGCGAACGACAACGCCGTCGACCTCGTGGTGATCGGGCCCGAGGCGCCGCTCGTCGCCGGGGTCGCCGACGCGCTCCGCGAACGCGGCATCCCCGTGTTCGGTCCCGGCCGCGCGGCGGCGCAGCTCGAGGGCTCGAAGACGTTCGCGAAGCGGGTTATGGACGCCGCGGGCGTTCCGACCGGCCGCGCCGTGCGGGCGACGAAGCGCGACGAGGTCGCCGCCGCGCTCGACGGATTCGGATCGCCCTACGTCGTGAAGGCCGACGGGCTCGCCGCGGGCAAGGGCGTGCTCGTCACCGACGACCGCGGCGCCGCGCTCGCCCACGCCGACGCCTACCTCGGCGCGGGCGCGATCCTGGTGGAGGAGTTCCTCTCCGGCCCCGAGGTGTCGCTGTTCTTCCTGAGCGACGGCGACCACGTGCTGCCCCTCACGCCCGCGCAGGACTTCAAGCGTCTCGGCGACGGCGACTCGGGCCCCAACACCGGCGGCATGGGCGCTTACTCGCCTCTCCCCTGGCTCGCGGAGCCGTTCGGCGGCGAAGACGCGTTCGTCGACCTGGTCACGCGCGACATCGCGCAGCCGGTCATCCGTCAGCTGGATGCCGAGGGCACGCCCTTCATCGGCCTCCTGTATGCGGGCCTGATCCTCACGCCGCGGGGCGTCAAGGTCATCGAGTTCAACGCGCGCTTCGGCGACCCCGAGACGCAGGTCGTACTCCCCCGACTGCTCGACCCGCTGTCGCAGCTGCTGCTCGCGGCGGCATCCGGCACTCTCGAAGACCAGGCGCGGCCCGCGTTCGCCGACGCGGTCGCGGTGACGGTCGTGCTCGCGAGCGAGGGCTACCCGGCCGCGCCGGTGACCGGCCGCGCGCTGTCGGGGCTGGATGCCGCCTCCGCCGTCCCCGGCGTGCACGTCGCACACGCCGCGACCGCCACCGAGGGCGACGGTCTCGTCGCGACCGGGGGTCGTGTGCTCAACGTCGTCGGCGTCGGGACGACGTTCGCCGAGGCGCGCGAGCGCACGTACCGCGCCCTCGCCGAGATCTCGCTCGAGGGCGGCCAGTACCGCACCGACATCGCCGCCCGCGTCGTGGAGCACGGCCCGTGACCGGCGCCGAGCGTTTCGCACGCGCATCCGCACGGCACCGCCTGACCGCGCGCGACGCGACGGTGCAGGCGGTCGAGCGCGTCGCGCCGGCGATCATCCGGGTGAGCCTCGCCGTCGATGACTTCGCGGACTTCGCGAGCACCGGGCCGACCGATCACGTGCGCATCTTCTTCCCGGATGCCGCGACCGGCGAACTCGTCGCGCCGACGCCCGTCGGTCCCGGGGAGGACGGCCTCGTCCGGCCCGATCGCGCCTCGATCAGCCGCGACTTCACACCGCTGCCGCGTGCCGGGACCGACGGGATCGACGTCGACTTCTTCGTCCACCCCGACCCCGGTCCCGCCTCGGCGTGGGCGGAGGCCGCCCGGCCGGGCGATCGTCTCGTCCTCGTCGGCCCGCGCGGCTCGAAGCACGCCCCGCAGGGCATCGACGGACTCGTCCTGATCTGCGACGAGACCGCACTCCCCGCGGCGAGTCGCTGGGTCCGAGACGTGCCGGCCGGCATCCCGATCGACGTGATCGCGTCGGTCGGTGGACCCGGTGACTGGGTCACGGAGTACCTCGGCGCGGGTCCGCGCGTGCAGGTCGTGGCTCCGGACGCGTCGGGAGCGGCCGTGATCGCCGCGCTCCCGCCGATCGGCGAGGGCGTGTTCGTGTGGGCCGCCGGTGAAGCGACGAGTCTCGTGCCGGTGCGTCGCCACGTGCGGCGCACGCTCGGCCTGCCGCCCGCGCAGGCGCAGATCAGCGGATACTGGCGGCGCGGCGTCGAGGCGTTCGACCACCACGCGCCGATCGATCCGTTCGACCCCGACGTGTGAGCCGGCGGCGCCGCTGAGTTGAGCCTCGCCGCGCTCGAGGGTGGGGGCTGGTCGGCGTCGGATGCCGGGGCTACGGTGAGGCCATGACGGATGCCGAGACGCTCGCGCGGGCGCACGCGATCTTCGATCCGATAGCCGACCGGCACCAGGAGCGCGACGACGTCGACATTGGGCGCATGTTCGGGAGCGAGGGCCTGCGGGTGCGGGGCAAGGTCTTCGCGCTCGTGAGCTTCGACGGCCGGCTCATGCTGAAGCTCCCCGCCGACCGCACCGTGGAGCTCGTCGACGCCGGCGAGGCCGAGCGCGTCGAGATGGCGGGGCGCGCGATGCGGGAGTGGGTGTTCGTGCCGGTCGAGGACTCCGGGCTGTGGGATCCGCTGATCGACGAGGCGCTCGCGTACGTCGACGCGATCACCCCCGCGGGATAATGGCCGGGTGAGCTCACCCCTCGATCTGCCCGGCTGGCGTCACATGTACTCCGGCAAGGTGCGCGACCTGTACGTGCCGTCCGACCTCCCGCCGGACGCGCGCCCCGACACGATGCTCGTGGTGGCAAGCGACCGGGTGAGCGCGTTCGACCACGTGCTCGAGCCCGGCATCCCCGACAAGGGCGTGCTGCTGACGACCTTGAGCCTGTGGTGGTTCGACCGGCTCGCCACGGGCGGCCACGGCGAGCGCGGCATCCCGAATCACCTCGTCGCCGACCACGTGCTGGGCGCCGACGGCGTGACGGCGCTCACTCCGGCCGAGGTCGCGGGGCGCGCGATGGTCGTGAAGAGCCTCGCGATGGAGCCGATCGAATGCGTCGTGCGCGGCTACCTGACCGGCTCGGGCTGGGCGGAGTACCAGGCCGACGGCACGGTGTGCGGCATCCCGCTGCCGGCCGGCCTCGCGAACGGCGACCGCCTGCCCGAACCGATCTTCACGCCCGCCTTCAAGGCGCCGATGGGCGAGCACGACGAGAACATCTCGTTCGAGCGGACGGTCGAACTCGTCGGCGCCGAGACGGCCGCCGAACTGCGAGACCTCTCCCTCGAGATCTACACGCGCGCCGCGCGCATCGCCGAGAAGCGTGGACTGATCCTCGCGGACACGAAGTTCGAGTTCGGCCGCGACGACGCCGGCGTCATGACCCTGGCCGACGAAGTGCTCACGAGCGATTCGTCGCGCTACTGGGATGCCGAAGCCTGGCGGTCGGGAACGACTCCCGCCGCACGGATGGCGAGCTTCGACAAGCAGATCGTGCGCGACTGGCTCGCGTCGCACTGGGACAAGACCGGGACGCCCCCGGAGCTGCCCGCCGAGATCGTCGAGCGCACCGCCGAGCGCTACCGCGAACTGCTGTCACGTCTGACGTCGTAGGCCCGGCGCCCGGCGTCCGGCGTCCGGGTGAGATCCACGCCTTCTGCTGCACTTTCCTGCGAACGCTGTGTCGAGTGACGCAGCATTCGCAGGAAAGTGGCGCACGCGCACACCCATCGCTGGAATGCCGAGCGCCCCCCGGACGTTGTGCATGCATATGAATGAACTCCTCGCGGCTCAGGGCGACAGGCTGGCCGCCGACACCACGATGGGCGCCGTCACCCTGCTCGTCGGCGATCTCGACGGCATGACCCGCTACTACCGCGACGTGGTGACACTCGACGTCCTCGCCGCGGAGGGGGAGACCGTGACGCTGGGCCGCGCGGGGCGGCCCCTCGTGGTGCTGCGTCAGGACGCTGCCCTTCGCCGTGCGGCGCCCGGATCAGCGGGGCTCTTCCACACCGCGATCCTCTTCGAGACGCAGACCGCGCTCGCGGCGGCGCTGTACTCGGTGGCGCGACACGCGCCGGGCACCTTCACCGGGTCGGCCGACCACCTGGTGAGCCAGGCGTTCTACTTCACCGACCCCGAGGGCAACGGGATCGAGCTCTACTGGGACCGCGCGCGCACGGAGTGGTCGTGGGTGCACGGTCGCGTCGAGATGGCGACGCTCTTCCTCGACCCGAACGCCTTCCTCGGCGCGCACCTCACCGAAGAGGCCGCGCTCGGCGCGACCGCGCAGGATGCGGCATCCATCGGTCATGTCCACCTGTCGGTCGGCGACGTCGCCACGGCGCGCGCGTTCTACGTCGACGCCCTCGGCTTCGACGAGACGGCGACGCTCGGCGAGCAGGCGGTCTTCGTGAGCGCGGGCGGCTATCACCACCACATGGCGATGAACGTGTGGAACTCCCGCGGAGCGGGACCGCGGATGCCGGCCCTCGGGCTCGGCCGCGTCGATCTGGCGCTGCCGGATGCCGACGCGCTCGGCGCGCTCGGTGAGCGCCTCCGCCACCACCGCTTCGCGGTGCGCGACGACGGCAGGACGCTCGCGTTCAGCGATCCGTGGGCGAACGAGATCCTCGCGACGGTCGGTTAGACGCTGTCCCGGACCACGAGTTCGGTCTCGAGCACCGTGACGTGCTGCGGGTTGCGGCCGGCGAGCAGATCCATGAGCACTTCGGCCATCCGCTCACCCTGGGCGAACGACGGCTGTCGCATCGTCGTGAGCTGCGGCGTGACGGTCGTGGCGACCGGCGAATCGTCGAAGCCGATGATCGCGACGTCGTCCGGCACGCGGATGCCGGCACGGGCGAGCACCGCGAGGGCGCCGCGTGCCATGAGGTCGCTCGCGATGAACAGCGCGTCGAGGTCCTCGCCGCGCTCGAGGATGCGCCGCATGGCGGCGGCGCCGCCGTCGGCCGTGAAGTTGCCGTCCTCGACGGCGCCCTCCTCCAGACCCGCTGCCGTCATGGCGTCGCGGTAGCCCTTGAGTCGGTCGACACCGGCGGGCATCGTGAGCGGACCCGTGATGGTCGAGATGCGACGGTGACCGCGCGAGATGAGGAACTCGGTCGCCTCCCTGCCCCCTGCCACATTGTCGACGTCGACGTAATAGTCGCGTTCGCGCTCGCGCACGGGACGGCCACCGTAGACGACGGGCACGGCCGCGGCGATCCGGTCGATGTAGAGGTCGCTCGTGTGGTGGGAGACGATGATCGCGCCGTCCACGCTGCCGCTGCGCACGTAGCTCGTCGTCTTGTCGCCCGGGTCGTCGCTCGCGATGAAGAGGTTCAGCACGTAGTCGGACCTGCTGACGCGCGCGTTGATGCCCGAGACGATCGCCGCGAAGAACGGGTCGCCGAAGAATCGCGTCGTGTCCTCGGGGACCACGAGCGCGATCGCGTGCGTCTGCCGGCTCGCGAGCGATCGCGCCGCGCGGTTGGGGACGTAGTTGAGCTCGGCGATCGCGCGCTTGACCGATTCGAGAGCCGAGGGACTCACCGCGGTCGAGCCGTTCACGACGCGCGACACCGTCGATCGCGAAACGCCCGCGGCGGCCGCGACCTCCTCGATCGTGGCGGCGCCGCCCACCGTGTGCGTGCTCATGCCGTGCCTTTCGAGGGTGCTAGGACCCGGTCGCGTCCGTCGTGGTGTCGAGAGCGCGCGCCGCGATGATGCGGGCGTACTCCCGGCCGCTGTCCTTGATCGTGCGCTCCTGCGTGTCGTAGTCGACTCGCACAATACCGAATCGCTTCTCGTAGCCCCAGGCCCACTCGTAGTTGTCGAGCAGCGACCAGTAGAAGTATCCGCGCACGTCCACGCCCGCGTCGACCGCGTCGAGGATCGCGCCGAGGTGCAGACGCACGAACTCGGCGCGGTCGGCGTCGTGCACGCGCTTCTCGCCGTCTTCGACGACCGCGACGTCGTCGTACGCCGCCCCGTTCTCGGTGACGAAGAGCGACGTGCCGGCGGGTGCCGCGTACTCGTCCGAGACCCGCACGAGCAGGCGCGTGAGGCCCTCGGGCTGCACTTCCCAGTTCATCGGGGTGCGGGCGAGGCCGCGCTCGTGCCAGTGGATGTCCTCCGACGACGGGAACGGCGACTCGCCGCGGCGGTCGGTGGGGGCGTCGCCGGGCTTCGGCGGTACGACGGGCGGGTGACCGCCGACGTACTCGCCGTGGTAGTAGTTCACGCCGAGGGTGTCGATCGGCGTGGCGATCGTCTCGAGGTCTCCGGGACGGATCGCGGCGCGCAGCGCGTCGTCGGCGATCTCGTCGAAGATGTCCTGCGGGTACTGCGCCCGGAAGATCGGGTCGAGGAACCAGCGGTTGAACTGCCCGTCGATGCGGCGCGCGGCGTCCGCGTCGGCCGGGTCGCTCGGGTCGACGGCGTCGGCCACCGTCAGGTTGAGCGTGATGCCGAGATTGAGCGACGAATCGCGCGCGCGGAGCTCCTTCACGACCTGTCCGTGGCCGAGCAGCAGGTGGTGGGCCGCGAGCATGCCCTCGGTCTTGCTGTAGTGCCCCGGCGCGTGCAGACCCGCCGTGTAGCTGAGGAACGACGAGCACCACGGCTCGTTGAGGGTCGTCCACACGTTGACGCGGTCCCCGAGCGCGTCGTGCATGTCGAGCGCGTACTCGGTGAACAGGTCAGCGGTCTCGCGGGCGGTCCAGCCGCCGCGCTCCTGCAGTGCCTGCGGGAGATCCCAGTGGTACAGCGTCAGCCAGGGAAGGATGCCGGCATCCAGGAGCTCGTCGACGAGCCGCTTGTAGAAGTCGACGCCCTCGCGGTTGAGCGCGCCGCCGTCGGGTCGCACGCGCGACCACGACGTCGAGAAGCGGTAGGTCTGCAGCCCCATGGACTTCATGAGCGCGACGTCGTCGCGGTAGCGGTGGTAGTGGTCGCACGCGACATCGCCGTTGTCGGCGTTGATCACCGCTCCCGGGACCCGGCTGAAGGCATCCCAGATCGAATCGCGGCGGCCGCCTTCGTGCGCGGCCCCCTCGATCTGGTACGCCGCGGTCGCCGCGCCGAACAGGAAGTCCGTGGGGAACTCCCGCGCGGCGCCCGTCTGGAGACGCAGACCGGTGTCTGTGATGTCGATCGTCATGTCAGCCCTTCACCGCGCCGGCCATGATTCCGCTGACGAGCTGCTTGCCGGCGAAAGCGAACAGGATCAGGAGGGGGATCGTCGCCAGGAGCACGCCCGCGAGGACGACCGAGTAGTCGACGAAGTAGTTGGACTGCAGGAGCGACAGCGCGACGGGGAGCGTCGGGCTCTGACGGTCGAGCACGATGAACGGCCAGAAGAAGTTGTTCCAGGCACCGACGAAGGTGAACAGGAACAGCATCGCGGCCGCCGGACGGGCGGCGACCGCGCCGATCGTCCAGAAGGTGCGCAGCTGCGACGCGCCGTCGACGCGGGCCGCCTCGATCAGCTCGTCCGGGACGGACTGGCTGAGGTACTGCGTCATCCAGAACACCCCGAACGCACTCGTGAGGGCGGGGATGATGATCGCGCCGATCGTGCCCGTCCAGCCGAGGTCGGCGAACAGGATGTACAGCGGCACGACGCCGAGCTGCATCGGGACGGCCATCGTGGCGACCACGAACGCGAGCAGCCACTTGCCGCCGCGGAACTTGAGCTTCGCGAACGCCCACCCGGCGAGGGTGGAGAACAGCACGACGGATGCCGCGATGACGGTCGAGCTGAAGATCGAGTTCCACAGCGCGAGCCAGAAGTTGACCGCGGGGTCGTTGATGACCGACAGCGCGTTCGCGACGAAGTTGCCGCCCGGGATCCACGACATGTCGGGGTCGTTGATCGTGGACGCGTCACCCGAGCCGATCAGGAACGACCAGTAGTAGGGGAACAGTGCCGAGACCGCGACGACACCGAGGCCGACGTAGACCCAGAAGCCCGCGCGGACACCGCGGATCTTCTTCGTGCGCTGGTTGCGCCGGCGCTCGCGCGCGTTGGGGATGTTCTCCTCGACGATCGCGAGGGGCGGGGTGCTGATGGAGGTCATCGCTGGACTCCCTTCCGGCGGCGGCGCGGCGAGACGACGCCGCGGCCGCCCTCATCGCGCACGAGGCGCTTGGTGATGAAGAGGTTGATCAACCCGATGATGAGGATGATGATGAACAGGATCCACGCGAGGGCGGCGGCGCGACCGAAGTTGAACTCGCCCCAGCCGATGTTGTAGAGGTACAGCGTGATCGTCAGCCACTGCTGAGCCGGCCCACCCTGTCCGGTGTTGTCGTACATGCGCGGTTCGTCGAAGATCTGCAGGCCGCCGATCGTCGAGGTGATGATCACGAAGATCAGCGTCGGCTTGAGCGACGGGAGCGTGATGCTGAAGAACTGGCGGAACGCGTTGGCGCCGTCCACGGTCGCCGCCTCGTAGTACTCACGCGGCACGGCCTGCATCGCGGCCAGCAGGATGAGGGCGTTGTAGCCGGTCCAGCGGAAGTTGACCATCGTCGCGATCGCGATGTGGCTCCAGAACGGGTCCTTGTGCCACGGGATCGCCTCGAGGCCGATGCTGCGGAGGATGTTGTTCACGAGGCCGAAGTTGTCGCCGAACATGTTGCTGAAGATCAGCGCGACGGCGACCGGGGCCATGACGAAGGGGAGCAGCACGCTCATACGCCAGAACGTCTTGGCGCGGATGTTGCGGTCGAGCATCGCGGCGATGAAGATCGCCAGGATCAGCTGCGGGACGGTGGAGAGCAGGAAGATGCTGAAGGTGTTGCGCAGCGCCGTCCAGAACTGGGGCTGCGACAGGATCCAGATGTACTGGTCGAATCCGACGAACTCGCCGGAGTTGCGGACGAGGTCCCACTCCTGGAACGAGATGACCGCGGTGAAGACGATCGGGAAGATGCCGATGATCGCGAAGAGGATGAAGAACGGCGAGATGTAGAGGTACGGCGAGAACTTGAGGTCCCAGCGGCTGAGCTTCTGACTGAAGGACAGGACGGTGGGCTGTCTTTCGCCCCGGGGAGGGGGCGACCCGGGTGACGTCCGGGATCGGGTGTCGGTGGCGGTCACGGTCTGCTCCGTATCGGCGGCGTTGACGGGTGGGGAGGGGACGGATGAGGGCCGCGCCGCAGCGTGTGCACGCGACGCGGCCCTCATCCGTTCAGATCATCAGAAGGCTTCGACCTCTGCGACCCAGGTGTTCCACGAGGTCTCCTGGTCTTCGAGTCCGTCGAAGACGCGGTTGACCGCGTTCTGCAGCGCGTCGTGGTACTTGAAGTAGTCCGCGCTCTTGTAGGGCGCGACCGTGACGGCCTCGGCGCGGTTGGCGCCGATCTCACCGGTGGGCGCGTCGTTGAAGTACGGGTTCACGAAGTCGGTCAGCGCCGGGTCCTCGTAGGCCTCGAGCTGGCTCGGGAACGTGCCCGCCTCGACGAACGCCTTGATCTGCTGCTCGGGAGCGGTCAGCCAGTCGGCGAGCGCGAGAGCGGCATCCACGTTGGCGCCGTTGGCGGGGACGGTCAGGTAGGACCCGCCCCAGTTGCCGCCGCCGTTGGGGAAGACATCGGCGATGTCCCAGCCGGTGACGTCCGGCGCGTTGCCGGAGATGACACCGAGCATCCAGCCCGGGCACAGCATCGCGGCGAATTCACCGTTGGTCATCGACGCGTTCCAGTCGTCGCTCCACTGGCCCGAGTAGGCCGCGTTGGGGATCGCGCGCTCGACGACGAGGTTGTACGCCGCCTCGATCTCGGGGTTGGTGGTCGCGATGACGGTGCCGTCGGGCTCGTCGTACGTGTACTCCATCTGGTTGACGATGCCCTGCAGGACCGAGTTGGCCGAGTCGATCATCGGCTTGCCGGTGGCCTCACGGTACTGGTCGGCGACGTCGAGGAAGTGCTCCCAGTCGCCCTCGAACAGTGCGGCGACCTCTTCGCGGTCGGTCGGCAGGCCGGCGGCCTCGAACAGGTCGGCGCGGTAGCAGATCGCCTGCGGGCCGATGTCGGTGCCGAAGCCCACGAGGCGGCCGTCGGGGTCGGTCGCGGCTGCTTCCTTCCAGTCGAGCCAGCGGCCCTTGACGTCGTCCGGCACCTCGGCGAGGAGGTCGGAGTACTGCATCGCCTCGGCGAACCAGTCGATCTCGATGGCCTCGATGTCGGCGAGGCCTTCCTTGCCGAGCTTCTGGAAGTAGTTGGCGCGGGCATCGCCGGACTCGGCGGCCTTGTTGTGGACGATCGTGATGTTCGGGTTCTCGTCCATGTACTCCTGGAGGAGCTCATCGGTGTAGCCGAAGTTGTTGAACGTGGCGATCGTGAGCGTGATCTCCTCGTTCGGGTCTGCAGACGACGAGCCGCCGCTGCTGCCGGCGCAGCCGGCGAGGACGATGGCCGAAGCGGAGAACGCGGCGACGGCCACGGCGCTCCGGCGGAAGGAACGTGAGTTCACTGTCACTCCTTTGTGTTGTCAGGGTAGAGGTGTTGCTGTGATGGTGCTGGTGGGTGTGCGAGCCGGGTGCTCGGGACCCTCGGTGCCGTGGGAGCGTTCCCACCGGACGTGAGACACGCTATGGGATCGCTCCCACGATGTCAAGGGAGCGCTCCCACGCAATGGTCACGGTTCGGTCACGGGGGGTGATCGGCCGGTCGGAGCCCCGGTCGCCGGAGCCGCTGAAACAGGGCAGACGGCGGCCGTAGACTGGTTCGACACCCACGGCCGCCAGGAGAGTTCCCATGCCCACGATCGTCGTCGACGTCATGCCCAAAGCCGAGCTCCTCGACCCGCAGGGCAAGGCCGTCTCGGGTGCCCTCGCCCGCCTCGGGGTGTCGGACTTCAGCTCCGTGCGCATCGGCAAGCGCTTCGAGCTGACGGTCGACGGCGAGGTCGGCGAGGACGTGATGGCGAAGGCCCGCGAGATCGCCGACGAGATCCTGTCGAACTCCGTGATCGAGGACGTGGTGGGCATCGAGGTCGTGGAGTGAGCGCCCGCATCGGGGTCATCACGTTCCCCGGGTCGCTCGACGACCGCGACGCGCAGCGCGCGGTCCGCATCGCCGGCGGCGAGCCGGTCGCCCTGTGGCACGGCTCCCACGACCTCGAAGGCGTCGACGCACTCGTGCTGCCCGGAGGGTTCAGCTACGGCGACTACCTGCGTGCGGGCGCGATCGCGGCCCTCGCGCCGATCATGGCCGAAGTGAAGACCGCCGCCGAGAAGGGGATGCCGATCCTCGGCATCTGCAACGGCTTCCAGATGCTCGTCGAGGCGCACCTGCTGCCCGGCGGTCTGATCCGCAACGCCCACCAGCAGTTCGTGCGCCGGGACCAGCGGCTGCGCGTCGAGAACGCCTCGACGGCCTGGACGTCGGACTTCTCCGAGGGCCAGGAGATCGTGATCCCGCTCAAGAACGCCGACGGCGGGTACATCGCCTCGGAGGCCGAGCTCGACCGGCTCGAGGGCGAGGGCCTCGTGGCCTTCCGCTATCTCGGCGTGAACCCCAACGGGTCGCTGCGCGACATCGCGGGCCTCACGAACGCCCGCGGCAACGTCGTGGGCCTCATGCCGCACCCCGAGCACGCCGTCGAGGAGGGCTTCGGCCCGAACACCCCCGAGGCGATGCGCTCGGGAGTCGACGGCGTGCCGTTCTTCACCTCGGCGATCGCCGCCGTGGTCGCCGCCGCGGCCTGAGCCCCGGCATCCCTCCCCGCGTTCACCCCGCGTTCGCCCTGCCGTCCCGGGTCCCCGCCTGCGCTCCATCTCCCGCGAGACTGCACCGGCGCGCCGAGACTGAGGGGAATCCCCTACGTCTCGGCTTCCGGATGCAGTCTCGCGGAAAGAGGGGCGGCTCGGGCGCCAGGGCCGGGGCGGCGCGGCGGGGTCAGGACGCGGGGGCTGACTCGATCTGCTGCAGGATGCGCGCGGCGACGCTGACCGCGATCGAGGCCGGCGCCTTCCCCTCCACCTCGGGGATGCCGATGGGCGTCGTCACACGCTCCAGGTCGGCATCCGCATGCCCGAGTTCCGCGAGGCGCACCCGGAAGCGCGCCCACTTCGAGCGCGAGCCGATCAGCCCGATCGAACCGAGGTCGTCGCGGCGCAGCGCCTGGTCGGTGATCGCGAGGTCTTCGCCGTGGTCATGCGTCATGATCAGCACGTGCGCGCCCGGCGGCAGATCGGCGAGCGCGGTCTCGGGCACAGGTGCGTGCCGCAGGGTCACCGTCGCGACGGCGTCGGCGAGGACGCCGGACGATCCGGGCACGCCCACGCGATCGGGATGCAGCATTTCGGGCCTCGCATCGATCAGGTGGAGCTCCATCTGCTGGCGCGCGAGGATGCGGGCCAGCTCGAGTCCGACATGACCCACGCCGAAGACCGCGACCGTGGGGATGACGCGGACCGGTTCGAGCAGCATCGTGACCTCTCCTCCGCAGCACTGCACACCGTAGTCGGTGACGGCCTTGTCGCTCAGGGCGAGCGTCAGCAGCCGCGGCTCGTCCTCCCCCGCGGCGAGCATGTCGCGCGCCTGCTCGACGGCCGTCGCCTCGAGGTTGCCGCCTCCGACCGAGCCGAACAGCCGCTCCGCTGACACGACGAGCTTCGCGCCACCGTTGCGTGGCGCGTGCCCGCGCACGGTCGCGAGGGTCACGAGGACGGCGGGCACGCGCGCCTCGCGCAGCCGCCGCAGCTCGTCGACCCAGTCCATGTGCCCGTCAGCGCACGACGGACGGCGCGTCCGCCGCCTCGCGCGCGGCCTGGATCGCCCAGAACACCGCCTCGGGGGTCGCCGGCGAACCGAGCTCGACGCTGCGGCCCGCAGGTCCGAACGCGGCGACGGCTTCGCGCAGCGCCTCGCGCGCGCTGAAGGCGAGCATGAGCGGCGGCTCGCCGACGGCCTTCGACCCGTACACCGCGCCGTCCTCACGCGCGTCCGCGAAGAATCGGACGGAGAACTCCTCGGGCATCTCCGAGAAGCTCGGCAGCTTGTACGTGCTCGCCGACGTCGTCAGCAGCCTCCCGCGGCCCGGGCCGTCGGTCGCGTCCCACCGCAGCTCCTCGAGGGTGAGCCACCCGAGCCCCTGCACGTAGCCGCCCTCGACCTGGCCCAGGTCGATCTGGGGCGACAGCGAGTCTCCGACGTCGTGCACGATGTCGACGCGGCGAATCCGGTACTCGCCGGTGAAGCCGTCCACCTCGACCTCGGTGGCCGCGGCGCCGTAGGAGAAGTACTTGAACGGCGAGCCCTGCATCCGCTCGGCATCCCAGTGCAGTCCTTCGGTGCGGTAGTAGCCGGCCGCGAACAGCGGCACGCGCGCGAGGTAGGAGGCGGCGACGACGTCGTCGAAGGACACCGACCGGTCGACGCCGGCTGCCGTCACGACACCACCTGAGAAGACGACGTCGGCCACGTCGACGCCGAGGAGGCCCGCTGCGACCGGCGCCATGCCGTCGCGGATCTGCTCGCACGCGTTCTTCACCGCCGCCCCGTTGAGATCGGCACCCGACGACGCGGCGGTCGCCGACGTGTTCGGCACCTTGTCGGTGCGCGTGGGCGCCAGGCGCACGCGCGAGAGCGGCACGCCCAACGCCGTCGCTGCGACCTGGAGCATCTTGGTGTGCAGGCCCTGGCCCATCTCTGTGCCGCCGTGGTTCACGAGCACCGAGCCGTCCTTGTAGACGTGCACGAGCGCGCCGGCCTGGTTGAATGCCGTGAAGTTGAACGAGATGCCGAACTTGACCGGGGTCATCGCGATCGCGCGCTTGACGTGCTCGTTCTGCGCGTTGAACGCCGCGATCCCGACTGCGCGGGTCTCGAGGTCGGCGTCCGCGCGGACGCGGTCCCAGATCGCGGGCATGCGCTCGGCATCCTTCACGACCTGCCCGTACGGGGTGAGCTGACCCGGCGCGTAGAAGTTCATCCGGCGCAGCGCACCGGGGTCGACCCCGAGCACGGGGGCGGCGCGCCCGAGGATGTCCTCGATGAGGAACACGCCCTGCGGGCCGCCGAATCCGCGGAACGCGGTGTTCGAGGTCTTGTTGGTCTTCGCGACCCGGCCCACGAGCTGGATGTGCGGGATCCAGTACGCGTTGTCGACGTGGCAGAGCGCTCGGCTGAGCACGGGCTCCGACAGGTCGAGGCACCAGCCGCCGTCGGCGGTGAGCGTCGCCTCGAGGCCCGCGATGTGTCCGTCAGCGGCGAATCCCGCACGCCACGAGATGTGGAACGGATGCCGCTTGCCGGTCATCGTGATGTCCTGTGTGCGCGTGAGGCGCACACGCACGGGGCGGCCGGTGAGGCGCGAGCCGAGCGCGGCGACGGCGGCGAGCCCGTGCGGCTGCATCTCCTTGCCCCCGAACGCCCCGCCCATCCGCAGCGCCTGCACCGTGACCCGGTGCGACGGGATGCCGAGCACGTGGGCGACGATCTCCTGAGTCTCGCTCGGATGCTGCGTGGAGGACTCCACGAACACCTGTCCCTCCGAGTCGACGTGCGCGAGCGACGCGTGCGTCTCGAGGTAGAGGTGCTCCTGCCCGCCGAACGCCGTCACCCCTTCGAGCACGACGGCCGCCTCCGCCAGCGCGCCGGCCGCGTCGCCGCGCGAGACGGTGCGCTCGGCGCCCTGGTACGAGCCGGCGGCGATCGCCTCGGTGACCGTGATGATGCTCGGGAGCGGCTCGTAGGTCACCGCCACCGCCTCGGCTCCGCACCGGGCGGCTTCGGGAGTCTCGCCGAGCACCCAGGCCAGGGCGTGCCCGTGGTACATCGCCTCGCTCGGGAAGAGCGGCTCGTCATGCTTGACGCCCGCATCGTTCACCCCAGGCACGTCGGCGGCGGTGAGCACGCGCACGACGCCCGGAACGCGGTGCGCTGCGCTCACCTCGATCGAGACGCGCGCGTGCGCAGAGGTGGACTGCACCGGCCACGCCGTCAGCACCCCCGCGGTGCGGCCGGCGAGGTCGTCGGTGTACATCGCCAGCCCGGTGGCGTGCAGCGCGGCGCTCTCGTGCGCGGCGGCGACACCGACGACGGGCGCGGCGGGGCGGTCGGCGAGCGCGCTCACGCGGCGGCTCCGTCGGTCGCGTGCGGGCGGCGGGCATGGAGTTTGCGAAGGGCGTTGCCGAGCATGAGCGCGCGGTACTCCGCGCTCGCGCGGTGATCGGACATGGGCGTGCCCTCGCCGCCCAGGGTCGCCGCCGCCGTGCGGATCGTGTCGACGGTCCAAGGGTGGCCGATCAGCGCCTGCTCGGTCGCGCGCGCGCGAATGGGGGTCGCCGCGACGCCGCCCAGGCCGATGCGGGCCTCGGTGACCAGCCCGTCGCGGATGCCGAGGGCGAACGCGACCGCGACGCTGGAGATGTCGTCGAAGCGGCGCTTGGAGATCTTGTGGAACGCCGTGACTCCGGCGAGCGGCCGGGGGATGCACACCGCGCGGATCACCTCGTCGGAGCGCCGCACGCTCTGCCGGTAGCCGGTGAAGTACTCCTCGAGCGGGACGACGCGGTCACCGTTCGTCGAGGTGAGTACGACGCTCACACCCAGGGCGAGGAGCGCGGGGCTCGCGTCGCCGATCGGCGAGCCGGTGCCGAGGTTGCCGCCGATCGTGGCGCGGTTGCGGATGAGGGGCGAGGCGAACTGCGGGGCGAGCTGATCGAGCAGCGCGACACGTCCGGCGAGGGCGCGCTCGATCTCGGCGATCGTGAGCGCCGCGCCGATCTCGATCTCGTCGTCGCCGATCTCGAGCCCGCGCAGCTCGGGAAGGCGCTCGATCGCGATCACGAGCGGCGCCCGCGCGGCGCGGAGGTTCACCTCGACGCCCCAGTCGGTCGCACCCGCGACGAGCTGCGCCTCGGGCTCGCCGGTCAGGAGCGCCAGTGCGTCGGCGAGCGCGGCGGGGCGCACGAAGCGGGCTCCGTCGATCACGATGTCCGTCGACACAGGCTCGGGCGCGGGATGCCGCCGCCGGGCGGCGAGCGGATCGGCCGGGTCCGGCATCCCGAGTCCGTACGCCGCGTCGCGGATGGGCCGGTAGCCCGTGCAGCGGCAGAGGTTGCCGCTCAGGGCGTGCAGGTCGAAGCCGTTCGGGCCGTGGTGCGCGTGCGGATCGTCGATCGCCTCGGGCGCGTCGGGGTCGTCGGTCGCGGCATCGGCGGGCGTGCGGTCGGCGCGGTAGAACTCGCCCGCCATGCTGCACGCGAATCCGGGCGTGCAGTAGCCGCACTGCGATCCGCCGCCCTCGGACAGACCCCGCTGGACGGGGTGCAGGTCATCGGGCGCGCCGAGACCTTCTGCGGTGACGACCTCCTGGCCGACGAGGGCGTACGCGGGCACGAGGCACGAGTTGACCGCGGTCCAGGCCGTGCCGTCGTCCGCCGCGGGGGTGGCCACGAGCACGGCGCACGCGCCGCATTCGCCCTCGGCGCAGCCCTCTTTCGCGCCCACGAGCCCGGTCGCGCGCAGCCAGTCCAGCGCATTCGTATGCGCCGCGACGCCTGCGAGCGAGCGCGGTGCGCCGTTGACGGTCAGGGCGGTATCACCGAGAGGATGCTCCACCTTCGCGATTGTACGTGCGCGATGTTTCCGCCGGTCGCACGCCGGAGCGGCCGATCGCCGGGTGGTCTCGCCCGGCCCGTGCTCAGACCGTGCCGGCGGGCGGCCAGAGGCCGATGATGAGCGCCATCACGAGCACCGTGACGACCTCGTGCGCGATGTTCATGAGCGTGAGCGACGAGGGCCGCCCCTCGAACACGTCGTGCGTGATGAAGCGCGCCGCGGTGAATCCCGCCCACAGCGCGACCGCGGTCGCGAGCGCGGAGATCAGGAAGCCGCCGCCGTAGAAGTGCCAGGCGATCGCCGTGGCACCGGCCAGCACCCACGCCGTGATGAAGCTCACGAGAACGGTGACCACGATCGGGACGACCGCGGTCGCTCCCGGTCGGTCCATGTCGACGTGCGCGAGCTTCGCCCAGCGCGTGCCGAACACCTTCGGCGCGTACCAGATCGAGCCGACGACCATGCTGGATGCCGTCGCGATGAGCACCGCCCAGTAATTGATCTCGGGAACCATGTCACCCTCCTCCGCGTGTGCCTGCCACTGCCTCGCGTGTGCCTGACAGTAGCGCCGACCGCGGACCTCCGACAGTCCCGACCGGCGCGGCCGGCGCCTCCCGTAGCGTGGACGCATGGCCCCCGGCATCCCGAACATCGTCGTGTCCGTTCCGACCGCAGAGCTCGCCGACGCGCTGCGTCCGCACCCGACCGGTGCCGACGTGCTCGTGTGGGACATGGCCTCACCACCGCCGCGCGAGGCGATCGACCTCGTCGTTCCGCCGTACATGTCGATGGAGAAGCTCATGCCGCGGCTCGCCGACGTGCGCACGCGCCTCGTGCAGAGCCAGTCGATCGGGTACGAGGGCATCGAGGAGCAGCTGCCGCCCGGCAAGGTCTTCGCGAACGCGGCGTCGGTGCACGAGACCTCGACGGCGGAGCTCGCGGTCGGGCTCGCGATCGCGGCGCAGCGGCAGTTCGCGACGTACGTGCGGGCGCAGGACGAACAGCGCTGGGCGCCGGAGTTCTCCGAGAGCCTCGCCGACCGGCGCGTGCTGCTGCTCGGGTACGGCGGTGTCGGCAAGGCTGTCGCCGCGCGCCTGGCGCCGTTCGAGGTGGACCTGACGGTGGTCGCATCCCGCGCCCGCTTCGAGGACGGGATGCCGGTGCACGGCGTCGAGCGTCTGCTCGAGCTGCTCCCGCACGCCGAGATCGTCGTCGTGACGCTCCCCGGAGGCGCCTCGACCCGTCACATCCTCGACGCCGACGCCCTCGCCGCGCTGCCGGACGGCGCGCTCGTCATCAACGTCGGTCGCGGTCCGCTGATCGACACCGACGCGCTCGTGGCGGAGCTGCAGCGCGGACGCCTCCGGGCGGCGCTGGATGTGACCGACCCCGAGCCCCTCCCCGCCGAGCACCCGCTCTGGTCCGCGCCCGGTGCGCTCATCGTGCCGCACGTCGGGGGCGCCTCGAGCGCGATGAAGCCGCGGACGGTGAAACTCATCCGCACCCAGATCGAGCGGATGCTGGCGGGCGAGCCCCCGCTGAACGTCGTCCACGAGAGCTGACCCCGGGCCGCGGCATCCGCTAGCGTCGGAGAATCGCGCCTCGGTCGGAGGATGTGCGCCCGATCGACCGACTTTCGCGTGATCCTCCGACCGGGGCGAGCGGATGCCCCGAGCCGGCCGATCGGATACCGTCACGGCATGAGCCCTCACCTCGACATCGACGGACTGACGGCGGACGACGTGCCGCATCTCGAGCACGCCATCCGACTGGCGTACGCGGCGCGCGAGCGCGGAGACCATCCGTTCGGCGCGATCCTCGTGACGCCCGACGGCCGCGTCGTCGAGGGGCTCAACTCCGTCGAGACCGACCGCGACCCGACCGGGCACGCCGAGACGAACCTGGTCCGCATCGCGTCCCGCGCCCTCCCGCCCGAGGTCGTCGCCGCTTCCACGCTCTACACGAGCACGGAGCCCTGCGCGATGTGCGCGGGCGCGATCTACTGGGCGGTCGTGCCCCGCGTCGTCTTCGCGCTCGCCTCCGACGAACTCGACCGCATCGTCCAGGCGCACGGCGGCGATCAGAGCCTGGCGCTGGCCTCTCGCGACGTGTTCGCCCGCGGCGGCCGACCGACCGCGGTCGTGGGCCCGGTGCCGCTGCCCGGCGCGGCCGAGGTGCACGCCGATTTCTGGGGCTCGCGCGACTCCTGAGCCCTGGGTCCGCGGCATCCGTCACACCGACGAAACACGGCGATCTACGCCGCGAAACGTGCGACGCCTAGCGTCTCTCTGATCACACTGCATCAGAAGGGATGCCAACCCGATGGCAACACACAGCACACTCCCGCGGCGCATCGGCGCGATCGCCGCCGCGGTCCTCGCCTCCGCCCTCGTCCTGTCCGGCTGCGCATCCAGCGGCAGCGCCCCGGCCGCGTCCGGCGACGCCGGTGAGGCCGCGTCGTTCGGCGACATCAGCGTCCAGTACTCCTGGATCAAGAACGAGGAGTTCGCCGGCGAGTTCTACGCGTACGAGAACGGCTACTACGACGAGGCGGGCTTCGGCGAGGTCACCGGCATCGCAGGCCCCGACACGGGCGTCGCGAAGCTCCTCTCGGGGACCGTGCAGTTCGCGCTGAGCGACGCGGCCTCGGTCGGCGCGGCGATCGCCGAGCAGGACGCGCCCCTCAAGATCGTCGGCGCGACGTTCCAGAAGAACCCGTTCACGATCCTCTCGCTCGCCGACGGCGCCGACATCGCGACCCCCGAAGACCTCATCGGCAAGAAGATCGGCGTGCAGGACTCGAACGCCTCCGTGTTCGCCGCGCTGCTCGCCGCGAACGACATCGACCCGAGCGAGCTCGAGATCGTGCCGGTCGACTTCGACCCGACCCCGCTCATCAACGGCGAGGTCGACGGCTTCATGGCCTACCTCACGAACGAGGCGATCACGGTCGAGATGGCGGGCTACCCCGTCACGAACCTCGCGTACGCGGAGAACGGCCTGCCGTACGTCGCGGAGACCTTCACGGTGACCGACCAGTACCTCGCCGAGAACCGCGACCTCATCAAGGCGTTCCTCACGGCCGAGATCAAGGGCTGGACCGACACGTTCACCGAGCCGATCGACGACACCGTCGCGCTCGTGACGAAGTACTACAACGAGTCGGCCGCCGCCGGCGACCTCACGTTCGGCGAGCTCGACCCCGAGAAGGTCGCGGCGGGCATCGAGGCGCAGGCGCTCCTGATCTCCACGGAGGAGACCGAGGCGAACGGCCTCTTCACGATCTCGGACGAGCTCAAGGAGCAGACGCTCGCCTCGCTCGCCGCCTCCGGCTGGGAGATCACCGCCGAGCAGCTGTTCGACACGTCGATCATCGATGAGATCTACGAGGAGAACCCCGAGCTCATGGACTACCTGCCCTAAGGGATCATGACGATCGCGACCGACACGGATGCCGGTGCCCAGACGGGCACCGGCATCCAGATCTCCGGAGTATCCAAGTCCTTCGCGCTGCGCGGCGGCAAGTCGCTGCTGGCACTGCAGGACACGGACCTGCACACCGACAAAGGCTCGTTCCTCGCCCTGCTCGGACCGTCGGGATGCGGCAAATCGACGATCCTGCGCATCCTCGCCGCCCTCGAACACCCGAGCACCGGCACGGCGCTCGTCGACGGCGAGTCGCCCGACCAGCTGCGCGCCGCGAGCGAACTCGGGATCGCGTTCCAGGACCACGCCCTGCTGCCCTGGCGGAGCGTCCGCAAGAACATCGAGCTGCCCTTCGAAGTCGCCGGTCGCCCGGTCGACAGGGACTACGTCGACGAACTCATCGCGCTCGTCGGGCTCAAGGACTTCGCGTCCGCGAAGCCCGCGCAGCTCTCCGGCGGCATGCGCCAGCGCGCGTCGATCGCGCGGGCGCTCGTGCTGAAGCCCTCCGTGCTGCTCCTCGACGAGCCGTTCGGCGCGCTCGATGACATGACGCGCCAGAACCTGAACCTCGAGCTGCTGCGCATCTGGACCGAGAAGCCCGCGACCACGCTGCTCGTGACGCACGGCATCAGCGAGGCGATCTTCCTCGCCGACCGCGTGGCGGTCATGTCGCCGCGACCGGGTCGCGTCAAGGAGATCATCGAGATCGATCTCCCGCGCCCGCGCACGCCCGACATGATGCGCTCCCCCGAGTTCCACGCGTACGTCGACCGCGCCTCCGAGCTGCTGTTCGGCTCGGACGGCCGCGCCGAAGCGGAGGCGTGATGCGCACGGCGCGCATGCCCGCGTGGCTCGCCGGCATCGTCGGCGGCGTCTCGCTCATCGCGCTGTGGTGGCTGCTCGCGCTCGTCGCGTTCCGCCCGCAGGAGGGAACGACCTTCACGCCGGTGCCGACGCCGCTCGCGGTGTTCCAGTGGCTGTTCGTCGACGGCAACATCGCGGGCGCCTGGAGCGTGTTCCAGCCGACGATCACCGCGGCCGCGATCGGCTACGTGTGGGGCAACGGCATCGCGCTCGTGCTCGCGGCCTTCGTGCTCGTCTTCCCCAAGACCGAGACGGTGATCACGCAGATCGCCGTCGTGAGCTACTGCCTGCCGATCGTCGCGATCGGCGGCATCTCGGTCGTCGTGCTCGGGGGCGCGAAGACCCCCGGAGACCCGTCGGCGACGGCGATCTTCCTCGCGGCGCTCGTGTGCGTGTTCACGACCGTCGTCGGGTCGATCCTCGGTTTCAAGTCCGCCGATCGGGCATCGCTCGATGTCGTGCGCGTCTTCGGCGGCAACTCGTGGACGCAGCTGCGCAAAGTGCGGCTCATCGCCGCGCTCCCCGCGATCCTCAACGCCCTGCAGATCGCGGTGCCGACGGCGTTCCTCGGAGCGGTGCTCGGCGAGTACCTCGGCGCCATCACCGCGGGCGTCGGGCCCACGCTCATCCGCCTGCAGGGGCAGCTCGATGCCGCGGGCGTCTGGTCGGTGTTCCTGCTGTGCGCCGTGTTCGCGCTCGTCGCGTACGGCCTTGTCGGGCTGCTCGTGCGGTTCGTCACCCCCTGGGTCTCGGGGGCAGCACGATGACGCAGACCGCTCAGCTCGTGCTCACCGCCGACCCCGCCGCGCAGGCGCAGCTCACGGCCGACCGCCGGCGTGCCCTGCGGCGCACGCTCGGGCGCTCACTCGGCAACGCCGCGATCACGTTCGCGGTCGTGCTGCTGCTCTGGCAGGCGATCGTGAGCTTCTCGGGCATCTCCCCGTTCGTGGCGAAGGGTCCGCTCGACGTCTTCGCGTTCCTCTTCACCGACGAGGACGCCGCCGAGAACCGCGCCCAGATGGCGCCGCTCGTGTGGCAGACCCTCGTCGACTCCTCGATCGGCTTCGTGTGCGGGATGCTGACCGCGATGGTCCTCGCCGTGCTCTTCAGCCTCTCGCGCGCGGTGGAGGCGGGCGTCATGCCGCTCGTGCTGCTCCTGCGCACGATCCCGCTCGTCTCGATCGCGCCGGTGATCATCCTCATCACCGGACGCGGCACCGTGACCTCCGTCGCGGTGATCGGCACGATCGTCGTGCTGTTCCCGGCCCTGGCGAGCATCCTGTTCGGGTTGAGCCGGGCGAGCCGGCAGAGCATCGACGTCGTGCATGTCTTCGGGGGCGGACGCCTGACGGCGCTGCGGAAGGTGAGCATCCCGGGGGCGGGTCCGTCGCTCTTCGCGGCGGGGCGCGTGTCGGTGCCGGGCGCCGTGACGGGCGCCCTCCTCGCCGAGTGGCTCTCGACCGGCCAGGGCATCGGCGGGGCGATCCTCAAGTTCAACGCGCAGGCCCAGTTCACCCAGTTGTGGACCTCGATCGCGCTCATCACCCTCATCACGCTGCTGCTCTACAACATCGTGCAGATCGTGGAGAACATCGTGCTGGTGCGGATGGGCATGGCGCCGTCGCAGCGCTGACCGCGCGGCATCCGCTCGTCGTCGTGTCCGCCCCCTGTGCGGCGCCCCCGTCTTCGCGCCGAGACCGGTGATGTCGCCGAGACAGGATGGCATGCGCCCCTGTCTCGACGGAATCACCAGCCTCGGCGACGTCCGGCTCCACACGCGGGGGGCGACGCGACGAGCGCCGGCGCGACGCCGGGGCGCGAGGTCGCGGAGCATCCGCGATCAGCTCGGAGGAGATGCGCAAGGCGGAGGAGAGATCCGGGCTCTCTGATCCTCCACAGTGAGCATCTCCTCCCGCGTGCGCAGCCGAGCCGTCGAGCCCGCGGCACGCCGAGCAGCCGAGCCCGCGGCACGCGGGGCCGGAGGGGTCAGCGCGGCTCGGCCGCGAGATGCAGCACGGACTCGGACAGGGCCCGGATGCCGAGAGCCACGTCTGCGGCACTCACGGACTCGTCGGGATGGTGGCTGATGCCGTCCGGGTTGCGGAGGAACAGCATCCCGACGTCGGTGATCGCGCCGATCGCCATCGCGTCGTGCCCCGCGCGACTGAAGATCGTCGCAGGCTCGTCGGCCCCGCCCGGCAGGGTCGCGACGATGCCCTCGCGGACGACGTCGCGCAGCAGCGGCGCGCACATGACCGCGGGGGCGTCGTGGATCTCGCGGGAGTGCCAGCGCAGTCCGCGGCGGCGCGCGATGCCCTCGACCTCCTCGACGATCGCGTGCCACACCCGGTTTCGGGACTCGTCGAACTCCCCGCGCAGGTCCAGGCTCAGGTGCGCCTCGCCGGGCACGATGTTCACCGCGCCGGGGAAGGCCTCCAGCTGTCCGACGGTGCCGATGATGTGGTGCTCGCCGCGGCAGATGCGCTCGATCGCGAGGGCGACCTCGCTCGCCCCCAGGAGCGCGTCGTGGCGCATGTCGTAGGGCGTGCCCCCGGCGTGCCGCGCTTCTCCCTCGATCACGAGCTGAAACCTCCGGGCGCTCGCGATCGACGACACCACCGCGAGCGACTCTCCGCGCCGGTCGAGTTCCGGCCCCTGCTCGATATGCGCCTCGAGGTATCCGATGAGCTCTCCGGGCCTCCGGGCCGCCTCGCCGATGCGTCCGGGGTCGAGGCCGAACTCGCGGAACGCCTCGAGCAGCGTCGTGCCGTCGGCATCCGCCAGGGCCCACCACGCGTCATCCCACGAGCCCGCCACAGCGGAGGAGCCGAGAAGCGCCTTGCCGAAGCGCGTGCCCTCCTCGTCCGAGAACGCGACGACCTCCAGGGCGAACGGGAGGGGACTGACCCACCCGCCGTCGACGGGTGCTCGCAGGAGCCGCACGACCTCGAGGGCCATGAGCACCCCGACGATCCCGTCGTATCTGCCGGCGTCGGGGACGGTGTCGAGGTGCGACCCGAGCATGAGGGCCGGAAGCGCCGGATCGGATGCCGCGAGTCGGCCGAGCTGGTTGCCGGCGGCATCCTGTCTCGTCGTCATCCCCACTTCGCGCATCCACTCGGCCGCGAGACGGTTGACGCGCGCGTGCTCGGTCGAGAGGTACACGCGCTCGATCGCCCCCGGTGTCGCCGTGACGCGCGCGAGCTCGTCGCATCGCGCCATGACGCGGCGCGCCGCGGTCTGATAGACGTCGGGAGACAGCTCGGGCAGGCGGGTGCGCATCGGATCAGACGCCGCCCGCGCGATATATGTCCGAAGCGGCATCCACTCCGCCGTTCCGGGCGACCGGACCCCCGAAGCGTCGCAGCACCGTCTCGAGAGCGGCGAGCGTGACGAGGACGGCATCCTTGCGGGCGTTGTAGCCCATCGTGCCGATGCGCCACACCTTCCCGTGCAGCGGACCGAACGACGTGCCGATCTCGATGCCGAAGTCCTCCAGCATCGCCGTGCGCGCGGCATCCCCCGGCACGCCCTCCGGGATCTCGACCGCGACGACGTTCGTCATCTTGTGCGCGACGTCGCCGAAGACGCGCAGGCCCAGGCCCTGGACGCCGGCGAGCATCGCCGCACCGTGCAGCCGGTGGCGCGTGATCACCTCGTCGCGGCCCTCGAGCAGCAGCAGCCGTGCGCACTCGCGCGCGCCGTAGAGCATCGAGGTCGCCTCGGTGTGGTGGTTGAGTCGTCGGGGACCCCAGTAGTCCAGGATCATTCCGAGGTCGAAGTAGTTCGAACGGATGAAGTCCGCGGCATCCTCGTCGCCCTCCTCGCGGATGCCGGCCTCGATCTTCTTGCGGGAGCGGATGAGGTCGACCGCACGCTCGGACAGCGTGATCGGCGCCGACCCCGATGGGCCGCCCAGGCACTTCTGCAGGCCCGCGGTGGCGGCATCCAGCCCCCACGCGTCGGCCTTGAAGGGGTTTCCCCCGAGAGAGGCCGTGGCGTCGGAGTAGAAGAGGACGCCGTGCTTCGCGCACAGTGCGCCGACTTCGTCGAGCGGCTGCAGCATCGTGGTCGACGTGTCGCCCTGCACGAGCCCGAGGAGGTGCGGCTTCACGCGCACGATGGCCTCCTCGATCGCCGAGACCGCGAAGACCTGCCCCCAGGGCACCTCGATCGTGTGCACCTCGGCCATCGCGCGCTCGGCGATCTCGGCCAGCAGGTGGCCGAAGCGGCCGAAGACCGGGACGAGCACGCGGTCGCCCGGCCGGATGAGCGAGATCATCGCCGCCTCGATTCCCGCGCGCGACGTGCCGTCGATCAGGACCGTGGCGTCGTTCGCGGTGCCCCAGACCCGGCGGTACAGCTCCTGCGTCTCGGTCATGGTCGCTGTCATGAACGGGTCGTACTGCCCGACGAGCGCGGCGGACATCGCGGTGAGCACCGACGGATAGGCCGAGATCGGCCCGGGTCCCATGAGCAGGCGCGCGGGCGGGGCGATGGGTCCGGGGATCTCGTTCATGCGGCTTCCTGAGTTCGGGGGTTCGGCGCGGGGGGCAGGGTGATGGCGCGTCATGAGCGCACCGCCTCGGCGAAGCGGCGGGCGAGGCGGACGAGCGCGATGTCGGTACCCGACCGCGACGTGACGCAGAGGCCGACAGGCCCACCCGCCACGCGCAGCAGCGGGGCGGACAGCGACGGCAGCCCCGCGACGGCGGCGGGCGTCGTCATGCGCAGCGTCGCGGTGCGCACCGCATCGATCCGCTCGCCGGTGGCGGTGCGCAGCGGGGCGGGGCCGGGCACGGTCGGCATGAGCAGAACCGCGTCGGCCGCGAGCGCCTGGACGCGCGCCGCGAGGGGCTCGAGGGCGCGACGGGCGTCGGCCTCCTGCTCGGACGTGATGAGGGATGCCGCACCGAAGCGCTCTGCGACGGCCGCGCCGAGTGCATCCGGGTGCGCGCTCACCCACTCGCCGTTGTTGCGCCACGCCTCGGCGCCCTGCACCGCGCGGAACGGCACGAGGTACTCGTCGAGGTCGCCGATCGACACGGACGCGACGGGGGCGGCATCCGTCACCGCCAGCCGCTCAAGCAGAGCCTCGAACGCCGCGCGGGTCTCGGGCTCGGCCGCGGCGAGCACCTCGGCCGGCACGACGAAGCGCCAGGGCAGGTCGTCGTCGGATTCGCCGAGGACGTTCTCGGTCGACTCGGAGCTGTCGTAGCTCAGGCACCAGTCCGCGACGCGCTGCAGCGTGTCGCCGTCGCGCGTCAGCCACCCGACGGTGTCGAACGACTGTGCGAGCGGCAGCAGACCCTGCCGGGGAACAAGCCCGTGCGTCGTCCGCAGCCCCCAGAGTCCCTGATACGACGCCGGTACGCGGACCGAGCCCGCGGTGTCGGTCGCGAGGCCGATCTCGGCCTGGCCGGTGGCGACGGCGGATGCCGGACCGCTCGACGATCCGCCCGGCAGAGCGCCCGGCACCGCGCCGTTCGGCGGGGTGCCGTAGTGCGCGTTGTCGCCGGCGATGCTGTGCGCGAACTCGTCGGTGCGGGCGATGCCCCGCAGCGACGCCCCGCCGCGCATCAGGTCGGCGACCGCGGCGGCCGTCGATGTCTCGGCGCGCGCCTCGGCGAGGAACGTGGGGTTTCCCGCGCCGATGCGGTACCCCTTGATCGCGAACAGGTCTTTGACGGCGACCGAGAGACCGGCGAGCGCCCCCTCCCACGCGCCCTGGAACAGCGGATCGCCGACCGTCCGCCACACGGTGCGGTCGAGCGCCTGCGCGCGCGGGGTCACGTGCGCGGCGGTGATGAGCCACCGGCCGTCGATGCGCTCCCACATCTGGGTCTGCAGCCCCGTGCCGCCGCCGGCGAAGCGCGAGACCGAGACGACGAGGGCCGCGTCCGGGCCGAACGGCCGGTACTCGATGCACTCGATCACGCGGGGCGGCACACCGCCGCGAGCCCCACGGAAGGCGCTGATCGCGTCATGGCCGACGAGCAGGCCCGCGGCATCCCCCCGCATCGTGTCGGGTCCGGGCGCGAACGCGGCGTCGAGCGCGTCGAGGTCGTTCGCCATGATGGCGCGCTCGTAGTGGGTGAACGCCGCGAGCAGGTCGGCGGGCACGAGCTCGGCGCCGGTGATGTCAGACATCGGATGCCGCCCCCTCGCCATCCGCAGCTCCCCCGCTCAGATCAGGAGATTCGGTGGGGACAGGTGAATCTGGCCGAGAAGCTCCTGTGTGCGCCGATGCTCCTGTTCCCGGCGACCGGCCGAGACCCCGGTCGACCGCCGCGAAATCCGCCTCGCGGATTCGGGCATGAACGCCGCAGACGATGTCGACGACCTGCGAGATGTCGAAGTCGGTCGCCGCGCTGAGGTACGCGTACGCGAGGTGCTCCTGGACGCCCCAGCGCGCTTCGATGAGGTCCAGCGCCGACCGGACGCACGCGCGCATCGCCTCGTTCAGGTCCGGGTCGAGCCCCGTCGGCACGAGGTACTCCGGCGTGCGGACGAGCGGCCCGCGCAGCGCACCGAACTCGGCGAGCGCCTCTTCACGCGGGATCACGTCGAAGCGGAGAGTCGCCCGCAGCGACGCCTCGAGCGCGGTGAGCGCGACCTCGCCGTCACCCTGCGCGAAGTGCGGGTCGCCGATGTACGCGAGCGCGCCCGCGACCTGCACCGGCAGGTACAGCGCGGTTCCCTCCACGAGCAGATTGATGTCGATGTTGCCGCCGTGCGATCCGGGCGGCACCGAGTGCGGGCGCACGTCGCCGGCGACGGCGACCCCCATCGTTCCGAGGAACGGCGAGAGCGGGAAGGTGACCACCCGCTCCCCGTCGTCGACGATCGGAAGCAGACCGACCAGACGCCCGCCCCGCTCCTCGACCGGAGTGAACACGCTCACGTGGTAGTCGCCGCGGGGCAGCTCGCCGACCAGAGCGCCCTTGCCGTGGCGGTTCGAGATGACCCCGTACGGCACCCGCGGCACGAGCTTGTCGACCGTGATCCGCAGCACGTCGCCGGGCTCCGCACCCTCGACGAAGATCGGTCCGGTCACGACGTGCGGGCCGTCCGCGGCGGGGTCGCGCGCGAGCCCGGCGGCGATCGCGATCGCGTCCTCCAGCACCGCCTCTGCCGCGACGCCCTGGCCGGTGAAGTAGCCGAGCGGGTCCTTGCCGTGGTCTTCGAGGATGCCCTCATGGCTCACGGTGTCGATCGTCACCGTCTCGCCCGATCGGATGCGCAGTGCCGCGGCATCCGTCTCGCAGGGGAGCCGCCCCCACAGCACCGTCTCCGGCGTCGCGCGCAGGTAGTGATCGCCGGGGATCTCTCCGACGCCCGGCTGCAGGATCTGCATCGCCCCGTTCATGACCCCATCCAACTCCATCACCCGGAAGTCCGCGCCAGCAGCCGTCCCCGCGGCCTGCCGCGGAACCGCGGTGCCTCGCCCGGGCCGCCCTCGGTGACGTTGTACATCGCCTTGCCGCGCAGCCACGTGCGCCGCACGCGCCCCGTCAGCAGACGGTGGTCGTACGCCGTGATCGGGTTCTTGTGCAGCAGCCGGGCGGCGTCGATCGGGAAAGGATCGTCGATGCCGAACACCGTCAGGTGCGCGGGCGCGCCGGGCTCGATCACGCCGGCCCCGGCGAGGCCGGCGACCGACGCCGGTCCGGTGGTGAACAGCGGCACGATCCTCTCCAGGGGGATGCCGCGGCCGCGCGCCTCGGTCCACACCGCCGACAGCCCCACCTGGAGTCCCGCGATGCCGCCCCATGCGAGCCCGAAGTCGCCTCCGCCGGAGCGCTTGAGGTCCACCGTGGAGGGCGAGTGGTCGCTGACGATCGCATCGATCGTGCCGTCGACGATCCCGGCCCACAGCAGGTCGCGGTTCGCGGCCTCGCGGATCGGAGGGCAGCACTTGAACTCGCTCGCCCCGTCGGGGATCTCCTCGGCGGCGATCGTCAGGTAGTGCGGGCAGGTCTCGACGGTGAGCGCGACGCCGTCGGCCTTGGCCGCGCGGATCGCCGGGAGCGAGCCGGCGTCGCTCAGGTGCAGGATGTGCGCGCGGGCGCCGGTGCGGCGGGCCTCGGAGATCACCGCGTCGATCGCGGACGCCTCGCTCGCGGCCGGACGGGAGGCGAGGAAGGCGTCGTACCCGCGCCCGAGCGCGCCCTCGGCGGCGAGCAGCGCCGGATCCTCTGCGTGCACGATGAGCCGCGAGCCCAGGGCCGCGACCTCCTCCATCGCTGCGGCAAACTGCGCGCGGTCGAGGTGCGGGAACTCGTCGACGCCCGACGGCGAGAGGAAGCACTTGAATCCGAAGACGCCGGCATCGTGCAGCGGGCCGAGGCGACCGAGGCTCTCGGGCACCGCGCCGCCCCAGAAGCCGATGTCGATGTACGCCGAGGGCTCGGCCGCGGCCCGCTTGATCTCGAGCGCCTCGACGGTGGTCGTGGGCGGCAGGGAGTTGAGCGGCATGTCGACGATCGTCGTCACTCCGCCCGCTGCAGCGGCGAGGGTCGCCGAGCGGAAGCCCTCCCACTCGGTGCGACCGGGCTCATTGACGTGCACGTGCGAGTCGACGAGGCCGGGGAGGAGAACCGCGTCATCGGGGACGAGAACGGTGTCGGCGATCACGCGGTCGCGCACGCCGACGACGTCGACGATGCGCGAGCCCTCGATCACGACGGCCGCAGGCCGGAAGGACCCCCCGAGGAAGGTCCTTCCGGCGCGGATGACGCGGCGTTTGTGCGCCATTCAGACTCGCACTTCTTCGGAGTCGGCCGCGGCGGGGACGTCGGCCGCGGCATCCGATGCGTCGCCCGTCGGGCGGTACGACCACATGACGGCGATGTACAGGGCTGCGCCGAGGACGGCGCCGATCACCCACGCGAACCCGCTCAGGCCGTGCAGCGCCGGCACCCAGACGGCGGCGATCGAGAAGACCGCGGCGATGCCGATCGCGACGAGCGCGCGCGCGTTCCACCCCTTCTGGTAGAAGTAGCGGCCGCCCTCGTCCATCGAGAAGAGATCGGCGACGGCGATGGATCGCCGCTGCACGATGTAGTAGTCGGCCACGAGTACACCGTAGAGCGGTGCGAGGATCGCCCCCAGAGTGTCGACGAACATCGGCAGGCCGATCTGGCTGATCGTGGCGACCCAGAGCGCGCCCACGATGAACCCGAGCGCCGCGGTGAGATAGCCGCCGGTCTTGAAGCTGATCCGCTGCGGCGACAGGTTCGACAGGTCGTACGCAGGCGGGATGAAGTTCGCGACGAGGTTGATGCCGATGGTCGCGATCACGAAGGTCACCGCCGCGATGATCGTGAGGAAGACGTTGCCGACGAGGCCGACGATCTCGGCGGGGTTGGTGAGCGGCTCACCCTCGCCGCCCTGCAGCACGATGTACGCCCCGGCGGTGGTGAACAGGCTGAGGAACGTGAAGAACGCGAGACTCACCGGAAGACCGAGGAAGTTGCCGCGCTTCATGGCCTTCTCGGTGCGGGAGAACCGCGCGAAGTCGCCGAAGTTGATGATGACGGCCGAGAAGTACGCGATCATCGTGCCGATCACGCCGAAGAACGCGCCGACGGCCGCCCAGCCCTCGACCGAGCTGTTGTCGAAGATCGATCCCACGGCCGGAAGCAGGCGGTCGCCGGCCTGCACCCAGATCGCCACGAGCAGGGCGACCATCACGACATACACCGCGGGGCCGGCGAAATTGAGGAACTTCTCGATCCAGGCGATGCCCTTCAGGAACAGCACCACCTGCAGCGTCGCGACGAAGAGGTACGACACCCAGTCGACCCACGTCATGCCCATGAAGGTCGCCTCGGGAGGCGTGACGAGGATCGCGTTGATCGCGAGCGCGACCGCCGTCGAGGCGAAATACGTCTGCGCGCCGTACCAGAAGATCGCGACGATGCCGCGGATGAGCGCGGGGAACTGCGCCCCGCGCACGCCCATGCTCGAGCGGGCCATCACCGCGTACGGGATGCCGTACTTCACGCTGGGCTTGCCGGTGAGGTTCACGAGGAAATTGACGAAGAAGCCGGCGAGGATGATGGCGGCGAACACCCACCAGCCGTTGATCCCCGCGGTGATGAACAGACTGGCGGCGAGCGTGTAGCCCGCGAGGCTCTGCACGTCGTTCGTCCAGACGTTGAAGAACTCGAACGCGCCCCAGCGCCGCTTCTCCGCGGGAAGCGGCGCGAGATCTTCGTTGTACAGGCTCGGGTGCGGGTCGCTTCCGGCGTTCGTGTCGAAGTCGCCGGCGGGGAGTGCGACGGTCATGGGGGGCCTCCAGTGAGCGGGTGGAACCGGGTGGGGCGAGACTGCATGCTCGCACCGTGCTGTTGCCCCCGACGGCGCCGTCGGTTTCGCACGTGTAAACACCCGCGCCGCGAAACGATGCGTAATCGCGGCGAAACGCGCGCGGGCTAGCGTGGCGTCATGCTGCTCGACGAGTTCAACCGCGCGGATGCCGCCACCGCGGCATCCGTCGTCCGGGTGTGGGCCGCGGTGCCGCACTGGGTCGACGCGGTGGTCGCCGCCCGCCCGTACCCCTCGCTCGACGCGCTGACGGCCCATGCCGCCGACCTGGCCGACGCGTGGACGGTCGCCGACCTCGACACCGCGCTCGCGTCGCATCCGCGCATCGGCCAGCGCCCGATCGGCGCCGGGGCCGAAGCCGCGGCATCCCGGCGGGAGCAGGCGTCGATGACGGATGCCGCCGCCGACGTCGCAGCGGCGATCGCGGCCGGCAACGCGGCGTACGAAGAGCGCTTCGGGCGCGTCTTCCTGATCCGCGCCGCGGGGCGGACGCCTGCGCAGATCCTCGCCGAGCTGCGACGCCGCCTCGGCGGCGACGACGAATCCGAGGCCGCCGCGGCTCTCGCCCAGTTGGGCGAGATCGCGCTGTTGCGCCTGCGTGCTTCCGTCACCGAAGACCCACACGGGAGGATCACCCCATGAGCCACCTCACGACGCACGTGCTGGATGCCGCCACCGGCCTTCCCGCGGTCGGCATCGCCGTCGAGCTCGCCGACCCGCGGGGGTTGCCTGTCGACGCGGCCGTCACCGATGCGGACGGCCGCGCAAGCGTCGGGCCGGACGTGCTCGCGCCGGGGGACTACACGCTCGCCTTCCGGACGGGGGCGTATTTCGCCACGCGCGGCGTGGAGGCGTTCTACCCGGTCGTGACGGTCGCCTTCACCGTCGACGCGTCCGGGCGACACCTGCACGTGCCGCTGCTGCTGAGTCCGTTCGCGTACTCGACCTACCGGGGGAGCTGATCATGGTGTCGGTGAGCCTCGGGGCGAACAAGTACGGCAAGGCCGAGAACCGCATCGTCCGCATCTACCGCGACACCCCCCGGCACGAGATCGTCGACCTGAACGTCACGTCTCAGCTGCGCGGCGCCGCGCTCGTGGAGTCCTACCTCACGGGCGACAACACGCTCGTCGTGGCGACCGACACGCAGAAGAACACCGCGTTCGCGTTCGCGAAGCAGCACGGGGTGCCCTCCCCCGAGGAGTACCTGCTCGCGCTCGCCGACCACTTCGTGAGCGGGTTCGAATGGATCGAAGGCGGTCTCTGGCAGGCGGAGCAGTACGAGTGGGAGCGCATCCTGGTCGACGGGAAGCCGCACGACCACTCGTTCGTGCGGCGCGGCCAGGGCACGCGACTCGCGGCCGTGCAGGTGGTGGACGGCGCGACGCACGTGACCGGCGGAGTGAAGGACCTCACGGTGCTCAAGACCACCGGCAGCGAGTTCGCCGGCTTCCCGCGCGACCGGTACACCACCCTCGTCGAGACCGACGACCGCATCATGGCGACGTCGGTGACGGGGCGTTGGCGCTTCCTGCCCGAGGCCGTCGAGGCCGGGATCGACTACAACGCGCTGTACGCCGACGTGACGGCGGTGCTGCTGTCGACGTTCGCCTCGGTGCACTCGCTCGCGCTGCAGCAGACGCTCTTCGCGATGGGCAGGGCCGTGATCGAGGCGCGCCCCGAGATCGCCGAGGTGCGGTTCGCGATGCCGAACAAGCATCACTTCCTGTGCGACTTCACGCCGTTCGGTCTCGAGAATCCCGGTGAGGTCTTCTACGCCGCCGACCGGCCGTATGGTCTGATCGAGGGCTCGATCACGCGCGACGGGGCCGCCCCGGCCCCCGACGCCTGGCTGGATCTGCCCGCCTTCATCTGACCCCGCGTCGCCTTCTCGGCCGCCCTTTCGCCGAAACTGCAGTGGAGCGCCGAGACTGAGGGGAAACCCCTACGTTTCGGCGCCCGGTTGCAGTCTCGCGGAAGCAGATGCGGGCGCGAGGGCCGGGGGCGACGCACGAACCGAGGAGAAGAAGCGTGACCGTCTACCGAGGGCACGTCCTGCACATCGCGGGCACGCCCGCGCTCGAGGACGCCGATGCGGCGCTCGTGTCCGAGCCCGACGGCGCTCTCGCGGTCGACCCCGGGGGCCGTATCCTCTACAGCGGGTCATGGGCGGGGATGCCGGCATCCCTCGCCGCCGACGAGGTCGTGGACACCGACGCCTACCTCGTGCCCGGGTTCGTCGACGCGCACGTGCACTACCCGCAGACGCTCACGACCGACGCGTACGGCGGCGGCGAGCTGCTCGAGTGGCTCGAGCGGTGCGTGTTCCCGGCCGAGTCACGACTCGCCGACCCCGTGTTCGCCGACGTCGTCGCCCGTGAGTTCGTCCGGCGTCGCGTGTCGGCCGGCACGACGGCGGCCCTCGTGTTCGGCTCGGCTTTCCCCGCCGCGCAGGACGCGATGTTCGCGCGGACCCTGGATGCCGGCCTCCGCGTCGTGAGCGGTCGCGGCATCCAGACCGTGGGCCCCGACAGCGCGGCCGCGCTCCTCACGAGCGAAGACGCGGCGATCGGCTTGTCGCACGACGAGATCGCGAAGTGGCACGGGCGGGATGCCGGAGGTGCGGCATCCGACCCGCGGACGGCACTCGCGCAGGTCGCGCTCGTTCCGCGGTTCAGCCTCTCGGTCACGCGGGAGACCCTCGCGCGGCTCGGCGACCTCTACGCCGACGTCCGCGAGGCCGGCGTCTACTTCCACTCTCATCTCAACGAGAACGACCGCCCCGGCGACGGCGAGATCGCCGCAGTACGCGCGCGGTTCGACGTCCACACGTACCTCGACACGTACGACGGGCGGTGCCTGCCCGGGTCGCGGCAGAGCGGCGAGAGCCTGCTCGGCCGGCGCAGCATCCTCGCGCACGCGGTGCACTCGACGGACGGCGAGCTCGCCCGCCTCGCCGAGACCGGCTCGTCGATCTCGCACTGCCCGACGTCGCAGCTGTTCCTCGGGAGCGGGACGATGCCGTGGCGCCGCACGGTCGCGTCGGGCACGACGATCGCGATGGGGACAGACGTCGGAGCGGGCGACGAGTGGCTCATCACCCGCGTGCTCAACGACTGCTACAAGGTGCACATGAGCGAACCCGGCGACGACGCGACCGCTCTGCACCCCGCGCAGCTGCTGTTCCTCGGCACGCTGGCGGGCGCGCGGGCGCTCGATCAGGAGCACGCGTTCGGCAACTTCGACGTCGGCAAGGACGCGGATTTCGTGATCGTCGACCCCCGCGCGCAGCCGGGCCTCGACCTGACGGTCGCCGCCGCGGCCGAGAACGGCGTCGACGCGCAGCTCTTCACGCTCCTCATGGGCCTGCGCGAAGCGGCGATCACCGGTGTGTTCGTGCGGGGGCGTCGCGTGACGGCTCCGGAGGCCGACGCGGGCTGACCGCCGATCAGGCGCGGAAGACGGCGTGCACGTCGCCGACGAGTGCGCGGCCGCCGAGCTGCTCGAGCTCCATGAGCACCGCGGTGCCCACGACGCGCTGACCGAGTTCGGCGAACAGCGCGTGCGAGGCGGCGAGGGTCCCGCCCGTGGCGAGGACGTCGTCCACGACGAGCACGCGGGCGCCGGGCGCGAGGTCGTCGTGCACCTCGACGGTCGCGCGTCCGTACTCGAGCGCGTACGACACGGATGCCGCCGGCCGCGGCAGCTTGCCCGCCTTGCGCACCGGCACGAGGCCGACCCCCGACGCGATCGCCACCGCACCGGCGAGCAGGAAGCCGCGCGCCTCGACCCCGGCGACGACGTCGAACCGCCCCGCGAACGGCGCGGTGAGCGCGTCGATCGTCACGCGCAGCGCGTCGGCATCGGCCAGGAGCGGCGTGATGTCGCGGAACAGGATGCCGGGCTCGGGGTAGTCCGGAATCGAGCGGATGAGCGCTTCGGCGCGAGCGAGGGCGGCGGCGTCGGCGGGGCGGGAGTCGTCGGCGAGAGGCACGCGCCCACCCTAGCCGCGACCCGCTCGCGCTCCGGACGGCGCCGACGAGGAGAGGGCCCTCGGACGGGGGGGGAAGAATGTGACTGCAAGCGCTTGCACTATCCTGGTCCGATGATCTCGCCCGACATCGCCACGCGTCCCGACGCCCTCGCCTCCCGTCCCGGAGCGGAGTGGTGGCGCAGCGCCGTCATCTATCAGATCTACCCGCGCTCGTTCGCGGACAGCTCGGGCGACGGCATCGGCGACCTGCCCGGCGTGACCGCCCACCTCGACGACCTCGCCGAGCTCGGAGTCGACGCGCTGTGGCTGAGCCCGTTCCAGCGCTCGCCGCAGAAGGACGCCGGCTACGACGTCGCCGACTACTGCGACGTCGATCCGCTGTTCGGCACGCTCGCCGACTTCGACCTGCTGCTGGCCGCCGCGCACAGCCGCGGCATCCGCGTGATCGTCGATCTGGTTCCGAACCACTCGTCCGACCAGCACGAGTGGTTCCAGCAGGCCCTCGCCGCCGGTCCCGGCAGCCCCGAGCGCGCGCGCTACATGTTCCGCGAGGGCAAGGGCGAGAACGGCGAGCTGCCGCCGAACAACTGGGAGTCGGTCTTCGGCGGACCGATGTGGACGCGCGTCGTCGAGGCCGACGGCACACCGGGTCAGTGGTACCTGCACATCTTCGACTCGTCGCAGCCGGACTTCGACTGGTCGAACGAGGAGGTCCGTGCGGAGTTCCGCCGCATCCTCCGCTTCTGGCTCGACCGCGGTGTCGACGGCTTCCGTGTCGACGTCGCGCACGGCCTGATCAAGAAGGCCGGGCTCCCGGACTACACCCCGCCGGTGGATGCCGATTCTATGGGCGGCGGCGAGAGGGACGTCCCCTACTGGGGGCAGCCGGGCGTGCACGAGGTCTACCGCGACTGGCACCGCCTCCTCGGCGAGTACCTCGGCGACCGCGCCCTGTGTGCGGAGGCCTGGCGGCCGACCGCCGATGAGACGGCGCTCTGGGTGCGTCCCGACGAGATGCACCAGGCGTTCAACTTCCCCTACCTCGAGACGCAGTGGGACGCGCCCGCGCTGCGCGCCGTGATCGACGAGTCGATGCGCGCGTTCTCCGCGGTCGGTGCGCCGACCACGTGGGTGCTGTCGAACCACGACGTCGTGCGACACGCGTCGCGTCTCGCGCTGACGGCCGAGAACCCCCAGGGTCACGGCATCGGCCCGAAGTCCCCGGGCAAGCCGATCCACGACCTCGGGCTGCGCCGTGCGCGGGCCGCGTCGAGTGTCATGCTCGCGCTGCCCGGGTCGGCCTACATCTTCCAGGGCGAAGAGCTCGGCCTGCCCGAGGCGGTCGACCTGCCCGACGAGGCGCGTCAGGACCCGACGTGGTTCCGCACGGCCGGTGAGCGCTACGGGCGCGACGGCTGCCGCGTGCCCGTGCCATGGTCCGCGGACGAGCCGGCTTTCGGGTTCAGCCCGACCGGGGAGTCGTGGCTCCCGCAGCCCGCATCGTGGGCGTCGCTCGCGCGCGACGTGCAGATCGACGACCCCGATTCGACTCTGACGCTGTATCGCACGCTCCTCGCCGCCCGCCGGGCGCACGCGCTCGGCGAAGGGACCCTCGAGTGGCTCGCCGGCTTCGGCCCCGAGGTGCTCGCGTTCCGCAACGGGGACGTGACGGTGATCGCGAACATCGGCTCCACGCCCGTCGCACTGCCGCACGGTAACGTGATCGCGGCGAGCGAGCCGGTGCTCGGCGGGATGCTGCCCGTCGACACCGCGGTCTGGATCCACACCGCCGGTCACTGAGACCGGCGCCCGCGAGAGGAGGACGACGTGGTCAGCATCGATGAGGTCGCCCGCCATGCGGGTGTCTCGACCGCGACCGTCTCGCGCGCACTGAGCGGCCGGGGGCACGTGTCCGACGCGACACGCGCCCGCGTCGAGAACGCCGCCAAGACCCTCGGGTACGTCGTCTCGTCGTCGGCGTCGAGCCTGGCGTCCGGGCGCACGCGCAACATCGGCGTGCTCGTGCCGTTCCTGGACCGCTGGTTCTTCAGCACCGTCCTGAGCGGCACCGCGTCGGCCCTCATGCGTCGCGGCTACGACATCACGCTCTACAACCTGACGGCCGACCGCGAGCAGCGGCGCAGCATCTTCGAGACGTTCCTGCGCCGCCAGCGCGTGGACGGCGTGATCGCGATCTCGATCGAGCTCGGCGATGAAGAGACCGAGAGGCTGCGCGAACTGGATCTGCCCGTCATCGCGATCGGCGGCCCGAACCCGCGCCTGTCGACGCTCACCGTCGACGACCTCGCCGTCGCCCGGCTCGCGACCGAGCACCTCGTCGCCCTCGGCCACCGCGACATCGCCCACATCGGCGCGAGCCCCGAGTTCGACATCGACTTCCACATCCCCACGCACCGCCGTCAGGGTTTCGAGCAGGCATTGCGGGATGCCGGCATCCCGCCTCGACCGTCGCTCTACGAACCCGCGGACTTCACGATCGAGGGCGGCTTCCGGGCGGCGAAGCAGCTGCTCGGACGCCCCGGTGAGCGCCCCACGGCGATCTTCGCCGCGTCGGACGAAATGGCGATCGGCGCGCTTCTCGCCGCTCGCGAGCTCGGCTATCGCGTGCCCGAAGACCTCTCGGTCGTCGGGATCGACGGGCACGAGCTCGGGGAGTTCTTCCGCCTCACGACGGTCGACCAGTTCCCGCTGGGCCAGGGCGAGCGGGCGGCGGACGCGATCCTGGACGAACTCGAGGCGAAGGATGCCGGAACCTCCGGCGCACCGCGCGAAGAACTGCGCCGCTTGCCGTACGAGCTCATCGTGCGCGGGACGACGGCGCGCCTGGAGCACTGAGCCCGGCATCCGATCGACCCGAGAGGGTTCTCGGCGCCGCGGCTAGGCTCGATGCCATGACCATCGACCTCGAAGCGCTCTACATCGACCTGCACCGGCATCCCGAACTGTCGTTCCAGGAGACCCGCACGGCGGGCGTCGTCACCCGGCACCTCACCGAGCTGGGCATCGAGTTCGAAGAGGGCATCGGCAAGACGGGCGTGGCCGGTGTGATCCGCAACGGCGACGGCCCGGTCGTCTGGCTGCGCGCCGACATGGACGCCCTGCCGGTCAAGGAGCAGACCGGACTCGAGTACGCCAGCACGGCGCGCGGCACGGACCCGGCGGGCAACGACGTCCCCGTCATGCACGCGTGCGGGCACGACATGCACGTCACCGCCCTCCTGGGTGCGCTCGAGCGGCTGATCGCGACGAAGGACGAGTGGTCCGGCACGATCGTGGCGGTCTTCCAGCCGGCCGAGGAGTACGGCGCCGGGTCGCAGGCGATGATCGCCGACGGCGTCCTCGATCGCTTCCCGAAGCCCGACATCGTGCTGGGGCAGCACGTCACACCGCTGCCCGCGGGCACGATCGGCGTGCGCAGCGGCACGCAGATGGCGGCATCCGACGGTCTCACCGTGACGCTGCTGGGTCGGGGCGGGCACGGCTCTCGTCCGCACGCGACGATCGACCCGGTCGTGATGGCGGCGGCGACCGTCATGCGGTTGCAGACGATCGTCTCGCGCGAGGTCGACCCGCGCGACGTCGCGGTCGTGACGGTCGGCTCGATCCACGCGGGCCTGAAGAACAACATCATCCCCGCCGAGGCCACGCTCGAGCTCAGCCTGCGCTACCCCGACGACGAGGCTCGCGTGCGCGTGCTCGAGAAGGTCGAGCGCGTCGTCCGCGCCGAAGCGCAGGCATCGGGCGCCGACGAAGAGCCGGTGATCCGCATCGACCACTCCCTGCCGCCGACGATCAACGACGTGCACGCGACGGCACGCCTGACCCTCGCGTTCGACAAGGCCTTCGGCGACGGCACGGTCGTGGACCCCGGCATGTTCACCGGCAGCGAGGACGTCTCGTGGTTCGCCCGCGAGTCCGGCGTCCCCCTCGTGTTCTGGTTCTGGGGCGGGGTGGACCCGCAGGCGTTCGCCGACGCGAAGGCGGCCGGCACGATCGACCGCGACATCCCCACGAACCACTCGCCCTTCTTCGCTCCGGTTCTCCAGCCGACGCTGACCCGCGGCATCGACGCGCTCGTGGTGGCCGCCCGGGAGTTCCTGGACTGATCCCTGCGGAAGTCACACGTGCAGAACTCCACCGTTCTGCACGTGTGAGGGCCTGAACAGCCCCGTCTTCCAGGTTCCTCGACCGGATCCGTGGAGTTCTGCACGTACGCGAGCGCCCGCCGCGCCGCGTAAGGATTTCGTCAGGATGTGCGCACCGACGCGTGCTCGAGAAACGCGCGGGAGTAGCATCGCACGCCGTGACCAACGACAGTCGCGAGCCCGGCGCGAGCTCGCCCATCGCCAAGCGCCTCCTCATCGGCGAGCCCATCACCACGCACGCCGCGGACGAGCAGCTGCTGCGCAAGCGCATGGCGCTGCCGATCTTCGCGTCCGACGCGCTGTCGTCGGTGGCCTACGCCCCGCAGGAGCTGCTGATGATCCTGCTGATCGGCGGCCTGGCGTTCCTGGCGTTCAGCCCGTGGATCGCCGCGGCCGTCGTCGTGCTGCTCATCGTCGTCGTCCTGAGCTACCGCCAGCTGATCAAGGCCTATCCGTCCGGCGGCGGCGACTACGAGGTGGCCTCCAAGAACCTGGGCGAGATCCCCGGGGTGATCGTCGGCTCCGCACTCCTGGTCGACTACGTCCTGACCGTCGCCGTGTCGGTCTCGTCCGGCGTCGACAACATCATCTCCGCCGTGCCCGAGCTCGACCCGGGTCGCGTCGAACTCGCGGTCGCGTTCGTCGTCATCATCGTGATCGTGAACCTGCGGGGCGTGCGCGAAGCGTCCCTCGTCTTCGCCATCCCGACGTACATCTTCATCGGCTCGGTCGCGTTCATGATCGTCGTGGGGCTCGCCCGGACGGCGCTCGGCGACCCGCCGATCGCGTCGAGCGCGGAGTTCACCGTCGAAGCGCAGAGCCTGACGCAGGTCGCGGTCATCCTCCTGATCCTCCGCGCCTTCTCGAGCGGCTGCTCGGCGCTCACCGGAGTCGAGGCGGTCTCCAACGGCGTTCCGGCGTTTCGCAGACCGAAGATCCGCAACGCGCAGCTGACGCTCACGCTCATGGGCGGAATCGCGATCTCGCTGTTCGTCGGACTCACCGCGCTCGCGCTGGTCTCGCAGGTGCACTACGCCGAAGACCCGTGCGACCTCATCGGCTTCGCGTGCGAGTCCAATCCGCAGCCGAGCCTCATGGCGCAGGTGGCCGCGGCCACGTTCGGGATGGGCAGCATCCCGTTCTACGTGATCCAGGCCGCGACGGCTCTCGTGCTCCTGCTGGCCGCCAACACCGCGTTCAACGGCTTCCCGCTGCTCGGCGCCGTGCTCGCCCGCGACGGGTACGCGCCCAAAGCGCTCAACACCCGCGGCGACCGGCTCGTGTTCTCCAACGGCATGATCGCGCTCGGCATCGCTGCGATCGTCGTGCTCGTGGTGTACCAGGCCGAGCTCAGCATCCTGATCCAGCTCTACATCATCGGCGTGTTCGTCTCGTTCTCGCTGGGACAGCTCGGCATGGTGCGCCACTGGCGCCGGGCCGCCCGTGAACTGCGCGCGCTGAGCCCGGCCGCCGCCGCCAGGCCCGAGGTCGCCGCCGAGCGCCGCTCGATCCGCACCGGACTCGTGATCAACAGCATGGGCGCGACCCTGACGGTCGTCGTCCTGATCATCGTCACCGTCACGAAGTTCATCTTCGGGGCCTGGCTCGTCTTCATCGCCATCCCGATCCTCGCGACGCTCATGATCGGCGTGAACCGCTACTACCGCGATGTCGAGCACGAGATCGCGGTGGACGACACGACGCACTTCGGCTCGGACGGCGACGTCGCGCTCATCCTCGTCAACCGCCTGCAGAAGCCGGTGGTGAAGGCACTGGACTACGCCCTCGCCGCCAAGCACGACAAGACGTTCGCCCTGCACGTGTCGGTCTCTCCGGAGGAGACCGCGACCCTGCGAAGCCAGTGGGCCGAGCACGACATCCCGGTCCCGCTCGTCGTGATCGACTCGCCGTACCGCGCCTTCGCGTCGCCGGTGTCGGACTACATCAAGAAGTACCGCGAGGAGCACGGCTCCTCCGTCGTGACGGTCTACCTGCCGCAGTACATCGTGGGGCACTGGTGGGAGTCGATCCTGCACAACCGGCGGGCCCGACGCATCGCGAACCAGCTGATGCTGATCCACGGGGTGTCGATCACGCTCGTCCCCTGGCTGCTCGATTCGAGCGAGCTGATCTACGGGCGGCGCTCGCGGCCGATCCCGGGTCAGGAGCGCGCCGGACGCCCCTTCGAGCCCGAGGCGACGAGCCTGACCACGGCATCGCGGTCGAGCCTGGAGCGCGAGGACTGAGCGCGAGGACCGGGCGCGAAGACTGAGCCGCCCTCTCTCCTAGACTTCGGCTCATGACGCTTCCCCAGGAGCGACAGCCCCGGCTGATCGTACGCGGATGGTGGTGGGCGCTGGACTACGTGTACGCGGCCCGTCGCCAGCTCGCCGTGCTGACGACGCCGTGGACGATCGGGCGCCCCCGGCCCACGCCGCGCGCGTGGCGCGAAGGGGCGGACGATCTGCCCGAGATCATCCTGCTTCCGGGTGTGTACGAGCACTGGACGTTCCTGCGTCCACTCGGCGACGCCCTGAACGCCGCGGGCCACCGCGTGAACGTCGTGCACGGCCTCGGGTTGAACAGCCGTGACATCGTCGAGACCTCCGAGCGCCTCGCGCGCTCGCTCGCCGAAGTGCAGCCCGCCGCCGCGGGACGCGTGCTCGTGGCCCACAGCAAGGGCGGTCTGATCGGCAAGCACCTCCTCGTCTCGTCGGGTGCCGCGGCGGCCGCCGCGCGCGAAGCCGCGGTGGGCGGCGACCCTGCGGATGCCGCGGCGAGCGCGCCCGCCCCGCCCGAGGCGGGCGCCGCCACGCGCGCGCCCCTGGGCGTGCTCGGACTCGTCGCGGTGTGCACGCCGTTCCGCGGATCGCCGCTGGCCGGGCTGTTCTTCGTCCCCAGCATCCGCGCATTCCTGCCCCACGACGAGACGATCGTGATGCTGGGGCGCGAGGAGTCGGTCAACGGTCGCATCGTGTCGGTGTTCGGCCGCTTCGACCCGCACATCCCCGGCGGGAGCGCCCTCGACGGCGCGACGAACGTGATCGTCCCGGCGTCGGGGCACTTCCGCGTGCTCGGCTCGCCGCACACGCATTCCGCGGTGCTCGACGGCGTACGGATGCTGTCGGACTGAGTCCGCCGACGCGACCCGTAGGTCCAACGTATGGGTGCGGGCGCCGCCCGTATGGGAACCGTCAGGACCCGGGATCGCGCGTGCGGGCAGGGGTTGAGTGGACCAGGTACCCGGTCGGTCTGCCGCGCCACAGCGCTCGCGCGGCAGACGACCGTCCACCCGAACCATCAGGAGTCCTCGTGCTGGATGTCATCTACCTCGCCGCGACGCTCGCGCTCTTCGCGCTCGTCGGGCTGCTCGTGAAGGGGGTCGAGAAGCTGGATCCCCACACCCCCGTGGCCACCCGCACCGAGACCTCAGGCGCCGGGACCCCCGACGGCGAGGTGACCCGATGATCGTCTTCTCCCTCATCGCGGCGGTGCTCGGCGTCGCCGCCGTCGTCTACCTCGTGACGGCGTTGCTGCACCCGGAGAAGTTCTGATGGATGCCGCGACGATCTGGCTCGGCATCCTGCAGGCGGCGACCGTCCTGCTGATCCTCGGTCTCCTCTACCGCCCGCTCGGCGATCTCATCGCCCGCATCTACACGTCCGACCGCGATGCGCGCATCGAGCGCGGCTTCTACCGTGCGATCGGCGTCGACTCCCGCGCGGAGCAGACGTGGCAGGCGTACGCCCGCAGCGTGCTCGCCTTCTCGGCGATCGGCGTGCTGTTCGTCTACGCGCTGCAGCGCTTCCAGGCTGTGCTGCCGTACTCCCTCGGCTTGCCGGCGGTCCCCGAGGGCCTTGCGTTCAACACCGCCGTCTCGTTCGTCACGAACACGAACTGGCAGTCGTACTCGCCTGAGCTCACGCTGGGCTACACGGTTCAGCTCGCGGGACTCGCGGTGCAGAACTTCGTCTCGGCCGCCGTCGGCATCGCCGTCGCCGTGGCCCTCGTGCGCGGCTTCGCCCGGCGCGGCTCGGCGACGATCGGCAACTTCTGGGTCGACCTCACGCGGGGTGTCGGCCGGCTGCTGCTGCCCCTGTCGATCGTCGCGGCGGTCGCACTGTTGATCGGAGGGGTCGTGCAGAACTTCGCCGGCTTCACCGAGGTCGGCACGATCACCGGCGGCACGCAGGTTCTTCCCGGCGGGCCGGTCGCCTCGCAGGAGGCCATCAAGGAGCTCGGCACGAACGGCGGCGGATTCTTCAACGCGAACTCCGCGCACCCGTTCGAGAACCCGGCCCCCTGGACGAGCGTGTTCGAGATCCTGCTCCTGCTCGCGATCCCCGTGGCGATGCCGCGTGCTTTCGGGCGCATGATCGGCGACAACCGGCAGGGCTACGCCATCCTCGCCGTGATGGCCACGATCGCCGTCGTGTCGATCGCGGCGGTCACGTGGTTCGAAGCAGTCGGTCAGGGCACCGCCCCGCAGCTCGCGGGCGGAGCGATGGAGGGCAAGGAGACGCGCTTCGGCATCTTCGGATCGGCGCTGTTCGCCGGCGCGACCACGCTGACCTCGACCGGCGCGGTCAACTCGATGCACGATTCCTACTCGGCGCTCGGCGGCATGATCCCGATGATCAACATGATGCTCGGCGAGATCGCCCCCGGCGGCGTCGGGTCCGGCCTTTACGGGATGCTCGTGCTCGCCGTGATCGCGGTGTTCGTGGGCGGACTGCTCGTGGGGCGCAGCCCCGAGTACCTCGGCAAGAAGATCGGTCCGACGCAGATCAAGCTTGCGAGCCTGTACATCCTGGTCACCCCCATCCTCGTGCTGACCGGCACCGCACTGAGCTTCGCGATTCCCGGCATCCGGGCCGACATGGAGGCGACCTCGATCTGGAATCCCGGCGTGCACGGGCTGAGCGAAGTGCTCTACGCGTTCACGTCGGCGGCGAACAACAACGGGTCTGCGTTCGCGGGTCTCACCGCGAACACGCCGTGGCTGAACACCGCGCTGGGCGTGGCGATGCTGCTCGGCCGGTTCCTCCCGATCGTGCTCGTCCTCGCCCTGGCCGGCTCGCTGGCCGCGCAGGGCACGACCCCTCCCACCGCCGGGACGCTGCCGACGCATCGGCCGCAGTTCGTCGGACTGCTCGCCGTCGTCGCGGTCGTCATCACCGCGCTCACCTACTTCCCCGTACTCACGCTGGGCCCCCTGGCGGAAGGACTCGTCTGACCCATGTCGACCTCGACCCTCACCCCCGTCCCCGGCACGGTGACGCACTCGCCGAAGCCGCCCGCCCGCTCGTTCGGGTGGCAGCAGCTCGTGGCGGCGCTCCCCGGCGCCGTGCGCAAGCTCAACCCCGCCGCACTGCGGCGCAACCCCGTTATGTTCCTCGTCTGGGTGGGCGCCGCGCTCACGACGGCGATCGCGATCGCCGAGCCGTTCCTCGGCGGTCCGGAGCAGTCCGGGGGCACACCGGTGCCGTTCGGCTTCACGTGGGGCATCGCCGTCTGGCTGTGGCTCACGGTGCTGTTCGCGAACCTCGCCGAATCCGTCGCCGAGGGCCGCGGCAAGGCGCAGGCGGCGTCGCTGCGCAAGACGCGCACGACCACGTCGGCGCGCCGGGTCACCGGCTACGACCCGGCGACGGATGCCGCGGCCGAGCACGCCGCCACGGTCGAGGTGGCCTCCTCCGACCTCTCGCTCGGCGACGTCGTGATCGTCACGGCCGGCGAGCTGATCCCGGGCGACGGCGAGATCGTGTGGGGCATCGCGACGGTCGACGAGTCCGCGATCACGGGCGAATCGGCTCCGGTGGTGCGCGAGTCCGGCGGCGACCGTTCGGCGGTCACCGGCGGCACCCGGGTGCTGTCCGACCGCATCGTGGTGCGGATCACCTCCCGTCCCGGCGAGACGTTCGTCGATCGGATGATCGCTCTCGTCGAGGGCGCGGCGCGCCAGCGCACGCCCAACGAGATCGCGCTGAACATCCTGCTGGCGAGCCTGTCGATCGTGTTCGTGGTCGTCGTCCTCACGCTCAACCCGATCGCGTCGTACGCGGCATCCCCCGTGTCGATCCCCGTGCTCATCGCCTTGCTGGTCTGCCTCATCCCGACCACGATCGGCGCGCTCCTGTCGGCGATCGGCATCGCCGGCATGGACCGCCTCGTGCAGCGCAACGTGCTCGCACTGTCGGGCCGCGCCGTCGAGGCGGCGGGTGACGTCACGACGCTCCTCCTCGACAAGACCGGCACGATCACCTACGGCAACCGCCGCGCGTCCGACTTCGTGGCCATGCCCGGCGTCGAGGACCCCGAGCTCGCACGAGCTGCGGCACTGTCGTCGCTGGCCGACCCCACCCCGGAGGGCGTCTCGGTCGTCGAGCTCGCCGCGGTGCGCGGCATCCGTGTCGAGCAGCCCGCCGGAGCGACCATCGTGCCCTTCACGGCACAGACCCGCATGAGCGGTCTCGATCTCGCCGACGCCACGCAGGTGCGCAAGGGCGCGGGCTCGGCGGTTCTCGCGTGGCTCGAGACCGCGGGTTCACCCGTCCCCGCTCACATCCGCGGCCGCCTGATGAGCGAGACGGACGCGATCGCGCAGTCCGGTGGCACGCCGCTGGTCGTCGCGACGCTCGACGCGCAGGGCGCGGGCACCGTCCTCGGCGTCGTCCACCTGAAGGACATCGTGAAGGACGGCCTGCGTGAGCGGTTCGCGGAGCTGCGCGCCATGGGCATCCGCACGGTCATGATCACGGGCGACAACCCGCTGACGGCCGCGGCGATCGCGAAGGAGGCGGGGGTCGACGACTACCTCGCCGAGGCGACCCCCGAAGACAAGCTCGCGCTCATCAAGCGCGAACAGGAGGGGGGCAGCCTGGTCGCGATGACCGGAGACGGCACGAACGACGCCCCCGCCCTCGCGCAGGCCGACGTCGGCGTCGCGATGAACACCGGCACGTCGGCGGCGAAGGAAGCCGGCAACATGGTCGATCTCGACAGCGACCCGACCAAGCTCATCGACATCGTGCGCATCGGAAAGCAGCTCCTCATCACCCGCGGGGCACTCACGACCTTCTCGCTCGCGAACGACATCGCGAAGTACTTCGCGATCATCCCCGCGATGTTCATGGGCGTCTTCCCCGGTCTCGCCGCGCTCAACATCATGCAGCTGAGCTCGCCGGCATCCGCGGTCACCAGCGCGATCATCTTCAACGCGATCGTGATCGTCTTCCTGATCCCGCTCGCGCTCCGCGGTGTGAGATACCGCCCGGCGAGCGCCTCGCAGATCCTGAGCCGCAACCTCGCGATCTACGGCCTCGGCGGCATCATCGCCCCCTTCGTCGGCATCAAGCTCATCGACCTCGTCGTGAGCCTCATCCCCGGCTTCTGAGCCCCAAGGAGACCCGAACATGTCCACCGCCCGCACCACTGTGCGCACCACCGGCGTCGCCGCCCGCGCGATGCTCGCCTTCACCCTGGTCCTCGGACTCGGCTACACCCTGCTCATCACCGGGATCGGCCAGCTCGTCCTGCCGTGGCAGGCGAACGGCTCGCCCGTCACCGACTCGCAGGGCGACGTGGTCGGCAGTTCCCTGATCGGCCAGTCGTTCACCGACGCCGAGGGTGCGCCGCTCGCGGAGTACTTCCAGTCGCGGCCCTCGGCCGCCGGGGACGGATACGACGGCGGAGCCTCGAGCGGCTCCAACTGGGGACCGGAGAACGACGAGCTCATCGCCGCGATCGAGGAGCGCCGAGCGTCGATCTCGAGCCTCGACGGCGTCGCGGTCGACGAGATCCCCGCCGACGCGGTCACCGCGTCGGCGTCCGGACTGGATCCCCACATCAGCCCGGCCTACGCCCTCCTGCAGGCGCCGCGGATCGCCGAGGCCCGCGGCATCCCCGAATCCGACGTCCGGACCCTGGTCGAGCAGCACATCCAGCAGCGCGACCTCGGCTATCTCGGCGAACCGCGCGTCAACGTGCTCGAACTCAACCTCGCCCTCGACGCGCTCGGCTGAGAGAGAATCTAGGGTGAGGGCATGAAACGCGGTCGGCTGCGGGTGCTGCTCGGCGCCGCGCCCGGCGTCGGCAAGACCTACGAGATGCTCGAAGAGGGGCGGCGGCTGCTCGCCGACGGCACCGACGTCGTCGTCGCGATCGTCGAGACACACGGTCGCGCGGCGACGGCGGCGCTCCTCGAAGGCCTCCCGGTCGTCCCGCGGCACCTCGTGTCGCACCGCGGGGTCGAGCTGAGTGAGATGGACCTCGAGGCCGTGCTCGAGCGGTCTCCGCGCATTGCGCTCGTCGACGAGCTCGCCCACACGAACGCACCCGGCTCGCGCAACGAGAAGCGGTGGCAGGACGTCCAGCAGCTCCTGGATGCCGGTATCGACGTCATCACGACCGTCAACGTGCAGCACATCGAGTCGCTCAACGACGTCGTCGAGCAGATCACAGGCGTCGCGCAGCGCGAGACCGTGCCGGATGCCGTCGTGCGCGCCGCCGACCAGATCGAAGTCGTCGACCTCGCGCCGCAGTCGCTGCGCGATCGCCTCTCCGCCGGCGTGGTGTATCCCGCCGAGCGGATCGATGCGGCCCTGTCGAACTACTTCCGGCTGGGCAACCTCACCGCCCTCCGCGAACTGGCGCTGCTCTGGCTGGCCGACGAGGTCGACAGCGCGCTGCGGTCGTATCGCGCCGAGCACGGCATCAGCGGGGCGTGGCAGGCGCGCGAACGGGTCGTCGTGGCCCTCACGGGCGGAGCGGAAGGCGAGACGCTTCTGCGACGCGGCGCGCGGATCGCCGCCCGCTCGGCCGGCGGCGAGCTGCTCGCCGTGCACGTGTCGAGCCAGGACGGCCTGCGCGCCGCGACACCTGGTGCCCTCGCCGAGCAGCGCGCGCTCGTCGAGGCGCTCGGGGGCACGTACCACCAGGTCGTGGGCGACGACATCCCCCGTGCGCTGGTCGACTTCGCCCGGTCGGTCGACGCGACGCAGCTCGTGATCGGCGTGAGCCGCCGCGGCAGGCTCATGGCCGCCCTGGCGGGCCCGGGGATCGGCGCGACGGTGATCCGCGAGTCCGGCGACATCGACGTGCACATCGTGACGCACGCGGCGGCGGGCGGGCGCTTCGCCCTCCCCCGCGTCACCGGCGGACCGCTGAGCCGGCAGCGCATCGTGCTCGGCTTCATCGTGGCCCTCGTCGGCGGACCGCTGCTGACGTGGCTCCTGTACTCGCTCCGCACCCCCGAGTCGATCACGTCGGACGTCCTGGCGTATCAGCTGCTCGTGGTGATCGTCGCGCTCGTCGGCGGCATCTGGCCGGCGCTGTTCGCCGCCGTCCTGTCCGGACTCACGCTCGACTTCCTCTTCGTGGCACCGCAGTTCACCGTCACGGTCAACGATCCGCTGCACCTGTGGGCGCTGTGCCTGTACGTCATCATCGCGATGCTCGTGAGCTACATCGTCGACCAGGCCGCCCGCCGGGCGCGCGACGCGCAGCGCGCAACCGCCGAGGCCGAGCTGCTGGCGTCCGTCGCCGGCAGCGTGCTGCGCGGCGAGAGCGCCGTGCCCGCCCTCGTGAGCAGAACGCGCGAGGCGTTCGGCCTCAGCGGCGTGCGGCTCGTCGACGCCGACGGCGACGTGCTGGCCACCCACGGCGAGCCGGTGCGCGACAACCGCTTCACCGCCGTCCCGATCGGCGACGAGACCCCTCCCCGCGCCACGCTCGAGCTGCACGGCGCGCCGCTGGATGCCTCGGAGCGGCGACTCCTCGACGTGATCGTCGCCCAGCTCGGCGGAGCGCTCGAGCGGACCGACCTCACCGAGACCGCGCGCGAGGCGGGGGCGCTGGCCGAGACCGACCAGGTGCGCAGCGCCCTGCTGTCGGCGGTGAGTCACGACCTCCGCCGCCCGCTCGCCGCCGCGGTCGCCGCGATCGGGGGCCTGCGCGCCGCGGGCGACCAGCTGTCGGCATCCGATCGCCGTGAACTGCTCGAGACCGCCGACGAGAGCCTCGCGACCCTGTCGACGCTCGTGACCGACCTGCTCGACGTCAGCCGCGTGCAGGCGGGCGTGCTCGCGGTCTCGCTGCGGCCGGTGGATGCCGCCGACGTCGTCCTCGCGGCACTCGAAGAGCTGCACCTCGGTCCCGAAGAGATCGACCTCGCGCTCGACCCCACCCTCCCGCCGGTCGTGGCCGACCCCGTGCTGCTGCAGCGCGTGCTCGTGAACGTCCTGGCCAACGCCGAGCGGCACACCCCGCCGGGCACACCGGTGCGGGTCACCAGCAGCCGCTGGGGCTCGGCGGCCCAGCTGCGCGTGATCGACCACGGCGCCGGCATCCCTGAGGACCGCCGCGACGACGTGTTCGCGCCCTTCCAGCGGTTGGGCGACACCGACAACGCCGCGGGGCTCGGCCTCGGTCTGGCATTGTCGAAGGGCTTCACCGAGGGCATGGGCGGAACCCTTGTCCCCGAAGACACCCCGGGTGGAGGACTGACCATGGTGATCGAGCTTCCCGCAGTCGTGGAGGTGACGACGAGCTCGTGAAGATCCTGGTCGCCGACGACGACCCGCAGCTCGTGCGGGCGCTGCGCATCACCCTGGCCGCCCACGGCTACGACGTCATCGCCGCGCCCGACGGCGCTGCGGCGATCGCGATGGCCGCGCAGACGCGCCCCGACATCGTGCTGCTCGACCTCGGGATGCCGCGCCTGGACGGCGTGCAGGTCATCCAGGCGCTGCGCGGATGGACCGCCGTGCCGATCATCGTCGTGTCGGGACGCACCGGCTCGGCCGACAAGGTCGAGGCGCTGGATGCCGGAGCCGACGACTACGTCACCAAGCCGTTCCAGATCGACGAGCTGCTCGCGCGCCTCCGCGCCCTGACGCGCCGGGTGGTCGCGGGCCCGGGCGAGCCGGCCGTGTCGTTCGCCGACGTCACGATCGATCTTGCGACGAAGTCGGTCACCCGCGCCGGGGAGCGTGTGCACCTGACGCCCACAGAGTGGCGGATGCTGGAGTTCCTCGCCCGCAATCCCGGCGCCCTCGTCACGCGCCAGACGCTCCTGAAGGAGATCTGGGCCAGCGATCAGGTGAGCGACTCGGGCTACCTGCGGCTCTACATGTCGCAGTTGCGCAAGAAGCTCGAGGCCGACCCCGCGCACCCGCGGCATCTGCTCACGGAGTCCGGCATGGGCTACCGGCTCGTGCTGGGCGCCTGACCCCGCATCCCCGTCCCGCACCCCGCGAGCCGCGCGCCGCGCGCCGCGCGCCGCGCGGCTCGCTCGACTGATCGCACCCGCTGCAGATTCCTGCACGCGCTGCGCCGATCGACGGCGCGGATGCCGGAAGGTGCAGCATCCGCGAAGCTGAACCCCCGAAACCCCGCTCCTCCCCAGCCTCACGTTCGCGCGCGTCATTCACCGAACGCCGCATCCCGGTCCCTCACCCGCGGCCGGGGCGCGACCGTGGAGGGATGTGGATCTCTGAGCCGCCGCTGCGGACGGTGTTCCGCCGGCGCGAGAACGACGGTGAACCCGTCGACGACCGGCGCCTCCGCACCCGCCTCGCAAGCGGCGAGATCCTGAGGATCGGGCCCGGCTCGTTCGTCACCCGCGACGACTGGGAGAGCCTGACACCGATCGCACGCCACGCGCAGCGTGTGTGGGAGGCCGGTGCCCGCGCACGCTCGCAACTCGTGTTCTCACACGCCTCCGCAGCGGCGCTCCACGGCATCGACCGGATCGGAGCGTGGCCGGAGCTCATCGACGTGAGTACCGAGATCAGCAGCGGAGGTCGCTCGAGCGGAACGTTCCGTCGTCGCGGCCGGAGACTGTCACTCGTCGACACGGAGCCGTGGCAACGCCACATCCTCACGACTCCGCTCCAGACGGCGATCGACGTGACCGCAGAAGCGAGATTCCTCGACGGCGTGGTCGCGGCCGACCAAGCGCTGTGGGCGCGGCGCCCGTCGGGTGCATTGGTGACCGCATCCGCCCTTCAGACGCGCGTCGGCGACATGACAGGCCGAGGCAGCGCGCGGGCAGCTCGGGCTATCGGCTTCGCGACGGGTCTCGCCGACAGCGTCCGCGAATCACAGAGTCGCGTCCTGATCGCCGTGATGGGCTTTCCGGATCCTGAGCTCCAGGTGCGCTTCGTCCTGTCGGACGGGCGGGAGGCGTTCACGGACTTCTTCTGGCGCGAACATCGCCATATCGGCGAGTTCGACGGTGCCGGCAAGTATCGGGATCCCGCTCAGCTGCGGGGTCGCACGCCAGAGCAGGTGCTCCTCGCCGAGAAGGACCGCGAGGACGATCTGCGCAGACAGGTCGACGTCTTCTCGCGGTGGCGTGTGACCGCCCTGCAGTCGCCGCGGATGCTCTACGACATCCTCCTGCGCGCAGGTCTTCCCACCTCGAGGCCGCGCCCGGGGCGCTGACGCGCACGAGACAGTCCCCGCTGCAGTTTCCGGCGTCTGCTGCACAGATCGACAGCGCGGATGCCGGAAACTGCAGCACCCGCCGAGCGCACGCGCCGTCAACCTGCGCGGGCCTGGGCGCGGCCGACGACCGGTCCGGGTCAGCCCAGGCCGGCGCGCTCCTCGGAGGCGGCGGAGCCCGCGACCGGCTTGCGGGAGAGGCCGACGGCACCGGCATCCGGCCCCTTCGACAGAGCGGCCGAGACCGCGACCGACTCATCGACGTCGGGGTACTGCGGGCGCAGCTTCACGGCGTGCTGCTCGCGCTTCTCGCGCTTGGCCTTGCGCGACGCGTAGATGAGGTTGAGCGCCTCCACGAGGATCGCGAACGCCATCGGCGCGTAGATCAGCGCCTTGTCGATCTTGATGCCGAAGCCCTCGGCGATCAGGAAGACGCCGATCAGCAGCAGGAACGAGAGCGCGAGCATCTTCACCGTGGGGTGCTTGTTCACGAAGTTGAAGATGAAGCGCGCCGCGAAGAGCATGATCCCGAACGACAGCACCACGACCGTGATGATCACGACGAGGTTCTCGGTCATGCCGACCGCGGTGATGACCGAGTCGAGCGAGAAGACGATGTCGAGCAGGAGGATCTGGGTGATTACCGACGCGAACGTGATTTGGGCGACCTTCTTGCCGCTGCCTCCGTGGTCCTCCTCGGCACCCTCCAGCTTGTGATGGATCTCGGTGACCGCCTTGTAGACGAGGAAGAGGCCACCCGCGATGAGGATGAAGTCCTTCCACGAGAAGCCCATGCCGAACAGGACGACGATGTCTTCCTTGAGCGTGATGATCCAGCCCGCGAAGAACACGAGGATCACGCGGATGAGCATCGCGAGCGTGAGACCGAGGTTGCGCGCCTTCGCCTGCTGCTCCTTCGGGAGCTTGGAGGCGAGGATCGAGATGAAGATGACGTTGTCGACACCGAGCACGATCTCGAGCACGAACAGCGTCAGGAACACCGCGATGAGATCAGGGGTGAAGGCGAAGGAGAAGTCCACCCGCCAATCGTAGGGGCCGGGTGCCTCGATCGCGGTGCGCACAAGTCCTGCAGATCGCGGCCGGACGGCGACGTGTTCGCCGGAATCCCGCGGGCCAGGGGTGCGGGGCCGCGCGGATTGCAGGAGTTGTGCGCCTCGGGCGCACGAGCCCCACCGGTCGCCCGCGCGCTGTCCCCCACCCCGCGTCCAGCCCTGCGGCGTAGCCTGGAACGGTGACCCTCTCGCCCGACGCCCCGCCCGCGGCGCTGAATCCGGCCGCACTGCGCGGAGACTTCCCGATCCTCAGCCGCGACGTCGACGGGCATCCGCTCGTGTACCTCGACTCCGCCGCCACGAGCCAGAAGCCGCGCGCGGTGATCGACGCCGAGGTCGCATTCCTCACGAACGAGAACGCGGCGGTCCACCGGGGTGCGCACACCCTGGCCGCCGAGGCGACGGAGCTCTTCGAAGAGGCACGCGCCACCGTCGCCGGCTTCGTCGGCGCCGAACCCGAGCAGCTCGTGTGGACGAGCGGGGCGACCGCCGGCCTCAACCTCGTCGCCTACGCGATCGGCAACGCGACGCTCGGCCGCGGAGCCCCCGAGAGCGCCCGGTTCGCCTTCGCACCCGGCGACGAGATCGTCGTCACGGAGATCGAGCACCACGCGAACCTCGTGCCGTGGCAGGAGCTCGCGGCGCGCACCGGTGCGGTGCTGCGCCACATCCCCGTCCACGATGACGGTCGGCTGGACCTGGATGCCGCGGCATCCCTGATCGGCGAGCGCACGCGTGTCGTCGCCTTCACGCACGTCTCCAACGTCCTCGGCATCGTGAACCCGGTCACCGAGCTCGTCGCCCTCGCCCAGCGCGTCGGCGCCGTCACGGTGCTGGACGCGTGCCAGTCCGCGCCGCACCTGCCCCTGAACCTGCCGGGTCTCGGCGTTGACCTCGCGGTCTTCTCCGGACACAAGATGCTCGGCCCCTACGGGATCGGCGGGCTGTACGGACGCGCCGAGATCCTCGAGGCGCTCCCACCGTTCCTCACCGGCGGATCGATGATCACGCGCGTGGGCCTGGACTCCAGCGAGTACCTGCCGCCACCGCAGCGCTTCGAGGCGGGCACCCAGCCGGTCTCGCAGGCGATCGCCCTGGTCGCGGCGGTGCGTTACCTCGACGCGGTGGGGATGGATGCCGTCCACGCCCACGAGCGCGCGCTCGGCGCCCGTCTGCTCGAAGGGCTGCGCGGTATGGCGGGCGTACGGCTGCTCGGCGATGCACCCGGCGCTGAGCGCGTCGGACTCGCCGCGTTCGACGTCGACGGCGTGCACGCCCACGATGTCGGGCAGTTCCTCGACTCTCGCGGCATCGCGGTACGGGTCGGGCACCACTGCGCCGCACCGCTGCACGCACGCTTCGGCCTCACCGCGTCGGTGCGCGCCTCGACCGCGCTGTACAACACGGAGGACGACGTGGATGCCTTCCTCGACGCCCTCGCCGAGGTGCGGACGTTCTTCGGGGTCGGCGCATGAGCGGGCTCGAGTCGCTGTACCAGGAGCTCATCCTCGAGCACTCGAAGCGCCCGCACGGCAAGGGGATCTCCGACGAGGAGAGCGCGCTGCGCTCCGCGACGTCGCACCAGCGCAACCCGATCTGCGGGGACGAGATCACCCTGCGCGTTCGCGTGAACGCCGACGACACCGTGCACGACATCGCGTGGGACGGCGCCGGCTGCTCGATCTCGCAGGCCTCGGCATCCATGCTCGCCGTCCTCGTCGACGACCGCGAGGGCGGCCTCACCCGCGCAGAGGCGACCGAGCTGATCGACGGCTTCCGCACGGCGCTGCGCTCGCGCGGCACGATCCCGATCGATGAAGAGACCTACGGCGACGCCGAGGCCCTCAGCGGCGTCTCGAAGTACACCGCGCGGGTCAAGTGCGCGATGCTCGCGTGGGTCGCTTTCGAGGACGCGCTCGCCCGCACCTCCTGACGCCCACCGCCCGGCATCCGTCCGCCCCGCGTCTCTTCTCCCCGTGAGACGACAACTGCACGTCGAAACCATGGGGCTCACCCATGGTCTCGACGTGCAGATGTCGTCTCAGCGAAAAGGGAGGGGCGAAGCGAGTGGATGCCGCTGGGCGCGCGGCCGCGCGGGTCAGACGCTCGCGAGCACGGACTCCAGGCGCCGGTAGCTGGTCTCCATGCCTTCGGTCATGCCGGTCGCGAGCACCATGTCGCGCGTCTGACTGTCGGGGTACTCGATCAGCAGCGTGATGAGCGTCACACCGTCCTCCTCGTACAGCGACATGTCGTTCAGCGTCGCCGGGAAGTCCGTGCCCGTCATGTGCTCGGTCGTGACGGCGCGCACCGGCGGCTCCGACAGCAGCGTCTCGCCGTCGAACCCGAACGGCTCGCCCGGGGTGCCGTCGACCGGTTCCCACGCGTAGCGGTAGCGGCCGCCCACGGTCGGGTCGATCTCGCACACCGTCATGCGCCAGCCGTCGGGACCGAGCAGCCACTGCGTCATGAGCTCCGGCTCCGTGTGCGCACGCCAAACGAGCTCGCGCGGCCCGTCGATCAGCCGCGTGATCCGCACATGGGTGTCGTCGAGGATCTCGGTCTGCGTGCCCTTGCCCGCGGCGTAGTCGCGCAGTCCCTCGAGCACGCGGTCGAGCTGGTTGATCGCGAGCGTCGAGCCCTCGACCGCACCCATCGCGACGATCTGCTCGAGCGCCTCGGCGGAGTCGAAGAACGTCGTGTTCCGCAGCCGCGCGCCGGTGTCCGTGGGCTCGAACGTGAACACCATGCGCGAGGTCGGCAGGTCGGCCGACACGTGCCCGTCGGCATCTGTGAACGAGTCGAGCGCCGTGAACGAGCGCGGTGAATCGATCTCGAGGAACTCCCACACCCCGTGGAACTGCTCACCGCGCGGCGAGGTCATGCGGTATCGCGCCCGCCCGCCGACCGCGAGGTCGAAGTCGGTGAAGGTCGCGGGGTACCCCGGAGGGCCCCAGAACCGTTCGAGCTGACGGGGGTCCGTGAACGCGCTCCACAGGCGCTCGACGGATGCCGATACCTCGGCGATCAGCGTCATCGTGAGCGCTTCGGGGTCGGTGGTGACTTCGGTGACAGGCATTGTCAGTCCCTTTCGGTGTCGGTTCGGTCGGAAGGCCCGGGGTCGGGCGACGGTTCGGCGAGCAGGGCGTCGAGGCGGTCGATGCGGGCGCGCCACATCTCCTCGAAGCGGGTCAGGAGCAGCCGGGCACGGGCGATCATCGCCGGATCCGCCCGGACGAGCCGCTCGCGACCTTCGGCGCGCTTGACGATGAGACCGGCCTCTTCGAGGACGGCGACGTGCTTCTGCACCGCGGCGAAGGACATGTCGTACTCCTTCGCCAGCGCCGAGACCGAGTGCTCGGCCTCGATCGTGCGGCGCAGGATGTCGCGGCGAGTGGCCGCGGCCAGCGCGTGGAAGACGCGGTCGATGCGTTCATCGTTGAGCTCCGATTGTGCAACCATTTGGTTGTACGTTACGCCGCGTCCCGGCATCCGTCAAGGGCCAGCTAGCGTGCTGGTATGCGTGTCGCCCGGGTCGTCGCCTTCCTGTCCTCCGCCGTCGTCGCTGTGCTGCTCGCGGGATGCACGGTTCCGGCGCCGTCGCCGTCGCCGTCATCCGTCCCCTCGGACTCGAGCGCAGCACCCTCCCCGACGCCGACGCCGACAGTGGATGCCGCCCGGGTCGTCGTCACGGTCGACTCCGTCGTCTACGAGCACGACGGTCGCGCGGATGAGGTGCTGCTCATGGACGGCGAGGCGGTGGTGGCACTCTTCGAGCAGATCGCCGGCGAAGCGACCGTCGAGGAGTTCGACGGTCCCTACGACAGCGAGGGCGGGTCACGGTACGTGTGGGACGGCGTCTCGATCGCGGTGTGGTCGTACGACTCGCGTGGCTTCCTCAACGTCGACGGACCCACGATCGGCGGCATCCCCATCGCCACCACGGAAGGCATCGCCGTCGGGAGCACGCGAGACGAGGCACTCGCGGCCGACGCGTTCGTCCTGTGCGAATACGACGGGGACGGTGACGGCGAGCCGGACAGCCTTGCGATGCACCCCGAGGAGGTGGCCGACGCACTGTCCCTCTGCCGCCCGGATGCCGTCGGGGTCGAGTACATCGAAATCGGCTTCGAGGGCGATCTCGTCTCGCGGCTCTCGGCACCGTCGGACGACTTCTCCGACATCTGAGGCGCTTCTGCGACATCCGGCGCGATCACGGCCGTCGCGTGATGTGTCCATCGACGCTCACACCGGCCACCGCGACTCACACCGGTCCGGGGCATGCCGCCCAACTAGACTGATCCGGTCCGGCGTCCCCGAGTCCTGGAGCTGAGCCGCGTGACCACCCCCGCCCGAAAGTCCCTCGCCGATACGGTCGAGAACGCCGTCGCGACGCCCGAGAAGGAGCAGCCGTACGGCGCGCTCGGACTCAAGGACGACGAGTACGACCAGATCAAGACGATCCTCGGGCGCCGCCCCACGAGCGGCGAACTGGCGATGTACTCCGTCATGTGGTCGGAGCACTGCTCCTACAAGTCCAGCAAGATCTACCTGCGCCAGTTCGGCCAGAAGGTCTCGGACGAGATGAAGGAACGGCTCATGGTCGGCATGGGTCAGAACGCGGGCGTCGTCGACATCGGCGAGGGCTGGGCCGTGACCTTCAAAGTCGAGTCCCACAACCACCCGAGCTACATCGAGCCGTTCCAGGGCGCTGCGACCGGCGTCGGCGGCATCGTCCGCGACATCATCTCGATGGGCGCACGCCCGGTCGCCGTCATGGACCAGCTGCGCTTCGGGGCGATCGACGAGCCCGACACCGCGCGCGTCGTGCACGGCGTCGTCTCCGGCATCTCGTTCTACGGCAACTGCCTGGGCCTGCCGAACATCGGCGGTGAGACGGTCTTCGACGCGGTCTACCAGGGCAATCCGCTCGTGAACGCCCTCGCGGTGGGCGTCATGCGGCACGAGGACATCAAGCTCGCGAACGCCACCGGCGCCGGCAATCTCGTCGTGCTGTTCGGGGCGCGCACGGGCGGCGACGGCATCGGCGGCGCATCGATCCTCGCGTCCGACACGTTCGCCGACGGCGGCCCCACCAAGCGGCCCGCCGTGCAGGTCGGCGACCCCTTCGCCGAGAAGGTGCTCATCGAGTGCTGCCTCGAGCTGTACCGCGACGACCTGGTCGAGGCGATCCAGGACCTCGGCGCGGCCGGCATCTCGTGCGCGACGAGCGAGCTGGCCGCCAACGGCGGCAGCGGCATGCGCGTCGATCTCGAGAAGGTGCTGCTGCGCGACCCCACGCTCACGCCCGAGGAGATCCTCATGAGCGAGAGCCAGGAGCGCATGATGGCGATCGTCGCGCCCGAGAAGCTCGAGAAGTTCCTCGAGGTGGTGGGCAAGTGGGACGTCGAGACGAGCGTGCTCGGCGAAGTCACCGGCGACGGACGCCTCGTGATCCAATGGCACGGCGAGGTCATCGTCGACGTCGACCCCGCCACGGTCGCGGTGGACGGTCCGGTCTACGAGCGCCCGGTCGCCTATCCGACGTGGCTCGACGCCCTCCGCGACGACTCGGCGAGCGCGCTCAGCCGCTCGGACGACCCCGACCACCTGCTGCGCCAGTTCACGCAGCTCGTCGCGAGCCCCAATCTCGCCGACACGTCGTGGGTCACGAACCAGTACGACTACTACGTGATGGGCAACACGGCGCTGAGCTTCCCCGACGACGCGGGCATGGTCCGCGTCGACGAGAACTCGGGCCTCGGCTTCGCGATCGCGACGGACTGCAACGGCCGGTTCTGCCAGCTCGACCCCTACGAAGGCGCGAAGCTCGCCCTCGCCGAGGCGTACCGCAACGTCGCCGTGAGCGGCGCGGTGCCGACCGCCGTCACGGACTGCCTCAATTTCGGCAGCCCCGAGAACCCCGAGGTGATGTGGCAGTTCTCGCAGGCCGTCGCGGGCCTGGCCGACGGATGCCTCGAGCTCGGCATCCCGGTCACCGGAGGCAACGTCAGCTTCTACAACCAGACCGGCGACCAGCCGATCTTCCCCACGCCCGTGGTCGGTGTGCTCGGCGTCATCGACGACGTCGCGCGCCGCATCCCGAGCGGCTGGCAGGATCCGGGCGAGAACATCTACCTGCTCGGCGTCACCGCGACCGAGCTCAGCGGCTCGGCGTGGGCCGGCACCGCGCACGGACACCTCGGTGGCCGCCCGCCCGCGGTCGACCTCGGCAACGAGAAGAAGCTCGCCGAGCTGCTGCACGCCGCGTCGCAGCAGTCCCTCGTCTCGAGCGCGCACGACCTCTCCTCCGGCGGGCTCGCGCAAGCCCTCGCCGAAGGTGTGCTGCGCTTCGGTGTCGGCGCGCGCGTCTGGCTCCGCGAGATCATGGAGCGCGACGGGGTGGATGCCGCGACCGCGCTGTTCTCGGAGTCGACAGGCCGCGTCATCGTGACGGTGCCGCGTGAGGACGACGTGAAGTTCCGCGGGCTGTGCGAGGGCCGGGGGTACCCGGTGCTGCGCGTCGGCGTGACGGATGCGCCCGGGAACGGCGAAGAAGCGGCCCTGGAGATCCAGGACTACTTCACGCTCACGATCGGCGAGCTGCGCGGGCTGTCCACGGCCACCCTTCCGGCGGCGTTCGGGCCCACGATCGCGGAAGTAGTCTGATCGCATGGCGAACGACGACGAGTACGGCGACTACAACGAGGCACGGCAGCGGCGGGTGAAGATCGTCGCGTGGGTCGTCATCGTGTCCCTCATCCTGGTGGGCGGCGGCGCCACCGTCCTGGCCCTCATCTTCGGCTGACCGCTGCAGGCGGCAAGCCGGAGGCGGTTGTCGAGTAGCGCGCCGGCGCGTGCCGAGACGCGGCTGACCGCGCGGACCTGCGAGTGCGCTGACCTCCCAGGTCAGGTGCAGGGCACCGCGGCTACCATGGCGGGGTGGAGATGTTCCTCCTGTTCGTCGAGAGCTGGTGGTGGGCGGCACCGGTCGTCGCGGGCGCCGGCGCGGCGACGTACGCGGGCGTGACCGCACGCTCCCGCCGCGCCCGTCGACTGGAACTTGATGCCGCGCGCCGCGAGGTCTCCCTCGCCTACCGTGCGCTCGTGGCCGCACGTGCCCGCGTGAGCGAGGCCCAGGCGGGCGTGCTCTCGGCGAAAGCGGCGGCCGGACCGGCCGTCCGCGGTCCCGGCTTCGGCGGCGTCCCCGCGATGATCGAGGCGCGGCGACGGCTGCAGGAGGCCAAGCTCGCCCAGCGGTCCGCGGCGCTCGACCTGCGGGCGCGCCGCGCGCGGGTCAAGGCGACGAGCGTCCAGTATCACGCGGCTTCCTCGTCCGACCCCCTCCCGATCGAGCGGCTCTTCGCCGCCCACGACGCGGTCGTCGCGCGCTGGATGTCGTACGAGACCGACGTGGCGAAGGCGATCGCGTTTCCGCAGATGAGCGATGCGCGCGAGCCCGCCACCCTCGCCTTCTACCAGGCCCACCGTGAGGCGCAGCGGGTGCGTCCGGCATCCGCCCGCGAGCGCATCCCTCCCGAACGGTTCCTCGAGTACCGCGACGCGGTGCGCGCCCTCGAGGCCGCATTCGACGAGGCCGAGCGACGAGCGGGCGCGGCGCCGCCGCGACAGCCCGCGCCCACCTACGGCCCGTGGACCATCCCTGCCTGGATCCCCCTGCGGCTCCCGCCCACGCAGTAGCGCTGGGAGGGTGCCGCGAGCGGATCACGCTCCGCAGGTCGGCGGTTAGCATGGCGGGGTGGAACCCTTCTTCGAGTTCCTCGGCAACTACTGGTGGCTCGTCTTCCCCCTCATGGGCGTGATGGGCGGCCTCGGCAGTGCCTGGGAGCGAGGTGCGCGCCGACGCCATAAGCGCCGGCTCGAGGTGCTGCACGCGAAAGCCGAGCTGAAAGCGGCCCAGGCGGCGGCCCGCGGCAACGGGGTGGCGGCCGCGGCTCTGCCCCCGGTCACCACGGCGACAGGCGTGCCCGGCACCGCCGCGCAGAGCACGACGCAGGGGACGCAGCTCGAGCGGCTCTTCTCCGCACACGACGCGGTCACCGCGCGCTGGCTCGAGTACGAGCTCGACGTCGCCAAGCTCATCGCCTTCCCCGCGATGAGCGACGGCCGGCAGCCGCTCACGGCCGCCTTCCTGCGCGCGAAGCGCATCGCCGACGGTCTGCGCCCGCCCTCTCCGAAGGCGCGGTTGTCGAAGGACCAGCTCGCGGAGTACCGCAACGCCGTCGCCGACTACGAGGTCGCGTTCGACGTGGCCGAGCGCGACGCCCGCCGCCTGAAGGACACGTCCTTCACGCCGGTGGAGCGCAAACGCCTCGACACCGCGAAGCAGCTGCTCACGATCGCGATCGACCAGGCCGCGACGCCGGCCGAGCGCCAGGTCGCCTACCGCCGGGTTCGCGAAGAGCTCGACGGGCTGATCTCGCTGTCCGACGAGGCGATCGAAGTGCTCGAGAACAAGGTCGCCCTCGAGCTCACCACCGGCGCCGCGACGCCACCGGCCGCCGTGCGCGACGACGACGCTCGGCCGGATGCCGGCCCCCCGCGTGAGCCGTCGGACTCGGCGCCGCAGAGCACCGCGCCTCACACCCCTGCGTCGCAGAGCACTCCACCGGAGCAATCCCCGTCAGCGACCCGACCCGTCCCGTGGCCCGTGCCCGCCCGCACGTCCGACACCGCCCCGGGCCGCGTCGTCCGCCCCAAGCCCCACCACTGATACACCGGCGGCGCGCAGCGCACGCTCGAACGCCGGCACCGATCCGTCCAGCTCGGCCAGCTGTGCGGCGCTGAGCGCGACGTGGGTCGCACCGTCGTCGGTGTGCGCGAGCACCACCGGAAGCGTCACGCCCTCCGACGCCGCCGTGAGCGCGGCATCCCGCTCGTTGCGATGGAGCACGACGAACGGCACCCCGAGCCGCTCCACCATGCGGTCCCACTCGGGCTTGCGCCGGATCGGCGAGTGGGTGATGTCGCACAGCGCGCACTCGGCCGTGCCCAGGAGGTGACCGATCACATAGCGCGCTTCGCCGAGCAGCCCGCCGTCGGCGTTGTACACGCCGGTGTACCCGACGATGCGCGGCGCGGCGGGAACACCGATCCCGGGAGTCTCGGACACAGCGGCAACACTAGGCGACGCCGAAGGGGGTCCGGGCCGTGCGTAGAAAGTTCGTGGGAGTGCGCTCGGTCTGCGCCCGACCGGCCCTCCCCGCCCGTGCGGCGGGATAGCCTCGCAGGGTGACCCCGCAGGAGCTCACCCGCACGGCCCCTCCGCTGCGCGGTGGCGTCGTGGCCGCGCAGGAGTGGCGTCAGCTGTCGTTCGTCCACTGGCGCGTCGATGCCGAGACCGTCGCACCGCTGCTTCCGCCCGGCGTCGTCCCGGACGTGTTCGACGGATCGTCCTGGGTCGGCCTGATCGCGTTCGAACTCGGCGACGCCCGGGTCGGCCCGTTCCCGCCCGCGCCGCGCTGGGGATCCTTCACCGAAGTGAACGTGCGCTTGTACGGCGTCGACGAGCGAGGACGCCGCGGCGTCGTGTTCCGCTCGCTGGAGGCCTCGAGCCTGCCGGCCGTCCTCGCCGCGCGGGCGCTCTTCTCCCTCCCCTACATGTGGGCGCGCACCGCGCAGCGCGAGGTGCCGGGCGGATGGGAGTATGCATCGCGACGCATCGACGCGCGCCCCGGGCGGCGGGGTCCCGGCTTCCGGCTCGGGGTCGCGGTTGATCGCACACGCGTCGTCGAGGATGACCTGTCGATGTTCCTCACGGCACGGTGGGGGCTGTTCCAGGGACGACGTGGCAGGACGCAGTGGCTGCCGAACGAGCACGAACCATGGATGCTGCATCCCGCGCGGCTGACGTCGCTGCGCGATGAGCTGTGCACGGCCGCGGGCCTGCCGGGCGTCGTCGACGGCCCGCCCGACTCGGTGCTCTTCAGCCCCGGGGTGACGTCGCGGTTCGGTCGCGGAGAATCCCTGCCCCGGTGAGCAGGATGTGCGACGGGCCTGCCGGTGGACGGCAGCGTGAGAGTCGCGCTCTTCCCCGCGTCGGGGGTCGTCGCTAGCGTGCAGGGATGACGGTCGATACCGCGCTGCTCTCCTGGCTCCTCGACTCCGACCCCGCTCTGCGCTGGCAGGTCGAGCGCGACCTCGCGGGGGCGCCTCCCGAGGTGTGGCACGCGACCCGCGCCCGGGTGGCTACCGAGGGCTTCGGCGCCCGGCTGCTGGCGCTGCAGGACGCCGACGGTCAGTGGGCCGGCGGGGCGTTCTTCCCCGCGGGGTTCTTCGGCAGCCCCGAGGCCGACGAACCGGGTCAGCCGTGGGTCGCGACGACGTGGGTCCTCAAAGACCTGCGCGAGTGGGGTCTCGACGCCGCAGTCCTCTCCGGCACCGCCGAGAAGCTCGCCGCGAACAGCCGCTGGGAGTACGACGACCTTCCGTACTGGGGCGGCGAGGTCGACGTGTGCATCAACTCGTACACGCTCGCCGCGGGCGCCTGGCTCGGTGCGGACGTCTCAGAACTCGCCGCCTGGTTCCCCGCGCACCGCCTCGCCGACGGCGGGTGGAACTGCGAGGCCGAAGAGGGCGACTCGGTCCGCTCGTCGTTCCACTCGACCCTGAACGCCGCGCGCGGCATCCTCGCGTACGAGCGCCTCACCGGCGACGCCGGCCCTCGCGCCGCGCGGCACGGCGGCGAGGAGTACCTGCTCGAGCGGCGGCTCATGTATCGGCTCTCGACGGGCGAGCCGGTCGGGGACTTCGTGACGCGCTTCGTGCACCCGGCCCGCCACCGGTACAGCGCGCTGACCGCGCTCGACCACTTCCGCGACGCGGCACTGTTCGAGGGCAGCGCACCCGATCCGCGTCTGGCCGACGCGGTCGAGGTCGTGCGGGCAGCGCGCCAGCCCGACGGCACGTGGCTGCAGACGACCCCGCTCGCCGGACGCACCTGGTTCGACGTCGACGTCGCCGAAGGCGAGCCGTCGCGCTGGCTCACCCTGATCGGCACGCGCGTGCTGGCTTGGTGGGATGCCGCGCACGAGGCCTCCGGCTGATCCGGGATGCCCCCTGCCTCCCAGGCCTGGGCGCGCAGCGCGGGCGCTATCGTCGGCATATGGCCGGCTCCACGATGCGCGCGGCGGACCGCTCGACCATCACCGCGGCGGGCGTCGCGTATGCCGCGCAGGCGGCCGTGCTCGCGATCGTCCTCCTCGTCACCGGCGCGGCGCATCCGCTGCCGGTCGCCGCGGTCTTCCGAGACGGTGACGCTGCGGCATCCGTCGCGATCTCGTCCGTCGATCTCGGGTGGGCGCTCGTGGCCCTGCTTGCCGGTGGAGCGGTCGCGCACGGGGCATCCGCTGTCCGTGCATCGAGGCCCGATGCCGTGCCCGGCGCCGCGACGACCGTCGCGCTCATCGCCGGCTGGTCGCAGGGCGCCGCGATCCTCGTGTTCCTGATCGCGCAGCTGAACGGCATCGCCGAGCTCACTTCGCTCGTCCCCCTGTACGCGATCACCGCGACCGCGGTCATCCTCGTCGGCCTCGACGACGGTCGCGCGGAGTCGATGTGGCGGCGGCCGGGGGCGTGGGCCGCCGTGGTCGGCATCGTGCCGTGGGGCGTCATCGCGTTCGCGCAGATCGGGGCGACGCTCACCACCGGCGGACCCCCGCTCGGTGTGCGCGTCGTCACGCTCCTCGGGCTCGCCGTCGCGATCTGCGGCTGGGTCCTCGCCTGGCGGCGGCGCGGTGCCCCTTTTGTCGCGGACGTCGCCGCCATGACGGCGGGCGTTTCGGTGCTCGTGTGGGCCCTGATCGGCGTCGCCACGATCTGAACTCCGCACGCCAAGCCTTGACCTCGTTTCGGTTCTGTGGTTACTTAGTCAAGTAATTAACCCGTAGACCGGAGGCCGATGTGATCGAAGAAGGCAGAGCCCTCTTCCTGCAGATCGCAGAGACCGTCGAAGACTCGATCATCGACGGCAGCCTCGCCGAGGAGTCGCAGGCACCCTCGACGAATGAGCTCGCGGCATTCTTCCGCATCAACCCTGCCACGGCCGCGAAAGGAGTCGCCATGCTCGTCGACAAGGGAGTGCTGTACAAGCGCCGCGGCATCGGCATGTTCGTCGCGCCCGGCGCGCGAGACCTGCTGCTGACCGAGCGCCGCACCGTGTTCGCCGACCGCTACGTCGAGCCGCTGCTCGCCGAAGCGCACAAGCTCGGCCTGAACGCGGACGACCTCACCCGGTTGATCCTCGACCGCTCCGGCGCACGCGCCGCGGCATCCACCCAGGAAGGAAGAGCCCGATGACCGCAGTCATCGAGGTGGAGAACCTCACCAAGCGCTACCGCGACGTGCTCGCCGTGGACGACGTGTCCTTCGAGATCGAGAAGGACACGATCTACGGGCTCCTCGGCCGCAACGGCGCCGGCAAGACCACCGTCATGTCGATGCTCACCGCGCAGAACTTCGCCACGAGCGGCCGTATCCGCGTCTTCGGTGAGCACCCCTATGAGAATGCGCGGGTCCTGTCGCGCATGTGCTTCGTGCGCGAGAGCCAGCGCTACCCCGACGACGCGAAACCGGTGCACGCCTTCCATTCGGCGCGACTGTTCTTCCCGCGGTGGGACGAACAGCTCGCTCAGCGCCTGATCGCCGACTTCCAGCTGCCGACGAACCGGCGCATCAAGAAGCTTTCGCGGGGGCAGCTCTCGGCGGTCGGCGTGATCATCGGGCTCGCGTCGCGTGCCGAGATCACGTTCTTCGACGAGCCGTATCTCGGACTGGACGCCGTCGCACGGCAGATCTTCTACGACCGGCTGCTCGAGGACTACAGCGAGCACCCCCGGACGATCATCCTCTCCTCCCACCTGATCGACGAGGTCTCGAACCTCATCGAGCGCGTGCTGGTGATCGACCGCGGGCGCATCCTCATGGACGAAGCGACGGATGCCGTCCGCGATCGCGCGGCCACGGTGGTCGGTGACAGCGCCGCCGTCGATGCCTTCGTCACCGACCGCGACGTCCTGCACCGCGAGAGCCTCGGCCGCGTCGCGTCGGTCACCGTGCTCGGCGCCCTGTCCGATGCCGACCGCGCCCGACTGGACGAGATGGGCCTGGACGTGGCGCCGGTCTCGCTGCAGCAGCTCATCGTCCGTCTCACGCAGCACACCGCCGCCCAGGCGGCACCGACCCCGGAGGTGGCCCGATGAGCCGTACGCTGAACGTCATCCGCCTGCAGTTGGCGAACAGGATGACCTTCATCTGGATCCCACTGATCATCCTGTTCGGCACGCTCGCCTTCACCCTGATCGTGTACAGCATGCTCCCGCCCGGCGCGGTGAAGTACGGCGGCGGCGCACAGGCGCCCCTCTGGTACTTCCTCGCGATCGGCGTGCAGGCCATGGCCTACTCGTTCCCGTTCTCTCAGGCGATGAGCATCACCCGGCGCGAGTTCTTCATCGGCACCCTGCTCACCGCCGCCCTCACCGCCGGCATCCTGGCGACCGTGTTCGTCATCGGCGGCTTCATCGAACAGGCGACGAACGGGTACGGGCTGAACGGCTACTTCTTCTACATCGACTGGCTATGGGCCCCGGGGTGGTGGGCCGCGTGGATCGGCTGCTTCGCGATCGCGATGTTCATGTTCGTGATGGGCTTCTGGGCCGCGACGATCTACAAGCGGTGGGGCGCCGTGGCCGTGACGCTGGTCCTGGTCGGGCTGGGCGCACTCCTGGTCGGGGGTCTGTGGCTCACCGGAAGACTGAACGCGTGGGCACAGGTCTTCGGCTGGCTCGCCGACCAGGGCAGCCTCGGGCTCACGCTGTGGGGAATCCTGATCATCGCCGTCCTGGCGGCCACGAGCTTCCTCACCCTGCGGCGCGCGACTCCCTGAGGCTGCCGAGACGGCCTCGACTCGCGCGGTCAGCGCAGCGGGACCTTCACGTCGCTGCCGCCCTCGTGCGTGAGGCGCGCGCCCATCTGCACGAGACTCGGCTGGTTGACGAAGCCGCCCGCGAACAGCGCCTGTCCCTGCGTGAACGCGGGCGAGCGCTCGAGCAGCGACTCGGGGGCGTAGCCGAACACCTCCGACAGATCGGCGAGGTCGCGCGGCGCGCTCATGCGCATGAGAGCGAGGTTGTCGCACTGCGACAGGGCATTGGGATGCACCTTCGACGGGCGCTGCGTCGACAGCAGGAGCCAGAGGCCGTACTTGCGCCCCTCTGCCGCGATCTGCACGATGCGCTCTGTGAGCAGCTGCTCGACCGGCGACGCAGGCTCGGGGGTGCAGAGGTTGTGGGCCTCGTCGATCACGATGAGGCGCCCGATCCGCTGTTCGCGGTTCTCCCACAGGTGATCGAGCACGGCGAGCGCCGCGGCCCGCGACTCGGCCTGGGTCGCGAAACCCCCGAGGTCGACGACGGTCGCGTCCGGCTGGTCGTCGATCTCGTCGGTGATGCTGCGCTGGCCCCACGCCCAGAGCTTCCAGTCGGCGACGCCGAGGTTCTCGAGTCGCATCGCGAGCTGGTGCCGGATGCGGTCGGGGTGCGAGCGGATGAAGCCCACGAGATCGTGGTCGGGCAGGAGGCCGATGTCCGTCTCCATGCGCAGCATCGTGTTGTAGTCCTCGGGATTGAGGACGGGGTCGATGTGCAGGATCGCCGCGCGCGACCGCAGCGGCAGCGAGAGATACCGCGCGAGCACCGGGTCGCCGTCAGCCGCGTTCGAGCGCCGCACGCGGATGTCGCGCGTCGCGAGCTCGGCAGCCTCCGCTTCGGGCGCATCGGTGCGGATCTCGCCGAGCTTCACGAAATCCGAGTTCGGATCGAGGATCACCAGCGGCAGCTTCGTGTGCAACAGGATCTGCTCGAGCGCGACGCCGAGCGCGTAGGTCTTGCCCGACCCGCTCTGGCCGCACCAGAACGTGTGGCGGTTCAGTCGTGTCGCGAGCAGCTGCGCGGGCGCAGCCCCCTCGGACTCGAGCAGGGTTCCGATCGTGAGCTGATCAGCCATTCGTGCGCTCCTGTCGATGAGGATCGATCAGCGGTCCTCGGCCGCTTCGACGTGGTGGCGGATGACCTCCGCCACGACGAACGTGAACCACTTCTGCGCGAACTCGGGGTCGAGCTCGGCATCGACGGCGAGCGCGCGCAGACGCGCGAGCTGCTGCTCTTCCCGCGAGGGATCGGATGCCGGCATACCGTGCTCCGCCTTGAGCCGGCCGACCTGCTTCGTCGCGCGGAACCGCTCGGCGAGGAGGTAGACGAGCGCGGCGTCGATGTTGTCGATGCTTCCGCGGAGGCGGCGCAGCGTCGCGAGCGCCTCGGCGTCGTCGGGATGCGCGCCGGCGATGTTGTCGGTCATGGGTTCCTCCTCGCTTCCCCGACGATACCGGGCGCGGACGGACGGGCGCGGAACGCCCGCGCGTTCATCCCTCGCGGGTGACGGGCGCGGCGGATGCGGAGCCCTAGAGTGTGAGCCATGACCGATGGCACCTCCTCGCCCGAGCCGCTCGCGGCCAGCCCCGCCGCCGGAACCGACGCCGCAGCCGTGGCCGGCGCGACGGATGCCGTCGGCACCGACACCGGCGAAGTGATGGTCGCCGCCACGAAAGCGAGCGACCGCGGCGGCCGGCCGTTCTGGGCTCACCTCGACAGCCCGTTCACCGCCGGTCTGCTGCTGACCCTCGGCGGTCTGGTGGCGATCCTGCTCGGCATCGCCGTCACCAACATCGCCACGATCCTCATCTACATCGCGCTCGCCGCCTTCGCCGCGCTCGGGCTCGACCCGGTGCTCAAGTGGTTCGAGCGCCGCAACGTGAAACGCCCGTGGGCGATCACGATCGTCTTCCTCATCCTCGGCGTGATCGCCGTGGGTGTGATCCTGCTGGTCGTCCCGACCCTCATCAGCCAGATCAGCTCCTTCATCACCGGCATCCCGGGCATGATCTCCGACTTCCAGAAGAGCGACGTCTACGCCTCGCTGGAGAACGTCTTCGGCACGGGCCTGAACACGATCACGAGCGAGATCCAGGCGTTCCTCACGAACCCCGCGAACATCGCGGCGATCTCCGGCGGTCTCCTGAAGGTCGGCGCCGGCATCGCGGCCGCGATCTCGGGCGGTCTCATCGTCGTCGTGCTGACGCTGTACTTCGTCGCGTCGCTCCCGGCGATCAAGGAGTCGCTCATGCAGTTCGCGCCGGCGCGCAACCGCGCCAAGGTGCGCGCGATGACGAACGAGATCACCGACTCCATCGGCAGCTATCTGATGGGCATGGTGGTGCTCGCCTTCTTCAACTCGATCGTCGCGTTCCTGCTGCACCTCTTCCTCGGCCTGCCGTACCCGCTGCTGATGGGCGTGCTCGCGTTCATGATCACGATCATTCCCCTCGTGGGTCCGGTGCTGTACTGGATCACCGCCAGCGTCATCGCCCTGTTCACCAGCCCGGTCTCGGCGCTCATCTTCGCGATCTGCTATCTCATCTACATCCAGATCGAGGCCTACGTGATCACCCCGAAGGTCATGAGCAAGGCGATCTCGATCCCGGGGTCCCTTGTCGTGATCGGTGCGCTCATCGGCGGCACGCTGCTCGGACTGCTCGGTGCGCTGATCGCGGTGCCCGTGACGGCGTCGATCCTGCTGATCATCAAACAGGTCTACTTCCCGCGGCAGGACGCGAAGGTTTGACGTGAGCCGGATCAATGCGAGCGGAGCCCGCGTTGATCCGGTTCGGGTCAAGGTCGAGGAGCGAGCCTGCGAGCGTATCGAGACCCCGACGCCCTCACTTCGCCCCGAGCAGGCACGTCGGGCTCGGCGCCTCGACACGGTGCCGCACGCGCCCGGGCACACCGGTCCGCAGGTCGAGCGTGAGCGAGGCGACCTCGTCCGACCGCTCACCCGCCACGAGCACCGTGTCGCGGACGACGAGGTGGTGTCGCGGCCAGTCCACGCCCGCGTCGACGAGCGCGACGGGCGCCAGGCTGTCGCCGGCGCCCCGCACCCGCACCGTCGCGAGGGTGTTGCTCCCCCGCACGCCGGCGTAGAGGAATTCGCCGTCACGGGATGCCGCCAACTCGGCGGCCGTGTCACCCGGCAGCGTCCCGGCGCCGAGCGTCGTACCCGCGACGACCCGCCACGAACCGCTCGCGTCCGCCGCGAGCGCGAAGACCTCGCAGCTCAGCTCCGCGACGACGTAGAGATGGCCGCTCGGATGCCGCACCATGTGCCGCGGCCCGCTCCCCAGCGGCAGCACGACCTCCTGGATCAGCCGCAGCCCCTCCGCGCCCGCGCGCCAGAACCGCACCAGGTCCAGCCCCATGTCGGTCGTGGCCACGAGGCCGCCGGACAGGAAGACCGCCTGGTGCGCGCGCGACACCCGCTCGGACGAGCCCTCTCCGGCCCCGGACGAGGCGGGCGGCTCCTCGGCGTCGTCTTCGCGGTCGTAGTCGGGGACGAGGTGCGCGAACTCGGCGCCCGCCGCGGCGCGCAGGGCCTGCGCGGCAGCCGCCAGATCGATGCCCCCCGCGGGGGCGGCGGGAGCGGCATCCCGGTCAAAGGGATCGACGGCAGCCTGCGCGGCGACCGGGGCGGACGGGCGGCCGTCGGCATCCAGCGACATGCGTACGACGCGGCCGTCACCCCAGCAGCTCGCGACGAGCGATCCGCCGTCCGGCGCCACGGCGATGTGACAGAGCGCCTCGCCGCCGGCGACCGGGCCGCCCAGCGGGACGAGCGTGGACTCTCCCGTGCGGCGGAACGCGCGCACCGCTCCGGCATCCTCGAGCGCGGCGTAGACGACATCCAGCGTCGGGTGCGCGGTGATCCACGAGGGAGATCCGGCCGTCACCGCGGCGGTGCCGGTGAAGTGCAGCTGTCCTCCGGCGAGCGCCTCGTCAGGTGCCCCCGCGACGAGCGCGCCGATTCCGGATGCCGATCCCTCGCCGTCGGCGGTGTAACCGCCCAGCCAGAAGCGCATCAGCGGGTTCCGTCCCGCTCATGCGCTTTTCGGTCGTCGAGCGAGCGAAGCGAGTCGAAACGCCGCATCAGTCGACGAGGTCGTGGCGCACGATCACGGCGTCGCGAGCCGGACCCACGCCGATGACCGAGATCCGGGTGCCGCTCATCCGCTCGAGCGCGAGCACGTAGTCCTGCGCGGCCTGCGGGAGATCGTCGAAGGTCCGCGCCGTCGAGATGTCCTCCGACCAGCCGGGGAACATCTCGAGGATCGGCTTCGCGTGGTGGAAGTCGGACTGATTGACCGGCACCTCGTCGAACCGCGTGCCGTCGACGTCGTACGCGACGCACACCGGGATCTCGTCGAGGCCCGTGAGGATGTCGAGCTTGGTCAGCACGAGGTCGGTGATGCCGTTGATGCGGGTCGCGTAACGGGTGATCGGGGCGTCGTACCAGCCGACGCGGCGCGGGCGACCGGTCGTCGTGCCGAACTCGAACCCGCGCGAGCGCAGCCACTCGCCCTGCTCGTCGAACAGCTCGGTGGGGAACGGACCCGACCCGACGCGTGTCGTGTACGCCTTCACGATGCCGACGATGCGGTCCAGGCGATTCGGCCCGACGCCCGCCCCGGTCGCGGCGCCGCCCGCGGTCGCGGACGACGACGTCACGAACGGATAGGTGCCGTGGTCGATGTCGAGCATCGTCGCCTGGCCGCCCTCGAAGACGACGACCTCACCGGCATCCAGCGCCTGATTGAGCAGCAGCGACGTGTCGCACACCATGTGCTTGAGCCGCGGCGCGTACGACAGCAGGTCCTCGACGATCTCATCGACCGTGATCGAGCGGCGGTTGAAGACCTTCACCAGCAGGTGGTTCTTCTGGTCGAGCGCTCCCTCGACCTTCTGGCGCAGGATGTTCTCGTCGAACAGATCCTGCATCCGGATGCCGACCCGGTTGATCTTGTCGGCGTAGGCCGGACCGATCCCCCGGCCCGTCGTGCCGATCATGCGCTTGCCGAGGAAGCGCTCGGTCACCTTGTCGAGCGTGCGGTGATACTGCGTGATGATGTGCGCGTTCGCGCTGATCTTGAGCCGGCTCGTGTCGAGCCCGCGCGCGTTGAGCGCCTCGAGCTCCGCGAAGAGCACCTCGAGGTCGACGACGACGCCGTTGCCGATCACGGGCGTCACGCCGGGAGAGAGGATGCCGGACGGCAGCAGGTGCAGCGCGTACTTCTCGTCGCCGATCACCACCGTGTGGCCGGCGTTGTTGCCGCCGTTGAACTTCACGACGACGTCGGTGCGCTCACCCAGAAGATCGGTGGCCTTGCCCTTGCCCTCATCCCCCCACTGGACTCCGACGATCACGATGGCGGGCATGTTCACTCCTCGGGAAGGATCCGACGGTACACCCCATCCTATCGGGGCGCTTCCGACGCCCTTCGGATGCCGCCCCGACGGGTCGTGGCGTCGATAGGGTGAGCGAATGCTGCGCTCCGCCCGCTGGGCCTGGATCTGGTCGTTCGTCCGTCTCGCCGCCGCCTTGCTCGGGGCCGCTGCGATCATCGCTCAGCTGCAGCGGAGTCTGTCCAATGCCGTCGAGTACGGGTGGCATGTCCCCACCGTCGCGGCGAACTTCCTGAGCTTCTTCACGATCCAGTCCAACGTCCTCGCGGCCGCGACGCTGGCGATCGGCGCGATCTGGTGGTGGACGCGCGGGCGGCGATCGGACGATCGTGAGCCACGCTGGTATGCCGTCCTCCTGACGTGCGCGACGACCTACATGGTCATCACGGGAATCGTCTACAACACACTGCTGCGCAACATCGAGTTGCCGCAGGGTCAGACGGTGCCGTGGTCGAACGAAGTGCTGCACGTCGTGATCCCGCTCGTCCTGCTCCTGGACCTCTTCGTCGCGCCGCGGCGGCGGAGGCTGCCGTGGCGCAGCGTGTGGGTGGTCGTCGTCTACCCGATCCTCTGGGTGATCTACACGCTCGTCCGCGGTCCGCTCATCACCGCGCCCGGCACCGATGCGCCGTTCTGGTACCCCTACCCGTTCCTCAATCCGAACAACCCCGAGCTCGTGCCGCCGGGGTACGCCGGTGTCGCCGTGTACGTCGTCGGCATCGCGATCGGCATCGTCGCCGTCGCCTTCTTCGTCGTGTGGATCGGACGACGTCGCGGACGGTTTTTGTAGGACAGACACAATCTTTCTGTCCCCCATTTGGGCTACTTCGCGATACCGCGTGCCAATGTTTCCCGCCTAAGGTCTTCGCCGCCACTACGACTGTGCCATGGGGATGATCAACAGGGAAAGGTCATCGAAATGCGTTGGTCATGGTTCAGGATCGCCGCGGCGGTCCTCGCACTGTCCGGCATCGTCGCCGGATTCATCGTCAACATCGATCGTGCGTCACGCGAGAAGCAGGATCTCGAGCTCGTGCTCCTGAACTACTTCAGCCTCTTCACGATCGTCTCGTCGCTGCTGAGCGTCATCGCACTGCTCGCCGCGGCCACGTGGATGCAGCGTCACCCGGGAACGTCCCGGGAGCCGCTGGGCATCGCGCTCGCGCTGGCCGCGGTCGCCGGCCCGGTGATGCTGCTGGGCATCGTCTACAACGTCCTGCTGCGGGACACCCCCACCGGAGTCGCCCTGGGCGACTCCGCCGGCATCGCGCTTCTGGACTCGTACGCGGTCGAGGTGCTGCACGTCGTGCTGCCGATCTACTTCGTGCTGGATCTGCTGTTCGCGCCGCGCCGTCGCGGACTGCCGTGGTGGACGCTCGTCGTGTTCCTCGGCTACCCGCTCACCTGGACCGGCTACACGATGGTGCGCGGCCTGCGCGTCACGAACCCGGACGGCAGCGGCACGTGGTGGTACCCGTACCCCTTCCTCGACCCGAACGGCGCCGGCGGCTATCCCTCGGCATTCGCCTACATCGGCGTGATGATGGTCGCGTTCGTCGCGATCGGAGCGGCGATCATCGCGATCGGCCGCTACCGCGAGAGGCGGGCGATCGTGCGGCGGCCCGCCGCTCCGGCGGCGGGACCGCTGGCGGTCTGAGCAGGGCGACGGATGCCGGGTCGGCGCGTGCCGGCCCGGCATCCGTCGTGTCATGCCGGGCGGGGCCCTCCGCACCGGCTCAGTAGAATCGGGGCATGTCGAAAGTCCTGCAGTCCCTGCCCGTCGGCGAGCGCGTCGGCATCGCCTTCTCGGGAGGGCTCGACACCTCCGTCGCGGTCGCCTGGATGCGCGACAAGGGGGCGATCCCCTGCACGTACACCGGAGATCTCGGCCAGCCCGACGAGGACGACATCGAGGCGATCCCGGGACGCGCCCTCGAGTACGGCGCCGAGGTCTCGCGACTCGTCGACTGCAAGACCGCCCTCGTCGAGGAGGGCCTCGGCGCCCTCGCGTGCGGCGCGTTCCACATCCGCTCGGGCGGGAAGACCTACTTCAACACCACACCGCTCGGCCGTGCGGTCACCGGCACGATGCTGGTGCGGGCGATGAAGGAGGACGGCGTCGACATCTGGGGTGACGGGTCGACCTACAAGGGCAACGACATCGAGCGGTTCTACCGCTACGGCCTGCTCGCCAACCCGCGGCTGCGCATCTACAAGCCGTGGCTCGACGCCGACTTCGTCACCGAGCTCGGCGGTCGTGCCGAGATGTCGGCCTGGCTCGTCGAGCACGGCTTCCCGTATCGCGACAGCGCGGAGAAGGCGTACTCGACCGACGCGAACATCTGGGGCGCGACGCACGAGGCGAAGACACTCGAGCACCTCGACGTGTCGCTCGAGACCGTCGAGCCGATCATGGGCGTGCGCTTCTGGGACCCCTCCGTGCAGATCGACACCGAGGACGTCACGGTGACCTTCGAGCTCGGCCGCCCGGTCGCGATCAACGGCGTCGAGTACACCGACCCGGTGGAGCTCGTGCACGAGGCGAACCGCATCGGCGGACGCCACGGTCTCGGCATGAGCGACCAGATCGAGAACCGCATCATCGAGGCGAAGAGCCGCGGCATCTACGAGGCGCCCGCCATGGCGCTGCTGTTCATCGCCTATGAGCGCCTGGTCAACGGCATCCTGAACGAGGACACCCTCGCGACCTACCACGAGCAGGGTCGCCGGTTGGGCCGGCTCATGTACGAAGGACGCTGGCTCGAGCCGCAGTCGCTCATGCTGCGCGAGTCGATCCAGAAGTGGGTCGGCTCCACGATCAACGGCACCGTGACCCTGCGCCTGCGCCGGGGCGACGATTACACGATCCTCGACACCACGAGCCCGAACCTGTCGTACGGGCCCGACAAGCTCTCGATGGAGCGCGTGGGCGACGCGGCCTTCGGGCCGACCGACCGCATCGGTCAGCTCACGATGCGCAACCTCGACATCGCCGATTCGCGCGCGCGCCTGGAGCAGTACGCCGGCCTCGGCCTCATCGGCGGCGCGACCGGTGCACTGGTGGGGCGCCTCACCTCAGGCGAGGCGAATGAGATCACCGAGTCGGCGTCGCCGGCGGATGCCGAGACCGAAGCGCTCGACGAGGCGATCGAGGCCGCATCCGAGTCGGCGATGTACGACGCCGGCACCGACTGAGGGGCTGCCCGGGGATGTCCTCCCCGGGCAGGAGGGCGCGGCGCGGCATCCGCGGGTTACGATGCCTGACGGTGCCCGCGCGACCCGAGCGCGAGGGACCGGGGTTCACGGTGCACGACACCGAGTGCCGCCTGCCGTCCAGCCGAGAGTCCTTCGATGTCGAACACCGCCACCGCTTCCCCACCGACGACGGATGATGTCGCCGACGACATCGCACCAGCGCGACGATCGATCGGCCGGGTGATCGGCATCACGCTGTTCAGCATCGTGGCAGGGGTGACGGTGATCGCCCTCATCGCCGCCGGGTTCGTCGTGTGGACGATCCAGCGCTCGTTCCCGCAGCTCGAGGGCACCACCGCGGTCGAGGGTCTCGGACGCGACGTGGTCGTGCAGCGCGACGCGCTCGGCATCCCGACGATCTCGGCCGCCGACACGGACGACCTGTTCTTCGCGCAGGGCTACGTGCACGCGCAGGACCGGTTCTGGGAGATGGACTTCCGCCGCCACGTGACCAGCGGGCGGCTGTCGGAGCTGTTCGGGGAGTCGCAGCTGCCGACCGACCGGTTCCTCCGCACGCTCGGCTGGCGCGAGATCGCAGCGCAGGAGGTCGAGGCGCTCGACGCGACGACGCGGTCGTACTACGACGCGTACGCGGAGGGCGTCAACGCGTACCTGAAGGACCACGACGGGGCCGACGCGTCGTTCGAGTACGCGGTGCTCGGCCTGCAGAACGCCGACTACGAGATCGAGCCCTGGACGCCCGAGGATTCCGTCGCGTGGCTGAAGGCGATGGCCTGGGACCTCCGGACGAACATCGAGGACGAGACGCAGCGGGCCATCCTCGCCGCGGACTTCACGGGAGAACAGCTCGCGCAGCTGTATCCCGGGTATCCGTTCGACCGCAATCCCGTGATCGTCCCCACGCTGGTCTCGGCGCAGCCGGCGAGCGCGGGTGCGGCATCCGGATCCGACGCCGCGACGGCGGCCGCCGGTACGGGTGCGACCGGAGCGGCGTCGATCGAGTGGGACGAGGCCGACGGCGTCATCGAGGCGGTCAGCGCCCTGATCGGCGAGGCGGGCGAGGGCATCGGCTCGAACTCGTGGGTGGTCTCGGGCGACCTCACCGAGAGCGGGATGCCGCTGCTGGCGAACGACCCGCACCTCGGCGCCGCGCTGCCGAGCGTCTGGCACCAGGTGACGCTCAAGTGCCGCACGATCACCGCGAACTGCGCCTTCGACGTCTCGGGTTTCGGCTTCTCGGGCGTGCCGGGCGTGATCATCGGGCACAACGCCCGCATCGCGTGGGGGTTCACCAACCTCACGACCGATGTGACCGACCTGTACCTCGAGAAGATCCAGGATGCCGGGTACTGGCGCGACGGTCAGCTCGTGCCGCTCGACGAGCGCATCGAGACGATCCAGGTCGCGGGCGGCGACGACGTCGAGCTCACGATCCGCTCCACCGCGAACGGCCCGATCGTCTCAGGGCTCACCGACGACTTCACCGCGATCGCCGATGAGCCGTTCACCGGTACCGACGGCTCGGTCGCCGCCCCCGCCTCACCCCCGGACGGCGAGTACGCCGTCAGCCTCAAGTGGACCGCCCTCGAGCCCGGCACGACGGCCGCGTCCATCTTCGCGCTCAATGTCGCGGAGGACTTCGACGACTTCCGCGACGCCGCCGCGCTCTTCGACGTGCCCGCGCAGAACCTCGTCTACGCCGACGTCGAGGGGAACATCGGCTACCAGACTCCGGGCAACCTCCCGATCCGCGGCGCCGGCGACGGGTCGCTCCCGCAGCCCGGATGGGACTCCGCATACGCGTGGCAGGGCTACATTCCGTTCGACGAACTGCCGACGTCGTTCAACCCGCCCGAGGGCTTCATCGTGACGGCCAACAACGCGATCGTCGGCGAGGACTACCCGTACGCGCTCACGCGCGACTGGGACTACGGCTGGCGGGCGGCCCGCATCGTCGACCTGCTGCAGCGCAAGGCCGCGATGGGCCCGCTCACCGTCGACGACATGCGCGACATCCAGGCCGATGATGAGTTCGCGATGGGCAAGCGACTTTCGTCGGCCTACGCCGACATCTCGACCGGACGGCGGGGGCCGGATGCCGCACTCGACATGCTCCGGTCATGGGATGCGCAGAACGACGCCGACTCGGAGACCGCCGCCTTCGCGAACGTCCTGTGGGACGAACTGGTGACGGACATCTTCGTGACGGGCCGCGACGAGCCCGCGCCGGTGAGCGGTCAGGGTCGCCTCTTCCTCGTGGTCGACGAGATGCTCGATGATCCGGATGCGCAGTGGTGGACCAACGACGAACTGGGCGTCGAGGGCCGCGACGAGATGCTGGAGTACGCCGCGAACGCGGCGTATGACCGGCTCGTCGCTCTGCAGGGGGACAACCCGGCGCGATGGAACTGGGGCGCGCTCCACGCCCTGGCGCTGCGCAGCGACACCTTCGGGTCGTCGGGCATCGCACCGATCGAGATGCTCTTCAACCGCGGCCCCTATCCCGTGGGCGGCGGCTCGTCGGTGGCGAACGCCACCGGGTGGGTCATCGGCGAGGGGTTCGCGACGATCACGGTCCCGTCCATGCGGATGATCGTGGATCTGTCCGACTTCGACGACTCGCGCTGGAACCACCTCACCGGAGCGAGCGGTCACACGTTCCACCCGAACTACGTCGACCAGGTCGAGGCGTGGCAGCGTGCGGAGCCGACCCCGTGGGCTTTCAGCACCGATGCGGTCGACGCCGCGACGACCCACACGCTCACGCTCGAGCCCGCCGACTGAGGCAGGTCTCCTGACATCGCGCAAGCCCGGGGAGGCGGTCGCGGCCGCTGAGTAGGCTCGGAACCGTCTTCCGTCGCATCGCGGTGGGCGAGAGGAGTCCCATGGCCGCCGGCAACGTGCGTGCATTCGACTGCACCCCCGACGACGTGTTCGCGGTCCTCGCGGACGGCTGGATCTATCCGGTGTGGGTGGTGGGGGCCGCCCGCATGCGGGATGTGTCGCCGGAGTGGCCCGAACAGGGCGCGAAGATCCATCACTCGCTCGGCATCTGGCCGGTGCTGATCGACGACGAGACGGAGGTCGTCGAGTGGAGTCCGCCGGAGCGGCTCCGGCTGCGCGCGAAGGCCGGCCCGGTCGGGCGCGCCGTCGTCGTGATCGAAGTGCGATCGCGCGGCGCCGGCTGCGTCGTGCGCATGGGTGAGGAGGCAGTGACGGGGCCCGCCCGCCTGCTGCCGTCGTTCCTTTGGGCGCCGTTCCTTCGTGCGCGGAATCGCGAGGCGCTGCGCCGCCTCGCGGCGATCGCCGAGGGACGCCGCGCCGCGCGCGAGGCCGGCGAGCGGACGGCGCGTGAGCATGTGCCCGCCGAGGACGGGCCGCCGGCGCCGGAAGGGCGCGACGATGCGGCATCCACCGCCGAGGCCACCGAAGCGGCGCACGACGCATGACCGATCTCGACGCGATCGTCGTCGGCGCGGGCCCGAACGGTCTCGCCGCCGCAGTCACGCTCGCGCGCGCCGGGCTGGCGGTGCGGGTGTACGAGCGGGCCGACGACGTGGGCGGAGGCACCCGCACGCGCGAACTGACGCTCCCCGGATTCCGCCACGACGTGTGCTCGGCCGTCCATCCGCTCGCCGTCGCGTCCCCCTTCTTCCGTGCGTTCGATCTCGCCTCGCGCGTCGAGCTGCTGACTCCCGAGGCCTCGTTCGCGCATCCGCTGCCCGGAAGGGATGCCGCGATCGCGTACCGCGACCTCACACGGACGGCCGACGAGCTCGGTCGCGACGGTGCGGCGTACCGGCGGATGATCGAGCCGCTCTCGCGGCGCGCGCTCCAGGTCGCGCAGTTCACCGGATCGAATCTGCTGCGCGTGCCGCGGCATCCCGCCACCGCCGCGTGGTTCGCCGCGCGGACGGTGGAACAGGGCACCCCGCTGTGGAACCTCCGCTTCCGTGATGAGGCCGCGCCGGCGATGATCACCGGCGTCGCGGCCCATGCGATCGTGCGACAGCCGAGCTTCGTCGCGGCCGGCGCGGGACTCGCCCTGCAGGCGCATGCGCATGCGGGGGGCTGGCCCATCCCGCGGGGCGGCACCCAGGCGATCGCCGACGCGCTCGTGGCGGATCTCGTCGCGCACGGCGGAGAAGTGGTGACGGATGCCGAGGTGCACACGCTGCGAGAACTCCCGCTCGCGCGCATCGTGATCCTCGACGTCACACCCCGGGCGCTCCTGCGACTGGCGGGAGACCGGCTGCCGCCCGGGTATCGCCGCGCGCTCTCGCGCTTCCGCTACGGCAACGCCGCCGCCAAAGTCGACTTCGCGCTCTCGGGCCCGGTGCCGTGGAGCGATGCGCGGGTCGCCGAGGCCGGGACCGTGCACCTCGGCGGCACGCGACGCGAGCTCGCGCACGCCGAGAACGAGGTCGCCCGCGGCCGCCATGCCGAGGAGCCCTACGTCCTCGTCTCGCAGCCCTCGCGCCTCGATCCCTCGCGGGCGCCGGGGAACGGCCAGACCCTGTGGACGTACACGCACGTGCCGTCAGGCTCGACCGTCGACCAGCGCGAAGCGGTCACCCGGGTGATCGAGCGCCACGCCCCCGGCTTCCGCGACCTCATCCTCGCCTCGCACGGCGTCACCGCCGCCGAGCTGCCGGATCAGAACCCGAACTACGTCCACGGCGACATCAGCGCGGGCGAGGCGACGCTCCTGCAGCTGCTCCGGCGGCCGGTGATCTCGCGCGACCCGTGGCGCACGCCGCTCGAGGGCGTGTACCTGTGCGGGGCGTCCACGGTGCCGGGACCCGGAGTCCACGGCCTGTCGGGCTGGTACGCCGCACGCAGCGCCCTGCACCACGACTTCGGCAAGGACGCGCCCTCGCTGCGGCCCTGATCCGCCCCGGCTGTGATCCGCTCCGCGTCCGGTGCCCCTCAGCCGCCCGCGGCAGGGGGCGTCTTCGTCGAGTCGGCGAGCTCGTCGACATAGACGCTGTTCCGGTCGATCGTGCCGTTGCGGTACGCGCGGCGACCGACCATGTGCGCCGACAGCGGCGCGGTCGCCAGCTGCATGAGCACGACCGGCACGAGGAACGCGACGACGGCCCACGAGCGCAGCGCGAGTGCGATCGCGAGGCAGATGAGGATGAGGCCGAGCACCTGCGGCTTCGTCGCGGCGTGGAGGCGCGTCGGCACGTCGGTGAACCGCAGGAGGCCGATCGCCGCCGTGAGGCACAGCAGCGCGCCGATCAGGATCAGCACGAGCACCGCGACGTCGAGCGCGGCATCCACCGCAGTGGTCGATTCGAGGGGCGACAGACGGATCATTGCTCGACGTTCTCCCTTCGCGCGACGAAGCGGGCGATCGAGACCGATCCGAACACGCCGACCGCCGCGATGATGAGCAGGACGGGCAGACTGCGGGTGTGGTTGTTGATCGCCATCTCGGCTCCGAGTACGCACATGATCTCGGTGAGCAGCACGTCCGACGCGACCGCGCGGTCGAGGATGGACGGGCCGACCACGATACGCCAGAGCGTGAGGAGCGCGGCGACCGCGAAGACGACGTAGATGACGATGAGGAGGACGTTCATACGGGTGCCCCTCCCTGACGCGGGGTGTCGATCTTCGCGTCGCGGATCGCGGCGAGCTGCTCGCGCGACCCCACGGCGCGCACGATGCGCGCCTCCCAGCCGAGGATCGCGCGCTTCTGGTGAGCGACTTCCGCGTCGGAGGTCGCGCCGAGGACGTGCAGATAGAGGATCCGGCGATCGCGATCGGCTTCGACGATGAGCGAACCCGGGATGAGGGATGCCGTCACGGCGGTGTGCGCCATGATCAGGTCGTCGTCCGTCCGCAGCGGCACGGCGATGATCGAGCTGCCGGGCTGCGACCGCGGATCGACGACCTGCCATGCGACCAGGAGCGAGCCGCGGATGAGCGCGAGGAAGAACGTGACGACGAACACGACTCCGTACCAGAGGTTCAGTCTCCCCGACAGCTCGACGGGGGGCAGACGGAAGACGCGCGTCACGAAAACGGCCATGACGACGCCGGAGACGAAGGCGACCAGGGTGAACTGTCCCCAGAGGAGCATCCACAGGGCGATGAGCCAGACGAAGAACGGCAGCTGGCGCCAGACCTGGGTGAGCACTCCCCGCTTTCCGGTGGCTTCGCCGACGGTGCCGGCCGGGGGCGCGGTCATGGGCTCACCTCCTGTTCGAGCTGGGCGACGCTGACCGGTTCGAGCAGTGCGGCGCCGATGCGGGTGCACACGTCGTACAGGGGCCCCGCGAAGATCGTGAGCGCGACCGTGACGGCCACCATGCCGCCGGTCGCCGCGGTCATGATGCGCGGGATGACGCGCTTCTCCGTCTGGATCGCCGCCGCCGGCGCGTCACCCAGGTACGAGATGCGCGCCTCGGTCTCAGCCGAGTCGTCCTCCTCGCGCCAGAACGCGAGATTCCAGGCACGCATGAGCGCGTAGAGGGTCAGCAGGCTCGTGACGACTCCGCCGACGATCAGCACCATCATGATCGGTGTGCCGACTTCGGCGGCCGCGTCGAACAGCGCGTACTTGCCGATGAAACCCGAGAACGGCGGGAGTCCCCCCAGGTTGACCGCGGGGATGAAGTAGAGCACCGCGATGATGGGCGCTGCCCGCATGAGGCCCTTGACGCGCAGGATGGAGGTGCTCCCGGCCCGACGCTCGATGAGTCCCACCGCGAGGAACAGCGTCGTCTGCACCACGATGTGGTGGACGATGTAGTAGATCGTCGCGCCGATCGCCAGCGGTGTGGCGATCGCGAGGCCGAACACCATGTAGCCGACATGGCTCACGAGCGTGAACGACAGGATGCGCTTGAGCTCCGCCTGCGCGACGGCGCCGAGGACGCCGACGATCATCGTCGCGAGGGCGACGATCAGGAGCAGGAGATTGAGGTCGTTGTCGCGGAACAGCTGCGTCTCGGTGCGGATCATGGCGTAGACGCCGACCTTGGTCAGCAGGCCCGCGAACACCGCCGTCACCGGCGCGGGCGCGGTCGGGTACGAGTCGGGCAGCCAGAACGACAGCGGGAAGACGGCGGCCTTGATGCTGAACGCCAGGAGCAGCAGCAGGTGCAGCACCGTCTGCGTCTCCTGCGGGAGCTCGGTCATCCGGTCGGCGATCTGCGCCATGTTCACCGTGCCGAGAGCGCCGTAGATCACGGCGATCGCCGCGAGGAACAGGATCGAGGAGACGAGCGAGACGACGATGTAGACGACGCCCGTGCGGATGCGGTTCTCGGTGCTCCCGAGGGTGATGAGGACGTAGGAGGCGACGAGCAGGATCTCGAAGCCCACGTAGAGGTTGAACAGATCGCCCGCGATGAACGCGGTGAAGATGCCCGCCGCCAGGATCAGGTACGACGGGTGGAAGATCGAGACCGGCGTCTCGTCGTCGCCGTCCGCGGCGCCCTGACCGACGGAGAAGAGCAGGACCGCGAGCAGCACGACGCTCGAGACGACGACCAGGAGTGCCGCGAGCCGATCGACGTACAGCACGATGCCGATCGGGATCGGCCACCCGCCGACGGAGACGACGATCGGCAGCCCGCCGGCATCGACCACGACGAGGAGGATCGCGGCGATCACGAGCACGACCGTCAGGGTCACGACCGACACCGCGACCTGCGTGCGGCGGTGGCGACCGGCGATCAGCGCGATCGCAGCGCCGAGCAGCGGCAGCGTGACCAGCAGGGGGACGAGGGCGCTCATTCGTCGTCACCGTCCCGTCGACGATCGGAGGAGTCGGTCGGGGCGTCGTCGCGCAGACCCGGGAAGTCGCGGCTGCCGAGCACGGTGATCGGCGCCTTCGCCAGCCCGATGAAGTCGGTCGTGGTGTCGTCCGATTCGACGGCCGTGTCGTCGTCCATCGTGTCGGCGGCCTCGATGTCACGCGCCCGGACGGCGATGTCGGCCTCGTCGTCGACGACGTCGTCCTGCTGACCCAGCTGCCACGACCGGTAGATCAGCGCGAGCAGGAACGCCGAGATCGCGAACGTGATCACGATCGCGGTGAGCGTGAGCGCCTGCGGCAACGGATCCGACATCTCCTCCGGGTCGCCGGATCCGTAGAACGGCGCGATCCCGGGCTGGCCCATCACGATGAGAAGCAGCAGATTGGTCGCGTTGCCGAGCAGCAGGAAGCCGATGAGCACGCGGGTCAGGCTCCGTTCGAGCATCGCGTACACACCGCAGGCGTAGAGCACCGCCATGATCACGATGAGGACGAGCGAGGCATCCATCAGCCGTTCACCCCCCGCCGACTCTGCTGCTGCGCCTGGCGGTCGACCTCGGCGCCGAGGCTGCGCAGCACATCGAGCACGAGCCCGATCACGACGAGGTAGACGCCGATGTCGAACAGCGTCGAGGTCACGAACTCGACGTGGCCCACGACCGGCAGCTCGGCTTCGAAGATCGCCCGGGTCAGCGGCGAGACGCCGAACAGCAGCGGGATGATCGCGCACGCCACGGCGATCGCCATGCCGTAGCCGAGCAGTCGTCCGGCATCCGTCGGCGCGGCCGCGCCGAGTTCATAGCGGCCGCCCGCCACGTAGCGCATCACGAGCGCCATGCCCGCCACGAGACCGCCGGCGAATCCGCCGCCCGGAAGGTTGTGGCCCGCGAACAGCAGGTACAGCGACACGATGATGATCGAGTGGAAGAGGATGCGCACGATCACCTCGAGGAGGATCGAGCGGTTCTCCGGACGCACGCGCGCACCGCCGACGAGCCAGGCCATGCGCTCGCGGCCCTCCGACTCGCCCCGGGGACGGATGCCGTCCTCGGTCTCGACGAGCGGGCGGCGCGTCCGGGCGGCGGACGACGGCAGGGGCGCGGTGAACTTCGAGAGGCTGTCGGCGCGGTTGGTCACGAACACGAGTGAGGCCACGCCGGTCGCGGCGAGGATGAGGACGGAGAGTTCGCCCATCGTGTCCCACCCGCGGATGTCGACGAGCGCGACATTGACGACGTTCTTGCCGTGCCCGATCTCGTACGCGAGTTCGGCCCAGGGCTCGGAGACCGGCGGGGCCACGCGATCGGCCGTCGCGACGATCGCGATGAACGCCATCGTGCCGCCGACGGCCGCGCCGATCGCCGCGCGCGCGAGCGGCCACACCGACGCATTGTGTTCCCCCATCCGCGAGGGGATGCGGCGGAGCACGAGCGCGAAGGCGATCAGGGTGACGGTCTCGACCAGGATCTGGGTGAGGGCGAGGTCGGGCGCGCCGCTCGTGGCGAACAGCAGCACGAGTCCGAGACCGGTGACCGACACCAGGACGACCCCTGTGTAGCGCTTGCGGGCACGGACGGCCACGAGGCCCGCCGCGATCATGATCGGCGCGACCACGAGCTGCATCGGTGTCTGGTACGCATCGAGCTGCGTGCGCCACTCCGGGCTCGCGAGCAGCGCGGTGCCCTCGGCGGCGACGAAGACGACGAAGATCGTGCCGACGTACACCGGCAGCGAGCCGCGCTGGGTGAAGCTCGTCGTGATCACCGACAGCCGGGCGATGCCGCGCAGCACGGCGTTGTAGACGTCGGCGGCGCCGAACGGCAGCATCCGGCGCGCGCCTCGTCCGTTCGACGTGACGACGAACAGCACCGCGCCGAGCGCGATCGTCCCGAGCGAGATCCACAGCGCGGGCTCGAGGCCGTGCCACAGCGCGAGGTAGGCCGGGTACTCCGGCGGCGCGACACCCGGACTTGCGGCGGGCGCGAGGTCGGCGTAGGGCGCGAAGGCGACATCGAGGGCCGGCGCGGCGAATCCGGCGACGACGGTGAGCCCCGCGAGCAGCACCGGAGCGGCCAGGAAGAGGATCGGCGGGTCGGGCCACTCCGTTCGCTCCCGAGGCGTGCCGTCGGCGTCTCTCTTCGTCCAGAACGCCCCCCACAGGAAGCGCGCGCCGTATGCCGCCGTGAGAATGGAGCCGAGGACGACGCCCAGAAGCGCGACGATTCCCCACGGCTCGCCGCCGACCGCTTCGTGCAGGAGCGCCGTGAGCGCCCCCTCCTTCGCGACGAAGCCGACGGTCGGGATCACGCCGACCATCGAGGCGATCGCGAAGAACGAGAAGACGGCCATCACCGGCGCCTGGCGACCGACCCCGCTGAGCTCGTCGATGTCGCGCGTGGAGAGCTGACGGTCGATCACGCCGACCACGAGGAACAGGGCGGACTTGAACAGGGCGTGGCTCAGCAGCAGTGCGAGACCCGCGAGCGCGGCATCCCGTGTCCCGTAGCCGAGGACGACCGTGAGGAGTCCGAGCTGACTCACGGTCCCGAACGCGAGGATGCGCTTGAGGTCCGACTCGCGCAGCGCCTGGAGGCCGCCGAGGAGCATCGTGAACGCGCCGAGCCCGATCACGATCGGCCGCCACACCGGAGACAGCGCATAGACCGGGGCGAACAGCGCGATGAGGTAGATGCCGGCCTTCACCATCGCCGCGGCGTGCAGGTACGCGCTCACCGGCGTGGGGGCCGCCATCGCCCCGGGCAGCCAGAAGTGGAACGGGAAGATCGCCGACTTGCTGAGCGCGCCGACCAGGAGCAGGACGAGTGCGGCGTCGACGATCGGTCCGGTGGGCGCGGCGGCGAGCATCTGCGAGATGCTCGAGGTTCCCGACTCGACGACGAGCAGCACGACGCCGATCAGCATCACGAGTCCGCCGAGCGTCGTCACGAGCAGGGCCTGGAGGGCCGCCCGGCGGCTCGTGGCACGGCGGTTGTAGAACCCGATGAGCAGGTACGACAGCACGCTCGTGAGCTCCCAGAACATGATGAGCACGACGAGGTCGTCGGTGATCACCAGGCCGTACATCGCTCCCGCGAAGGCCAGGAGCACCGCGGAGAACTGCCCGACCCCCTCGCTCTTGCCGCGGAAGTACCAGCGGCAGTACAGCATCACGAGGGCGCCCACGCCGGTCACGATGAGCGCCATGACCCACGACAGCGTGTCGAGGCGTGCTGACAGCTGGATGCCGAGCGGCGGGATCCAGTCGAATGCCTCGAACGGAATGTCATCGCTCAGGACGGCCGGCGTGAGCGCGACGGTGTATCCGAACGCCGCGATCGGCAGGAGCGCGGCGACGTAGAACGCGCGCTCTCCGATACGCGCGACGAGCCAGGGAAGGACGAGTGGGAGGACGGCGAACGCGCCGAGGAGGACCAGCATGGTGGCCTCCTCGGGGTCGTCGGCCTGGAGGCCCGCTCACTGAGGGGGCAGCGGGGCGGAGGCTCGGGCGATCGGGGTGTCGGATGCCAGTCTATCGGGGCGGGATCGCGCCCCCGTCCGCGCGGGCGCGATCAGGGATGCGCGGGACCCGTCGTGTTGCCGGCACGGAACGTGCAGGTGAAGCGGAGGGACGCGGCGGGTTCTCCCGCGAGCATCGCGGTGACCGCGAGACCGGCCGCACGACCCTTCTCCGCGGCCGGCTGCACGAGCGTCGTGAGGTCGTACGGGGCGAGGCCGTCGACAACGATGCCGTCGAAGCCGGTCACGCTGAGGTCTTCGGGCACCCGCAGTCCCGCCTCTTCGGCGGCGCGGATCACGCCGGCGGCCAGCAGGTCGCTCTGGGCGATGATCGCGGTCGGGCGCGCCGCGGGGTCCGCGAGGAGCGCGCGGCCCGCGTGCAGCCCCTCGTCGATGAAACTCCCCGCCGCGGCGAAAGCGGGCGCGTCCGGGAAGACGTCGCGCGCACCGGCCAGGCGCTCCCGCGTCACGTCGATCGTGATCGACTCGTCGGCGCTCAGAGGACCCCGTTGCCACCCGGCGCGGATCGGGAGCGTCACGATCGCCGCACGTTCGTGCCCGAGGCTTTTCAGGTGCGCGGCGGCCTGCCGCTGGGCCTCGCGATTGTCGAGCTCGATCCTCGGGATGCCGTCGCCGGCGTCGCCCTCGATCACGACGACCGGAATGCCTCGGGCCGTCACGATCGCGAGCGACTCGCGCAGCATCCCACTGCACCCGATGAGGACGGCGGCATCGAGGGGCGCCGTCGTGAGAGTGGGCTCCATTCCAGCGCTGCCCGGGACCGAGCGGTCGCGCAGGAGGAGCAGACCCGCCCCGAGCGGTGCGACCCCGTCGGTGAGACCGTCCATCATGAGCGTCTTGACGGGGTCGAGGAATGCGGCGCCGAGGTGCTCCTCGAACACGACGCCGACGATGCCCGAGCGCCCCCGGCGCAGCGACGCGGCGCGCGGGTCGGGACCGGTGTAGCCGAGCGACCCGGCGGCGTCGAGAACGCGACGCCGCGTCGCATCCGAAACCGCGGTCTTGCCGCTGAACACGACGGACGCCGTCGACGGCGAGACACCCGCCGCGCGGGCGACGTCGCTGATCGTGGGTCTGCGGGTGCTCATGACGCCTCGATGCTACCGCCCGGTCATTCCGTGCGTCGAATCGATTCGGCAACTCCGAATCGATTCGTTACAGTGAGCGCATGGAACTGGTCCTCACCCGCGCGCAGCTCGTGCGCTGGCGCACCGCGATCTTCGCGATCTTCCTTGCGAGCGGTCTGAGTATCGCGACGTGGGCGTCCCGCGTGCCCGCGATCAAGGTCGAGCTCGGTGTCGACAACATCCAGATCGGGCTCATGCTGCTGGGGGCGGGGATCGCCTCGATCGCGGGCCTGTCGCTCGCGACGCCGGTGCTCGCGCGCTTCGGTGCGAGGACCGGGATGCTGGGGGCGATCCTCGTCTTCGCCGCCGGCGTCGCCCTCATCGGTGTGGGGACGGACGTGCTCCAGTCGTACGCCTTCGTCGTCGCCGGACTCGTGCTGTTCGGGCTGGGCAACGGGGCTGTGGACGTCATGATGAACGTCGAGGGCGCCGCGATCGAGAAGCAGGTGGGCAAGACGATCCTGCCGCTGTTCCACGCGTTCTTCAGCTTCGGCACCGTCATCGGCGCGGGCCTCGGAGCCCTCGCCGTCGCGCTCGGACTGAACGTCCTGGTGCACACCTCGGTCATGGCGGTCGTGATCGCCGTCATCGCCGTCGTGACGCACGCGATGGTGCCCGCCCGCGAGATCACGATGGACCCCGCCGACGACGCCGACCGGCGCCACTGGCGCGAACGGCTCCACACCGCACTGTCGGCGTGGCGTGAGCCGCGCACGTATGCGCTCGGCGTCATCATGCTCGGCATGGCCTTCGCGGAGGGCGGCGCGAACGACTGGCTCGCCCTCGGCATGGTCGACGGGCACGGCGCGACCCAGGCGGTCGGGGCCCTGGGGCTCACGGTGTTCTCGATCAGCATGACGATCATGCGCGTGCTCGGCGGTCCGCTCGTGGACCGGTTCGGCCGCGTCGCGACGCTCCGCGTGCTCGCGGCCCTCGCGACCGCCGGACTGCTGCTGTTCATCCTCGCGCCCAGCATCCCGCTCGTGTTCGTGGGTGCCGCGCTCTGGGGAGCGGGCGTGTCGCTCGGGTTCCCGCTGGGCATGTCCGCGGCGGCCGACGACCCTGCCAAGGCCGCCGCGCGCGTGAGCGCCGCCGCGACGATCGGCTACATCTCCTTCCTGTGCGGCCCGCCGATCCTCGGCTTCATCAGCGAGCAGATCGGACTCCTCAACACGCTCTACATCCTCGTGGCCCTCGCGATCGCGTCGGGCCTGGCCTCGGGAGCCGCGAAGCCCATCGCGGGCTCGACGGTCGGCGTCGGGCACCCCCGGGAGCACGCCGACCGCGCCTGACGCGGCGGCTAGGCTCATCGGGTGCGTCTCGTCATTGCCCGCTGCTCCGTCGACTACACCGGACGCCTGAACGCGCATCTTCCCCTCGCGACGCGCCTGCTGGTGCACAAGGGAGACGGCAGCCTCCTGGTCCACTCCGACGGCGGCTCGTACAAGCCGCTCAACTGGATGAGCCCGCCGTGCACCCTGACGCTGCAGGCGCCCGACGACACGGATGCCGAAGACGGCGTCGTCGAACTGTGGAAGGTCACGCACGCCAAGACCGGCGACGCGCTCCTCGTGCGCATCCACGAGGTCCTGCACGACTCGTCTCATGAGCTCGGCGTCGATCCGGGCCTGGTGAAGGACGGCGTCGAGGCCGATCTGCAGCGACTGCTGGCCGAGCAGGTCGACGTGATCGGCGACGGGCTCACGCTCGTGCGCAGGGAGTTCCCGACGGCGATCGGCCCGGTGGACCTTCTGCTGCGGGATGCCGCCGGCGGCACGATCGCCGTCGAGGTCAAACGTCGCGGCGACATCGACGGCGTCGAGCAGCTCACGCGCTACCTCGAGCTGCTCGGTCGTGACCCGCACCTCGCGCCGGTGACCGGTGTGTTCGCCGCGCAGGAGATCAAACCCCAGGCCCGTGTGCTCGCCGCAGATCGCGGCATCCGCTGCGTCACGCTGGACTACGACGGCATGAAGGGCGTCGACTCGGGAGCGCCGAGACTGTTCTGACGCGAGCGGCGCCTCTGCGGGCGCGCCCTAGGCTGGACGCATGCCGAAGCGCTCACCGTGGACCTGCGTGCTCTGGGACGTCGACGGCACGATCGTCGACGCATCCGACGGCATCCTGCGTCGCCTGACGATCACCCTCGAGCACTTCGGCCGACAGGCCCCGACCCGCGCCGAGCTCGTGCACTGGATCGGCCCGCCGATGTTCCGGTCCTTCCAGGACACCGCCGGAATGTCGCCCGACGAGGCCGCGGAAGCTGTCACCTTCTACCGGACGCTCGGCAAGGCGGACGGCTACACGACCGGCGCGAAGCTCTTCCCCGGTGTCGGCGATCTGATCCTCGAGGTCGCCGCCGCGGGCGTTCCCCAGGCGACGGCGAGCTCGAAGCCCGAGATCCAGGTCGACGCGCTCATGGACCACTTCGACCTGTCGCACTGCTTCACCGCGATCGTGGGCGCCACCTCGGACGAGCGCACCCTCGCCGCGAAGTCCGACATCGTGGCCGAAGCCCTCCGGCGACTCGAGGCGGCCGGTGTCGACACGAGCCGCCCGGTACTCGTGGGGGATCGTCACCACGACGTCGAGGGCGGCGCCGAACGCGGCGTGCCCGTCATCTTCGTGCGCTGGGGGTTCAGCTGGCCGCATGAGGCCGCGGGCGCCCAGGCCGCCGTCGACACGGTCGAACAGCTGCGCGACCTCCTGCTGATCCGGGATGCCGATGCCTGAGCCCCTCGCCGACATCCTCGGGTGGGTCGTCCCCGCCCTGGTGGTGTTCGGCGTCGCGGCCATCGCGATCGCCGTGCTCGCGTGGGCGCTGCGCGCTGCGCGTCGGTCACCGAAGGCACGGGCGGCCGCAGACGCGCTCCGGGCAGCGGCCGGCACCACGCTCGTCGAGCTCGATGACGCCGTCGATGAGCTCGACCTCGAGGTCGGACTGTCGGGCGCGCTGTACGGAGGCGGGTCGCCGGCGTCGCTGCGCCGAGCCCGGCTCACGGCGCAGCATGTGCGCGACGACTCCTTCGAGGAGTACCGCGCGATCTCCGCCCCCGGCGTGCCCGTCGCCGAGATCAGGCGCGTGTCGGCCCGCATCCGGCGCCGCACGGGCGAAGCGCTCGCGACGATCGCCGCCGCGCGCGCCGAGCACGCCGACTGGGTGCGCGCGAACGTGAGCGCCGCCGCGCAGATCGCCTCCGCGGAGACGCACCTCGCCCAGCTGCGCGCCACGATGGGCGACCCGACCGCGCTGCTCGCCGAGCTCTCGTCGCGTTTCGCCGAGGACGAATGGGCGGATGCCGCGCGCGCGTCGCGGACCGCGGTCGACCGGGCGGCCGAAGCGGAGTCTCTGCTCGCACGGGCCGCGGAGTCGGCGGACGACCCCACGCGCACCGCGCTCGTGGACCTCGCCGCGGCCGAACGCGCGCTGCGCACCGCCGAAGCCGAGGCCCGCACACTCGAAGAGTCGCACCGGCTCGTCACGCAGGCAGCTCAGGCCGTTCCGGGCGAGTTCGCCTCGGCGCGGACGGCCCTGCGGCAGGCGTTCACGCTGCGCGAGCAGCTCGATGCCGCCGACGCCGCCCGCCTCGGCGAAGAGCTGCGGGTCATCGACGCGGAGCTGACCGCCCTCGAAGCGGATGCCGCCCGGCGTCCCACCCGGACGATCGACCGCATCGCGCGACTGCGCGACCGCCTCGACCTCGCGCTCGGCGATGCCCGGACGGCGCAGCAGCGCATCCGCGGGGCGCGGACCGCGCTGCCGGGCACGCTTGCGGCCGCCCGCAACGCCGTGGCGCACGCCGAGACCGCGGTCGCGCACACCCGCGCGAACGCCGATGCGCGGTCCCGACTGGCCTCGGCGCAGCGCGAGCTCGCCGGGGCGCGGCAGGCCCAGGATCCGGTCGAAGCCCTCGACGCCGCGCGTCGTGCGATGCGGGATGCCGAAGACGCCCAGGCGCTCGTGAGCTTCGACCGCCTTCCGACCCGCCGGGCGAACCCGGGTCGCTGAGCGTCGCGATCCGCGAACGGTCCGCGCCGTGCCGACACCGCCGCGCGCGCGGAGGCGCCGCTATCGTGAACGCATGACCGAGCCCGCCGCCCCGTCTCGCCCGGCCATCCTCCGGATCGTCGCCCGCGTGCCCGCGACGCTCACGCTCGTGGCGGTGATCCTCGTCGTCGGCGTCGTGTTCGCGGGGCTGTGGACGCCGTTCGAAGAGTCACCGCTGTGGGACACGGTCGCCTACGGTCTCCCGGCACTGCTCGAAGGCCGCTGGTGGACGCCCGTCACCGGCACGTTCTTCGTCGCCCACCCGCTGGTCTACATCTTCACGATCCTGAGCTTCGCCGGCATGGCGTACCTCGAGTTCCGCCGCGGCTCTCGTGTCGCAGTCGCGTACTTCGGGATCGGTCAGCTGTTCGCGATCTTCGGCAGCGCGCTGCTCCTCTCGGTGCTCTCGCTGCTTCCCTGGCCGTGGGCCCAGGCCGAGGCGCTCGCCCTCGATGTCGGCGCGTCCGGGGGCACGATGGCGTGCATCGCCGCCGCCGCGGGTCTCCTCGCCGCCCCGTGGCGCACGCGCGCCTGGGTGATCATCCTGGGCTTCTCGTTCGTGACGCTCTTCTTCTGGGGTTCGCTCGCCGATCTCGAGCACGCTCTCGCGGTGGGCTTGGTGCTCGTCGTCGACCGCTCGCTGCGCATCCGTCGCACGACCGTGCGCGAGCAGCGACTGATCGCATTCGTCGGCATCCTGACGATCCTCGCCGTGATCGTGCTGACGTTCCTGGTGCCGACGGACGGACCGTTCGGGCATACCGACGCCGCCGACGGGTCGATCATCGACATCCTGATCGACGTCGTGATCGTGCTGCTCATCGCGAACGGCCTGCGACGCGGGCGCCGGTGGGCGTGGGTCGTGAGCGTCCTCCTCGGTGTCTTCAATCTGCTCACCGGCGTGCTGTTCGTCATCGTCCAGGTCGCCGCCCCGGAGGGCGTCGTCATCGACACCGTCGGCGATCTGAACGTGGCGATCGCGCAGTCCGCACTCTGGGTCGTGTTCCTGATCTACCTGATCTGGGTGCGCGGTGCGTTCCGGGCCCGTCGCAAGGCGACGGTCGGCTCGGGCGGCGAGCCCGGCGTCGATGAGGTGAAGGACCAGTTGCGCGTGCACGGCGGCGGCACGCTGTCATGGATGACGACGTGGGGCGGCAACAGTTATGCGCGGACGACGCACGGCATCGTCGCCTACCAGAAGCGCGCGGGAGTGGCGATCGCACTCGCGGACCCCCTGGGCCCGGCAGACACCCGCGCGCAGTCCGCGACGGAGTTCATCGCGATGAGCGAATCCGCGGGTCTCATCCCGTGCTTCTTCAGCGCAAGCGACGAGACGAAGGATGCCGTGCCCGCGACGTGGCGCAGTCTCGTCGTCGCCGACGACACGATCGTCGACCTCCCCGGACTGGAGTTCACCGGCAAGGCCTGGTCGGCCGTGCGCACCTCGCTCAATCGCGCCGTCCGCGAGGAGATGACCTTCCGCCTGACCCGGCTGGCCGATGAGCCGTGGGGCGTGCAGCAGCAGCTGCGCGCGATCTCCGAGATGTGGGTCGGCGACAAGGGCCTGCCCGAGATGGGCTTCACCCTCGGCACGCTCGACGAGGCGATGGACCCCGAAGTGCGGGTGGCCCTCGCGGTGTCGCCGAAGGGCGACGTGGACGGCTTCCTGTCGTGGCTGCCGATCTACGGAGAGTCCGGCATCCGCGGGTGGACCCTCGACCTGATGCGACGTCGCGAAGGGGGATTCGGTCCGGTGATGGAGTTCCTCATCGGCTCCTCCGCGAAGCAGTTCTCCGACGAGGGCGCCGAGATCATGTCGCTGTCGGGGGCGCCCCTCGCACACGACTACCCGCCGGATGCGGGTGCGATCGCCACGCTGTCGGACTGGCTCGCCGAGATGCTGGAGCCCGTGTACGGGTTCGGCTCGCTGCACCGCTTCAAGGAGAAGTTCCACCCGCGCTACGAGACGATGTATCTGCTCTTCCGCGACGAGAGTGACCTGACCCGCATCGGCGCGGGGCTCACCCGCGCGTTCCTTCCCGACGCGACACTGCGCCAGTTCGCCGGCGCGGGGCTGGAACTGGTGCGGGGCGAGCGCGACTGAGCGCTTGCTCGGTCAGGCTCGCCCCGCGAGGGCGCGACGCTCGGGGCGTCGCGCGGTCGGTCTTAGGTCAGACCGGACGAATGTTCTCAGCCTGCAGGCCCTTGGGGCCCTGGGCGACTTCGAACTCGACGCGCTGGTTCTCTTCGAGCGAGCGGTAACCGCCCGACTGGATCGCGGTGTAGTGCGCGAAGACGTCGGCGCCGCCGTCATCAGGAGCGATGAAACCGAAGCCCTTCTCCGCGTTGAACCACTTGACCGTGCCCTGGGTACTCATTTAATGCCGTTCTCTTGTGCCCGAGCTTTCTGCGTCGAGTCGTGTTCAGGCTACCGAACGGCGAGTGGTATAGGAGAAAATTCCCGAAAGATGGTGACATAAACGTTGCACACTGCCCATCGGACGCCCGGGCTGAGCGGAGTGCTCGAAGCCCGGGCGTCGACGGATCCCCCCGGATAGATCACGCGAAGCGTGACACGGCACACTCTACTGATATATCGGGCCCCCTGCGAGACTGCGGCGAACCCAATCGGGGCGATTTTGCCGTGAAAGTGCTGAGGGCCGATGCGGCCGGGACGCGGGGTCGGGAGAAGGAGAGGCAGGACCTCGTCTCATCGGCCCGAACGTAGACTGGTGGGCGCTCATGACCCCGCCCTTCTCACCGCTCCAGCCCTCCGGCGCCGTCCTCGGCGACGAGGTGTACGCCCTCCTCGGCGAAGCGATCCTCGACGGCCGGCTGGCCGCGGGAGAGCGCCTGCGCGACCAGGAGCTCGCCGAGCGGCTCGGTGTCTCGCGCACTCCCGTCCGGGAGGCGCTGCAGCGCCTCGAGCGCGCCGGCCTCGTGGAGGTCGCACCCAACCGCTACACGCGCGTCTCGGTGCCGAACGAGCGCGTCCAGGCCGACACGCACGAGTTCTTCGTGTACCTGATGGGCAGTGCGCTGCGCATCGCCCTCCAGCGGTGCTCCGACCACGAGCTCGCTCACACCGTCGAGCACGCGGAGGCCATCGTGGCCGCATCCGCCGACGACGACCACGTCGCGATCATGCTCGCCAGCGGGCGCTTCTTCGAGCACATCATCGACGACACCCACAACGTGGCGTTCCGCCGCGTGATGCGTGAGGCCGAGATCGCGATCCGCCGCAATCTCTCCGGCTGGCACCCGTATGTGGAATGCCCGGTGCGGCGCACGGCGGGCTATCGCGATTTCCGGGATGCCGTCGCCGAACGTGACGGCGCTCGGGCGGAGGGCATCCTGCGCGACCTTCACGGCGTCCTCTGACACCTCGCTTTCCGCGAGACTGCACCCGAGCGCCGAGACCGAGGGGATTCCCCTCCGTGTCGGCGTGACGATGCAGTCTCGTGCACCGGGCGGTCTCGTGCACCGGGCAGTCTCGTGCACCGGGCAGTCTCGTGCACCGGGCAGTCTCGCGGGGCTGGTCGATCGTGGGGGCAAGGGTCGGTACCGTGAGGGCATGGCGCACATCGAGCTTCGAGAGCTGGCGGACGACGACCTCGACGCGATCTTCGAGATGATGCGCGACCGGGCCGCGGTCGAGATGGCGGCGTTCACGGCCGCCGATCCGGACGACCGCGACGCGTTCGATGCGTGGATCACGCGTCAGCGCGCGGCGCCCGAGGTCGCGACCTTCGTCGTGACGGAGGACGGCGGCTTCGCCGGAACGGCGGCGACCTTCTCGGCGGACGGTGACCGCGAAGTGACGTACTGGATCGCGCGGCACGCGTGGGGTCGCGGTGTCGCCACCGACGCCCTGCGCATCCTCGTTTCGCGCGAACCCGAGCGGCCCCTCTTCGCCCGTGTGGCCGCCCACAATGCGGCATCCCGCGCCGTCCTCGAGAAGGTCGGCTTCACCGAGGTCTCACGCGACATCGAGTTCGCGCCGGGCGTCGGGCGTGAGGTCGAAGAGATCGTGATGGTGCTCGTGCCGACGCTGGAGTAGCGTCCCGCGGTGTTTCCCGTGAAACACCGCGAATCGGGCCCGCCCGCGAGCATTCAACTGAGACACCTCGTCAGCAAACGACCGCGAGGGGGGAGTTGTCCCCACGGCCTCTCCCCACGCCGCTGCGCGGCGCGCGGAGCCTCGGGCCGCGTGGGCCCGCCCGAGAGCGTCCAACTGAGACACCTCGTCAGGAAACGACGAATGGGCCCCCTTCGGGAGCCCATTCGTCGTTTCGTGCGCGAGGGGGGAGTTGAACCCCCACGCCCTTTCGGGCACTGGCACCTGAAGCCAGCGCGTCTGCCTATTCCGCCACTCGCGCGAGATGCGGCACCCGGGGATGCGCGCAACTCAACTTCCCGAGGATATCACGCAGGATCCCGGCCCCCGAATCGCGCGTTCCGGTCCGCCGCGAGGCGGCTTGCGGCCCGTCCCCCGAGCCCTCCGAGCCTCTACCGTGCGCCGGGGAGGGGATGCGCAGACCGGAGGACCCGATCAGCCGGATCCATCCTCCGCTTCGCACATCTCCTCCGCACCGCACGCGATCGCCGCGCGCGAAGGGAACCACCGTGCAGCGGGTAGCTGCGGAAGACGAAGCCCACCCCCGCGCGCCCGGAACACGGCGGTTGACGGCCATCCCAGGCTGAGCAATTAGCATGTACCGACCGGCACACCTGCCTGAGGAGTCGTGTGGGACTACTTGACAGCTTCGAGAAGGGTCTCGAACGCGCCGTGAACAGCGCGTTCGCGAAGACCTTCCGCAGCGGCATCCAACCCGTCGAGATCGCATCCGCCCTGCGGAGCGAACTCGACAAGAAGGCCGCGATCGTGAGCCGCGACCGCATCCTCGCGCCCAACACGTTCGCGGTGCACCTCTCGCCCACGGACGACGATCACATGCGCACGCTCGGCGGTGCCCTCGGCGACGAGCTCGACGCGCTCGTGCACAAGCACGCGAAGTCGCAGGGCTACACGTTCGCCGGACCCATGTCGATCACGCTCGAACGGGACGAGAGCCTGTCCACCGGAACCCTCCGGGTCGAATCCGCCACCGCCGAAGGCCGGGTCGCGTGGCGCGGCGTGCTCGACGTCGAAGGCAAGCGGCATCCGATCACGAAGTCGCGCACGGTGATCGGACGCGGCAGCGACGCCGACATCACGATCTCGGACGCCGGCACGAGCCGCAAGCACGTCGAGATCCTGTGGGACGGCGAGCGCGCGATGGTCCGCGATCTGCAGTCCACGAACGGCACGATGCTCAACGGTCGCAAGATCACCGAGGCCGGGCTCGCACCCGACTCCACCGTCACGATCGGGCGCACCGACATCGTCTTCCGCGTGGTCGCACAGGCGGCACCGCCGAAGCCGACGCGTCCCGCCGACGACGCGACGCGGGCCTACAGCGTGCGCGACGGGAACGGCGGTCCGCTGCGATGAGCGAACTCACCCTGCTGCTGCTGCGCATCGGGTTTCTCGTGCTGCTGTGGTTCTTCGTGTTCGCGGTCGTCTACTCGCTGCGCGCGGACCTGTTCGGCGTCAAGGTGCGACGGATGCCGGAACCGGCGCCCGCCGCCGCGCCGGCGCCCGCCGCCCGCGCGTCCGCCACCGCCCCGGTGGCACCGGCCACTCCCGTCGCTTCGGGCAGGAAGGGCGGCGCGGCCACCACCGACGCCGTGTCGCGGATCGTGATCACGAGCGGCCCGAAGGCCGGGCTCGAGCTCCCGCTCGGCACCGAACCGCTCACGATCGGCCGCTCGAGCGAATCGGGCCTCGTCATCCGCGACGACTACACCTCGAGCCACCATGCCCGGCTCGTGCTGTGGGGCGACCAGTGGATGATCCAGGACCTCGACTCCACGAACGGCACCTGGCACGACGGCGTGCGCGTGAGCGCGCCCGCGCCCATCACGGTGGGCGCACCGATCAAGGTCGGCGCGACGACCTTCGAGCTGCGGAAGTAGCGGACCCGAGACACATGGTCTTCCAGGGCTCGAGCGCCGCGATCTCGCACACCGGCAAGGTGCGCTCCAACAACCAGGACTCCGGGTACGCCGGCTCGAACCTGTTCGCCGTCGCGGACGGGATGGGAGGGCACGCCGGGGGAGACGTCGCGTCCAGCCTCGCGATCGCGCGACTCGAACAGCTCGACCACCCGTTCGACTCGACGTCCGCCGCCGAGCGCGCGCTGCGCGACGCGATCTCCGACGCCGCGGCCGAGCTCATCGACACCGTGCACGTCAAGCCCGAACTCGCCGGCATGGGCACCACGGTCAGCGCCCTGCTGATGGTCGACGAGTACGCGGTGATCGCGCACATCGGCGACTCGCGCATCTACCTGTACCGCGACGATGCCCTCACCCAGATCACCACGGATCACACGTTCGTGCAGCGACTGGTCGACTCGGGCCGCATCACGCCGGAGGAAGCGCGGTACCACCCCCGCCGGTCGGTGCTCATGAGGGTGCTCGGCGACATGGATGCCGACCCCGAGGTCGACACGTTCATCATGCCGACCCAACCGGGAGACCGCTGGCTGCTCTGCTCCGACGGTCTCTCGGGCGTCGTCGACGACGCGCACACGAGCAAGGCGCTCGGCCTCGGTCTCGCGCCGGGCCGGACGGCAGACAACCTCCTCAAGCAGGCCCTGGACGGCGGCGCACCGGATAACGTCACGATCGTCCTGGTGGACGTGGGCGGTGCGCATCCGATCTTCTCCGGCACGCCCACGATCGTCGGCTCCGCGTCGAATCCGCTCGGCATCGAGGTGCCGGCCGCCCGGTCGGGTCGCGGCGGCTGGCTGCATCCCAACCGCCAGGCGGCGAACGAGCCGAGCCACTTCGAACCGGCCGCCGAGTTCCTCGAAGAGCTCATCGAGGAGGACCGGCGGCGCGCCCGGCGCCGGCGCATCGGCTGGATCGTGGGCTTCGTCGTCGTCCTCGCGCTGTTCGCCGCGGGGATGTTCGCCGCGTACAGCTGGACCCAGACCCGCTACTTCGTCGGCGCCGACGACGACAGCGTCGTGATCTTCCAGGGCATCCAGCAGAACATCGGGCCGATCGCACTGTCGACCGCGTACGAGGAGACCGACATCCTTCTCGCCGACCTGCCGGCCTTCAGCCGGGCGGTCGTGGAGCGGACGATCTCGGCGCGTTCGCTCGCGGATGCCGAGGCCATCGTCGACCGATTGCGTGATGCGGCGGAGGGCACGAGATGAGCGCCCCCGCGAACAGCCCTGCCGGCAACACCGAGGCGATCGCCGCCGACACGGCGGTCATCCGCGCGCTGCGCGGCATCCGCGTGCCGCAGACGCAGCGCAACCGCGAACTGTTCCTGCTGATCTTCGCGTTCGTGATCAACGCCTCGAGCATCGCGCTCGTGCAGCTGGGCGCCCTCGGCGCGATCGACGCGACCTTCCTCTTCTACTGCGGCGGGCTCACGGTCCTGGTGTTCGCGCTGCACATCGTGCTCAGGCTGCGGGCACGGGATGCCGACCCGTTCGTGCTGCCGATCGCGACGGTGCTCACCGGCCTCGGCATCGCGATGATCTATCGCATCGACATCGCCGTGGGACTCGAGGGCTGGAACGCGTTCTCCACGAAGCAGGTCGCATGGGCGGGCATCGCGATCGGTGCGGCGATGCTCGTCGTCGTCTTCCTGCGCAACTACCGCCTGCTGTTCCGCTACACGTACATCGCGGGGCTCGTCGGTGTCGTCCTGCTGATCCTGCCGATCATCCCCGGTCTCGGCACCGACGCGAACGCCGACGTCTGGGTCTCGCTCGGCTTCTTCTCGTTCCAGCCCGGTGAGCTCGCGAAGATCGCCTTGGCGATCTTCTTCGCCGGCTACCTGGTGCGCACGCGCGAGAGCCTGACCTCGGTCGGCACGCGCTTCCTCGGGATGACGTGGCCGCGCGCCCGCGAACTCGGCCCTCTCCTGGTGATCTGGCTCGTCTCGCTCGGCATCATCGTGCTGCAGCGCGACCTCGGCACGGGTCTGCTGATCTTCGGCATGTTCGTGGCGATGCTCTACGTCGCGACGGGCAAGACGAGCTGGGTGATCATCGGCGTCGTGCTCGCCGCCGCGGGCGCCTTCCTCGCCTCGCGGGTGCTGCCGTACGTGTACGGCCGCTTCGCGAACTGGCTCGACGCGTTCAACCCCGAGGTCATCGAGCGCGCCGGCGGCAGCTATCAGCTCGTGCAGGGCATCTTCGGTCTCGCGCAGGGCGGACTGATCGGCACGGGCCTCGGTCAGGGCCGGCCCTACATCACCCCGCTGTCGCAGAGCGACTACATCCTGCCGAGCCTGGGCGAAGAGCTCGGCCTGGTCGGGGTGTTCGCGATCCTCTGCCTGTACATGGTGTTCACCAGTCGCGGCATCCGCATCGGCCTCGCCGGGCAGGACGACTTCGGAAAGCTCCTCGCGACCGGGCTGTCGTTCACGATCGCGCTGCAGGTGTTCATCATGGTCGGCGGCGTGACCCGGATCATCCCGCTCACCGGCCTCACGACGCCGTTCCTGGCGGCCGGCGGCTCGTCGCTCGTCGCGAACTGGATCATCGTCGCGATCCTCCTGCGGATCTCGGATGCCGTCCGCAGCCGCCCCCGGGTGGTGATCGGGTGAACGTGGTGATCGCTGCGCGGTGTTCGCATCGTCGACGCATGCCCTCGCCGGCCTTCGGCCGGCTCCCGCCAGACCCGGTGCCAGCGTCGTCGACGCGAACACCGCTCCGCTCCGCGTTCGAGGGGGGTGAGGAACGATGACCAAGGAACTCCGACGTCTCAGCATCCTGATGCTGCTGATGTTTCTCGCCCTGTTCGCCTCGACGAGCGTCATCCAGGTCGTGCAGGCCGAGACCCTCGCCGAGAATCCGCGCAACACGCGCGCGCTGTACGACTCGTACGAGGTGCAGCGCGGATCGATCATCGCCGGCGGTGCGGCGATCGCGAACTCCGTGCCGTCCGACGACGTGTTCGCCTGGCAGCGGGTCTACGTCGATGCCGACATGTGGGCGCCCGTCACGGGGTACATCAACCCGGCGCTGGGCGCCGCGACCGGCATCGAGCAGGCGATGAACCAGGAGCTCAGTGGTACGGCGGGATCGCAGTTCCTCTCGCGCATCGAGCGCATCCTGACCGGTCAGCCGCCGCGCGGCTCGAACGTCGAGCTGACGCTGGATCCCGAAGTGCAGCGCGCGGCCTACGACGCGCTCGGCGACCTGCAGGGCGCCGTCATCGCGATCGAGCCGTCCACCGGCCGGGTGCTCGCGATGGTGACGAGCCCGAGCTACGACACGAACCTGCTCGCCTCGCACAACACGTCCGAAGTGAACACGGCCTACGACGCGCTCGACACCGACCCCGCGCATCCGCTGTTCAACCGGGCGATCGGCGGCGACCTGAACCCTCCGGGATCGACGTTCAAGCTCGTCGTCGCCTCCGCCGCGCTCGCGTCCGGCGACTACACGCCCGACTCGACGCTGCCGAATCCTTCGTCGTACCAGCTCCCGCAGTCCAACAGCGTGGTCTTCAACGCGAGCGGCGGAGCCTGCGGGCCCGGCGACACCGTCACGATCGCCGATGCGCTGCGACTCAGCTGCAACATCCCCTTCGCCGAACTCGCCGTCGAACTCGGTGACAACGCGATCCGCGAGGAGGCCGAGAAGTACGGGTTCAATGCGTCGTTCACGATGCCCCTCGTCTCGACGGCGTCCAGCTATCCCCGTGCGCTCGACGATCCGCAGACGGCCCTGACGGGCTTCGGCCAGGGTCAGGTGACCGCCACGCCGCTGCAGATGGCGATGGTTTCGGCGGGGATCGCCAACGACGGCGTGGTCATGGATCCGCGAATGGTCGATCGTGTCATCGGCGCCGATCTCTCGGTGCAGCAGACATTCGAAGACACCGAATTCGGCCGTGCGCTCGACGGCGATCTCGCCGCGGAGATGGTCGCGATGATGGTGGCCAATGTCAGTGACGGCGCGGCGTCGGGTGCAAGAATAGACGGGGTCGATGTGGGCGGGAAGACCGGCACTGCGGAGAACGGATCAAGCCAGCCGTACACACTGTGGTTCACCGGGTTCGCGCCCGCGGAGAACCCGGAGGTGGCCGTGGCGGTCGTGGTCGAGGACGGCGGCGGGCAGGGTCAATCGGGCAGCGGCAACACGATCGCGGCACCGATAGCGAAGAAGGTCATGGAGGCGGTGCTGAGCAGATGAGACCGACGCAGGGAGTGACCTTCGGAGGCCGCTACGAGCTGGACTCGCGGATCGCCATCGGCGGTATGGGCGAGGTCTGGGAGGCGACCGATCACGTCATCGGACGCACCGTCGCGATCAAGATCCTCAAAGACGAGTACATGGGCGACCCGGGCTTCCTCGAGCGCTTCCGCGCCGAGGCACGCCACGCCGCGCTCGTGAACCACGAAGGCATCGCGAGCGTCTTCGACTACGGCGAGGAGAACGGCAGCGCCTTCCTCGTCATGGAGCTCGTTCCCGGCGAGGCGCTCTCGACGATCCTCGAGCGCGACGGAGCCCTGTCCACCGACAAGACGCTCGACATCGTCGCCCAGACCTCTGCGGCGCTGCAGGCCGCGCACGCGGCCGGTCTCGTCCACCGCGACATCAAGCCCGGCAACCTGCTGATCACCCCGGACGGCCGGGTCAAGATCACCGACTTCGGCATCGCGCGCATCGCGGACCAGGTTCCGCTCACGGCGACCGGTCAGGTGATGGGCACGGTGCAGTACCTCTCGCCCGAGCAGGCGTCGGGTCATCCGGCATCCCCCGCCACCGACACGTACTCGCTGGGCATCGTCGCGTACGAATCCCTCGCGGGGAAGCGCCCCTTCACGGGCGAGTCGCAGGTCGCGATCGCGATGGCGCAGATCAACGAGCAGCCCCCGCCGCTTCCGGCCACGGTCGCCGAGCCGGTGCAGAACCTCGTGATGGCGATGATCGCGAAGAAGCCGGAGGAGCGTCCCGCCTCCGCCGCCGCCGTGGCGCGCGCGGCCACCGCCCTCCGCCGTGGCGACATCGCCGCCGCGGCCGCCGCCGTTCCCGCGATCGTCGCGGGCGGCGCCGCCGCGGACGACGCGACCCAGCTGCTCACGCCCGAGACGGCCGCGGCGACCAGACTGCTCCCCGCCGGCGAGGTCGTCGAGGAGCAGACCGAGACGAAGAAGCGCAGCCCCTGGACCTGGCCGCTCATCGCGCTGATCGTGCTGCTGCTGCTCGTCCTCGGCGGCACGCTGTGGGCGTTCCTGGCGAACCAGGAGCCCGAGCCCGAGCCGACCACGTCTTCGGCGACGCCGACACCGACGCCCACACCCACCCCGACGCCCACGACGACCACGATCGCCGTCGACAGCCTCGGACTCGAAGGACTCGACTGCACCGAGGCCCAGACGATCGCCCGCGAGGCCGGCGTCGAGGCCGTCGACTGCGTCGGCGGCGACGCCGCACCAACTGCGGACGACGTGAACAAGGTCTACCGTGTGAGCCCGCAGGGCAACATCCCGCCGTCGCAACTGCTGACCCTCACGTTCTACGTCGACCAGGTCCCCATGCCGGCGCCCGCCGCGCCCAGCATGGCGGGGACCGTGGTCGCGGGCGAGACCGTGCAGGTCTCCTGGCCCGGGTACACGTGCCCGCCCGGAACCGGCTCGGTCAGCGCGTACACGTTCTCGGTGACGAACGGCACGTTCGAGGGCGGCGGACCGTCGTTCGGCCCGGATCAACGCAACGCCACGATCCGCGCCGCCGACAGCCCCGGCCAGACGGTCATCGTCACGTACACCGTGACGTGCTCCGGGGGGACGGCGGGTCAGCGCGACTCGGGACCGTCCGGTGAAGCGACGTCGCAGATCGAGCCGGCGCAGCAGCCCGCCCCCGACCCGAGCGTGACCCCGTAGCGTGCCGGCGCGTCCGCCGCGCCTGCGGTCGCGGCGGCAGCGCGCCGCGTCGGTTAGGCTGACTGAGTTCCACCCAGGGAGTGACCGTGACAGCTGAGCCGCGCGTGCTTTCGGGGCGCTACCGCGTCGACGAGCTCATCGGGCGTGGCGGTATGGCCACGGTCTTCCGGGGTTACGACCTGACGCTGGGGCGGCAGGTCGCGATCAAGCTCCTCAATCGCGATCTCGCGGATGACAACGCATTCCGCACGCGCTTCCGCCTCGAGGCGCAGGCGGCATCGCGCATGGCGCATCCGACGATCGTCCGCGTCTTCGACGCCGGTGAAGACACCGAGACGAGCCCCGACGGCACGGTGCGGCCGGTTCCCTACATCGTGATGGAACTCGTCCACGGTCGGCTGCTCAAGGACATCATCGCGTCGGGTCCGGTGCCGGTGGCCGATTCGGTGCGCTACGTCGACGGCATCCTCGAGGCCCTGGAGTATTCGCACCGGGCGGGCGTGGTGCACCGCGACATCAAGCCGGGCAACGTCATGGTGACCGATGCGGGTCAGGTCAAGGTCATGGACTTCGGCATCGCGCGCGCGGTGTCGGACTCGTCGTCGACCGTCGCCGAGACGACCGCGATCATCGGCACCGCCGCCTACTTCTCACCCGAGCAGGCCAAGGGCGAGCCGGTTGATGCCCGCGCCGACGTCTACTCCGCGGGCGTCGTGCTCTACGAACTCCTGGCCGGTCGTCCGCCGTTCCGCGGCGAGTCTCCCGTCGCCGTCGCGTACCAGCACGTGAGCGAGGCGCCGCTGCCGCCGTCCGAGGTCATCGAGACGGTTCCGCGCTCGCTGGACACCGTCGTCCTGCGCGCCCTGGCGAAGGATCCGTTCCAGCGCTATCAGGACGCCGCGGCGTTCCGTGAGGCGCTCGATGCGACCGTCGACGGCAAGGTGCCCTCCAAGCGGGCCGTCGGTGCGCTCACGAGCGAGCTCTACGGTCCCAATCCGAAGCAGGCCGCCGACACGGCGCGGTCGCTGCGACAGTTGAGCACCGACACGACCATGAAGCGCACGCAGGCCGGGCCTCCGGTCGCGTGGATCTGGGCCGGCGTCGCCATCCTCGCGGTGCTGCTCATCTCGGTGCTGTTCTGGGTCATCTCGATCCGCCCGGGCGGAGAAGTCCCGTCGACGGCTCGGATCGTCCCGGATGTGAGCGGGATGACGTACGAGAGGGCGATCACCGAGATCGGCGAGGCGGATCTGGTGTCCTTCCGCGTCGATGAGCCCAACGCCGACGTCGCCGTCGGCAACGTGATCCGCACCGACCCCGCGGCCGGCGAATCCGTGAGCCCCGGGCAGGAGATCCGGGTCTTCGTGTCGACCGGACAGGAGACGACCACGGTTCCGGTGCTCGAGGGTCTTTCGCAGGAAGCCGCTGTCGCCGCGCTCGAACAGGCGGGCCTCGCGCTGGGGACGGTGACGCCGCGCAACGACCCGGCTCTCGCCGCCGGCACGGTGATCTCCGCCGATCCGGCCGCCGGTGAAACGCTGCCCGTGGGGGCGCCCGTGAACATCGTGGCCGCGACCGGCCGTGTGGTGATCATCGACGTGACCGGCTACACCGTCGAAGCCGCCACCCGAGAGCTCGAAGGCCCCGACTCGCAGCTCGTCGTCCGAACGGAAGAGGACCCGTCCTGCCCGGCGACCGACCCGCCGATCGTGACGACCCAGTCGATCGCGCCCGGCGAGACCGCGATCTTCTCCGAGGTCGTGCTGCGGTACTGCTCGGGTTCCTGATCCGAGCAGTATCCGCAACGGTGCCGGCAGTACGCGATCGGACCGTGCCCAGCGCGCGTCGCTCAGCGGCGCGGATGGAGCCGGGCACCGCGGGCGGCGGCATCCACGAACCCGACGGATCCGAGCCAGTTGCCCAGCAGGCGATGGCCACCTTCGGTCAGCACCGATTCGGGATGGAACTGCACACCGACGATCGCGGCGGATCGATGGGCGACACCCATGATGACGCCCTCCTCGGTGCGGCTCGTCACCACGAGATCGGCCGGAAGCGTCGCGGGGTCGATCGCGAGCGAGTGATAGCGCGTCGCGGTGAACGGATCGGGGAGCCCTTCGTAGAGCGGGCTCCCGTCGTGGAACACGAGCGAGGTCATCCCGTGCATCAGCTCGGGGGCATGCCCGACGGTCGCCCCGAACGCCTCGCCGATCGCCTGGTGACCGAGACACACACCGAGGAGCGGGATGCCGGTGTGGAACGCGGCGCGCACGACGGCGACCGACGCGCCCGCGTGGGCGGGGTCTCCGGGTCCGGGTGAGACGAGAACGCCGCGGTGGCCGGCGATGACGGATGCCGCATCGGCCGCATCGATCGCATCGGCCTCGATGAGCTCGCTGTCTGCGCCCAGCTCGTGGAGGTAGCCGACGAGGGTGTGGACGAAGCTGTCGTGATTGTCGACGACGAGGATCGACGCGCGCCCGGGGGACGAGCGTCCGCTCACCTCACGGGCTCACTCAACCGTGACCTCCTGCGGGATCAGCAGCTCGCTGATCCAGGGGAACACGAAGAAGAACAGCCCGTACAGCACCGCAGCCACCAGGACGAGCACGATGAAGAGCCGGAGCCACCAGGGACCGGGGAGCGCGCGCCAGAGGGCACCGTACATCAGGCCACCGCTCCGTCGGTGAGAGCGGCGGGCGGTCCTGCCGATCGCGGGGTGTAGGACTCGAACACGCCGTAGGCGACGATGCGCTCGGTCATGGCGTACATCGGACTGCAGCTGGTCAACGTGATGTACCTCGATCCGGCGGGGGCGTCCGGCACCTGCGGCACCGGAAGGAGCACCTCGACCTCGCTCGGCGTCACGTACTCGAGGGTGCGGAAGCGATACGTGTACCAGCCGCCGGGGGTTTCGACGACGATGGCGTCGCCGACACGCAGCTCCGCGATGCGGTTGAAGGGCTTGCCGTAGGTGGTGCGGTGCGCTGCGACGGCGAAGTTGCCGACTTCGCCGGGCATCTTCGTCCCCGGGTAGTGGCCGATACCGATCGGGTCGAGCGTGACCGCACGGCTGACGCCGCCCGCCATGGGCACCTGGTAGTCGGCACCGAAACGCGGGATGTGCATTACGCCGAACACCTCGCCGTCGGCGGGTTCGGGGAGCACGACCGGTTCGGCCGGCGCGGGCTCGGCCGGCGCGGACTCGGTCGGTTCCGCCGGAGTCTGCTCCGGTGCCGGTGCCGCGTACTCCTGCTGCCACTCCTGTGCGAGCTCCTGCCCGGCGGCGCTGCGCTGGGCGCCGTAGATCAGGTCGCCGATCCAGAGCTGCCAGCCGACGAAGAGGAGCGTGAGGACCCCGGCGGTGATCAGGAGCTCGCCGATGACGCCGAACACCGACACCCGTCGCCGGGTGCGCGAAGACCGGGTCGACGGCGCGCCGTCCACGTTCTCGTCCCTCGCGTCATCCACACGTGGAGTCTAACCAGCGCGCGCTGTGCGCCCCGTCGACGGGACCCCGGGGGCACCGCTCGCAGGGAGGCCGAGCTCAGCGGTATCCCGCGGAAGCGGGAGGCTAGAATATCGGTATGGCACGAACCGGCAATGACGACGATTCCCTCGTGGAGCGCAGCGAAGGCGAAGCAGCACCGAATCCGGTCTGGTTCAAGCCCATCATGATCGGCCTCATGCTCGTCGGCCTGGTCTGGGTGCTCGTCTTCTATCTGAGCGGCATGCAGTACCCGATCCCGGGTATCGACGCGTGGAACCTCGTCATCGGGTTCGGCATCGCCTTCATCGGGTTCCTGATGACCACACGCTGGCGATAGCGTCACCCCTACTCGAGAAAGCCCCGGTTCGCCGGGGCTTTCTGTTGTCTCGGGAGTTGTGTACAGAGTTGTCAACGGTTGTGAATTACACCGCTGTCATTCATCCCCAGGTGTGGATGAACCTGTGGATAAGTCACTCAGAAGAACAGGAGAGGCGGCACGAGCAGCAGCGCCAGCAGGACGATCGCGATTAGCACGAGCAACCCGATCTGCAGCCCGCGCCGGCGCACCGATCGGGTGCGCGCATAGACGAGACCGACAAGCGCGCCCACGACCAGACCGCCGACGTGGGCCTGCCACGACACGTTGAAGCCGGGGATGAACCCGATCGCGAGGTTGATCGCGAGGATGATCGCGATGCCGGCGATGTTCGCGCCGATGTGTCGGCCGATCACGATGAGTGCGCCGAAGAGACCGAAGATCGCGCCGGACGCGCCGACGACGGGGGTCGTGAACGACAGGAGTGCCACCGCGACGGATCCGCCGAGCGCACTCAGCACGTAGAGCGTGAGGAACCGCCAGCGTCCGAGAAGGGGCTCGAGGCTACGGCCCATGAGCCACAGCGCGAGCATGTTGAGGCCGATGTGCCAGAAACCCGAGTGCACCAGCGCCGCGGTGAGCAGACGCCACGGCTCGAAGGTGCCGGTCAGCTCGGGGTACAGCGTCGGCGCCCAGAACGCGAGGGCGTCCTGCACCGTCTCGCCCACTCCGGGGATGAGCCCGATGAGGAACGCGAGCGACGTCACGGCGATGATCGCGTACGTCACGTGCGGGCGCGTGTCACCGACCGCCACCGCACGCGACCGCGACCACCGCCGTTCCGCCGTGCGCTGCGCGGGCGTGCGCGACGCGGCCTGTTCAGCCAGGCACTCCGGACAGATCACGCCGACTGCCGCCTGCGTCTGACACTCCGGACAGATGGTGCGCAGGCACCGCTGGCACAGCACGAAGCTCTGACGATCGGGATGCCGATAGCAGAAGTTGGTGCTGTTGCGTGCGAAGTCGGCTGAACTCACGGGCGAACGGACGCCCTAGACCGAGACGACGTCGATCGAGGTGATGACGACGGGCTCGACCGGGCGGTCGCCGGCCGCGGTCGGCACGTCGCTGATCGTGTCGACGACGGCCTTCGAGTCGTCGTCGGCGACCTCGCCGAAGATCGTGTGCTTTCCCTGCAGCCACTCGGGTCCGCGGCCGCCCTGACCGGGAACCGTGATGAAGAACTGCGAGCCGTTCGTTCCCTCGGGGCGGCCCGTGATCGCGTTGCGGCGCAGACCGGCGTTCGCCATGGCGAGCTTGTAGGGAGCGGTGAACGTGAGCTCACCGTTGATCTCATCGTTGAAGTTGTAACCCGGTCCGCCGGTTCCCTGACCGAGCGGGTCGCCGCCCTGGATCATGAAGCCCGAGATGATGCGGTGGAAGACGACGTCCTTGTACAGTGGGCCTTCGCCGGGCTTGCCGGTCGCAGGGTCGGTCCAGCTCTTGCTGCCGTCCGACAGACCGATGAAGTTGGCCACGGTCTGGGGCGCGTGATCGCCGAAGAGGTTCACGACGATGTCGCCGTGGTTCGTGTGCAAAGTCGCTACTGCAGTGTGCTGAGGCATGTCAACCATTGTCTCAGAGTTCGATGGGATTCCTTCCGTCGGGGGTGCGGTCTGGCAAGATGGGACGACGACAACCCCGGCCTCAGGGAGGGCACAGTGAGCCTCAACCGCAAGCGCAAGAAAGAACTCCGCAAGCTTCAGGTGCAGGCGAACAACCTGTGGGAGTCCCAGCAGGTTCTCGTCAGCGAAGCCGCGGGCATCGCCCGCGAAGCAGGCCGTCAGCTCGGCAACTTCAACCGGGAGCAGGTCATCCCCGGCGTGCAGGCGAGCTACGGCAAGTACGCGGCGCCGTACGTCGACAAGAGCAAGCAGTTCTCCAAGCAGGTCCTGTCCGACAAGGTCGTGCCCACCGCGGGTGCCGTGGTCGGATCCGCCCTGTCGGTGTGGGACGCCGCGAACGACACGCGCTCCCGTCTGGCCGCAGGCAAGGGCTTCGCGCTCCCCGACGCGGCGAAGTACGCCAAGAAGGCGGACAAGTACGGCGCGCAGTACTCGAAGAAGCTCGCCGACAAGCTCGTGATCCTCGACCCGCCCAAGCGCGGGATGGGTGCGGGCGGCGTCATCGCGATCATCCTCGGTGTGGCCGCCGCCGCCGGCGTGCTCTATGCCGCCTGGCAGACGCTCCGCGCGGACGACGAGCTCTGGGTCGCGGACGACCCGCTGCGCGCACCGGACGCCTGACCTTGCTGTTCGCCGAAGAGCCCCGCCACACCGGAGGGGCTCTTCGGCGTGTGGGTAGCCTGAAGACGTGAGCGACGTCACCGATCCGACCGCGCGGGTACGCGAGGCCGCGTCCGCGCGAGGCCTGACCATCGAGATCCGCGAACGTCCGGCCGCGAACAGCCTTCCCGAAGCCGCCGCCCTGCTCGGCATCCACCCGTCAGGCATCGTGAAGACGCTCGTGGTGAAGCGCAGCGATGACTCGTATCTGTTCGCCCTCGTTCCCGGCGACCGCGCGATCTCCTGGCCGAAGCTGCGCGCAGCCGTGGGGGTCAACAAGCTGCAGCTGCCGGACCCGGCCCGGGCACTGGCCGCGACCGGGTACGAGCGCGGCACGATCGTGCCGCTGGGGAGCACCACCGACTGGCCCGTCTTCGCCGACGAGCGCATCGTCGGTCAGCGCATCGCGATGGGTGCGGGTGCCCACGGATACAGCCTGTTCGTCGATGCCGACGACCTCATCTCGGCGTTCGATGCGACGGTCGCCGACATCTCCCAGGCGATCGAGTGATCCGTCAGTCCCGCGCCGACATCTTCAGGGCGATGTCGACGAGCTTCACCCGCTGAAGCGACGGCACCCTCTCGAGCGGGAACCATTCGGCACGATCCGTCGAGCCGCCCGTCTCGTGGCGCAGTCGTCCACCGGTGATACGCGCCCGGTACACGATGCGCAGGGCGTGCAAGGGTCCGGTCGCGTCGGGGGTAAGGCGGCGACCCGCCGGGATGACACGTGAATGGATGCCGAGAAGCTCGCCGACCGCCACCCGATAGCCCGTCTCCTCGCGCACTTCGCGGCGGGCGGCGTGCTCGGGATCCTCGCCCGCCTCCAGCCCGCCGCCGGGAAGGGTCCAGGCCGCCCGGCGTCCCTCGTTCCAGTGGGCGAGGAGGATGCGATCGTCGGCATCCACGATGACGGCGTAGGCCGCCACCCGCGTGTCCATGCGCTCGACTCTACCCACGCGAATCGCACCGACCCCGCGGCGTGTGTCCGCGGATCCGGGCGCGGATGACGGAGATGTGCACCATGACGGAGAACTGCGCCGCGCGGCATCCGTCATCCTGTACATCTCCGCAACGGCGCACCCACCGAGGTCGCGCGGCACCGCATCCGTCGAACGCCGCAGGTCGTTCGAATCACTGCACTCGTCGAACGACGAAAGCGCCGACCCTTCGGGCCGGCGCTTCTGGACTGTGGAGCCTAGGAGATTCGAACTCCTGACATCCTGCTTGCAAAGCAGGCGCTCTACCAACTGAGCTAAGGCCCCGGGGCGTTTGTGTGGGGCTACCAGGACTTGAACCTGGGACCTCTTCATTATCAGTGAAGCGCTCTAACCGCCTGAGCTATAGCCCCGATCGTCGGCGGCGCGAGCGCCGTCAACCTCCAAGACTTTACCTGACGCGCGGGGAATTGACGAATCCGCACCTCGTCATATTCACGGCGGACGGGTGTCGCGCGACCCCGCGGAAACGGCTTGACTGGGCCCCATGAGCGATGACGACACGACCCATGCGGGCGAGGCCCACTCCGGCGCGGTGAGCCAGCGCCTCAACTGGCTGCGGGCGGGCGTCCTCGGGGCCAACGACGGCATCGTTTCCGTGGCCTCGCTCGTGGTCGGCGTCGCCGGCGCGACGACCGAGACCCCCGCGCTGCTGGTCGCCGGCGTCGCCGGCCTCGTGGGTGGCGCGATCTCCATGGCGCTCGGCGAGTACGTCTCGGTGAGCAGTCAGCGTGACAGTGAGCGTGCACTGATCGAGAAGGAGACGCGCGAGCTGCGCGAGATGCCCGACGAGGAGCTCGACGAGCTCACCGAGCTGTACCGCGCGCGCGGTCTCAGCGAGCAGACGGCCCGCCAGGTCGCGGTGGAGCTGACGGCGCACGACGCGCTCGCCGCGCATCTCGAGGTCGAGCTGCACATCGATCAGGACGATCTCGTCAGCCCGTGGCAGGCGGCTCTGTCCTCCGCCGTCGCCTTCACGCTCGGAGCACTGCTGCCGCTCCTGACGATCCTCCTGCTGCCGGACGCGTGGAAGATCCCGCTCACCTTCGTCGCCGTCCTCGTCGCCCTCGCGCTCACGGGCACGGTTTCCGCGCATCTGGGAGGCAGCGGCAAGCTGCGGGCCACGCTGCGCCTCGTGATCGGAGGCGGTCTGGCCCTCGCGGTCACCTGGGCGATCGGCACCCTGCTCGGCACGAGCGGCGTCGTCTGACGCCGTCCGCGGCCGCAGACGATCGACTGGTCCGCCGAGGCGGACCGGAAATCAGGTCAGTTCGAGGTGAAGCCGACCAGAAGGCCGCCGGTCACCTTGACCGCGAGGTTGTAGATGCCGGCCACCACGGCACCGAGGACGGTGACGACCACGAGGTTGAGGATCGCGACGATGGCGGCGAACGCCATCACCTGCGGAAGCCCGATGAACGCCTCGATCGAGACGCCGCCGTCGGAGAAGCTCTGGAAGAACTCGTCGACCTTGCCGATCATCCCGGTCGTCTGGATGATCATGTAGACCAGGAAGAAGCTGACCACGGTCACGATCGCCAGCGCCACGGCGGCGAGGAAAGACAGCTTGACCGCTGACCAGAAGTCGATGTAGACCAGGCGCAGCCGCACCTGCTTGGCGCTGGTCTTGTTGCTGGATTTCTTCGCGAGCTTGTCGGCTACGGTGCTCATGCGTCAGTACTCTCTTCGGGGATCTGGGGCGAGGCCTCGGGTGTGCCCGACACTGCGGCTTCGTGCTCGGTGTCTGCTGCCTCTGCTGTCTCGGTGAGGCCTCGCTCGCCGTTGCGGGCGATCGCGATGATGCGGTCTGCCTCGTCGGCGCGGGCGAACACGACACCCATGGTGTCGCGACCCTTGGCGGGGACCTCGGCCACGGCAGAGCGTACCACCTTGCCGCTGGCAAGAACCACCAAGACCTCGTCGTCCTCCGCGACGATCAGACCGCCGGCGAGAACGCCTCGATCGTCGCTCAGGCGCGCCACCTTGATGCCCAGACCACCGCGGCTCTGGCCGCGGTACTGCGCGATCTCGGTGCGCTTCGCGTACCCGCCGTCGGTCACGACGAACACGTACGCACCTTCGCGGGCGACGGATGCCGACAGCAGACTGTCGCCCGCACGGAACGACATGCCCTTGACACCCTCCGTCGAGCGGCCCATCGGCCTGAGCGACTCGTCGTCCGCCGTGAAGCGGAGTGACATGCCGAGCCGGCTGATGAGCAGGATGTCATCGCCCTCGTCGACGAGCAGTGCGCTGACGAGCTCGTCGCCGTCCTCGTCGTCCTGCCCGCGGAGCTTGATCGCGATCACGCCGCCCTGACGATTCGTGTCGTACTCGGTGAGCCGGGTCTTCTTGACCAGACCGCTCCGCGTGGCGAGCACGAGGTACGTCGCGACGCTGTAGTCGCGGATGTCGAGGATCTGCGCGATCTCCTCGCCGGGCTGCAGCGCCAGGAGGTTGGCGACGTGCTGACCCTTCGCGTCGCGCCCGGCCTCGGGAACTTCGTACGCCTTCGCGCGGTAGACCCGGCCCTTCGTCGTGAAGAACAGCAGCCAGTGGTGCGTCGTCGTCACGAAGAAGTGCTCCACGACATCGTCGGCGCGCAACTGCGCGCCCTTGACGCCGCGGCCACCACGGTGCTGCGAACGGTAGTTGTCGCTGCGGGTGCGCTTGATGTACCCGTCGCGCGTGACGGTGACGACCATCTCCTCTTCGGGGATGAGGTCCTCGACCGACATGTCGCCGTCGTAGCCGTGCAGGATCTGCGTGCGGCGGTCGTCGCCGAACCGGTCGACGATCGACGTGAGCTCTTCGCGGATGATCGCGCGCTGGCGCATCGGCGTGGCGAGGATGTCCTTGAAGTCCTCGATGCGCGCCTCGAGCTCTTCGGCCTCGTCGATGATCTTCTGTCGCTCGAGCGCGGCGAGCCGACGAAGCTGCATCGACAGGATCGCGTCGGCCTGGATGTCGTCGATCGTGAGGAGGGACTTCAGTCCGTCACGCGCCTCGTCGACCGTCGGGGAACGACGGATGAGCGCGATGACCTCGTCGAGGGCGTCGAGCGCCTTGAGGTAGCCGCGCAGGATGTGCATGCGCTTCTCGGCTTCGCGGAGGCGGTAGCGCGTGCGCCGCACGATCACTTCGATCTGGTGATCGATCCAGTGCGTGATGAAGCCGTCGAGCGGCAGCGTACGCGGCACGCCGTCGACGATCGCGAGCATGTTCGCGCCGAAGTTCTCCTGCAGCTGCGTGTGCTTGTACAGGTTGTTCAGCACGACCTTGGCGACGGCATCGCGCTTGAGCACGATCACGAGTCGCTGGCCCGTGCGGTCGGAGGTCTCGTCGCGGATGTCGGCGATGCCGGTGATCTTGCCCTCGCGCGCGAGGTCGCTGATCTTGACCGCGACATTGTCGGGGTTCACCTGATACGGCAGCTCGGTGATGACCAGGCACGTGCGCCCCTGGATCTCTTCGACGTTGACGACCGCCCGCATCGTGATCGAGCCGCGACCGGTGCGGTACGCGTCACGGATGCCGCGGGTGCCGAGGATCTGCGCGTGGGTGGGGAAGTCCGGTCCGGGGATGCGCTCCATGAGCGCCTCGAGCAGTTCTTCCTTGCTCGCGTCGGGATTCTCGAGTGCCCACAGGGCACCGGCCGAGACCTCGCGGAGGTTGTGCGGGGGGATGTTGGTCGCCATGCCCACCGCGATGCCGACCGAGCCGTTCACGAGGAGGTTCGGGAAGCGCGAGGGCAGGACGACGGGCTCGCGGGTCTGGCCGTCGTAGTTGTCCTGGAAGTCGACGGTCTCCTCTTCGATGTCGCGCACCATCTCGAGCGCGAGCGGAGCCATCTTCGTCTCGGTGTAGCGGGGCGCGGCCGCCCCCTGATTTCCGGGAGAGCCGAAGTTGCCCTGTCCGAGCGCGAGCGGGTAGCGCAGCGACCAGGGCTGGACGAGACGGACGAGGGCGTCGTAGATCGCCGTGTCACCGTGCGGGTGATAGTGGCCCATGACCTCGCCCACGACGCGGGCGCACTTGGAGAACGACTTGTCGGGTCGGAACCCGCCGTCGTACATCGCGTAGATCACGCGACGGTGCACGGGCTTCATGCCGTCACGCACATCGGGCAGCGCGCGCCCGATGATGACGCTCATCGCATAGTCGAGATAGCTGCGCTGCATCTCCGACTGCAGGTCGACCTGGTCGATCTTGCCGTGGTTGTGCGCGGGAGTCGTTTCGGGGCGATCTTCGTCAGTCATGAATGTCGTTTCGTTCTCGTGCCGGAAGCGGGGACGGCTGATCGGTCGATCAGATGTCGAGGAACCGGACGTCCTTCGCATTGCGCTGGATGAATCCGCGGCGGGATTCCACGTCCTCGCCCATCAGGATCGTGAAGATCTCGTCCGCCGCCGCGGCGTCGTCGATCGTGACCTGTCGGAGGGTGCGCGTCTCGGCATCCATCGTCGTCTCCCACAGCTCCTTGGCGTTCATCTCGCCGAGGCCCTTGTAGCGCTGGATGCCGTTGTCCTTCGGGATCCGCTTGCCGGCGGCGACGCCGTCGGTCAGCAGCGCATCGCGCTCCCGATCGCTGTAGACGTACTCATGCGGGGCGTTCGACCACTTGAGCCGGTACAGCGGAGGCTGTGCGAGGTACACGAAGCCGGCTTCGATGAGCCCGCGCATGTAGCGGAACAGCAGCGTGAGCAGCAGCGTCGTGATGTGCTGGCCGTCGACATCGGCATCCGCCATCAGGACGATCTTGTGATACCGGGCCTTCTCGATGTCGAAGTCCTCGCCGATGCCGGTGCCGAACGCCTGGATCATCGCCTGGACTTCGCGGTTGCCGAGGGCGCGGTCCAGCCGAGCGCGTTCGACGTTGAGGATCTTTCCGCGCAGCGCGAGGATCGCCTGCGTGTGGGGGTCGCGTCCCTGCACGGCCGAACCACCGGCGGAGTCACCCTCGACGAGGAAGATCTCACTGATCGACGGGTCCTTCGACGTGCAGTCCTTGAGCTTGTCGGGCATCGCCGCGCTCTCGAACACGCTCTTGCGCCGAGCGGTCTCGCGCGCCTTGCGGGCGGCGAGCCGTGCGGTGGCCGCGTCGATCGCCTTGCGGATGATGTTCTTGGCCTGCACCGGATTGCGGTCGAACCAGTCGCCGAGTCGGTCGCCCACGACCTTCTGGACGAAAGCCTTCGCCTCGGTGTTGCCGAGCTTGGTCTTGGTCTGCCCCTCGAACTGGGGCTCGGAGAGCTTGACCGAGATAACGGCGGTGAGCCCCTCGCGGACGTCGTCGCCGGAGAGGTTCTCGTCCTTCTCCTTCAGCAGGTTGTTCGCGCGCGCGTACTTGTTGACGAGCGTCGTGAGCGCCGCGCGGAAACCCTCCTCGTGCGTGCCACCTTCGTGGGTGTTGATCGTGTTGGCGTACGTGAAGACGTTCTCGGTGTAGCTCGTCGTCCACTGCATCGCCACCTCGAGGGCGATCTTGCGCTCGGTGTCCTCCGACTCGAAGTCGATGACCTCGTCGTTGACGTGCTCGGCCTTGCGGACACGGTTCAGGTAGTCGACGTAGTCGACGAGACCGCGTTCGTACAGGAAGCTGTCGCTGCGCTGCTGCAGCACGACCTCTCCGGGCTCGGTCTCCTCCTCGTACGCCGACGAGGCACGCTCGTCGCGCAGGTCGATGCGCAGGCCCTTGTTGAGGAACGCCATCTGCTGGAAGCGGGTGCGGAGGATCTCGTACTCGAACTCCACCGTCTCGAAGATCGTGTCGTCCGGCCAGAACGTGATCGTCGTTCCGGTCTCATCGCTCTTCTCGGCGCGCTCGAGCGGGGCCTCGGGCACACCGCCGTCGCGGTAGGACTGCCGCCACACGTAGCCCTGACGACGCACCTCGACCTCGAGGCGCCGCGAGAGCGCGTTGACGACGGAGGATCCGACGCCGTGCAGACCACCCGAAACGGCATAGCCGCCGCCGCCGAACTTGCCGCCCGCGTGGAGCACGGTCAGCACGACCTCGACCGTCGACTTGCCCTCGGTCTTGTGCATGTCGACGGGGATGCCGCGGCCGTTGTCGACGACCCGCACCGCGCCGTCGGGGAGGATCGTCACCGTGATCGTGTCGCAGTAGCCGGCCAGTGCCTCATCGACGGAGTTGTCGACGATCTCGTAGACGAGGTGGTGCAGGCCGCGCGGCCCGGTGGAACCGATGTACATGCCGGGACGCTTGCGGACCGCCTCGAGGCCCTCGAGGACCTGGATCTCGTCGGCGCCGTACTCGACGTGAGTCCGTTCGGCTTGCGCAGGTTCCGCGGAGTGTTCTTCGGGTCGCTCGGGCAGGCTGTCAGGGGTCTCGGACGTCATATTCTCGGCGCGCTCCACATCGTCACTCAGGGCGTGTCCAGTCTATCAAGTAACGTGCGTTCCACCTGCCATATACGGCCCTGTGGCGCCCTCAAACGCGTTCGGGCATGCCGGGAGGTATCTCACCCGTAGGTATCGCGCGGACCACGCCCTGGAGTCGTTCTGGGACCCCATTTCCACGAGGGGACGTCCGGCCCGATGAAACGGATGCCGTCGACCCCCGCTTCGGGGAACCGGCGGATGATCTCGGACAGGATCTGCGAGCGCATGAGCTGGAGCTGCTTCGCCCACGCCGTCGAGTCGGCCCGCACCGTGAGCGTGCCCTCGGTGAAAGCCACCGGAGTCGTGTGCTGCGCGGTGTTCTCACCAGCCACTTCAGCCCAGGTCCGGACGACGTCTTCGCGCGCGAGCTGGGAATCCCACCCCGCCGAGCGGGTGAGATCGGCGAGGACGTCCGCGACGCCCCGCGGGTCGCGGCCCGGCATGAACGGGGCGTTGTCGTCGTCCGTTCCGCGCTTGCGGCGCTTGCGGTACGTCCGGGCGGACGGCTCGAGTCCGCGCAGCCGGAGGTAGGTCGCCACCGTCTCCGGCACGTCGTCGGGGTCGGCGCCGCGCGGGTCGGTGGGGCGCGGGTCAGGCATCCGCCGACTCCACGATCCGTCCGGACTCGACACGGACGACGCGGGCGCGCAGACCCGCGGGCACATCCTCCCCGACCGCCGCCGTCACGATGACCTGCTCGTAGCCGCCGGCGAGATCGGCCAGACGAGCCCGACGGTCGGCGTCGAGCTCGGCGAACACATCGTCGAGGATGAGCACCGGATCGCCCAAGCGCGAGTCGGCGCGCAGCAGCTCGGCCGACGCGAGCCGGAGGCTCAGAGCGACCGACCACGATTCCCCATGGGACGCGTAGCCCTTGACCGGAAGGCCGCGGACGCGCAGCAGCAGATCGTCGCGGTGCGGACCGACGAGCGTGAGACCGCGGTCGAGCTCGGCGGAACGGCGATCGGCCAGCGCGCGCCGGAACTGATCGGCGATCTCGCCCGATGATGATCCGGCGGACACCGGCGCCGCCGCGCCGCTCGACGCGGGTGCGGATGCCGCGTCACCCGTGGCCGCCTCGGGATCCGCACCCCTGACCGAGAGCGCCCATTCGATCTCGGGTCGGTGATCGGCGCCGGCGATCGACGTGTAGGCCGAGACCAATGGCGCCGAAAGGTCACCCGCGAGGCCGAGGCGCGCGTCGATCAGCTGCGTGCCGAGCGCGACGAGCTTGTCGTCCCAGACGTCGAGGGTCGAGAGCTGATCGCCGCGGATGCCGCGCGCCTTGGCGGACTTGAGGAGGGCGGTGCGCTGCTTGAGGACGCGGTCATAGTCGGCGAGGATCCCGGCGAAGCGAGGAGAGCGCTGCACGAGCAGCTGATCCATGAAGCGCCGACGCGACGACGGATCGCCCCGGACGATCTGCAGGTCCTCGGGCGCGAACAGGACCACTTGCGCGTATCGGGGAAGTTCGGCGGTCTTCACCGGTGCACCGTTGACGCGCGCCTTGTTGGCACCCTGTCGATTGAGCTGCACTTCGAGCAGCACGTGGCGTTCGCCGTGGGCGAGTCGGGCGCGCACGATGGCGGCATCCGCCCCGTCGCGCACCATCGGCGCGTCGTTCGACACGCGATGCGAGCCGAGCGTCGCGAGGTAGGCGACGGCTTCCACGAGGTTCGTCTTGCCCTGACCGTTGCGACCGACGAAGACGTTGGGCCCGGCACCGAGGGCGACGTCGGCGACCGCGTAATTGCGGAAGTCCACGAGACTCAGGTGCTCAACGATCACTGTGCAACCCTAATCCGCGGGTATGACGTCGTTTCCGCCGCTGCGCGAGATGTCGCGCTCCACCACTTTCGCGCCCGGGACTCATGGTTCTGAGCCGAGTCGCACCGGATTCTCAGCGGAGGAGGAGATTGGGCTGCAGCAGGTACTTGAAGGTCTCGGCGCCGGCCTTGTCGACCGACGTCTGCGGCGTGATCAGCACCGGGCTGAGCTTGTTCGCGTTGTCGCTCGAGGTGAACGTGATCCGGACGAACTCGCTCTTGACCGCCCCGAGCGACTCGAGCAGGTACTGCGGGTTCAGTCCCAGCGTGACGTCGTCGCCGACGAGGTGGGCATCCACCGACTCGGTCGCCCGCGCCTGCTCGGTGCCCGACGCGTCCATCGACACGCTGTCGGTCGTGAACGTGAAACGCAGGGGAGCCGATCGATCCAGGACGAGCGACACGCGGCGGACGGCTTCGGCGAGCTCGGCGGTGTTCAGCACGGCGTGGTGTTCGGTCTGCTCGGGGAAGAGTCGGCGCACGGGCGGGAAGTTGCCCTTGATCAGCAGCGACGTGACGGTCTTGTTGCCCGCGGTGAACGCGATGATCTCGCGGTCGCCCGATCCCGAGAAGGCGATCGAGATGTCGCCGCCGTGCGCGAAGGTCTTGCCGACTTCGGTGAGGGTGCGGGCCGGGACGAGCGCGGTGGTCGCCTCGTCGGATGCCGTTCCCCCGCCGTCCCACGGGATCTCGCGCAGCGCCACCCGGTAGCGGTCGGTGGCGACGAGGCTCAGCTGCGTGCCCGACACCTCGAGCTGCACGCCGGTGAGTACCGGCGTCACGTCGTCGCGCGACGCGGCGAAGGCGACCTGTGCGATCGCGGTGGCGAAGTCCTCGGCCGGAACGACCCCGGTGTCGCCCGTGACCTCTGGGATCGCCGGGTATTCCTGCACCGGCATCGACGCGAGCGTGAAGCGCGCTGATCCGCATGTCAGGACGATGCCTCCGTCTTCGTCGACAGCGACCTGGATCGGGGCGTTCGGCAGACGGCTGGCGATCTCGGACAGCAGGCGTCCGTGCACGAGAATCGTGCCGGGCTCATCGACGGTGGCCTCGATCGTGGTGCGAGCCGATGCTTCGTAGTCGAAGGCGGCCAGTGACAATCCGGCGTCGGACGCCTCGATCAGCACGCCGGCCAGGATCGGCTGCGGATTGCGCTGAGGAAGGAGCTTGACGACGAACGACACGGCTTCGCTGAACACATCGCGATTGACGTGGAACTTCACTGGTGCTCCCTCGACATCCTGTTGGGCTCTCCCATGCTAGTGCCCCGCTTCCATCGAGCCGTCAGACGTCGAGACAGGCTCGCTTCCACCCTCAAGGTGATCGAACGGGTTTCTCTTCAATAGTTCTCTGTCATCTTCTTAACGCCTGTGGAAACTGTGGATAACACGGTGGATGCGAGTCGAGACACGGAAACTACACGCGTGTGAGTTGTGGAACGCCTGCGGATGGAATCCTCCACGCCTCTCGACGACCGCCGGCTCGGGCATCCGTCATCCACATGCTTCACGTGTTCGCCCACAGGCTTTCCGCAGGCGAGCGGAGTTATCCACAGGTTTTCCACACTGTGCAGAACCGCGTGCAGCCGTCGTCGAACATCCCTCAGTCGGCATGATCCGGCGGTGAGCGCCCGTGTCCCCAGAGGATCGGGCGGAAAAGGTCAGCGGGAGTTGCGTCCGAGCTGCGCGGTGATCTCCGAGACCTGGTTGTAGATGGAGCGACGCTCCTTCATGAGGTCGCTGATCTTCTTGTATGCGTACATCACGGTCGTGTGATCGCGGTTGCCGAACAGCTGACCGATCTTCGGCAGGGACAGACTCGTGCGCTCACGGCAGAGGTACATCGCGATCTGCCGAGCCGTCGCGACGGCCTGCGAGCGGCTCGAGCCGTACAGATCGTCGACGGTGAGCTTGAAGTACGCCGCGGTCGCGGTGATGATGTCGGTCGGCGAGATGACGTTCGCATCGTCCTGGTCGACGATGTCGCGGAGGACCGTCTGCGCCAGCGAGATGTCGAGCGACGACCGGTTCAGACTTGCGAACGCTGATACCCGGATGAGGGCTCCCTCGAGTTCGCGGATGTTCTTGGACACGACGGTCGCGATGTACTCGAGCACGTCGTCGGGAATGTGGAGGCGTTCGGACTGCGCCTTCTTGCGCAGGATCGCGATGCGGGTCTCGAGGTCGGGCGCCTGCACATCCGTGATCAGGCCCCACTCGAACCGGCTGCGCATGCGGTCCTCGAAGCCGGTGAGGTGCTTGGGCGGCACATCGCTCGTGATCACGACCTGCTTGTCGTGGTCGTGGAGGGTGTTGAACGTGTGGAAGAAAGCCTCTTGGGTCTCGGCGCGCCCCTGCAGGAACTGGATGTCGTCGATCAGGAGGATGTCGACGTCCCGGTAGCGCGCCTGGAATGCGGAACCGCGGTTGTTGGCGATCGAGTTGATGAAGTCGTTCGTGAACTCTTCGCTCGAGACGTAGCGCACGCGGATGCCGGCGTACAGGCTCAGCGCGTAGTCGCCGATCGCGTGGAGGAGGTGCGTCTTGCCGAGCCCCGAGTCGCCGTAGATGAAGAGCGGGTTGTAGGCCTTGGCCGGTGCTTCGGCCACCGCGACGGCGGCCGCGTGTGCGAACCGGTTCGACTGTCCGATGACGAAGTTGTCGAACGTGTACTTCGGATTGAGCCGCGTGTCGCTGCGCGACGTGGCGGATGCGGCCTCGATCGTCTCTTCCATGGGCTGACGCGGCGGGGCGGAGGGTGCGCTGGACTGCACCGGGATGGGCGCGGTCAGCTGGTTGTCGGCGAGATCGGGATTCACGACGACACGGAACGCGGTCGCGGAAGGATCGTGCTGCTGCTGCTGATCGACGCGGGTGAGCGCTTCCATGATCGGCGCGCGCATGCGCTTGTTGATCTGCGCCGCCGTCAGGTCGTTCGGGACGTCGAGGTACAGCGTCCCGCCCATGACTCCCTGAGGCACGGCGAGGCTGAGGAATCCCTGCAGTTGCGGGGTGACCCGGTCGTCTCCGGCGAGCTCATCGAGCACGGCTGACCAGATGGGGACATCTGGAAGATCGTGCGATGACATGGGCCCCCCGGGAGAATCGATGCGCCACGCGTTCGAACGGAGATCGTCACGCCGAACCTGTGGATAACTGCCCGAGCCACGCTAGTCAGCGGGCGTGACGGGAGCAAACTCCACTGTAGAGGCGCACCGCGTGTCATTGCCAGGAGTCGACGAAGCTCTCCTCGATAATGCGAGCCGCTCGCGCTCAGTTTGAGTTATCGCGCCCGGGAACGTAACCTTAATCGGTTGACTTATGCCTTCACGGCAGTCCTGTAGCCACGTACCCGGTCGAGCATCGCCTGACGAGAAGCCGGGACATCCAGATCCGGAAGTGATCCCATGAGCAAGCGCACGTTCCAGCCCAACAACCGTCGCCGGGCCAAGAAGCACGGTTTCCGCGCCCGCATGCGCACCCGCGCCGGCCGCAGCATCCTCTCCGCTCGTCGCGCCAAGGGGCGCACCGAGCTCTCGGCCTGACCCACCGGCAGTGCTCGCGCGGCCGAACCGACTCACCCGGGGAGCGGATTACAAGGCCGTCGTCCGCCGGGGACGTCGCTGTGCGACCGCGCACACGGTGACCTATGTCACTGCCACGGGCGACGACCGCGCCGCGCGCTTCGGATTCATCGTGAGCAAGCAGGTCGGTTCCGCCGTCGTCCGCAACACGGTACGCCGTCGACTCAAAGCGGTGTGCGCGGAAGCGCTTCCGGACGTGCGTCGCGGTTCCGACGTCGTGATCCGCGCGCTTCCGAACGCCGGCACGGCGCCGTTCGCTGATCTGCGCACCGAAGTCACCCGCTGCCTGGCCAGGAGCGCCGCGTGAGTTCCTCGACGCTTCCGATGGCCTCGGTCGGTGAAGGTCGCTTCGATCCGGCGGCCTTTCTTCCCTCGATTCCGCTCCTGCCGCGCAATACCGTGTTGAGCTTGCTCCATGGTTACCGTGCGACGATCTCCCATGCGTATGGGGATGTCTGCAAGTACTACCCGTCGTGTTCGGCCTATGCGGTCGGCGCCGTGCAGCAGCACGGGGCCGTCAAAGGGACCGTCATGGCGGCCGCCCGCATCGCACGATGCCACCCGTGGGCGGAAGGCGGCGTCGACGACGTCCCTCTTCGCAAGAACTTTCGGTACGAGCTGACCCCCCGGGGCTTCGTCGTACCTGTTTCCCTGAGAAAGGACTGATCCGTGCCGGATCTGATCGGAATCATCCTCTGGCCACTCAAGTGGCTGGTGGAGCTCGTGCTCGTCGCATGGCATGCCCTCTTCACCTTCGTCGGGCTCCCGCCGGAGGCGGGCATCACGTGGGTGCTCGCGATCGTCGGGCTGGTGCTCGTGGTCCGCTCCGCTCTCATTCCGCTGTTCGTCAAGCAGATCAAGAGCCAGCGGAAGATGATGGAAATCGCTCCTGAACTGCGAAAAGTTCAGGAGAAGTACAAGGGGAAGAAAGATCAGCTCTCGCGCGAGGCCATGAGCCGCGAGACCATGGCGCTCTACAAGAAGCACGGCACGAGCCCGGTGTCGGGCTGCTTGCCGCTGCTCGTGCAGATGCCGATCTTCTTCGCGCTGTTCAGTGTGCTGAACGATGTGACCCGCCACGCCGAGGCTGGGATCGGCGGCGTGGGGCTGCTCACGCCCGAGCTCACGCAGGAGTTCTACAACGCCAAGCTGTTCGGCGTCGCTTCGCTGCACGACACCCTGATCGGTGCGTGGGAGGCACAGGAGCCCGGCTGGCAGGTGACGGTCGGCATCCTCCTGGTTCTCGTCGTCCTCATGATCGTGTCGCAGTTCTTCACCCAGCTGCAGATCATCTCGAAGAACCTGTCGCCCGAGGCGAAGACGGGTCAGGCGTACCAGATCCAGAAGATCATGCTCTACGTCCTGCCGCTGGCCTTCATCTTCTCCGGTGTCTTCTTCCCGCTCGGTGTCGTCATCTACTGGTTCACCAGCAACATCTGGACGATGGTCCAGCAGTTCATCGTGATCCGGAACATGCCGACCCCGGGTTCCGAAGCGGCGAAGCTGCGCGAGGAGCGACTGGCGCGCAAGGGCAAGGCGCTCGACTCCTCCGGCAAGATCGTGCCGATCGAGAAGTACCAGGCCGAGCAGCAGCGTCTGTTCGAAGAAGCGGAGAAGGCCAAGGCGGCCGCCCCGAAGCGCCAGCAGCCGGTCGGAAAGCAGCGCGCCAAGAAGCAGGCCCAGAAGCAGCCCGGTGACGGCGGCTCCAAGCCCGGCGGCAAGGCGGACCCGGCTGCGGGCGCCGCCGGCGCGGCATCCTGATTTCTCCTTTCGACCGTTCGAGGAACCCCATGAGCACATCTGACCTCTCCCCCGCCGCGCCCGCGGAGCGCGCCACCGCCACGGTGGAGCAGCTCGAGCAGGAAGGCGACGTCGCCGCCGACTTCCTCGAGGAGTTGCTGGACATCGCCGATATCGACGGCGATCTGGCACTGGACGTTCGCTCGGGTCGCGCATACGTGTCCCTCGAGTCGGACGAGCCGGGCTCACTCAGCCTTCTGTCGGACCCCGACACGGTTCAGGCGCTGCAGGAGCTCACACGCATCGCCGTGCAGAACCGCACCGGCCGCTTCTCGCGCCTGATCCTCGACATCGGCGGATCGCGTGACACGCGCCAGCGTGAGCTCGAGGCCCTGGTCGACCGTGCGGTCGCGCGGCTCGAAGAGGGCGCGACCCAGGCATCGCTGCCCGCCATGTCGAGCTATGAGCGGAAGCTGGTGCACGACATCGTCGCCGACCGGGGGTTCACCTCGGAGTCTTACGGCGAGGGCGCAGATCGCCACACCGTCATCAGCCGCGGCTGATGTTTCACGTGAAACGGTGCCTTCTCGCAGCCCGTGGTGATGCCGGCGTCGGGGTGGCCGCGTGATCGAGGTGGAAGCGGAACCGCCCGTCGCCGCGGAGATCTTCGGTGCCCGCGTCGACGTGGCACGGCAGTTCACCGCAGCGCTCGGTGAGCACGGTGAGGAACGCGGTCTCATCGGCCCGCTCGAGCCGCCGCGGTTGTGGACCCGTCACATCCTCAACAGCGCGGTGACGGCTCCCCTCTTCTCCGGGCGCGTCGGCGACATCGGCTCCGGTGCCGGTCTGCCGGGCTTGGTGCTGGCGATCGCGCGCCCGGACGTGGAGTGGATCCTCATCGAGCCCATGGAGCGTCGCGTCGCGTGGCTGACCGAGCAGGTTGACGAGCTGGGACTCGACAATGTCGAGGTTCTCCGCGCGCGAGCCGAGGACTGGCGGCGCGGACCGGTGCTGGATGCGGCCACGGCGCGTGCCGTGAGCGCTCTGCGCACGCTCGTGCCCCTGACCGCGCCGCTCGTGCGCGATGGCGGCGAACTGATCCTCCTGAAGGGCGCCAATGCGGCCGCCGAGATCGACACCGCGGACAAGCAGTTGCGGAAGTATCGGCTGAGCAACGTGCGCCTCGAGGTCATCGGCGAGGGCTTGCTCAGCGAACCGACGAGGGTTGTGCGCGCAACTGTTCGCTGAGCCGCATAACGCGCTTTACGCGTCTTCGCCAGCGGGCCGGTGTTTCACGTGAAACACCAGGCCCTCGCGCATACGACCGCCGATACTGCTCGGGCGGGCGGCGCGTCTGGTGATCGAGTAGCCCGCGTAGCGGCGTATCAAGATCCGCGTCGGGTCGGGTGTGCGGTCTCGCCCAAGACGGTGCTCGTGGCCTCGACACGCGGCGGTCCTGTTCCTGATCGCCGGTACCCGTCGCACGGGCGGCGCGTCCGGTGATCGAGTAGCCCGCGTAGCGGGCGTATCGAAATCGGCCACTCCTCCACAGCTACCGTGCGGTTCCGGTCCTTCACCGGAGGTGAGACCCGGCAAGTATCGGCTCACGCGGACGGACAGGATCGAGGGATGCCGTTCATGTACATCCTCGAGTGCAGTGACCGATCACTCTATGTCGGCAGCACTTGGGACCTCGATCGCCGGCTCGCCCAGCATCAGGTAGGCGAAGGTGCGGTGTACACGACGAATCGCCTGCCGGTGCGATTGCTGCACTTCGAGCACTATGAGCGGATTGAGAACGCCTTACTGCGCGAGAAGCAGGTGCAGCGATGGGGTCGCGCGAAACGTCTGGCACTCGTGAAGGGGCAAACGGAGAAGCTGAAGCCTCTGAGCCGCAAGATTCGCCGCGACGAGGATCGATGATCCAGCCCGTGGAGCGGGGCTTCGGAGATCGTCGCCGAGGGTCGATGTTTCGTGTGACACGACTTCATGGGTCTCGATACGCGGCTGCGCCGCTGCTCGACCGGCGGGTGGGTGACGGTGGACCGGCTGCGTGACGAGGAGTGTGTGGAGCGGGCGTGGATCGATGCCATCGGTCATCGATGTTTCACGTGAAACGCGAGCGGTGGGGTCCGGACACGCGGCTTCGTGCTGCTCGACCGCGGGATGGGATCTGGGGTCTTGATACCCGGCTGTGCCGCTCCTCGACCGCCGGGTGGGCGACGGCGGAGCGGCTGCGTGACGAGCAGTGTGTGGAGCGGGCGTGCATCGATCCCCTCAGTCACCGATGTTTCACGTGAAACGCGAGAGGTGGGGTCTCGATACGCGGCTGCGCAGATCCTCGACCGCGGGGGTGAGCGCGACGACGGAGGAGGTCGGGGGCGCGACTAGAGTGGATGAGATGTCCGTCGGTGCGCCACAGAGAGGCTGTTTCACGTGAAACATCCCGAGAACCCCGACTCTTCGGCATCCTTCTCGCTCGACGACAGCCCGATCGCCCGTGAACTCGCGGATCTCACGGCTCGTCGTCGCAAGCTCGAGGCGGTCAGCGTGCGACTGAGCGGCACCACACGCGTGCTGACGGTGTCGAACCAGAAGGGCGGAGTCGGAAAGACGACGACCACGGTGAACATCGCTGCCGCGCTCGCATCTGTCGGCGCCCGGGTGCTCGTGATCGACCTCGACCCCCAGGGGAACGCCTCGACGGCACTGGGCGTGCCGCACACCGCTGACATCCCGAGTATCTACGACGTGCTGATCGATGACTTCCCCATCGCCGACATCGTCCAGACGAGTCCGGAATCGCCGAATCTGATGTGCGCGCCGAGCACGATCCACCTCGCCGGTGCCGAAATCGAACTCGTGTCGCAGGTCGCGCGCGAGCACCGTCTGCGCACGGCGCTCGACGAGTATCTCCGCACACTCGACGAGCGGCTGGATTTCGTCCTGATCGACTGCCCGCCGTCGCTCGGCCTGCTCACGATCAACGCTTTCGCGGCGGCGCACGAGCTGCTCATCCCGATCCAGTGCGAGTACTACGCGCTCGAGGGCCTGAGTCAACTGCTCGGCACGGTCCGGATGATCCAGAAGCATCTCAATCCGCAGCTGCGACTCTCGACGATCCTGCTGACGATGTACGACGGCCGCACACGGCTCGCGCAGCAGGTCGCCGAAGAGGTGCGCCAGCACTTCCCGAACGAGGTGCTGCAGACCGTGATCCCGCGTTCGGTGCGTGTCTCAGAGGCGCCGAGCTTCGGACAGACGGTCATCGCGTACGACGGGCAGTCTGCCGGCGCCGTCGCGTACCGCGAGGCCGCCGTTGAAATGATCCGCCGCGACGAATCGGATGCCGGCGCCGAAGACCGCGGGGGCGACAGTGCCCCCGCGAATGAAGGAGACTCCTGATGGCCAAGAGAACAGGCCTCGGACGGGGGATCGGCGCGCTGATCCCCACCAGCGAGCAGTCGTCTGAGGCGCGCCCGGTCGACGTGTTCTTCCCCGGGGCACCCGTGGAGAAGTCCGCTTCCAACCGCGCGGATGCCCGGAAAGACGGCGAGAACGTCGATCAGGGAGCACCGACGGACGCCGCCGACACGCCAGCGGACGCCGAGACCTCCCAGCCGGACCTCCTCGAGGTGCCGGGCGCGCGTCTGGTGCACGTCGATCCGCACGCGATCGTCCCGAATCCGCGTCAGCCCCGCACGCACTTCGACGCCGACGACCTGGCAGAGCTCGTGCACAGCGTGCGTGAGTTCGGCGTGCTGCAGCCGGTCGTCGTCCGCGACGTGGGCGACGGTACGTACGAGCTCATCATGGGTGAGCGCCGTACGCGCGCGGCCCGGGAAGCCGGCCTCACCTCGATCCCGGCGGTCATTCGTGACACCGCCGACGAGCACCTCCTCCGTGATGCCCTGCTCGAGAACCTGCATCGCTCGGAGCTCAACCCGCTCGAAGAGGCGTCGGCGTACCAGCAGCTCCTGTCGGACTTCGGCATCACGCAAGAGGAGCTCGCGACCCGGATCGGTCGCTCCCGGCCGCAGATCAGCAACACGATCCGGCTGCTCAAGCTGCCCCTTCCCGTGCAGCAGCGCGTGGCGGCCGGGGTGCTCAGTGCCGGCCACGCCCGCGCGATCCTCTCGCTCGAGGACCCGGACGCGATGCAGCGGCTCGCCGACAAGATCGTGAACGAGGACCTTTCGGTGCGTGCTGCCGAAGCGGCCGCAAAGGCGCCGGATGCCGGACGCATCCGTCCGTCGAAACCACAGGCCGGTGCACGCCGCGCGCACCTCGACGAGGTCGCTGAGCGACTCGGGGACCGTCTGAACACGCGCGTGAAGATCTCGCTGGGGTCACGAAAAGGCCAGATCAGCATTGATTTCGCCAGCATCCAGGATCTGAATCGCATCCTGGATGAGATCGGCGAGTCCGGCTACAGCACGCTCTGACGCGCGGGGTCGACGAGCGCGTCGGCACGATTGCGGAGCAGGAGCCCCTCCGCCTCGTTTCCCGGTAGTGACGCCGCCACGCGCAGTGCCGCGGCGGCGGCATCCATCGACCCGATCTGGGCGAGGAGTTCGCCGCGCACGGCGTGCAGCGGGCGGAATTCCTCGAGTTCGTCCGCCAGCGCGTCGACCTCGGCCAGCGCGGCGGTGGGCCCGTCGACCATCGAGACCGCGACGGCGCGGTTCAACCGCACCACGGGCGAGGGGGACAGGGTGTCGAGCGCGTCGTACAGCGCGATGATGCGCGGCCAGTCGGTCGCATCAGCGCTCGGCGCGATCGCATGGCACTCCGCGACGGCGGCCTGGAGTCCGTAGTAGCCGAATCCGCGCCCGAACCGCTCCGCCGTGGTGAGTGCGTCGCGGCCACGCAGGATCGCGGAGCGGTCCCACCTGCGTCGGTCCTGGTCGGCGAGGGTCACCGGGAGTCCGCGCGTATCGACCCGCGCGGCGAACCGGGACGACTGGAACTCCATGAGCGCGATGAGCGCGAACACCTCGGGCTCGCCCGGCATGAGCGCCGCGAGCTGTCGGGCCAGGCGCACGGCCTCACGTGCGACGTCCGGGCGGATCGGATGCCGACCGTCGCCGGCCGCGTACCCCTCGGTGAACAGCAGGTAGATGACCTGCAACACGCTCGCGAGCCGCGCGGGGCGTTCAGCGCGGTCGGGCACCTCGAAAGGAACAGCCGCCTGTGCGAGAGTCCGCTTGGCTCGCACGATCCGCTGCTGCACGGCGGGGACGGTCATCAGCAGCATGCGCGCGATCTGCTCGGTCGTCAGCCCCGATACGGTCCGCAGCGTGAGCGCCAGTCGCGCCTGGGCGGCGAGCACGGGATGGCACGCGACGAAGACCAGACGCAGAACGTCATCGTCGATCCGGTCCGGATCGCCCAGTTCGGGTACGGCGTCCCAGTCCTCGAACGAGCGCAGGTCGGCCGCCATGAGCGTCTCACGGGCCGCGAGACTCTCGCGCCTGCGCCATCCGTCGATCGCCCGCCGCTTGGCGACGGTGATGAGCCAGGCGCCCGGATTGTCGGGGATGCCCGAATCGGACCACTTCGCGACCGCCTCGAGCAGCGCATCCTGCGCGAGATCCTCCGCCCACGAGAAATCGCCGGTGTGACGGGTCAGTGCGGCGACGATCCGGCTCGCTTCACCACGCCACACGGCCTCGACCGCGCGGGTCGAACGCGCTGCGGTCATGAAGCCACCGTACGTGTCTCCGTGCGGCGTCCGGCCGGACGGAGGCCCGTGCTCCCCGCCGCGCCGCGTACCCTGGAACGATGGCGACGCACGACCAGAACCCCCAGCGACGCGCCAGTCTCGAACTCCTGCGCGCCGAGGCGGCCGATGAGCTCTCGGTCCTCGTACACGAACGGCTGCGCGCCGGCGAGGACCCCTGGGAGTTCATGGAGGACCTGCCGACGGTCGATGAGCTCGTGGTCTTCATCCTTCGCGCCGAGAACATCGCCGCGAACGGCGGGGCACGACCCAACTCCGCCCGTCACTACCGTGTGCTCCGCCAGATCGCCCTCGACTACCCGCCGCTGACGAAGGCCGTGTGGCGCCTGATCGGCGACGAAGCCCCCTACCGGCGCTGGGATGCGGTGATCCGGGCCGACGCGTCCTGACACGGCGCCCTCCGGCATCACGCCTGACCGGCCCGCCACTCCTGTTCCTTCCGAAGCCACTCGTTTCCGGGAAGATCGAAGTCGGAGAGTTCGTTGATGCGGCGCACCTCGAGGTTCGCCCCGGGCCCGAGCGGGCACTTGCGCGCCCAGTGCTCGGCCTCCTCGCGACCGGCGACCTCGATGATCCAGTAGCCGTTGAAGATCTCGTGCGCCTCGGCGTACGGTCCGTCGGACACGATCGGCGCACCGGACGAGAAATCCACCCGGAAGCCCTCGCTCACATCGGAGAGCCCTTCGGCCGCGAGGAAGACCCCGGCCTTCATGAGCTCGTCGTTGTACGCGCCCATCACCGTGAACATCTCCGCCATGTCCATCTCCTCGGCAGCGCGCGCGGCGCCGTCCGGATCGACCTGCATGATCAGCATCCATCTCATCGTCGTGCTCCTCTCGTGAGCGTCATGTCATCACTCCCTACGTCGAACGACACGGGCCCCGATCGACATTCTGCGCCGAGATCACCGAGGCGTCGAGGGATGCCGCCGGTCCGCGCGCACGAAGAATCCCCGGTGAGCCGAAGAAAGGCTCACCGGGGACCCGTGAAAGAGAGGATCAGGCCAGGTAGGCCGCGAGGTCCTGCTCGATCGCGTACTTGGGCTTCGCGCCGATGATCGTGGTCTCGACCTCGCCGTTCTTGAAGACCTTCATCGCCGGGATCGACGTGATCTGGTACTTCATCGCGAGGTCGGGGTTCTCATCGACGTTGAGCTTGAGCACCGTGATCTTGTCGGGGTTCTCGGTCTGGATCTCGTCGAGCACGGGGGCGACCATGCGACACGGTCCGCACCACGCGGCCCAGAAGTCCACCAGCACGGGGCCTTCGGCCTTCAGGACGTCCTGCTCCCACGTCGCGGATGTCGTCGACTTGGCGGTCATGTCATATCTCCTTGGATGAGGAATTCTGTCTCGTGTACAACCTGAAGCGCCCGACGATTGTTCCGGGGCATCAGAGGACTCTCAGGCGGCGGCGGTCTCGCGCTCGTCGGTCGCCGGATCGGGGGTCTCGGTCGCGACCTCGATCGCCTCGGCCGTCTGCGGATCTCCTGCGGCCTGCTCGAGAGCGGCGAGGAAGTGCTCGGCGTCGAGAGACGCCACCGTGCCGCTGCCCGCGGCGGTGACGGCCTGCCGGTAGGTGGGGTCGATCACGTCGCCGGCGGCGAAGACGCCGGGTTCGGACGTCCGCGACGACCGGCCGTCGACCCAGATCGTGCCCTCGGGCGTCAGGTCGAGCTTGCCGTGCACGAGGTGCGTGCGCGGATCGTTGCCGATCGCGACGAACAGGCCCTGAAGCGGCAGCTCACGCGTCGACCCGTCGACCGTGGATCGCAGCAGCACGCCGTTCACCGCGTCCTCGCCCAGGATGTCGGCGACCTCGGTGTTCCAGATGAACTCGATCTTCTCGTTCGCGAACGCGCGCTCCTGCATGATCTTCGAGGCGCGCAGCGTGTCCTTGCGGTGGATGACGTACACCTTCGACGCGAAGCGCGTGAGGAACGTGGCCTCCTCCATCGCAGAGTCGCCGCCGCCGACGACCGCGATCGTGCGCTCACGGAAGAAGAAGCCGTCGCACGTCGCGCACCACGACACCCCGCGACCCGACAGTCGCTCCTCGCCCGGCAGACCCAGCTTGCGGTACGCCGAGCCCGTCGCGAAGATCACGGACGCCGCCTCGTGGACCGCGCCGCTGCCGAGCTTCACCGTCTTGACGGGGCCGGCGAGATCGAGCTCGACGACGTCGTCGTAAAGGATCTCGGCGCCGAAGCGCTCGGCCTGCTCCTGCATCTTCGCCATGAGCTCGGGTCCCTGGATGCCCTCCGGGAAACCGGGGAAGTTCTCGACCTCGGTCGTGTTCATCAGCTCCCCGCCGACCTCGACCGAACTCGCGACGACCAGCGGCTCCAGATTGGCCCGTGCCGCGTAGATCGCCGCGGTGAAACCTGCCGGACCCGATCCGATGATGATGACCTGACGCACGTGCGCCCCCTCTTCTCGTTGCTCCGGATGCCTCAACACATGGTAGCCGCGGGGCATTCCGCCCAGGTTGCCGGTTGCTGAGAGCGGAGGTCGTCAGGGCGGGTCAGCGCCCGCCGGGGAGCATCCTCCGCACCATCGTCACCGCAGGTCCGAGCTCGGGCGCGCGCAGCAGCGCCAAGACCCCGGCGTACACGACGAGCGACACCGAACCGATGATCGCGACCCCGACGGCGCCGAGCAGCTTGTCCGATACCGTCCAGCCCTCGACGCCGCCCAGCAGCAGGAACGTGAGCCACCCGGCCCCGGCGGCGGGCACGGCGGCCAGGGCGAAGCGCCCGAGCGCCAGCATCCACGACCCGATCCGCAGCCCTCCGAGACGGCGCTGCAGCAGCCACGTCGCGATCACGACCTGCACGACGCTCGCGAACGACTGCCCGAGCGCGACGCCCGCGGCGAGCAGCTCGAGGGGGAGCAGGAACGATGCGACGAATGCGGTGACCACGACGAGTCCGCACTGCAGCAACGTGAAGAAGAAGGGCGTGCGCGTGTCGTTGTAGGCGTAGAACGTGCGCTGGATCACGAACAGCACGGCGAGGGGTACGAGACTCACCAGGAAGCACAGGAGCACGACGGAAGCCTCGACGGCCGCGCTGCGTGAGTTCGTGAAGATGCGGGATGCCGGCACCGCGGCCACGGCGAGGGCGGCGGTGGCGATCACGATGAACAGGCCGAGGGTGCGGATGCTGCGCCCGATGTCGCCGCGCACGTCGTCGTCGCGCCCGGCGGCGGCATGCTCGCTCAGCTGCGTGAAGTACGGGGTGCCGATCGAGAGCACGATGACCGAATACGGGAGCATGAAGATCAGCCACGCGTTCTGCATCGCGAACACCGACGCTCCACTGCCGGAGGCTTCGAACACGATCCGGGTCTGCACGAGGCCGGCCAGCTGCCCGGCGATCACCATGAGGAACGTCCAGCCCGCCAGCCTCGCGATGCGGTTGAGGCCGACGCCGCGCCACTGGAAGTCCGGGCGCACCCTCAGCCCGGTCCGGCGCCAGAACACCAGCAGCACGATCGTCTGCACGACGATGCCGAGCGTCGCGGTGCCCCCGAGGAGGGCGATCGCCTCGGGGGTCCAGTCCGAGACCGCGGTCAGATCCGACCCGAACAGGGCGATCACGATGAGGAAGCCCGCGATCGACACGACGTTGTTGACGATCGGCGCCCACGTGAACGGTCCGTAGATGCGGCGGGCGTTCAGCGCCTCGCCCACGAGCGCGTAGAGGCCGTAGAAGAAGATCTGCGGCAGGCACCAGTACGCGAACGCCGTGGCGAGGGCGAGCTGGTCGGGCGGGGCCGTCGGTGCGTAGAGCTGGACGAGCCACGGGGCGAGCAGCATCGCGACGGCCGTCGTGAGGACGAGTGCCACCGTGCCGAGGGTGAAGAGCTTGGAGATGAACGCACGGCCGCCGTCCTCGTGCGCCGCGGCCTTGACGATCTGCGGCACGATCACCGCGGTGAGGATGCCGGCGGAGATGATCGCGTAGACGTTGTTCGGCAGCTGGTTCGCCAGGGCGAACGCGTCGCCGGCGCGGCTGTTCACGGAGCCGACCGCGGCCACCAGCACGACGGTGCGGAGGAGTCCGGTCAGGCGCGAGACGATCGTCCCGGCGCCGATCAGGACGCTCGCGCGGCCGATGCCGCTCATTGGGAGTCCTCGGTTCCCGCGTCGTCGGTGGTCTCGGCGGTCCCGGCGGTCTCTGCGCTTTCGGTGTCAGCGGTGTCTTCGGTGTCCGACGCCGTTCCCTCAGCCGACCGGCGGCGGATGCGCAGGACCGTGCGGATGACACCGAGGACGAGGAACCCACCCACGAGGACGCCCAGCACGACGAGGCCGATGCCCTCCCAATCGGCGCGGACGTTGACGTCGACCGACTGGGGGTCGCCGATGGGCTCGAGCGTGCGGCTGCGCAGCTGCAGCTGCACCGTGACCTCGCCGTTGCCGACACGCGCCTGCACGGGAACCTGCACGCGTGTGTTGCTCTGCGGTCCGGCCACGGCCTCGGTCGCTTTCGCGACGTCGAGCCGCAGGTCATCGGGCGTGGCGTAGAGCACGACGTTCACCGGGTAGGGCAGATCGTTGCGCACCCAGATCGGGATGGGCGCCCCGGCGCTGAAGAGGTTGATCGGGGTCGGGGGCAGGATGCCGACGCTGTCGAGCGTCGTCGCGGTCCCGACGCGGTGCTCGTCGACGGCGTCCTGCCACGACGCGGGGTCCGGCATCCACCCGAGGCCGAGCAGCTGCAGGATCTCCGCACGCTCCGGACCGGTGAGGAGTGTCATGTCGTCGAGGACCGTCGCGAAGCGCGACAGTTCGGCTTCGTCGGCCACGAGAACGGATGCCGCATCGGCGCGCACCTGCTCCGGCTCGGCGGAGGCGATCTCCACGCCGACCGGCTGCTTCTCGGTGAGGCCGCCCAGCGTGAGCGGAACGACACCCGGCGCCTGGGTCGCGGCCGTGATCGCGGTGCGCAGTGCCACGCGTCCGCGGTCGTCGTCGCGGTCGACCGTCACGACGACGGGACCGCCCGCCGACTCGGCGACGGCGAACGCGAGGTACGCGGTGGCGCGGGTGAGCGCTTCGCCCCGGAGGGCGTTGTCCTCGACGGTCGAGGCTTCCTCCAGGGCCGCCGAGACGTCCGAGTCGTACACGAGCAGGTCGGTCTCTCCCGCGACGGCGCGGCCGGGTACCGTCGCGCCGTCGGCGCCCTGCGCCGTCGATGCGGAATCGACGAGCGTGATCGAATCTCGTTCTTCGACCACGACCCCGCCGAGCATCGTCGCGGTGTCGGGCGTGATCGTTCCCGTGCCGGGCCAGAACACCGCGTCGCGCGCAGGTCCGCCGATGTCGAGCAGTTCCGCCGTCGTCGGGAACGCCGACTGATCTGCCGGTGCGGCGGAGCTGCTCGGGGACGGGGACGGTGCCGCGCTCGGGGGGAAGTCCGCCGCTGTCATGGCGTACTGCAGAGAAAGGGGCCGCAGTGGTCGTCCGAGACCGGACTCGAGCTGCGCGACGACGTCGGCGTCGCCGAACTGCAGCGCGAAACGCGAGTTCGGAAGGGCCTCGAGTCTCGCGAGCCACTCCGTCGCACCGGCGGGCGCCGACGTCCCGAGCACGCGGATCGCGGCCGGGATCGCCGGGTCGACGGCGAGGATCGACGCGGTCCCTTCCACGGCATCGAGTTCGTCGGTCAGGGCGCCGTTCGGGCCGGTCAGCTCCGCGATCTCCTCCGCGGTCAGCAGCCCCCCGGCGGTCGGCGGTGCCGTGATCGGAACCACGACGCCGATCCCCACCTCGGTCGATTCGGCGGCGGGCACGATCATGACGCTCGTCGCCGACAGTGTGCCCTCGGGTCCCGGGAACGAGGCGAGCAGCGGGTAGACCCCGGCGGCGCGCGCCCCGAGGATCGGGTCGTCTGCGGGCACCGCGATGCCCGTGGTCTCGCGCCCGCCCGACGCGACGGCGGCGAAGGACGCGGCACCGACCGTGGCGAGGGGAGATGTCGTCCCCTGGCCCGCCAGCCAGGCGGTGAGCGCCCGTCGGTCCCGCAGCGGCTCCGACCCGAGCGACAGCGTGACCTCTGCGGCATCGGTGGGCTGCGGCGTGCCGTTGTCGAGGCTGATCGAGACGGTCAGCCCCTCACCGGGCTGCACGGTGCCGTTCGCGACGGGCGAGAGGACGAGCGCGAGCTCGCCGCTCAACGACCCGGCGTCCGGCACTTGTGCGCCCGGTGACGGTGTGCCCGGGGATGCGGATCCGGTCGGGCTCGGTTCCGGAGCGGGTGACGCGACCGCGGGCAGGACCGGACCCGCGAAGACCGAGAGCGCGACGAGCGCGGCCGCCGTGCGCATCGCGGACCGCGCACGCGTCGACATGCGCGTGTGCGCGCGCGTCGAGGTGCGGCGTGATCCCGCGGGCGGGGTGGTGACGGTCATCGTGGGAATTCGCTCCTGTGCGATTCAGGACCGCACGATCTCAGCGATTCTACGGTCCGCCCCTCCGAGGACACCGTGCCGCGCCCGGTCGACAGCCAACCGGGCCGTCACCCCCCACGTCGTCGCGAGGGCGCGCCGTCGACGTCGGGGGGCGGTTGAATGGAGGCGTGCTCCCCGAACCGGACCCCGCGCTCTGCCGCGCCCTGGCCGCCGACCTCCGCGCCGCCCGTTTCGACGCCGACGTGCTGCGCGCCGCGTGGGGCGCGGTCGCCGACACCGCGATCGCGCGCGGACTCCGCTCACCCGCGGTGCGCGCGCTCGGGGGACGCGACGACCCGCTCGCCGTGCTCGGTCGCCTCTTCGTGCTCGGGATGCCGCAGTCTGCGACATCCGTCTCGGCGGCGCTGCCGCACGCCGGCGTCGACGGCCTGCGCGCCCTGGGTCTCGCCTCGTCCGACGAGGAGATCGTGACGCCGCAGGTCATCATCCGCCCGCAGTCGTTCGCCGACGAGCACGGCTCGGGCCAGTGGTGGATCGCGAGCGATCTCGACGAGGCAGCACTCGGGGGCCCGCTTCCCGAGGACCACGTGCTCGGAGTCGGCGGGGCGTCGCTCACGCTCGCGGGCCTTCAGCCCGTCGTGCCGGCGTCCCGAGGGCTCGACATCGGCGCCGGGTGCGGCATCCAGGCCTTGCGGGCGCGGAGGGACGTTGCGACCGTCGTCGCGACCGACGTGTCGGAGCGGGCACTCCGCTTCACACGGCTCAACGCCCTCCTGAACAGCGTGGACGGGATCCAGACGCGCCCGGGGTCGCTGTTCGCGCCGGTGGAGGGCGAGCAGTTCGACGTCATCGTGTCGAACCCCCCGTTCGTCATCACCCCGCGCGTCGCGGGCGTCCCGTCCTATGAATACCGTGACGGGGGAATGCGCGGAGACGATCTCGTCGCGGCCGTGATCGCCGGAGTGGGGGCGCATCTGGTGCCCGGGGGCGAAGCCCGGCTGCTCGGAAACTGGGAGCACCGCGCGGGTGAGTCAGGCCTCGACCGCGTGCGTGCGTGGGTCTCGGCATCCCATATTCCGCTCGATGCATGGATCGTGGAACGCGAGTTCCTCGACCCGCTCGCGTACGCCGAGCTGTGGGTCCGCGACGGCGGGACGCTGCCCGGCTCGGCCGCGTACGCCGCCCTGATCGACGCGTGGCTGCAGGATTTCGACGAGCGCGGCGTCACGGGCGTCGGGTTCGGCTACGTGGTGATGCGGCGCCCGGCGGACGGCATCCCGAGCCTGGCGCGATACGAGCGCGTCGCGACCGCGATCGATCCGAGGACGGCACTCGGCGCGCACGTCGGGGAGTCCCTCGCCACGCACGACCGGCTCGCGGGTCTTGATGATGCGGCGCTCGCGGATGCGGTTCTCGTCGTCGTCGCCGACGTGACGGAGGCTCGTCATCATCTTCCCGGCGCCGAGGGACCGAGCGTGATCGAGCTGCGGCAGGGCGGCGGTTTCGCCCGGACGATCGAGGTCGGTCCGGGCCTGGCCGCCTTCGTCGGCGCGTGCGACGGCGACCTCGCCGTGGGTGCGCTGCTCGACGCGATCGCCACGCTGCTCGAGGTCGACGCCGAGGCGCTGCGGCGCGAGCTGCTGCCCGAGGTGCGCGAACTGCTCTTCACCGGATTCCTGCGCTTCGCGTGACGGCCTGAGGGGCTGATCCCGGGGCTTGCCGGGCGCCGCCGTGGCGGTCGGGTTCGAGCCTCGCGTGAAAGCGCGGGGAGAAACCGACGATTCAGCCCCCCGCGGGGCCGGAAAGCGCCGGAATCTCCCCGGCGTTTCACCGACACCGCGGCCTCCGGCGGCGTGAGCGCCCGAAACCCGCGTCGGTAGGCTGAGAACCATGCTCAACATGGCCGAGGGTGTCGCGCGCCTGGGTGCGCTCGCCGAGTCTCCGGTCGTCGCGGCCGTCGCCCGGGCCTTCGCCGACGCCGGGCGCGAGTTGGCCATCGTCGGGGGTCCGGTGCGCGACGCGCTGCTCGGGCGCCCCACGAACGACCTCGACTTCACGACCGACGCCCGCGCCGACGAGATCCTGCGCATCGTGAAGCCGATCAGCACGACCCAGTGGGACGTCGGCCGCGAGTTCGGCACGATCGGCGCGCGCGTGCGCGATCCGCGGACCGGCGAGGTCGAGCAGGTCGAGATCACGACGTACCGCGCCGACAGCTACGACGGTGTGACCCGCAAGCCCACCGTCAGCTTCGGCGACACGCTCGAGGGCGACCTCGCGCGCCGCGACTTCACGGTGAACGCGATGGCCCTGAGGGTTCCCGCCCGCACGCTCGTCGACCCGAACGGCGGCGTCGAAGACCTCGTCGCCCGGCGCCTCCGCACGCCCGCCGACCCGGCGGTCAGCTTCGGCGACGACCCGTTGCGCATGCTCCGGGCCGCACGGTTCAGCGCGCAGCTCGGGTTCGACGTCGATCCCGCGACCGTCGAGGCGATGACGCGGCTGCGCGAGACGCTCGCGATCGTGAGCCCCGAGCGCATCCAGGGTGAGCTCGTGCGCCTGCTGCAGACCGATGACCCCGCGCGCGGCATCCGCCTTCTCGTCGACACGGGCGTGATGGATCTCTTCCTCCCCGAAGTGCCCGCGCTGCGACTCGAGGTCGACGAGCACCATCACCACAAAGACGTCTACGAGCACTCGCTCACGGTGCTCCGCCAGGCGATCGACCTCGAGAAGCAGCGCTTCCCCGGGACGCCGCCCGATGTGCCGCTCCGGCTCGCGGCACTGCTCCACGACATCGGCAAGCCCGCGACCCGCAAGCTCGAGCCGGGTGGCGGGGTGACGTTCCACCACCACGACATCAAGGGCGCCCGCCTTGCGCGCAAGCGCCTGCAGGCGCTGCGGTTCGACTCCGACACGATCGCCTCGGTGACGACGCTCATCGAGCTGCACCTGCGCTTCTTCGGCTACGCCGAGGGGGCGTGGACCGACTCGGCCGTACGCCGCTACGTGCGGGATGCCGGCGACGAGCTCTCCCGCCTGCACATCCTCACCCGCGCAGATGTCACCACCCGAAACAAGCGCAAGGCGGCGCGGCTCGCGAGCGCGTACGACGACATCGAGCGCCGGATCGCCGAGCTCGCCGTGGCCGAGGAGCTCGGCGCGATGCGCCCGGCGCTCGACGGCAACCGGATCCAGGAGGTGCTCGGCATCCGCCCCGGCCCACAGGTCGGCAAGGCCTACCGCTTCCTGCTCGACCTGCGCCTCGACGAGGGCCTGCTCGACGAGGCCGAGGCCGAGCGCCGGCTTCGGGAGTGGTGGGCACAGCAGACCTGAGCCGCGCTGCCGGACCCGGCGTCGCCGTGTCCGCGCGATGTTTCGGTGGACGGATCGCGCGCTGACGGCGTGAAAGCAGATCGCTCACCTTGCGCGGTGCGGTGGGCGTGCGGCGGTTCCGGGGCACAACCCCTGCAGATCGGAGTCCCTCGCATCCGGTGCCCGCTCGTCGAGTGTGTATCTCGCCGGCGACCGCGCGGATTGCAGGAGTTATGCGCCGCAGGGCACGACGGCAGCACCCGGGATACCGCGCGAAGTGTCCACCGAAGGCGGAAGCGGGGCGCGGGCCGAGCCTGCCCCGGCCCGCATCCGGCGGATCGTTACGGGACGATCACCGCGCGACCGCGCACCGTCCCGGCGTGCAGCTTCTCGTAGGCCTGCACGGCGTCGTCGATGCCGAAGATCTCCGTGTGCACCGTGACCGCGCCGACCCGCGCGAGGTCGAGCACCTCGCGCAGCTCGCTGCGGCTGCCCCAGTAGGGCGCCCGCACCGAGACCCCGAACGGGGTCGAGAAGAATCCGGTCGGAAGGAGTCCGCCGCCGATGCCCACGATGCTCACGAAGCCGTCGACCGCCACCGACGCCCGCGAGAGGTCGAGTGTCGCCTGCGCGCCGACGAAGTCGAAGACCACCTCGACGCCCTGGCCGCCGGTCAGCGCGCGGATCTCGTCGGCGGCGCCGTCGCCCGACAGCACCGTGTGGTGCGCACCGACCTCACTCGCGAGCGCGAGCTTCTCGGCGCTCTGGTCGACCGCGATCACGGTGACCGACGTGGTCGCACGCAGGATCTGGATGCCGACATGCCCGAGTCCGCCCGTGCCGATGACCAGCGCGGTGGCTCCGGGGAAGAGCTTGTCCTGGGCGGCGCGGATGGCGTGATACGGCGTGAGGCCGGCATCCGTCAACGACACCGTCTCGACCGGATCCAGGTCGCCGAGCGGAACGAGATGCCGCGCGTCGTCGACGATCATGTATTCGGCCATCGCGCCCGGCGCGCCGAGTCCGGGAGGGGCGATGCCGAGTTCGGCGGCGCGGGTGCAGTAGTTCTCGCGACCCTGCGAGCACGCGCGGCACTGGCCGCAGCCCCACGGCCCGTAGACCGCGTAGGACCCGCCGAGCTCGATGCCCTCGACGCCGTCGCCGAGCTTGTCGACGATGCCGGCACCCTCGTGGCCGAGCGTGAGCGGGAGCCCGTAGATGTAGCTCTCCTCCGGCAGGTCCATCACGAACCAGTCGGAGTGGCAGAGACCTGCCGCGGTGACCTTGAGGCGGATCTGCCCGGGACCGGGCTCGGGGATGTCGATCTCGACGACCTCGGGACCCTTGCCGATCTCGCGGTACTGGACGGCTTTCATGTGCGCTCCTGTCGTTCGGGGTTCTGCCTCCAGCCTCGCGCGATCGTCCGTCGGTCGAAAGGGCCAAGGTCCCACGGCTCCACCGCCCCTCTCGCTGAGGCGACATCTGCACGTCGAGACGGTGGGGTTGCCCCACGGTCTCGAGTTGCGGATGGCGTCTCACGGGAAAGGGCGGCGGCCCCGCCGCCGACGACCCGCGCCTACACTGGTCCCACGCTCCCCGACGCCGATCGGAGCTCCATGTCATCGCCGTGGTCGCCCCGGCGCGAGGTCTCGCCGCAGACCTCCCGTCTGCTGATCGAGCGCGCGCACGAAGAGCTCGTCGCCGGCAACGACGCCGAGCAGCGGCTGCGGGACGTGCGTCCGCTCGTGCAGGAGTCGTGGCGGCGGTCGATCGCGAGTCTCGTCGGCGCCGAGGCCCTTCCGCCGCTCGACCTCGCGAGCGCCGAGCTCGAGGCCTACCGCCGCGCGCATCCGCTCGCGAGCGTGATGGACATGATCCGCGCCCTGCTGCTGCCCGGCGAAGCCGACGACTCCGGCGTCGTCGTCGCGGTCGGCGACGCCGCGGGGCGACTCCTCTGGGTCGAGGGCGATCGGCGCATCCGCACCCTCACGGGCGACATGGGCTTCGTCGAGGGCGCGAACTGGTCGGAGGCGGCGGTCGGCACCTCGGCGCCCGGCACCGCGCTGGCCCTCGACCGGTCGGTGCAGATCCGCGGGGCCGAGCACTTCAACCGGCTCGTGCAGCCCTGGTCGTGCACCGCGGTCCCGCTGCACGATCCGGAGTCGCGTCGCATCCTCGGCGTGATCGACGTCACGGGCGGCGACGAGGTCGTCACCCCGCAGGCGCAGCTGCTCGTCGACGCGACCGCCCGCGCGATCGAGGGCGAGCTGCTCGTGGCGCGGTTGCGGGCACGGGCCGAGCAGCCGGCACGCGCGGCATCCCGTGGGTCCGGACGTGCGTCGGCGCGTCGCCCGACGTCCGCGAAGACGCGACCCGATGCCGATCGCGTGACCCTCCGCGTCCTCGGCCGCGACCGCGCGCTGCTCGAGGTCGCGCGTGACGGATCCGAGACGGTGTCCGAACTCGGTCAGCGGCACGCCGAGCTCCTGCTCATGCTCGCGACCCACCGGCAGGGCCTTTCGGCCGAACGGCTCGCCGAGCTCGTGTACGGCGAGGCGGATGCCGGGGGCACCGGCGCCGCGGGTGCGGGTACCGTGACGCTGCGCGCCGAGATGGTGCGGCTGCGCAAGGTCCTCGAGAAAGCCGCGCCTTCGCTCGTGCCCGAGTCGCGGCCGTACCGGCTCTCCGCCGACCTCGAGACCGACGCGCAGCAGATGCTCTCACTCCTCGACCGCGGCGCGCACCGGGTCGCCCTCGCGGCATACCGCGGCGACGTGCTGCCCGACTCGATCGCTCCAGGCGTCGAGGAGCTCCGCGACACGGTCCGCACGGCTCTGCGCGGCGCGCTCCTCGCCGAGGCGAGCGTCGACGTGCTGCTCGCGTTCGCCGACACGGATGCCGGAGCCGATGACGAGGAGCTCCTGCGGCTCTGCCTCAAGATGCTGCCCGCCCGGTCGCCCAAGCGCGCCGCGCTCGTCTCCCGCATCGAGCGCCTCGAGTCCTGACCCCCTGCGCCCCCGGTCCGGGCGTCGGCGCCCTCGCCCCCTCATCCCGCGAGACCGCATCCACACGCCGAGACGCAGGGGAATCCCCTCCGACTCGGCGTCCCGCTGCAGTCTCGCGGTCGTTTCTTCGGCGGGCGCGCGCGGAGGTTCGGGGGTGGCGTCCGGGCGTGCAACGGGATGCAACGTAGCCCGACCTAGCGTCGACGGCACGCGCGACCCCGATGTCGCCGCATCCTGAACCGTCGAAGAAGACAGAGGAGACAGCATGACCATCGTCGAAGAGGGCGTGTCCAGCGTCTATGCCAACCCCGGAAGCCGCGGGGCGGTCGCCGACTACCGCCCGCGCTACGGCCACTACATCGGCGGCGAGTTCGTCGAGCCGATCAAAGGGCAGTACTTCGAGAACATCTCTCCCGTGAACGGCAAGCCCTTCACCGAAGTCGGCCGCGGCACGGTCGAAGACATCGACCGGGCGGTCGATGTCGCGTGGAAGGCCTTCGAGAGCTGGAAGCGCACGACCCCCGCCGAGCGCGCGATCATCCTCAACAAGATCGCCGATCGCATCGAGCAGAACCTCGAGGCGATCGCGGTCGCCGAGACGTGGGACAACGGCAAGCCCGTACGTGAGACGCTCGCGGCCGACATCCCGCTCGTGGTCGACCACTTCCGCTACTTCGCCGGCGTGCTCCGGGCCCAGGAGGGCTCGCTCAGCCAGATCGACGAGGACACCGTCGCGTACCACTTCCACGAGCCGCTCGGTGTGGTGGGACAGATCATCCCGTGGAATTTCCCGATCCTCATGGCGACCTGGAAGCTCGCCCCGGCGCTCGCAGCCGGCAACTGCGTCGTCCTCAAGCCGGCCGAGCAGACCCCGGCCAGCATCCTGTTCCTGTTCGAGATCATCGGCGACCTGCTGCCGGCGGGTGTCGTCAACATCGTCAACGGCTTCGGCATCGAGGCGGGCGCGCCGCTCGCACAGCACAAACGCATCCGCAAGGTCGCGTTCACGGGTGAGACCACGACCGGGCGCCTGATCATGCAGTACGCGTCGCAGAACCTCATCCCGGTCACGCTCGAGCTCGGGGGCAAGAGCGCGAACATCTTCTTCGAAGACGTCGCCCGCTCGCGCGACGACTACTACGACAAGGCGCTCGAGGGCTTCACGTTCTTCGCCCTCAACGGCGGCGAGGTCTGCACGTGCCCGTCGCGCGCGCTCATCCAGCGTTCGATCTACGACCAGTTCCTCGGGGACGGACTCGACCGCGTCGGCAAGATCGTGCAGGGCAACCCGCTGGACCCGGCGACGATGATCGGCGCGCAGGCCTCGAACGACCAGCTCGAGAAGATCCTGTCGTACATCGACATCGGCAAACAGGGCGGCGCGAAGCTGCTCACCGGCGGCGAGCGGGTCGACCTCGGCGGCGACCTGAGCGAGGGCTTCTACGTGCAGCCGACCGTGTTCGAGGGCACGAACGACATGCGGATCTTCCAGGAGGAGATCTTCGGGCCCGTGGTCTCGGTCACGTCGTTCGACGACTTCGCGGGCGCGATCGACATCGCGAACGACACGCTCTACGGCCTGGGCGCCGGCGTCTGGAGCCGCTCGGGTGACACCGCCTACCGCGCAGGCCGCGCGATCGAAGCCGGACGCGTCTGGACCAACACGTACCACCAGTACCCCGCGCACGCGGCGTTCGGCGGTTACAAGCAGTCCGGCATCGGCCGCGAGAACCACCTGAAGATGCTGGACCACTACCAGCAGACCAAGAACCTGCTGGTCTCGTACGCCGAAGGCGCGATGGGCTTCTTCTAAACCCCCACCCCCCACCATGTCCCGAAGTCCACCGGTATGGAACTCCCCATCCGGTGAACTTCGGGACATGATCTGCTCATTTCGGGACATGGTCGGAAAGGACCAGCGCATGGCGCAGACGCAGACACCCCAGCGCATCGCGGTGACGGATGCCGCGGCATCCCTCATCCGCGACCTGACGAAGCAGCATGGGCCGCTCATGTTCCACCAGTCCGGCGGATGCTGCGACGGCAGTGCACCGATGTGCTACCCCATCGGCATGTTCCTGACCGGGCCGAGCGACGTGCTGCTCGGGGTGATCGAGGTCGGCCTGGACGACCCGGTCGAGGTCTACATGTCGGAGTCGCAGTTCGAGTACTGGAAGTACACGCACCTCACGATCGACGTCGTCCCCGGTCGCGGTGCGGGCTTCAGCGTCGAAGGACCCACCGGGATGCGGTTCCTCATCCGCTCGCGCATGCTCGACGACTCAGAACTGGAGCACTTCGGCCTCCGCGCCTGATCTGCGGGCGCCGCGCCGGCGGATCAGCGGAAGAACCAGCCCCAGCCGCCGACCTGGCCGAACAGCCAGAACAGTCCGATCACGATCATGAACGCGATGCTCACCCACGAGACACCGCGCTTGAGTCGCCGCCCACCCAGTGCGACACCCGGCGGCGGACGCAGTTCGCCGGCCGGCGCGGCGAAGGGCAGAGCGGATGCCGCCCCGGCGGGCGCCGCGAGACCCGTGAGCTCTTCAGCACCCCCCGCACCTCCTGGGCCGGCACCCACCGGCGGGGCGGTCGCGCCGGGCGCGGCATCCCGGGTCAGCTGCTCGTCGCGCCAGCGGGCCCACTGGGCGAACTTGTCGAGCAGCGCCGCCACGACCGAGAACAGCCACGCCCACGTGGCGGGGTCGAGGCTCGAGAACTCGCGCTTGCCGTACAGGAACAGCCAGTCGTCCACGATCTCGACGTCGAGTGCGGCGGCGTTGTCGATGAAGCGGGCCATGATGTCGGGCGTGAAGAGGTAGAGCGCGTCGCGCTCGTAGCCCTCCGGGCAGTAGAGCGAGAAGAAGCGGTCGAAGTCGCCCTCGAGGCTGAGCTTCTGGTCCTTATCGAACGTCGCCGGCAGGTTCGAACCGAACAGGCTGTCGTTGCTCGTGGCGTCGAGGACGATGTGCGGGAGCGGGACGTCGAGCTTGATGGCGACGTATCCCCACCGGTGCGTGGTGCGGTTCTTGCCGGACCCGGTCGTGTACTGGTAGTTCGCGAACTCGACGAACCGCGGTTGCTGCCCTCTCACGAGATCGCTCGAGAGGCGCGAGCTGCCGATGCCGAAGATCATGCCGGGGAGCCCGGGAGAGGCGAACGTCGGCACGAACGACATCCCGTTCGCGCTCGCGAAGCGCTGCAGGCGGTACCAGCGCTCGTAGCGCCCGAAGTTCCCGCGCACGACGAAGAACGCCACGGCGCCGATCGTCCCGAACAACACGATCATCGGCAGCACAGTGCCGAGCGCGCCGAACACGAACGGCGTCGTCATGTCGCCGGTGCTCGCGGCGGCCAGTGAGCTCACGATCGACCCGATGATCGACACGAAGACGCTGCCGAACATCAGGAAGAACACCACGCCGACCACGATCGCGATGACGACCGCCGGGGAGCCGAACGACGAGCGCACCGCGCCGCTTTCGCGCAGGTGGCGCGTGTATTCGCGGACGGCGTTGCGGTCCACCGACTCGGTGAGCGGCCGGGGATCGAACGAGACGGATGCCGCGCGCCCGCTCACCGGTTCACCTCGTCGCTGTCCCACGTGAGGGCGGCGCCGGCGCGCAGCGGCAAGGCCTCGAGGCGGGCATCCGTGCAGAGCGCCTCGACGAGCTCGGGGGTGCCGCCGACGATCGTCGAGTCGTAGTCGACCTCGGTGACGAGCACCCATGCGCGGTCGGCGGGCCACATCAAGCTCGGCGAGTGGGCGCTCGGCGCGAAGCCGTGCGCCTCGAGCTCGCGGTCGCGCCAGGGCACGTGGAGGATCCAGTCGGGGTCTGCGAACGCCGAGACCGCGCCGCGGAACAGCACGTGGTCCCGGGCCGGAAGCGCCAGCCGCGGACCCCGCGAGACCTCGTCGCTCAGCACGCCCGGCTGCCACTCCGGCTTGCGGAAGACGTCGTTGAAGACGTCCCGCGCGGCGTGTGCGAGGAACTCCTCGTGCCGTGCGATCGACGCGTCGGCGCGGCCCCCGGCACTCCGACCTGACCCGCGTCCCTCATCCGACCCGGCGGGTTGGTCCGACATCCCGAAGAACACGCGCGACGGTGCGTAGCCCAGCGCCCCGGTCAGGCCTCCCCATCCCTCCCAGAGCGCGACGTACCCGTCGTCGGGGGTCGACGTGTGCGCCGCGGCGACGTCGACCGCGGCGGCGAGTGCGTCGGGGGCGAGCTGGCCCTCCATCGGCGCGTCGAACTGCCACCCGTCGGGTGACTGGACCTGCTGCCATCCGGACGGATTCCACTCGCTGCCGGTCGACCGCACGAGTGCGCCCCACTGCGCTTCGGCGTGCAGACGCGTGCCGAAGGCCGCCGCGGCGTCGGCCCAGTGGGCGTGCTCCGTGTCGATCTCGACCCCGCCGGCGCTGAAGGCCTCCCACGCGCGGCGGTTGTCGTCGTACGGCAGGGGCGGCCATCCTTCGCCGACGGGCTTCGAGCGCGTCGCGGGATGGAAGATGCGCGCGTACGCGGCGAAGCCGCGCGGCACGACGTCGTGCATCGTCCCCTGCCACGGGTCGTCGATGTGCGCGCGGATCCAGTCGCCCGCCGAGACCTCGTCCGTCCACTCCATGCGTGTCACGCTACCCGGGCCTCGCGCGGGCGCGGGTCTCCGAGGTTGTCGGTGAAAGCACGGGGAGAAAACAGCACGCACGGACCTGCGGAGCCCGGAAAGTGCCCGAATCTCCCCGCGCTTTCACGCGTGGGCGGAGAGCGGCGCGGGCGCGCCTTCCGGACCGGCCCCCGAACCGCCACGTGGGCAGGCAAGATCGTAGGGAGTGGTTCGACGAGGAGGACACCATGCCCGCACGGGACCCCGACGACATCGCCGCGCTGCGGACGGCATCCGATGTGCTCGGCCTCGACGCCCTGCTGAGCGCCGACGAGCTCGCGGTGCGCGACCGTGTCCGCGCGTTCGTCGACGCCGAGATCCGCCCGCACATCGCCGACTGGTTCGACCGAGGGCACTTCCCCGCCGAGCTCGCCCGCGCGTTCGGCGACCTGGGCGTGCTCGGAATGCACCTCGCGGGCTATGGATGCCCGGGCCGCAGCGCGGTCGAGTACGGGCTCGCCGCGCTCGAGCTCGAAGCCGGCGACTCGGGCCTGCGCACATTCGTGTCGGTGCAGGGCTCGCTCGCGATGGGCTCGATCCACCGCTGGGGCAGCGAGGAGCAGAAGCATCAGTGGCTGCCGCGCATGGCCTCCGGCGAGGTGATCGGCAGCTTCGGGCTCACCGAGCCGACCGCCGGGAGCGACCCGTCGAGCATGAAGACCTTCGCCCGCCGGGACGGCGACGATTGGATGCTGACCGGCTCGAAGCGCTGGATCGGCCTTGCGTCGGTCGCCCAGCTCACGGTCGTGTGGGCCCAGACCGACGACGGGGTGCGGGGCTTCCTCGTGCCGACCGACGCGCCGGGGTTCCGGGTGACGGTGCTCGAGCCGAAGCTGTCGATGCGCGCGTCGATCCAGACCGAGCTGCACTTCGACGACGTCCGGCTGCCCGCTTCGGCCATGCTGCCCGGCGCGAGAGGCCTGCGCGGACCGTTCTCGGCGCTGAACGAAGCGCGTTACGGCATCGTGTGGGGCGCGCTCGGAGCGGCGCGCGACAGCTACGAGGCGGCACTGCGTCACGCCCTCGCCCGCGAGCAGTTCGACCGGCCGATCGCGGGGTTCCAGCTGACGCAGCAGAAGCTCGTCAACATGGTCGTCGAGCTGCAGAAGGGCGCGCTTCTCGCGTTGCACCTCGGACGGCTGAAGGACGCCGGGACGATCACGCCCGCCCAGATCTCGCTCGGAAAGCTCAACAACGTGCGCGAGGCGATCGCGATCGCGCGCGAGGCCCGCACGATCCTCGGCGGCAACGGCGTCCTCGCCGAGCACTCCCCCCTCCGCCACGCGGCGAACCTCGAGTCGGTGCGCACGTACGAGGGCACCGACGAGGTGCACACGCTGATCCTCGGTGAGCACCTCACGGGCATCGGGGCCTTCCGTTGAGTCACGGCCCCCTCCACGGCCTGCTCGTCGCGGACTTCTCGCGCGTGCTCGCGGGCCCGTACTGCACGATGCTGCTGGGCGACCTCGGCGCGACCGTCGTCAAGGTCGAGGGCCCCGCCGGCGACGAGACGAGACAGTGGATGCCGCCCGCCCGCGACGGCGACGCGACGTACTATCTGTCCGTCAACCGCAACAAGCGCTCGGTCACCCTCGACCTCGCCGACGCCGCCGACCGCACGACCGCGCAGCGCCTCGCCGCGCGCGCCGACGTCGTGATCGAGAACTTCAAGCCCGGCGGGCTCGCACGCTTCGGGCTCGACTACGACGCCGTCCGTGCCGCGAACCCCGGTGTCGTGTACGCCTCGATCACCGGATTCGGCCCCGACTCCGACCTCCCCGGCTACGACGTGCTGGCCCAGGCGGTGTCGGGGCTCATGAGCGTCACGGGCTCGCCCGAGAGCGGTCCGACGAAGGCGGGCGTCGCGATCGTCGACGTCGTGACCGGACTGCACGCGGCGGTCGGCGTCCTGGCGGCCCTGCGCCACCGCGAGGCGACCGGCGAGGGCCAGCGCGTCGAGGTGAACCTGCTGAGCTCGGCGCTGTCGGCTCTCGTGAACCAGTCCGGGGCGTTCGCGCTCGCCGGTGTCGTGCCGCGGCGGCTCGGCAACGACCATCCGAGCATCTTCCCGTACGGCCCCTTCCCCACCGCGGACGGTCAGCTCGTCCTCGCGGTCGGCAACGACGGGCAGTTCGCGCGCCTCTGCGCCGCGCTGGATCTCCCCGGGCTCGCCGCCGACCCGCGCTTCGCGTTCGCCCGGGCGCGCTCGCAGCACCGAGACGAACTCCGCCCGCACCTCGAGACCGCGCTCGCGCGCGCGTCGGCCCGCGACTGGTACGCGGACCTCTCCGCCGCCGGAGTCCCGTGTGCCCCGATCCTCGACGTCGGCGAGGCGTTCGCGTGGGCGGCGGGTCTCGGGCTCGACCCGGTGGTCGAGGCCGGGGACGAGCGGATGCCGGGCGTCCGGCATCCGATCACGTTCTCGTCCACACCCGCGGAGTATCCCCTCGCGCCGCCCGCTCCGGGTGCGGACCGCGCATGGGTCGAAGCGCTGCTCGACGGCTGACCTGGCGGTCTACCCCGAGACCAGGGAAGACGGAGGAATCGCGCCGCGAACGGGTGAACCCCCTCGATTCGGCGCCGATCGCGGCATCCGGTACCATGGGAGGGTTGTCCAGGCGCACCCCTGTGTGCCCACCCGGATGACGTGCACACACCCTCCTGCTGCCGAGAGATGCTCGGCAGCCGTTCTAGTCCGAAGGAGGTGGGTTAGTGACGCACACACACCAGTACGAACTCATGGTGATCCTCAACCCCGAGATCGATGAGCGCCAGGTTCCGACGATCCTCGACAAGTTCCTGAAGGTCATCACGGCCGACGGCGGCTCGATCGACAACGTCGACGTCTGGGGCAAGCGCCGTCTTGCGTACGAGATCCAGAAGAAGAACGAGGGCATCTACGCCGTCGTCGCCTTCACCGCGACCAGCGCCGCGACGCAGGAGCTCGACCGTCAGCTCAAGCTGAGCGAGCAGATCATGCGCACCAAGGTGCTCCGCGCCGAGGAAGCGATCGCCCTGATCGAGTCCGAGCGCGTGCGCGCCGAGGAGAAGGCCGCCCGCAAGGCCGCCCGCCCGGCGAAGATCAAGCAGGACGCGTAACGACGATGGCCGGCGAGACGATCATCACCGTCGTGGGGAACCTCACGGCTGATCCCGAGCTGCGCTACACGCAGAACGGACTCCCCGTCGCGAACTTCACGATCGCGTCGACGCCGCGCAACTTCGACCGCCAGGCCAACGAGTGGAAGGACGGCGAAGCGCTGTTCCTCCGCGCGAGCGTGTGGCGCGAGTTCGCCGAGCACGTCGCGGGTTCGCTGACCAAGGGTTCCCGCGTCATCGCGACCGGTCGCCTGAAGCAGCGCTCCTACGAGACGCGCGAAGGCGAGAAGCGCACTGCGATCGAGCTCGAGATCGACGAGATCGGCCCCTCGCTCCGCTACGCGACCGCCCAGGTCACGCGCGCGGCCGGCGGTGGCGGTGGCGGTGGCGGACAGTCCCGCGCACAGGTCTCGGACGAGCCGTGGTCGACCCCCGGGTCGCAGCAGTCCGGTTCTTCGGCCGGAGGCAACTCCGGCGGCGACTCGTGGGCAGCTCCCGGCGCCTACGGCGACGACACGCCCTTCTAAACACTGATTGCGGATCCTGCACCGCGCACATCGCGCTGAGCACGGCATCCGATCTCAACCCTTAAGGAAACAACATGGCTGGAAAGTCAAGCGGCGACCGCCGCAAGCCGCGGAAGGGCGCGAAGAACGCCGCTCCCGCGAAGCCGACCCGCGTCGGCGTGATCGACTACAAGGACGTCGCCACGCTGCGCAAGTTCATCTCGGAGCGTGGGAAGATCCGCGCCCGTCGTATCACCGGTGTCTCCGTGCAGGAGCAGCGTCTGATCGCCAAGGCGATCAAGAACGCGCGCGAAATGGCGCTCCTGCCCTACGCGGGCGCCGGCAGGTAGGGACTGATATGTCGAAGCTGATTCTCACGAACGAGGTCGCCGGGCTCGGTAGCGCCGGTGACGTGGTCGAGGTCAAGAACGGGTACGCCCGCAACTACCTCATCCCCCAGGGCTTTGCAGTGGCATGGAGCCGCGGTGGCGAGAAGCAGGTCGCCGCGATCCGCGCCGGCCGCGAGGCGCGCGCGATCCACGACCACGAAGAGGCCGTCGCGCTCAAGGACGCCCTCGAGTCGAACAAGGTGAAGCTCGCCGTCAAGACGGGTGCCGAAGGACGTCTCTTCGGCTCGGTCAAGACCGAGCACATCGCCGACGCCGTCAAGGCCGCAGGCCTGGGCGACATCGACAAGCGCAAGATCCACATCACCTCCCCGATCAAGTCGGTGGGCGAGCACGAGGCGACCGTTCGCCTGCGTGACGACGTCACCGCTGTGATCACCCTCCAGGTGGTTTCTGCCAAGTAGTCCACGAGCGGCGCCCCGCGCCGCATCGGGATCCAACGCACGACGGATGCCGCAGCCCGGCCCTCCTCCGAGGGTCAGGTCTGCGGCATCCGCCGTTCGGGGTCCGCGTCTGCAGGCGGGCCGAGCCAGGCGCTCAGCCCGCCTCCACGTCACGCGACCCGGCGCCGCGCGACCGCGGCACCGCCGGCGATGATGAGCGCGAGGCCCATCAGCAGCGCGGCGAGTCCGCTCGTCCCCCCAGTCGCGGCGAGCTCAGACGTGTTCATCGAGGTCATCGAGCGCACCGACGCCGCAACGGTCATCGGCTCGCTCGTGTGACCCGACGTTCCCGGCGTGCCAGGCGTGCCAGGCGTGCCGGGGGTTCCCGGGGTGCCGGGCGTTCCCGGGGTGCCGGGCGTGCCCGGGGTGCCAGGCGTGCCGGGCGTGCCGGGCGTGCCGGGCGTGCCCGGGGTGCCGGGGGTTCCCGGGGTGCCGGGCGTGCCCGGGGTGCCGGGCGTGCCCGGGGTGCCCGGGTTGATCACCGTGCTGTCACCGATCACCGAGACGGCGTTGCCGCCGACCGTGACGGGCAGGTTGATCACGGGGATGAGCTGGTTTCCGCTGAGGATCCCGTCTTCACCCGAGGTGATCGGCGCGATCCACGTGTTGCCGCCGGTGGTGCCGGTCGTGCCGGTGCCGCCGATGACGGTGCTGTCCCCGATGACCGAGACGGCGTTGCCCGTGACGGTCACGGGGGCGTTGATCACGGGGATGAGCTGGTTTCCGCTGAGGATCCCGTCTTCACCCGAGGTGATCGGCGCGATCCACGTGTTGCCGCCGGTGGTGCCGGTCGTGCCGGTGCCGCCGATGACGGTGCTGTCCCCGATCACGGAGACGGCGTTGCCCGTGACGGTCACGGGGGCGTTGATCACGGGGATGAGCTGGTTTCCGCTGAGGATCCCGTCCTCACCCGAGGTGATCGGGGCGATCCACGTGTCGCCACCCGTCGAACTGCCCGAGCCGGCAGCCGAAGCCGGAGCCGAGTCGACCACCGTGCTGTCACCGATGACCGAAACCGCGTTGCCCGAGATCGTGACGGGCGCGTTCACGTCAGCGAGAAGCTGGTTTCCGCTCAGGATCCCGTCCTCTCCCGTCGTGACCGGTCCCTCGGCCAGGGCTGTGGCCGAGTCGGCAGCCGGAGCAGGAGCCGGAGCCGAGTCGACCACCGTGCTGTCGCCGATGACCGATACCGCGTTGCCCGAGACCGTGACGGGCGCGTTCAGGTCGATGACGGCCTGGTTCCCACTCAGGATGCCGTCTTCACCCGACGTGACCGGACCCTCGGCCGGAGCAGTGGTCGTCTCGGCGGCCGGAGCGGGCGCCGGCGCCGCGTTCACGACGGTGCTGTCACCGATGACCGACACGGCGTTGTCCGTGACGGTGATCGGCACATCGACGCTCACGATCGCCTGGTTGCCCGACGCGATGCCGTCCTCGCCGCTCGTGGTGGGAGCGGAGACCGGCTCCGAATTCACGGGCGCGGGCGCCGTGACGGGAGCGGACGGCATCGATGCGGTCGTGCTGTCACCGATGACCGACACGGCGTTGTCGACGACGCTGACGGGAGCCGACAGGTCGACGAGGGCTTGGTTGCCGGACAGCAGTCCGTCCTCCCCCGTGGTCTCGGCCGCGTTGGCGACCGTTCCGCCGAGCAGCGTGATGCCGCCGGCGAGGAGCGTGCCCACGAGGGCGCGCTTGATGAAGGTGTGCATGATCTCTCCTTGAGATGTGATGAATGATCGGATGCGCGCGAGCGCGCGGGATTCCTCTGCCGTCAGAGACGACGGCGAGCATCCGATCAGTCGGGAGAGACGTCGGTGGAGAGCGCAGGCGCGGGCGGTGCCACGTCGTTCTCGAGTCCGGTCCGTCGCACCCAGGCACGGTGTGCGACGACGAACCCGAGGGCGACCAGCACCCACGCGCCGGGACCCGCACCACCGGGTCCCACGAAGACGGAGTCCGCCTGAATCACAGAGCGGAGAAGAGTTGTGAGGATGCCGGCACCACCGTCGGTGACACCGCTGCCGTCACCGGCCAGCAGGGCCGTCGGCATATCGAGCATCGCGAGCCACGCGCTCGCGCCCGTCAGGAACGCGGCGCGCGACAGCGTCTCGATCACGCCGGGCGCGGCATCCGATCCCGTTATGCCGACAGTGCCCATCAACACGCCCTCAGGCGCGGTGAGCGGCGGAATCGCGGGAGGAACGGTCGTGGGCAGGATGCCGGTCGTCGAGTCCACGACGGAGCTCACGGGGCTCGTCACCGTGCCGACCGTGTCGACGACAGTGCCGGTGGTCCCCTGCAGCACACCGTCGACGCTCGAGCCGAGCGACGAGGCGGCGGTATCGACACCCAGCGCCGAGACCACGTCGCCGACGACCGGAACCGTGTCGACGACGGTGACCGCGGAGTCTACGAGCGGCGCCACAGCGCCCGATTCGGTGACGTCGACGACGGCATCCGTCACGGGCGTGACCACGGCTTCGACAGCCTCCACAACCGGAGCCACAGGTGCCGGCGCGATGACCTGCTGCACGACGGGGGCGATGGTCTGGGCGACCGGCTCCACCACCGTGGCGACAGGGGCGACGACCGCGGTCGCGGTATCGTCCACGACGTTCGTGACCGCGGAGGTCGTGTCATCGGCCGTCGACGTGATTCCACCGAGGAGGCCGTCATCGGCGTGCGCCTGCGAGGTCGACAGGCCGAAAGCGAACGAGAGCAGCACCCATGCGAACGCGACGCCGAGTCCTGCGAGCAGCATCTTGGAGAGCCTCGACAAGTGCTGCGAGAGTGCGGTGTCCACGTTCACCTCCGATACGACGATCGACGTCGGCCGATTCTCGAGTGAGAACCGACCAAAGGGGTGCCTGGACGACCGACGCTAGCCCACGTTCACTCATATGTCCAGCGATCCGACGACGAATCGGTGACTTCTCCCCCAGATCTGTACACAGGCAGCCGCTATCAGATGGAACCTTCAAGTGCGACTTCAAGCACATCTCTACTCACAACCCTGGGATGACCAAATCCCTGATCAGGGGTAAATCGGCGGCCGAGATCGGATCTCCGGCGAGAGTTCTCCACAACTGTTGTGCACAGGCTCGTCGGCGTTTCGCGCAACCTCTCCACAGAGTTATCCACAACCTCTGTTGCAGGTGCCGGATCCGCTCTCTAGCGTGGGGTGCGGCCCACGGGGGGATTGGCGCACGACACGTCGACGACGACGCATGTCGGCGGTTGGTGTTTCGCTGAACGCGGGATGAGAGCGGTGCTGCGGCATCCATTCTCATTCTCGCCGAGTGCGTGCGCGCGCAGCCGATCCCGGCACGCCGTCCTATGCCGTGGCCGTTGATGTGGAGGAAGTGCAAATGTCGATCGCCGACATCTCGGACGAACGCCTGGGCGGGCAGCGACGAGAGCACGAGCGCACCCCACCGCACGATCTCCTCGCCGAGCAGAGCGCCCTCGGGGGAATGCTGCTGTCGAAGGATGCCGTGGCCGACGTCATCGAGACGCTGCGCGGTGTCGACTTCTACGTGCCGAAGCACGAGCTCATCTTCGAGGCGATCCTGACGCTGTACTCGCACGGGGAGCCGACCGACGTCGTCGCCGTGACCGACGAGCTCATCAAGACCGGCGAGCTGCAGCGCGCCGGCGGCGCCGACTACCTGCACACGCTCACCTCGATCGTCCCGACGGCCGCGAACGCCGGCTACTACGCGTCGATCGTCTCGGAGCGGGCACTGCTGCGACGCCTCGTGGATGCCGGGACCCGCATCGTGCAGATGGGCTACGCGGGCCAGGGCGAGGCGCTCGACCTCGTCAACAACGCGCAGGCTGAGATCTACGGCGTGACCGGCGCCGACGCCGCCGAAGACTACGTGCCCCTCGAGGTCGCGGTCAGTGCCGCGGTCGACGAGATCGAGGCCGCCCGCGGTCGCGATGGCCAGATGACCGGCATCCCGACCGGCTTTTCGGGTCTCGACCAGCTGACCAACGGCCTGCACCCGGGCCAGATGATCATCATCGCCGCGCGACCCGCCATGGGTAAGTCGACGCTGGCTCTCGATTTCGCCCGCGCCGCCGCGATCAAGCACAACTTCCCGACGATCTTCTTCTCGCTCGAGATGGGCCGCAGCGAGATCGCGATGCGCCTCATGAGCGCCGAGGGCGCCGTACCGCTGCAGAACATGCGCAAGGGCACGCTCGACTCGCGCGACTGGACAACGATCGCCTCGACGCGCGGTCGCATCAACGACGCTCCCCTCTACATCGACGACAGCCCCAACATGACGCTCGTCGAGATCCGCGCGAAGTGCCGTCGCCTGAAGCAGCGGCAGGGCCTCAAGATGGTCGTGATCGACTACCTGCAGCTCATGACGTCGGGCAAGCGCGTCGAGTCTCGTCAGCAGGAGGTCTCGGAGTTCTCGCGTGCGCTCAAGCTGCTCGCGAAAGAGCTGCAGGTTCCGGTCATCGCGCTGTCGCAGCTGAACCGTGGTCCCGAACAGCGCGCCGACAAGAAGCCGGCGCTGTCGGACCTTCGTGAGTCGGGCTCGATCGAGCAGGATGCCGACATGGTGGTGCTGCTGCACCGCGAGTCGGCTTATGAGAAGGACAGCCCGCGTGCAGGCGAAGCCGACCTCATCGTCGCCAAGCACCGCAACGGCCCGACCGACACGATCACCGTCGCCTTCCAGGGCCACTTCTCGCGCTTCACCGACATGGCCGTCGGGATGTGAGCATCGGCAGTCGTCGATGACGCCATCGATCCCGTCGAGCCACGACAGCTGGTAAACCGCGTCGCGGTTGAATCAGCCGAGTTCGAGCAGCTCTCCCAGGCGAGGCCCGAGGGGCCTCCGCCCCCCGCCTACGGGCGATCCGAGCGCCGTTGACGGATGACGCCGAAGATCAGCGTGCCGACGATCAGAATGATCCCGATGATGCCCAGCCACAGGAGGCCTTCGAAGACGAACCCGACGACGGTGAGTATCGCCCACAACACCACCAGGATCACGATGACGGTCCACGTGGTCCCAGGGTGCGCGCAGCCACGTACCTCCACCAGGGCCGAAGGTCCCACTCGGGCTCCGAAGACCGGCGGTCGATCCGCCGGTCACGCGCGCTGGTGGGTCGCCGTCACCGAGGACACATGTCTGCGCGTCGAGCTCGCGGCGGACATCCTCCCTGCAGACGTCAGGGCTGCCCATCGCGCAGAACCTGCCGGATTCTCCACACCGGAAAGCCGCTGAGCTCGGAGATCAGATCCACGTCGAAGCCGTGCTCGAAGTAGGCCACGCGCACCGCGCGGATCCGTGCGACGGTGTCGGCGAAGGCGAGCTCGAACTCGGTCGCGTACCGCTGCCACAGGCCGGCTTCGTATCCGGGTGTCGTCACGTTCACCTCTTCTCCAGTGGGTTCCAGGAGCTGCCGTGAGGAGATGGTACGAGACCCGTGTTTCCGGAATGAGACAGCGTGCTGTCAGTCCGCTCCACCCCGCTCACCGGTCCGCAGCGGCTGATCGCCGCACGACGAAGCCCGCCGCTCGACGAGGTCGGGCGGCGACGCACCGGACAGCCGGTGCGCGGGTGCGAATATCTCAGCCGAGTTCGAGGCTCGTGATGCCGAACAGTCCGCGCACGTCGATCTCGGGAGCCGCTCCGGTGTACATGCGCGCCGTCTCGAACGAGGGTCTCCAGTCCGCGGCCTCTGCCCAGGCGAGCGCGGGTCCGTTCACTCCCGGCACGTCGACCGCGACGGTCGCGGCACCACGCTCGTGGGCGAGTGAGCCGACGAGAGCGCTCGCGATCTCGCGGTCGGCGGCGAAGAGCGGGCCGATCCGGGATGCCGCGTGCGCGTCGCGCAGCACCGCGAACCCCACGACCTCGCCGTCCCGCAGCGCGACATGTGCACTGCGGGCCGGCAGGCTGATCCACGCGGCGAGGAACGCGTCGCGAGGTGCGCCGAAGAACCGACGGTCGTAGGCGGCGAGCTGATCGAACGGGATGCCGCGGGCATCCACGATCCTCACTCCGGAGGGAGCGGCGAAGTCCGGCGGCGAGCCTTCGAACCGCACGTTCGTCCATGCCGGCTCGAAACCCGAGCGGCGGTAGTTGCCCTGCTGGGCGACCACGCCGTCGAGCGCGACGGTGCGGCCGGCCAGCTGCCGCATGCCTGCCTGCCAGGTGCGGTATCCGAAACCCCGGCCGCGCGCGTCGGGGCGTGCGATGTACATTCCGAGAAAGCCGAACCCCTCGCCGTACCGCACCACCGAGATGCAGGTGACCGGCTCGCCGTCCAGCCGCCCGATGAGAAAGCCGCGCGGATCGGCGACGACGAACGCCTGGGCGTCGGTGAGCCCCGGGTTCCAGCCCTCGGCGGCCGCCCACTCCGCCATCATCATCACGTCCGCCGTGCTCGCTGCGCCGATCTCGAACGTCATGGCCAGACGCTACCGGGTCAGTGTGCCGCGGGGGCTGACGAGCGCGGCCACATCCGCGATCGTCGCGACCAGGACGAGCGGCGACGTCGGATACAGGGAGGTTCACGTTCCGAGATGTCCCTTCCGCGGCGACACTAGGCTTCGTGGATGCCGCTGCTCCGGATTCTCGTCCTGCCTGGACTCGTCGCGATCGCCGTGTTGACCGCGGCAGGACGAGCGGTCCGACTCCTCGACGGCGACGACCCCCGCGAGGACCGGATGGTGCGACGGCTCCAGAACGCGTTCGGCCACCGGCCGGGCGATGACGCCGCAGCCGACATGGGCGACCCAGAGCAGCCGCGCGAGCCGATCGACCGGATCACCGCACCGCTCTCGTGGTATTCCGGCGTGCCCCAGACGATCGCGAGCGGAGTGATCTGGTGCGGCGTCACTTGGCTCCTGACACGTGACCGGCGTTCAGCGATCGCGCCTCTCGCGGCTCTCGCCCTCGAGACGGCGTGCTTCGTGACCTCCGCCGCTCTCGTGCGGCGGCCCCGGCCCCAGAACGTGTGGCGGCCGGAACAGCCGCACGCGACATCGTCGTTCCCCTCCGGCCACACCGCAGCGGCGTTCGCGCTCCACGGCACGCTGGCCGACCTGCTCGATCGCCACGGCGCCCCCGGCGCGCGGTTCCTCGGTCCGCTCCTGCGATACGGCGTTCCCGGCGCGATCGCGTTCTCGCGGGTCTTCCGCGGCCAGCACCACATCTCGGACACGGTCGCGGGTGCGTTGCTGGGGCGCTGGAGTGCCGCCGCGGTGCAGCAGTTCACGGCAGCGGGCGACGGACCCGCACGCGCGCGCGCCGAATGACCGAGCTGCGCACGATGACGGACCCTTCAACCCGTCAGCATCCGTCATCGTGCACATCTCCGTGATCCTGCGCACGTCCGCTCAGACGCGCGGATCCTCTTGTCAGGTCGCTGATCGCTGGTTAGTCTCGAGGTCCCCGACGGAAGGATGTTTGATATGAGCACCCGCGATCGTTGAGATACCAAAGCGAGCCCCCGCCCGACCAGGTCGAGCGGGGGCTTCGTCCTGAGCGGTGTCTACTGCCGAACACCCTCGCGGATGCCGGTGGCACCGTGCCCGGCCGGAGCGGCCGCACCGCGGGGCCAGGTCCAGGCAGACCGCAGGATGAACCCCAGCAGCACCACCTCGACGCCGATGGAGAGCACGTAGAAGGGCACCCACTCCGGTGTCGCCCCCGCCGCGTTGAAGAGCGAGTACGGGATGAGGAGTGCGGCGACGATGAGATTCGTCACGCGATTCACCCGGGGCGGCAGGGTGACGGAGAGCGTCACCATCACCGCGGGGATCATGACGGACGCGAGCATCACGGTCAGCAGGGTCGGGCTGACCTCGAACCTCCAGACGAGGCCGTCCAGGATGCCGTCGACGACACCGGGCTTGTAGAAATTGAGGACGTCGACGTAGACGTAGAGGAACATGAAGCTCGTCCAGGCGGCGGCGAGCTTGACGCGCACGGAGACGGGCGCCGTGTCGAGCAGGTGCGGTGTGTCGGTTCGGGTGGTCATCGTTTCTTCCTTCTCGTGAGGGTGCGGGTCGTCAGACGGTGACGACGACTTTTCCGCGGGTGTGGCCGGTCGCGACGTGGTGGAGGGCGTCCGCCGCCTCATCGAGGGCGTACGTGCGGTCGATGACGGGGCTGACGTCGCCGGTCGCGAGCAGGTCGGCGAGGACGAGCAGGTCCGCGCGCTTCCCGATCGATGTGAAGGGCCGCAGCCGCTGGCGGGTGAACCCCGACCTCACGCGCGCCGCGATGACCCGACCGAGGGGGCCGATCCAGCGTCCCCCGTGCCCGCTGTTCGGGATCAGGGTGCCGGCGGGTGCCAGCGCGCGGCGGACGGCATCCAACGGCATCGCCTCGACGCTGTCGAGGATGACGTCGTAGCGCGCGCCGGCACGGGTGAAGTCCGTGGTCGTGTAGTCGATGACACGGTGGGCGCCGAGCGAGCGGACCAGGTCGACGTTGCCGGAGCCGCACACCCCCGTGACCTCGGCGCCGAATGCCTTCGCGATCTGCACGGCGAAAGATCCGACACCGCCTGAGGCCCCGGTGATCAGGACCGACTGCCCGGGGCGTACGCGGGCGATGTCGCGCAGCGCCTGCAGAGCCGTCATCCCCGAGGTGGGGACGGCCGCCGCCTGCACGATCGAGACACCGGCGGGCACGGGAGCGAGCTGGTCCGCCGGCACGCGGGCGTACTCCGCGAGCGCGCCCCTGGCGGTCCAGCCGAACACGGCGTCGCCGCGACGGAAGGCGGTGACGCCCTCGCCGACGTCGATCACGACCCCGGCGAGATCCGTGCCCGGGATGCCGTTGCGGGGTCGCCGCAGACCGAAGGCGAGGCGCACCATGTACGGCACACCGGTCATCACGAAGTGGTCGCCGGGGTGTACCGACGCGGCCCCCACCCGGACGAGCACTTCTCCCCGACCCGGCCGTGGCGTCGCGACTTCGGACACCTCGAGGACGGACGGCGGACCGTAGCGGTGCTGCATGACGGCCCGCATCGTCGCGTCGGCTCGTTCCGCCTCCCCGCTTCGGTCCGTCCGGGTTCCGGCATCCGCACCCTGTTCACTTCCCACGCCACTCTCCCTCCATGCTGCCCCACACGTTCGTACACTGTACGTCGTACGCTGTACTATGACCGTACGCTGTACGATTGTCAAGTCGATCGGTCGAGGAGGCCCATGTCTGCCCACGGCGAAACCGCCGTCTCCGAAGCGGGCCTGAGCAAGCGGCGCGTCGTCCTGGAGGCGATCCGGCTCGCCGACGCCGAGGGCGTGCACGGGCTGAGCATGCGCCGGCTCGCCGTCGCGCTCGGCGCCGGCGCGATGTCGCTGTACCACTACGTCGCCAGCAAGGACGAGCTGCTCGACGCGATGGTCGACGTCGTGTTCGAGGAGATCGAGCTGCCGCCCGAAGACGCCGACTGGCAGGACGCGATGCGCCGACGTGCGATCTCAGCGCGCCAGGTCCTCGCGCGTCACCGGTGGGCGGTCGGTCTCATGGATGCGCGTACCTCGCCGGGTCCGGCGAACCTCCGTCATCACGAAGCGGTCACCGCGTGCCTGCGCCGAGCCGGCTTCTCGCCCGTGATGGCGACGCACGCGAACTGGGTGCTCGACAGCTACCTGTACGGATTCTCGATGCAGGAGACCAGCCTGTCGTTCGACAGCGCCGACGTGTTCGCGGACGCGGCCGAGAACGTGTACCTCCCCCAGCTTCCGCCGGAGGAGTTCCCCTACCTCAACGAGTCCGCCACTGCACTCGTCGCCGCCGGCTATGACCCCGCGGACGAGTTCGTCTTCGGCCTCGACCTCATCCTCGGTGCGCTCGAGCCCCTGCGGACGACTGCATAGCGCGCAACCGGGTCAGGCCCTCGTGATGCGTGCGACGGCCTCTTCGACCTCGCGCGCGTCGCGCCGCTCGGAGTCGAGGGCGCGGTGGATCGTGAGTCCTTCGATCAGCGCGTCCAGCATGCGCGCGGTCGCGGGGTCGAAGTGGAGCTCGAGGGCGGAGCGACTGCGCCGCATCCACGCCGTCGTGATAGATCGGTAGGCGGGCTCGCGGGCGGCGAGCGTGTACAGCTCGTGCGAGATCACCAGTTCTCGATCGTCGCCGAAGACGTCCTCGAGGATGATCGCGGTCACCGCCGCCCGCGCGGAGGCGGCGTCGGAGACGGTGGCCATCCGCCGTTCGAAGCGGTCGCTGATCGACTCGGCGAAACGGGTGAACGCCTCCCGCAGCAGCTCGTCCATGCTGTCGAAGTAGTACGTCATCGCCCCGAGCGGGACGTCGGCCTGGGCGGCGACCTTGCGGTGCGACGTCCCCGCGACACCCTCGCGCGAGATGACGTCGAGGCACGCGTCGATGATGCGGTCGCGACGATCAGGGTCGTTGCGGCGCCCGAGCCGCGAGCCGGGGCGGCCTTCCACGGCGTTCACGCCGTCAGCCGATCGAGCGGATGACCCGCGCCGGGTTTCCGACGGCGACGACGTTGGCCGGGATGTCCTTCGTCACGACCGCGCCGGCGCCGATGACCGAGTTCTCCCCGATCGTCACTCCGGGGCACACGATGACGCCGCCGCCGAGCCACACGTTGTCCTCGAGGACGATGGGCTCGGCGGCTTCGAGCTTGTCGCGCCGCGGCTGCGGGTCGATCGGGTGCGTCGGGGTGAGCAGCTGGACGTTCGGACCGATCTGGCAGTCCTCGCCGATCGTGATCCGCGCGACATCGAGCGCCGTGAGGTTGTAGTTGACGAACGTGCGGGCACCGATGTGGATGTTCTCGCCGTAGTCGACGAAGAGCGGCGGGTTGATGTGCGCTCCTTCGCCCAGTGTTCCGAGGAGGTCGGCGAGCAGCTCGCGTGCCCCGGGATCGCCCGTCACCTCCGCGCGATGGTAGGCGTCCGCCAGCTGCATGCCCCGCCGGTGCAAGCGCTCGCTCTCCGGGTCATCGGCGATGTATAGCTCTCCGGCCAGCATCCGCTCACGATTGGTGCGGGGGTCTCCGGCGAAGTAGTCGGTCGTCATGAGCCCATCCTACGACAGATGTGTACGAACGTACAGATATTGTGTACGCTCGTACCACTGCCGTTCCCCATATCTCCGCCGCTCGCCCACCGAAAGCCGTCGCCCGTGTACTCGCTCCTCCTCGCGATCATCTACGTCGCCTTCATCAGCCTCGGCCTCCCGGACTCACTGGTGGGCGCCGGCTGGCCGGTGATGCACCGTGACCTCGGTGTGCCGATCGCCTTCGCGGGCATCATCACGATGATCATCGCGAGCGGCACGATCCTCTCCAGCCTCGCGTCGGAGCGGGTCACCCGGCGCTTCGGCGTGGGTCCGGTCACGGCGGTCAGCGTGGGAATGACCGCCGCCGCACTCGTCGGATTCTCCGCGTCGGGCGAATTCTGGATGCTGTGTCTGTGGGCGATTCCGTACGGCCTGGGCGCGGGCGCGGTGGATGCCGCCCTGAACAACTACGTCGCCGTGCACTACGCCGCGCGGCACATGAACTGGCTGCACGCGTGCTGGGGGCTCGGCGCCTCGATCAGCCCCTTCATCATGAGCTTCACGCTCGCCGGCGGTGCCGGCTGGTCCAGCGCCTATCTCGTCGTCGGCCTGCTGCAGGTGGTCCTCACGTTCGTCCTCTTCGCCAGCATCCCGCTCTGGCGGAAGGTCAACCCTCTCGTGCCGAACCACGACGATGCGGATGCCGACGGCGTGGAGGTGGCCGCGGGTGAGGCGGTGGGTACCCGTCACTCGCACGTTCCGCTCGCGCAGGCGCTCCGCATCCCCGGGGTGATGCTGATCCTCACCGCCTTCTTCGCGTACTGCGCCCTCGAGAGCACGGCGATCCTCTGGGCATCCACGTACCTCGTGACCGACCGTGGGGTCGATGTCGCCACGGCGGCGGCGTTCGCCTCACTCTTCCTGCTCGGGATCACTGCGGGGCGGTTCCTCGCGGGGTTCGTCGCCGATCGCGTGGGCGACCGGTGGATGATCCGTGGCGGCTTCCTCGCCGTGGGTCTCGGGACCGTGCTGCTGGCCGTGCCGCAGCCGAACATCATCGCCCTCGTGGGGCTCGTCATCCTCGGGCTCGGGTGCGCGCCGATCTATCCCGCGATCATCCACTCGACTCCGGTCAACTTCGGCCGCCGCAACTCCCAGGCGATCATCGGCGTGCAGATGGCGGCCGCGTACACCGGCTCGACGCTGATTCCGCCGATCTACGGCGCGATGGCGAGCTGGACCGGCATGTGGATCTTCCCGCTCTTCCTCGCGGTGCTCGTGGGGTTGGGTCTGCTCATGTCGGAGCGTCTCAACCGTCTGGTGCGGCGGCGTGAGCCCGCGCGCGGCTGATGCGTCCGCGCGTCGGGCGGCCCGCCCGGGTCAGCTGCGCACGCCGAAGATGCGGTGCACGACGCGATCGAACGCGCGATCGGGCAGCAGCGAGCGACCGGCGAGGATGACCTTCGCGGCTGCAGGGGTCGCGTAGCGGGTGCGGGGTCGACGCGCCGCGACGGCTCGGGCGATGACCTTGGCGACCTGCTCCGGCGTGCCCGACGTGCCGGGGCGGTCGGCGCGCCCCAGCGCGCGCACGAGGGCACGCGCCTGCGGCGCATAGTCCGACTCTCCCGACACCTCCAGCGCGCTGGCGCGCGAGATCTCGTTCCACTCCGTGCGGATCGCGCCCGGTCGGACGATCACGACGTGGATGCCGTGCGGTGCGACCTCGACGCGCAGCGAGTCGCTGAGACCCTCGACCGCGAACTTCGTCGCGTGATACCAACTGCCGAGCGGCTCGTAGATCCGGCCGCCGATCGAGGAGATGTTCACGATCGTCCCGCTGCGACGCGCGCGCATCCCCGGCAGGACGAGCTGGGTGAGCCGGGCAAGCCCGAAGACGTTCACCTCGAACTGCCGACGCGCCTCCTCCAGCGGCACATCCTCCAGCGCTCCATACGATCCGTAGCCGGCGTTGTTGACGAGCACGTCGATCCGGCCTTCAGCCTCGAGGATCGCGGCCACCCCGGCCGCCATGGAGCCGTCGTCGGTCACGTCCATCGCGAGGGTGCGGGCTCCGCGAGCGGCGATGCCGGCCATGCGGTCGATACGGCGCGCCGCGCCGTACACAGTGTGCCCGTCGGCGAGGAGCGCATCGACCGTGGCTTCCCCGATTCCCGATGAGGCCCCCGTGACGAGGACGACTTTGGCGGTGCTCATGACATCTCCCGGTTTCTAACTGTTCGGTTAGTTCCTGAGTCTGCCTGATTCTTCCTCACTTTGCAACTAACCGGTTATACACTTGACGCATGACCCGGGATGCCGCAGCCACCCGCGAGCGCATCCGCGCCGCCGCCACGACGGAGTTCGCCGCGCGCGGCATCGCCGGTGCGCGCGTGGATCGGATCGCCGAGACCGCAGGGTGCAACAAGGCGCTGCTGTACGCGTACTTCGGCAACAAGGAGCAGCTCTTCGATCTGGTCTTCACCACCGAGGTCGCGCGGCTGATCGACGCCACACCGATCGATGCGGAGCATGTCGCCGAGTATGCGGCCAGGCTGGTCGACTATCACGCCGCCCATCCGGAGGTCGTGCGTCTGGCGCTGTGGGATCGTCTCGAGCGCGACGGGTCCGGAATGCGGCAGGCCGAGGTCGTCGCCGCCGAGGAGTCGAAGGCGGCGGCCATCGCGGGGGCGCAGGCCGGCGGCATCCTGCCCGATCGATTCGACCCGGCGACGGCGATCGCGCTCATCACCGTGCTGTCATCGATCCTCCCGCTGCTGGCGGGCGGACCGGTCGCGCGTGGCACGGTCGTCGACGCGGTGGAACGCCTGCTGACCTGAGTCGTCGGCTCCTGCGCCTCTCCGGCGAGGGGCGTGCATGCCTTCGAGCGTCAGCGGGCGCGACGGTAGTGGACGGCGATCGCGCCGTTGCTCATGGGCACCGCCGACACCAGGTCGAGTCTGCGGGTCGAAGGCAGGCCGCCCGCGTACAGCGTGGGTCCGTGGCCGACGACCCGCGGCTGGATGAGCAGCTGATACTCGTCGATCAGATCGAGTCGGTCGAGCTCGGCCGCGAGCATGCCGCTGCCGACGAGGACGCCGGCCGGCGTGTCGTCCTTCAGCCTCTGCACGCTCTGGCGGAGATCTCCGGACAGGTGGTGGGTGTTCGTCCATGAGAAGTCATGGCGCGTCGACGACACGACGTACTTCGGCTTGTCCTCCAGCTTCACCGCCCACGCGAGGAGCGCCGGGGGTGACTCCACATCGCCGCGCGCGATGGGCGGCCAGGCGCTTTCCATCATCTCGTAGGTCGTTCGGCCCCACAGCATCGCTCCGCTCTCGTCGAGGAGGCGCGTGAAGTGCGCGTGCGTCTCGTCATCCGCGATCCCCTCCCGGTGATCGACGCAGCCGTCGAGGGTGACGTTGATGCCGAACGTGAGCAGTCCCATGGGCGGCGAGTCTAGTTCTCGGGCGCGGAGACCGGCAGATCACTCGTGAGCCGGCGCCGCATCCGGGGGCGGATCGGCGCCGAAGCGCTCTGCCGAGGCGACCTGCTCGGCGACCCGACGGAGGGCGAGGATCAGCGGCTCCACGATCACTGATCCGAGGACGACGTAGCGCACCGCCGCGTCGATCGACTCGGTCGGGACGTGCGCGATCTCCGCTTCGGCGATCCGACGGATCGCGTCGAGGTAGACCGGCATGACCCCGGCGGGCACCTCGAAACCCGCCTGCTCGATGCCTTCCAGTGCTGTTGCCACACTGCGCAGCACCTGGTCGTCGCACATCCCCGGGCGCCAACCGAGGCCGGCAGCGAGCTCTTCCGCAGCCGAGACGTCGATGCCGGCATCCAGCACCGGCGTGACGGCGGCGTGTGCGGCGCCGAGCAGGTGGTGGGCCTCGGCCGGAGGCTCGTCGAGCGCCGCCAGCACGCTGCGCGTCGCGGTGATGCTCACACCCGACCCCACGAGCGCGCGGACGACCCGCAGCCGTTCGAGGTGGGGCTCACTGTACTCCGCCTGGGTCGCCGATCGCCGGACGCCCTCCGGCAGCAGCCCCTCCCGCAGGTAGTACTTGATCGTCGGGATCGGAACACCGCTGCGCGCCGACAGCTCCGAGATTCGCATGAGTCCACCTTGACATCGATAGCGCAACTATCCAATATGGATAGCGACACTATCCAGGAGGAGTCATGAGCGCAGTCGTCGAGGGTCGCCACACACACGAGCACACGGGAGAGCTGGTCGTCTTCCACATCGGCATGCAGATCAACAGGTGGTGGCGACCTGATCTGTGGATGCCGGCATTCCGTGCCATGCCGCGGATGCTGCGGGAACTGAGCATGGACGCCGACTCCGGCTTCCTCGGATCCGAGCTGCTCCTCGGCGCCGGCGGACCCTACGTCGTCCAGTACTGGTCGTCGATCGAGAAGCTCTACGCCTACGCCTCCGACCCCGCGGCCGAGCACCGGCCCGCATGGTCGCGCTTCAACAAGGCGGTGCGCAAGGCTCCGGGGGCGGTCGGCATCTGGCACGAGACGTTCCTGGTCGAGCGCGCCGAGAGCATCTATGTCGACACGAAGCCCATGGGGCTGCCGAAGGCCACGACGTCAGTGCCGATCGGGCGCTCCCGCGACCGGGCACGCGAACGGTTCGCCGCGGGCCGCACGGCGCCTGCCGTTCACACCAGGACGGCCTGACGCGCGACGGGATGTCCGTCAGTGGATGCTGTCGCCGCGACTGAGCATCTCGACGTACTCCGCGACGCGCGCCTGCCGTGACTCCGGCCGCTTGAGGTTCGCGATGCGGAAGGACATCGCGAACCGGTTCTGTGCGGATTGCGACGCGAACGCCTGCGCGACGACCGGATCGGCATCCAGCGCCGCCTGCAGTTCTGCGGGGATGTCACCGTCGCTCTGGCGATACGCGTTGTCCCAGCGTCCGTCCGCCTTCGCACGGTCGACCTCGAGCTGTCCTTCCGGACGCATGCGGCCCGACGCGCTCAAGCGGGTGACGTGACCGATGTTGACCTTGGACCACACGCTCGCCCGCCTCCTCGGGGTGAAGCTGCGCAGGTGGTAGTCGGCGTCGAGCGACTGGGACTGCCCGTCGATCCAGCCGAAGCACAGCGCCACGTCGAGGGCTTCGGCGTAGGTGATTCCGGGAACGGTCGCGGCCTTCTTGCGCAGTCGGAGCCAGACGCCGACCGGGTCGGGATCCGAGCTCAACCAGTTCTCCCACTCCACGACGGTGTCGACGTGGAGCTCGGGCTTGTCCGCAGGGCCGGTCATATCGCGAGCGTACGGGTCGTCGCGGACACGCGGACGACGGGCCGACCGACCCTTACGGCTTCTCGTTCATGCCGCTCCTCGCTCGTGCTCGGACACGACGTGCCGGTGGCGCGAGGGTCGATGGTCGGCGCACCGGCGAGCGTCACCGATCGATGCGCACCACGTCATACTGCGTGTCGGGCGTCGGGGGCGTACCGAACCGCGCGTTCGGCAAGAACAGGCTGGATCCGTACGCGGCGACGGTCGTCGGAACGTCGAAGCTCTCACTCGACAGCGTGTCGACGACCGAACCGGTACGGCCATCGGCATCCATCCGCACGACCGCGACCTGGTTGAGGCGGTTCTGCACGACGTACAGCGTCCTGCCCAGCAGGAGGAGTCCGTCGCCGAAGGGGAGGGATGCGCCGTCGAGGTCGACGGCCGTGGCGACGCCGGTCGCGGGGTCGACGCGGTAGAGCGTCGAGGTGGACGACTGGATCACGAGGAGGGCCTTGCGATCGGTCGTCTGGGCGATGCCGTTCGCGTTGAATCCGGGCTGCTGCACCCACTCGCCGGTGAGCGGCAGCGTCACGATGTCGTCCGCGTCGGCGAGGGTGCCCGAGGGACCGACCGGAAGGAAGTAAAGTTCGGCGGCCTGGCTGTTCGTGAACCAGGCGCCGTCGCGCGTGAGGACGACGTCGTTGATGAACGCGGGGGCGGGGGCGAGCTGATACGTCGCCAGGAGGTCGCCGGATGCCGCATCGATCACGCGCGCGGTGCCGGTCGGGCCGCCGGCCACGAACAGTCGGCCGAACCGATCGATCTTGAGGCCCACCGAGGGGGCGCCGGTGCCCTCGCTGATGATCGCGCCCTCGCCGGTGCGCAGGTCGGCGGCGTAGATGTCGCCGTCGGCGAGCGAGCCGAGGTAGGCGGTTCCGCGCGGGTCGATCGTGATGCCCTCCGGCTGGAAGCCGTTCGGGAGGCTGATCAGGTCTTCGACCGCCCCGCCGCCCGGCGGGGTCTCGGCGGCGTGAGCGGCGCCCGCGGCTGATGCGGCCAAGAGGCCGGCGAGCACGACGGTGGCAACGGCGCGGAGGGCGGGGCGACGAGAAGCGATGTGGGGGACCATGGCGCCATGCTAAATCCGCCCGTGGGGGGTGGGGGCCGATCGGCGCGAAGCCGTGCGAAGCTCGGCGGGACGAGCGCACGTGCGCTCATGGGACCGCTCACGTCGCGGATGCCGTCACCAGGTGAGTTCGATCTCGACCTCGTTCTCGCCCTCGTCGCCGAGCTCGACCTCGACCTTGAGCGTGACCTGGGCGGGGACGCGTACGGTGATGAGCCGCCCTTCGCGCTGGAACTGGACCTCGTTGTTCGCGGCGAGCGTGTCGGCCAGCTCACGGAGCTTCGCGGCGGCTTCCTCGCGGCTCATGCGGTGGGTGTCGTCGATGTCGAACAGTGCCATGGTGTCCTCCCGGTCCGATGTTCTCGACCGTACGGCGTCGCTCGGCCGTGCACCAGTGGTCCGCGTCGGTCTCGGGGAATAGGCTGACGGTCTTCGCTGCGCCGCGGTTGCGGCATCCACGGATCGGAGCGCGGTGCGGGGTGCGCACGTGCGCGGAGGGCACCGATGAAACTGTTGCTGACCTCGGGGGGCGTGACCAACCCGACCATCCGGGAGGGTCTCGACGCGCTGCTCGGCAAACCGATCGGCGAGGCGACGGCGCTGTGCATCCCGACCGCGCTGTATGGACACCCCTGGGTCGGTCCGGGCGCGAAAGCGTGGGAGTTCATCAGCGGAACATCCGGGAACCCCATGGTCGATCTGGGCTGGAAATCCGTGGGTGTGCTCGAACTCACCGCGCTGCCGAGCATCGACGACGAGCGGTGGAAGCCGGTCGTGCGCGACGCCGACGTCCTGCTGGCGGCCGGCGGCGACGCGCTCTACCTTGCGCATTGGATGCAGCAGTCGGGGCTCGCGGACATGCTGCCGTCCCTCCATCGCACCGTGTGGGTGGGGCTGAGCGCGGGCAGCATGGTCATGACGCCGCGGATCGGCCGCGAGTTCGTCGGCTGGAAAGCACCGACGGGAGACGACCGCGCGCTCGGTGTCGTCGGATTCTCGATCTGTCCGCACCTCGCGTCCGATGGAGCGCCGGGAAACTCCGTCGCCGCGGCGGAGAAGTGGGCCGCAGGCGTCGGGTACCCCGCCTACGCGATCGACGACCAGACCGCGATCCGCGTGGTCGATGGCGAGGTCGACGTCCTGTCCGAGGGGGACTGGCGACACTTCTCGACGTAGGCGGCGCCGTGGGCGCTGTGCCGGCCTACCAGATCGTGCCGCCGCCGATCGAGATGCCGCCCCACGTCAGCGCGATGAAGATGCCCGCGAAGACGACGGGTGCGATGCCCTTGCCGCTGCGCGCAAGGCCCTTCAGCAGCGCGATCACGGCGAGCACAGCGGCGACGATGGACAGCCCGCCGCCCAGGATCAGCCCGATGAACAGGGGGATGGGCATGAGCAGGAGCCCTGCGAGCGCCACCCAGAAGGCGGCCCAGGCGGTCGGGTTGGAACGGCGTTCGGCAGAGGAGGACATGCCTCGATTATCGCCTGCCGGGATGCCGCTTGCCGCCTCGTACCGCGCCTCACACGCACAGCGGCTACGGGCGCAGCACCCGCTCGAAGCAGAGCGAGTCGGCCATCGTCTCGACGTAGGGCTCGTACACCGGGATGGGCGTGAAGCCCTCGGATGCGTAGAGCGCGATCGACTCCGGCTGGGGTGCACCGGTCTGCAGGATCACCCGGCGCGCGCCCTCTCGGCGTGCCCGGTCGATCACGGCGCGGGTCAAAGCGCGGCCCACGCCGCGGCGCCGGCCCTCGGGGGCGACGATGAGCCGCTTGAGCTCCCACTCGTCGCCGAGGCGTCGCAGCATGACGTGCCCGATCGCGTCGCCCGATTCGTCCAGCGCGATCCAGGTCGCGGCGATCTGATCGCGTGGGGTGCGCAGCGCGGCGCGGCGGGCATCCGTCCGCTCGGGCGGCTCGTCGGCGTTCGCGGGGCCGTAGCGGGCGTGCAGATCGGCGTCGAGCACGGCGCGCAGCGCCACGGCCCGCGGGTCGACGGACGCGACCTCTTCCAGCCGGATGCTCACACCGTCGGGCCGAAGTACAGCAGCGCGATGGGCACGAGCATCAGGACGCCCAGCACCACGCCGATGATCGACCACACGAACCGCGTCCGGCGCCGGACCGCGACGATGATCCCGATGATCCCGAGGATCACGGCGATCGCCCCGCCGAAGCCGAGGAGCGGGATCGTGACGATCAGCAGCCAGAAGATCATCTGCATCTCGGGCATGACGCCGATCAAGAAGATCACGAGCGACGGCAGCAGGCCGAGGAGGCCGACGACGACCGCGATGATGCCCAGCACGTCGACGCGGCGGCGCGGCGCGGGGGTGTCGGCGGAGCGCGAGGCATCGTCTGCCGCACCGGTCGGCGCGGCGAGGCCACCGGCGTCGGGCAAGCCGACGCTCGGTGCGGGGACCCCGAATCCGGGCGCGGGAGCCGCGCCGGGCGGGGGAGTGTAGGCGGGCGTGGGGGCGTCGGAGGGCGGCATCCCGGTCATGAATCGACCGTACCCGCATGGCGCCGCGTGCGACCGCTATGCTCGTGCCGCGCGGCGCCGCCGATCGTCACCCCTCGCCGACCCGAAACGGATGGATCACGTGCTGTCCCGTAGACAGTTCCTGCTCCGGAGCGCTCTGCTCGCCGCCGCCACCGGCCTGAGCATCGACGACCTCGCGCCGCGGCTGGCCCGCATGGCGACCACCGCACCGCCCGCCGCCGACATCCCGACGACCCTCCTGCAGACGATCCGGCAGGGCTCCGTCCTCACGGGCAGCTACCGCGGCCTCACCACAGGCCCCGGCGAGCCGTACATCCCCCGGCTCGACGTGCTTCGCACGACTCCGGATGCCGCCCGCACGGCATCCCGTCGGTCGTTGCTCTACATGGGGCACCTGTCGGACCTGCACGTGATCGATGCGCAGTCGCCCGGTCGCATCGAGCCGATGATCGTGCAGGACCACCCGGCGTGGGGGTCGGCGTTCCACCCGCATGACCCGCTCAGCCCCCACGCGACCGCCGCGATGGTGCAGGCGTTCTCGGACGCGCGCTACAGCCCGCTCACGGGGGCGCCGATGGGCGCCGCGATCGTCACGGGCGACAGCGCCGACATGCATTCGCACCTCGAGCTTCGCTGGTACATCGACCTGATGGACGGGCTGAGCGTCGATCCGGCGAGTGCGGGCGCGACGTATCAGGGCGTGCAGGCGTGGGCGGAGGCGACGTGGGCGTACCGCCCCGGTGACCCGACCGGTGGCGCGTTCGGCGATTACGGCTTTCCGCGCCTGCCCGACCTGCTGGCGCAGGCGATCGCCGAGCCGGTCGACTCCGTCGGCCTGCCGGCCCCCTGGTATGCCGTCTACGGCAACCACGACACGCTGCTCCTCGGCACGTTCGACCTCAGCCCGCAGCTGCACGCGCTCGCCGTCGGGGGGCAGAAGTCCTACACGCTCGACGGCACCGCGGGCAGCATCCTGAACGGGTACGCGTCGAGCGGCAGCGCGTTCCAGCAGGCGATCGACGCGCTCGGTCTCGCGTTCGGACGGCCCGGGTTCCGGAGCGTCACGGCGAATCCCGACCGGTACCTGTTCGAGCAGCGCGAGTTCATGGCGGAGCACTTCCGGACGCAGACCGCGCCCGGTCCGGTGGGTCACGGGTTCACCCAGCGCAACCTCGACACCGGCGAGACGTGGTGGCAGGCCGATCTGACGCCGCACATCCGCGCATTCGGTCTCGACACGTGCAACCAGGTCGCCGGACCCGACGGCGCTGTGCCGGATGTGCAGTTCCGCTGGCTCGAACGCGAGCTCGAGAGGGCGCAGACCGAGCGCAAGCTCGTGCTGATCTTCAGCCACCACAACAGCCTCACACTCGAGAACCGTGCGCAGCGGCCGGGCGAGACCGAAGTGCTGCACGGCGCCGAGGAGTTCGTCGACCTGCTGCTGAAGTATCCCGTCGTGGTCGGATGGCTCAACGGACACACGCACCTCAACCAGATCCTCGCGCACACCTCGCCCGACGGCGGGTTCTGGGAGATCACGACCGCGTCGTGCATCGACTTCCCGCAGCAGCAGCAGGTCGTCGAGATCATCGACAACCGCGACGGAACGATGTCGCTCTTCACGACCGTCCTCGATCACGCCTCGCCCGCGGTGCCCGGTACGAGCGGCAGTCTGCAGGATCTGGCGTCGCGCAGCCGCGAGTTCGCCGCGAACGACTGGGCCGAGACGCCGATGATGCGCCGGGGGTCGCCGCTGGACCGCAACACCGAGTTGCTGCTGCGCGCCCCGTTCGACCTGTCGACGATCACGGATGCCGCCCTCGAGAGCGAGCGCATGAGCGCGCAGGCGCGGATCGCGGCCTATGAGAAGGCGCGGGGACTGTGAGCGGGAGGGAGGACCGGGTGGGGAGCATGTCGACGGCGGCATGCAGTTCGTGCGGGGACCGGCGCGCGGCGCGGGCGACGGCCGTCGGGGGTGGCGCACTGCTGGCGCTTCTGATTGCGGGATGCTCGCAGGTCGCCGCGATCGCGCCGGTGGGCGGCGACCATCTGGCCGAAGTCCGATACGCCGCGATCGACGTGCTGCTCGCCGAGGATGTCGAGCTGCTGACCGCTCCCGACTGCGCGCAGGCGGCCTCCGGCGAAGTGAACTGCACGGGTGAGACGCTCGACGGCGCGCAGATCTCGGTCGTCTCGCCCGCCGACGATCAGACGGTGCTCACGGTGACGGTCGGCGACCGTGAGTTGTATTCCGGATCGATCATGAAGCTCATCGACGAGGCGGCGAGGAACGGATGATCGCGTTGCTCGGGCGGGGATGGCCCGTCTTCCTCGCCGTCGTGGTCGGCAATGCGGTCGTCCAGGCCGCGACGGTCGCGCCGTTCGCGACACCGTCGGGGTCGCTGCCGTTCGTCGCGCTCGCCCTCGTCTCGGTGCTCGCGTGCGTCATCGCGCTCGCCGTCGTGGTGGCGGCGGTGCGCGATGCCGCGGCGGGCGACCGGCGTCTGCGTCTGCGGTGGACCGATGGGGCGGCATCCCTCGCCGTCGTCCTGGCGGTGGCGCTCGCCGGACTGGTCTCGTCGTGGCTCGTCACCCCGGCGATCGTCCTCTCGGCGATCGTGCTGGCAGGGGTGGCACTCGGCCGCGGCGCGGCGGGCTTCGCCGCGTTCCGCCGCACACCCGCGCGTGCTGTCGTCCTGACCCTGCTGTCGCTGCTCATCGTCGGGCTGCTGTGGCTCGGCGCGCTCGTGCTCGGCTTCTTCGTCACCGGATGGCCCGCCGCCGTGCTCACGTGGCTCGCGTTCGGCGCGGTGGGGGTCTTGCTCCTGTGCGCGTGGACGGCGGTCGCGCGGCGCGCTGCCGACCGTCTTCGCCACCCCGCGTGAAAGCGCGGGGACGAATCGACGTTTTCGGCGCCCGCAGCGCCGTCAGAGGTCGATTCCACCCCGCGCTTTCACACCCCGCGCTTTCACACCGTGGTCCGGTGCCGCCCTAGGAGATCTTCCGGCGGTAGATCGCCATCGCCGCGACATAGGCGACGACCAGGAGGCCGATGCACCACGCCAGCGCGACCCAGATCTCGCTCCCCACGGGCTGACCCGCGAACAGGGCGCGGATCGTCTCGACGATCGGCGTCACCGGCTGGTGCTCGGCGAACCAGGCGACCGGCGCCGGCATCGTCTCGGTCGGGACGAACGCCGAGCTGAGGAACGGCAGGAAGATCAGCGGGTACGAGAACGCGCTCGCGCCGTCGACGGTCTTCGCGGAGAGCCCTGCGATCACGGCGAGCCAGGTCAGCGCGAGCGTGAACAGCATCAGGATGCCGATCACGGCGAGCCACGTGAGCACGCCCGCTCCGGTGCGGAAGCCCATCACGAACGCCGCGCCGACCACGATCGCGAGCGAGACGAGGTTCGCGACGAGAGACGTGAGCACGTGCGCCCACAGGGTGCTCGAGCGGGCGATCGGCATCGACTGGAAGCGTTCGAAGATGCCGCCCTGCAGGTCCATGAACAGGCGGTACGCGGTGTAGGCGATCCCCGAGGCGATCGTGATGAGCAGGATGCCGGGCAGCATGTAGTCGATGTACGACGACGATCCGGTGTCGATCGCGCCGCCGAAGACGAAGACGAAGAGCAGCATGATCGCGACCGGAGTGACGGCCGTCGTGATGATCGTGTCGGGGCTGCGCAGGATGTGACGCAGCGAGCGGCCGGTGAGGACGACGGTGTCGCCGGCGAAGTGCGCGGTCATCGTCGGTCCTCGTCTCCGGTCGGGGAGGGATGCTCGGTGCGGCCCTCCGTGTGTGAAACGCGGGACGAATCGGCGTTTTCGGTCCGCGGGGAGCCCATTCGGGGCGATCCGTCCCGCGTTTTCGACGAGGAGTCGCCGAAAGCAGGCTCCGCCACACCGTCGCCCGTGAGTGCCAGGAACACGTCTTCGAGGCTGGGCTGCTTCTCGACGTACTCGACCTTCGCGGCGGGCAGCAGCCGCTTCAGCTCGGCGAGCGTGCCGTTGACGAGGATCCGGCCCTCGTGCAGGATCGCGATGCGGTCGGCGAGGTACTCCGCCTCGTCGAGATACTGCGTCGTGAGCAGCACCGACGTGCCGCTCTCGGCGAGGGCTTTCACGGTCTGCCACACCTCGATGCGCGCCTGCGGATCCAGACCGGTGGTCGGCTCGTCGAGGAAGATGACCGGCGGGTCGCCGATAAGGCTCATCGCGATGTCGAGACGCCGTCGCATGCCCCCCGAATAGGTCCCGGCGCGCCGGTCCGCGGCATCCGCGAGTGAGAAGCGGGCCAGCAGATCGTCGGCGATCGCGCCCGGGTCGGGCAGGTGACGCAGCCGGGCGATGAGCATCAGGTTCTCGCGCCCGCTGAGCATCTCGTCGACGGCGGCGAACTGTCCGGTGAGACTGATGGACTCGCGCACCTGCTGCGACTGCTCGGCGACGTCGAATCCGTTGACGTCGGCCGAGCCGGAGTCCTGCCGGAGCAGCGTCGACAGGATCTTCACGACCGTCGTCTTGCCGGCGCCGTTCGAGCCGAGCAGGGCGAAGATGCTGCCGCGGGTGACATCGAAGTCGACGCCGCGGAGCACGTGCAGGTCCTGGAAGGACTTCTCGAGGCCGCTCACCCGGATGGCGGCATCCGTGGCGGTCATGATCGCGCGTCCTTCCCGCTGAGCCCTCTGATCGTGTCGGTCAGGCGGGTGCGCTCCTTGTCGATCCACCGCTTGCCGGCGTAGGCGGCGGCGAACGCCTCGGCGAACTCGACCGGATCGTCGCCGACGATCTCGGTGATCGGTGTTCCGTCTGCCGCGGCGCGTTCCCACAGATCGGCGAAGTCGTTCAGCATCGTGATCATCATCGACGGGTCGCCGTCGGTGATTCCGCCGTTGTACATGAAGTAGCGCTCGAAGGCTTTCGCGGCCGGTCCGTAGGGCTCGGGAAGAGCCGCGATGCGGGCCTTGTACTGCCGGTAAGCGCGCTTGTCGTCGAGCGATCCGGTGACGAATTCGATCCACTTGGCGGCCATGGTCACTTTTCTCCTTCGCGGAGCTGTTCGATGCGTTCCTGGAGGAAGCTCCACGTCCCCCAGAACTCTTCGAGGTACTCCCGGCCCGGCTCGTTGAGGGAGTACACCTTGCGCGGAGGACCCTTTTCGGACGGGACCTTCTCCACGTCGACAAGTCCGCGCTGCTCGATGCGGATGAGCAGCGCGTACACGGTGCCCTCCGCGATGTCGGTGAATCCCTGATCGCGCAGCCATGCGGTGATCTCATAGCCGTACGCCGGTCGCGACGACAGGATCGCCAGCACGATGCCCTCGAGGATCCCCTTGAGCATCTCCGTGGCCTGCTTGCCCATCGACCCTTCTCCTTCTTCCGACGTGTCGACCTCAGTACTCAGCGTCGCTGACTACCACTAGATAGTAACACTGAATACCTCTTCCGCAAGCGGGAATTCCTCCATCGCCCGCGCCGTCGCGCGCGGACCGCGGGATCGGCCATCATGGTCGGGTGAGCATCCACGTGAACGTCGACAACTTCGTCCGCGCCGAAACGGACCGCATGTTCCACGACATCCAGCGGGATGCCGGAGGCGTGAACGTGTTCCAGCACAACCGGGTGCCGGCCTCGATCGACGCACAGACGGTCATCCGGCTCAACCGCGACACGCTCTACAGCTTCGCGATCGTCGACCTGGCCGGCGGCGCCGTGCTGACGCTGCCCGACGCGGTGGGCCGGTACATGTCGGCGATGGTCGTGAACAACGACCACTACGTCACCCGCATCTTCCACAGCGCGGGCACGCACGATCTGGACGCCGCCACCGTCGGCAGCCGCTACGCGCTGGTCGCGATCCGCACGCTCGTGGACCCCGCCTCCTCCGACGACATCGCCGCTGTCGCCGCCCTGCAGGATCAGATCGGTCTCGAGGCGCGGAGCGCCGAGCCGTTCGTTTCACCCGACTACGACACCGCGAGCCTCGACACGACCCGCACCGCACTGCTGACGCTCGCCGCGGGAATGAGCGGCTTCGATCACACCTTCGGCACGCGAGACGAGGTCGATCCGGTGCGCCACCTCATCGGCACCGCCGCCGGCTGGGGCGGCCTCCCGTCGTCCGAGGCGGCGTACGTCGGCGTCGACCCCCAGGTCCCGCCGGGTGAGTACGAGCTCACCCTCGCCGACGTGCCGGTCGACGCGTTCTGGTCGGTCTCGGTGTACAACGCCCAGGGGTTCTTCGAGCCGAACCCGCACGGGATCTACACCGTCAACAGCGTGACCGCCGTGCCGAATGCCGACGGATCGGTGACCGTGCGGTTCGTCAGCGGCGACCCGAAGCTGCCCAACAGCATCCCGACGCCGGAGCACTGGAACTATCTCGTGCGGTTCTACCGACCGCGCGCCGCGTTCGCCGCCGGTACGTGGACGCTGCCGGCACTCACGCCCTCGCACTGAGCGGCGCTGACGCGCACTCGCGGGGAACGAACACACTCGCGCGAGGAAAGCGGGCGATCAGCGCGCGCCGGCGAGGACGGCGCGCGCGACCCGGTCGCCCGAGACCAGTGCGCCCTGGATCGACGCGGTGTCGCGATGGTCGCCCGCGACGTACACGCCGGCGCCGACGCGGGCCTCGCTCACGACCCGCAGCGGCGCCGGTTGCGCCGGAAGGGCGTCGGCGATGTCATCGCGGCGCAGCAGCTCCCAGCCCCCGGGGTCGACATCCCAGATCTCCGCAAGCTGGCGCCGCACCTCGTCCTCTGCCGCAGACCGCTTGCCGGCCGGGAGCAGGCACGTCGCCTGCACGAGGTGCCTGCCGGCGGGTGCGTACGACGGCGCCGCGTTCGACATCACGGCGGTGTTCACGATCGGCCCGCGGCGCCGGCCGTCGACGGCGAGCATCGCGGACGCCGTCGGTGCGGCGTCGGCGGCGAACCACCACGTCTGCAGCCCTTTCGTCGCGGGGCGCGGCACATCGAGGAGTCCCGCGACGGCGTCCGGTCCGACCGCGACGATGACCGCCGCCGCGCGAAGCGGATCGGAACCCGCGACGTCGACCTCGACCGCACCCCCGGACGCACTCCTCGGTGCACCGCCGCGCGGCCGGACGCCGACCACGCGCATCCCGAGGCGGATGCCGACCCCGGCCGCCACCGCGGTGCGCGCGAGCTGCGCGGGCAGGGCGCCGATGCCCGCCGCCGGAACGCCGGGCGAGCCGAGCGCGAACATGCGCACGAGCAGCTTCACGAACGCGTCCGACGTGTCGCCGGCGTCATCGGCGATCACGCCGGCCAGGAAGGGCTCGAGGACCTCGAAGCGCAACGGGCCCTGCAGGCCGACCCGGTCCCAGCCCTCGCGCAACGGGCGGTCCGGCCCGGAGATGACGGTGCGGGGCCGCAGCAGCGCGGGCGTGATCCAGCGGGCGAGGGCGACGGCATCCCGTGGCGGGACCAGGCCGCTGCGCAGGGTGGCGAGCAGTCCCATGGGGTGGCGGAGCGGATGGCTGAGCGTGGCGGTTCCGCCCTCACGCCGCACGCGCACCCCGACCGGGAAGCGCCGCAGGTCGAGCGCGTCGACGTCGACCCACCGCCGCACCGCCGGGTAAGCGGGATTGAGCACCTGGAACCCGCGGTCCAGGAGGAACCCGTCCACCGCGTCGGTGCGCTGCCGTCCTCCGACCGCATCGGCGGCCTCGAGCACGACGACGTCGCGCCCGGCCTCGGCCAGGCGAACGGCGCACCGGAGCCCCGCGAGCCCGGCCCCGATGACGATCGCGTCGTGCGTCTCCACACCCTCACGATAGGTCCGGGCCGTGGGTGGGTGCGCGGCGATGGGAGAGGATGGAGGGATGCCGCAGCCCGACCCCGTCACCGCCATCGTGGACGCCGCCCGCGCGAGCGACCGCGCCGGCGTGCATCTCATCGGCATCGACGGTCCGTCCGGCGCCGGCAAGTCGACGATCGCGCGGCCCGTCGCCGCCGCGCTCGGCGCGCCGATCATCGAGGTCGACGACTTCGTCTCGTGGGTCGACTTCGCGGGGTGGTGGCCGCGCTTCGACGCGCAGGTCGTCACACCCCTTCTGGCCGGAGGCGACGCCCACTATCAGGTGCGCGACTGGGAGAACGACGAGTTCGGCGACGGTCTCGCGGGCTGGAAGACCGTGGCGCGGCATCCGTTCGTCGTGATCGAGGGGGTCACCTGCACCCGCCGCGCGGTCGCCGACCGCCTCGCCCTGCGGGTGTGGGTGGACGCTCCCGCCGACGAGCGCCTGCGCCGCGGCATCGCGCGCGACGGCGAGAGCCACCGCACGCTGTGGGAGCGGTGGATGCGCGAAGAGACGGCGTTCTTCGCGCAGGACGACACCCGCGCCCGCGCCGACATCGTCGTCGACGGCGCGTCGTAGCGCCGAGACGCCCCCCGCTCGCGGCCCGCTCTCGTGCTCGCGGCCACTGTCGCTTCGCGGGCCGCGAGGACGATGGCATGCCGCGACGGCGTGCTGACGGCCCGGCCACCCGCCCCGATGCGCCGCCGTAGACTGGAGGCATCCTCTCCTGCCCCGTACAGGAGCCCTCCGCGCCAGGAATCGTCGTGATCCAGACCCCCGCAGCCCGCAGCTTCCACGTGCGGCACGTGCAGCTCGCGCGCGCGGCGGTCGCCGCTGTCGCGGCCGTCATCGTCACGTTCTCGCCCGATCACTCCGCCTCGGTCGGGCTGACGATCTTCAGCGGGTTCGCCCTCGCCACCGGCGTCGTCCTCCTGGCCTCCGCGTGGCTCGTCCACCCGGCCGGAGCGCGTGCGACGAGCGTGCTGCTCGGGGTGCTCACGGTCGTCGCCGGCGCGGTCGCCGGCATCCCCGCTCTGCACTCGATCGCGACGTTCTTCGTCGTGCTCGTCGCGTGGTCGCTTCTCACGGGTGTCATCGAGGCGCTCGCCGGCGTGCGCGGCGCGCGAGCCGCCCGCGGACGCGCCAAGACGGATGCCGCCCGCACCGAGTCGCGCGACGCGCTCACCGTCGGCATCCTCACCGTCGTCCTCGGGCTCGGCCTGCTGTTCGTGCCGACCCAGTACGCGCTGCGCTACACGATCGACGAGGCGAACGCGACGTTCACGCTGACCGGAATCATCATCGCCGTCGGCGTCTTCGGCGCGTATGCGGCGATCATCGCGGTGTACCTCGCGATCGCGGGCTTCTCGCCGCGCGCGGGTGCGCCGACGGACGCGGCCGCCGCCGATGCGGCATCCGCCCCTCAGACCCGAACCGCCGCGCGCCCGCAGGTCACCGCCGACCTGGCCGGCGCGCCCACCACCGACGAGAGGGGCACGCGATGACCGACGACAAGCCCACGCGCCGCGACCTGATGAAGCCGATCCAGCTGCTCGGACTCGCGTTCGGCGCCGCGATCTTCGCCGGTGTGGTGACCCTGGTGTCGATGGGGTTCTTCCAGCAGCGCAGCCCCGGGCAGGCGCCCGCGGCGCTGCAGCTCGCGCTCATCGTCGCCGGCGTCACGTTCATCGTCGTGCTCGTGATGGTCGCGCTGCTGCTGCTCGCGGTCGACCCCGCGCAGGTCAAGAAGCAGATCGACCGGCCTGTGCTGCTGCCCGACGAGCCGGCCGACGGCTCAGGGTCCGGCCCGGACGCCGCGGCCCCGGGCTCGCCGAAGCGCTGAGCCGCCCACTCTCCGCGGGGGCCTGGGCGCCCGTCGTGTGAAACGACGGGGAGATTTCGGCGATCCGGGGCGTCCACGGACCGGAAACGGCGGATTCCTCCCCGCGCTTTCACGGCCGGTCAGGGGGGCGGAAACGACCCCGCTCGGCCCGCAGGGCTCAGATCTCGTCGACGAGCCGCCCCGCGAGTCCGGTGTACGTGGGCGGGGTGAGGGCGAGCAGCCGCTGCTTCGCAGCCTCGCCGATGTCGAGTCCCTGGACGAACTCCGCGAGCTCCGGGCCGCCCACGCGGCGTCCGCGCGTCAGGTCCTTCAGCAGGGCGTACGGGTCGCTGATCTGCGACCGGCCCGCCGCGATCTCGGCGCGCACCACGGTCTGGATCGCCTCGGCGAGCACTTCCCAGTTCGCGTCGAGGTCGGCGTCGAGCACGGGCTGCGCGAGGGAGATCTCGCCGAGGCCGCGCGTGAGGTTGTCGAGCGCGAGCAGCGAGTGGCCGAGCGCCACGCCGATGTTGCGCTGCGTCGTGGAGTCGGTGAGGTCGCGCTGCAGCCGCGAGGTCACGAGCGTCGCGGCGAGGGTCGCGAGCAGGCCGCCCGAGATCTCGAGGTTCGCCTCGGCGTTCTCGAATCGGATCGGGTTGATCTTGTGCGGCATCGTCGACGAGCCGGTCGCGCCCGCGACGGGGATCTGCGAGAAGTAGCCCAGCGAGATGTACGTCCACACGTCCGTGGCGAGATTGTGCAGGATGCCGCCCGCGTGACGCACCCGGTCGTACAGCTCGACCTGCCAGTCGTGCGATTCGATCTGCGTCGTCATGACGTTGAAGCCGATGCCGAGCGCCTCGATGAACGTGCGCGAGAGCGCCGGCCAGTCGACGTCGGGCTCGGCGGCGAGGTGCGCCGACCAGGTTCCGGTCGCACCCGAGAACTTCGCCAGATACTCGGATGCCTCCACCTGCGCCGCGACCCGCTCGAGGCGCCAGACGAACACGGCGAGCTCCTTGCCCATCGTGGTCGGCGTCGCGGGCTGGCCGTGGGTGCGCGAGAGCATCGGGGCGTCCCGGTGCTCTTCGGCGAGGGCACGCAGCGCCGCGATGACGCCGCGGAGCTTCGGCAGCCACACGTTCGTCACCGCACGCTGGACGGTCAGCGCGTACGACGCCGAGTTGATGTCCTCGCTCGTGCACGCGAAGTGGGTCAGCTCGGCGATCGCGTCGAGCCCGAGCGCCGACAGGCGGTCGCGCACGAGGTACTCGACGGCCTTCACATCGTGCCGGGTGACGGCCTCCTTCTCGGCGAGCCAGTCGATCTCGGCCTGTCCGAAGTCGCGGTACAGCGCGCGGAGACGCTCCTTGTCGGCATCCGCCAGCGGGCTGGTGCCGAACAGCGATGCGTCGGTGAGGGCGATGAGCCACTCCACCTCGACCTCGACACGTGCCCGGTTGAGTCCCGCCTCGGAGAGGTAGTCGGCGAGTGCGCCGACCGCGGAGAAGTAGCGACCGTCGAGCGGACTCAGGGGCTGGGGAGGCAGGGAGGTCACGGAATCCGATCTTACCCAGCGGCGCCCGCGCCGTACGGTGCCGTCGCGCGCGGTGCCCGCGCCGCACGGTGCCGTCGCGCGCGGTGCCGTCGCGCGCGGTGCCCGCGCCGCACGGCGTCATCGCGCGCGGCGCTCACGCAGCCTGGCGTCGTCTCCCGCCACGCGGTGTTCGCCGAATCGTCACCCTGCGGGGGTTCCCCCTGTCGCATGCGCCGCATAGTCTGACCAGTACCCCCGATGTCCCCCTTGATCGGAGTGCTTCCATGCGCCGTGTCTCCGTCGTCGCGGCCACCGCCGCGACCGCCGCCCTCCTGCTCACCGGCCTCACCGCACCTGCGGTCGCGGCCGAGGGCGATGAGCTGTTCATCAGCGAGTACATCGAGGGGAGTTCGAACAACAAGGCGATCGAGATCTACAACCCGACGGATGCCGCGGTCGATCTCTCCGCGTACACCGTCCGCATGTACTTCAACGGCGCGGTCACGAGCAGTCTGAACATCGCGCTGACCGGCACGGTCGCTGCGGGCGACGTGCACGTGCTCGCGCAGGCGTCCGCGAACGCGACGATCCTCGCGCAGGCCGATCAGACGAACGGCGCGGGCTGGTTCAACGGCGACGACGCGATCACCCTGACGAAGGGTGCCACGGTCGTCGACGCGTTCGGGCAGATCGGGAACGATCCGGGCGCCGAGTGGGGCACTGCGCTCACGTCCTCCGCCGACAACACGCTGCGGCGCCTGCCGAGCGTGTGCGCGGGTGACACCGATCCGTCGAACGCGTTCGACCCCGCCCTGGAGTGGGAGGGGCTCGCGACCGACACGTTCGACGGTCTCGGCGCCCACACGTGCGGCGATGTCGAGCCGCCCGTCACCACGGTCGTGATCAACGAGTTCTCGGCGAACACCTTGAACTCCGCCCCCGACGTCGAGTACGTCGAACTGCTCGCGACGCCCGGCACGGACCTCGGTGCATACGCCGTCCTCGAGATCGAGGGCGACGGCTCCGGCGGCGTCGTCGACGAGGTCATCACGTTCCCCGCGCCCGACGCGACGGGACGTTCGCTCGCATCCCTCCCGGCGAACGCGCTGGAGAACGGCACGATGAGCCTCCTGCTCGTCACGGGTACGATCCCCGCTCCCGGCACCGACATCGACGCGAACGACGACGGTGTCATCGACGAATCCGCCGGCCTCGACGTCGTCGACGCGGTCGCCGTGAACGACGGCGGCGCCACCGACCTGACGTACGGCGGGGTCACGCTCGGCGTCGCGTACGACGGTCTGCCGTTCGCGCCGGGCGGCGCGTCGCGCATCCCCGACGGCACCGACACCGACGCGACCTCCGACTGGGTGCGCAACGACTTCGACCTGGCCGGCATCCCCGGCAACACCGGCACGCTCGTCGAGGGCGAGGCGGCCAACACGCCCGGTGCCGCGAACTCGCTGACCGTCGTGACCGACCCCGGTCCCGGTGAGGGCGACGCGGACTGCACCGCCGAGACCGTGACGATCGGCTCGGTGCAGGGCGCCGGAGCCGCCTCGCCGCTCGTCGGGCAGACCGTGCGCGTCGAGGGTGTCGTCGTCGCCGACTACCAGGCGGCGGGCGGACTCACGGGCTACTTCCTGCAGGATGCCGGAGACGGCGACCCGGCCACCTCGGACGGCATCTTCATCTACGCGCCCGGCGCCGGTGCGCTCGACGTGTCGGTGGGCGACGTGGTGAACGTGGCCGGAGCGGTGAGCGAATTCGCCTCAGCCGGTGGCTCGCTCACCGAGATCACCGTGAACGACGCCGAGCTGTGCAGCTCGGGCGTGCCGCTGCCCGCCCCCGTCTCGGTGACCCTTCCCGCAGGCCCCGAGATCTACGAGGCGATCGAGGGCATGTACGTCACGTTCCCGCAGACGCTGTCGATCCTGGAGTACTTCGAGTTCGGACGGTTCGGCAGCATCGATGTGGGGCTGACCCGCCAGATGCAGCCCACCGCGGTCTACGAGCCCGGTTCGCCCGAGGCGACGGCGCTCGCGCTGAAGAACGCGAGTGAGCGGATCACGCTCGACGACGGCCGCGGCGTGCAGAACCCCGACCCCGCGCTGCACCCGAACGGCGCGGAGTTCACCCTGCAGAACACGTTCCGCGGCGGGGACACGCTCACGAACATCACGGGTGTGATCGACTACCGCTTCGGCGGCTGGACCGTCCAGCCCACCGAGGGTGCGGATTACGCCGCGGCCAACCCGCGCCCGGCGGCGCCCGAGTTGAGGGGCGACATCACCGTCGCGAGCTTCAACGTCCTGAACTACTTCACGACGTTGAACTCGCGCGGGGCGAACACCCCCGAGGAGTTCCAGCGCCAGGAGGACAAGATCGTCAGCGCCCTCGCCGACATCGACGCCGACGTGGTCGGTCTGATCGAGATCGAGAACAACGGCACGGCCGTCGCCGCCCTCACGGCCGCGCTGAACGCCGAGGTCGGTGCGGGCACGTACGCCCACATCGACACCGGTGTCATCGGTACGGACGAGATCACGACGGCGCTCATCTACAAGCCGGCATCGGTCACGCCCGTCGGTGATGAAGCGGTCCTCGACAGCACGATCGATCCGGACTTCGCCGACAACAACCGCCCGGCCCTCGCGCAGACGTTCGAGCAGGTCGGCGGCAGCGAATCGGTCACGGTCGTGGTGAACCACCTCAAGTCCAAGGGCTCGGCATGCGCCGGCGACCCCGATCTGGGCGACGGGGCGGGCAACTGCAACATCACCCGCACCAAGGCGGCCACGGCGCTCGCGACCTGGCTCGCGACCGACCCGACCGACCAGGGCGCGGGCCGCGAGCTCATCATCGGCGACCTGAACTCCTACGACAAGGAAGACCCGATCGACGCACTGGTCGCCGCCGGCTTCACCGACCTGCTGTTCGAATTCCAGGGTGAGAACGCCTACTCGTACGTGTTCGACGGTCAGCTCGGCTACCTCGACTACGCGCTCGCGGGCACGGATCTCGCCGACGACGTGACGGGCGCGACGGTCTGGCGCATCAACGCCGACGAGCCGAGCCTGCTCGACTACGACATGGACTTCAAGCAGCCCGCGCAGGACGCCCTGTGGGCGCCCGACCCGTACCGGTCGAGCGACCACGACCCGGTCGTCGTCGGCCTCGACCTCAACCCGCCGACGATCACGGTGACGGCCGATCCTGCGCTGCTGTTCCCGCCCAACGGCAAAGAGCGCCGTGTGACGATCACGATCGAGGCTGCCGACTCGGCGGGCGACGTCACGGTCGAACTTCTCTCCGCGACGGCGGAGGGCAACAAGAAGGCGTCCGTCACCGAGCTGAGCGAGACGACCTTCTCGGTGACCGCGTGGCCCCGGTCGGTCTACACGTTCACCTACGAGGTGACGGATGCCGTGGGCAAGACCGCGACCGCCACCGCCGAGGTGCGCGTCGGCCCGTAGTCCGCGCCGCTGGTCTCGTCGATCCGCCCCGTGTCAGTCCGACGCGGGGCGGATCGCCGGTTCCAGCTGGCGGAACAGCGCCCGCCCGCCGCTCTCGATCATCGCGAGCACTTCGTCGAACATCGCCGGTCCGGCGTAGTACGGGTCCGGCACGTCGAGCGTGCGCGCCGCCGGATCGAACGACATGAGCAGGGCGATCTTGTCCGCATCCGCCTCGCTGCGCGCCCAGCCGCGCAGGATGCGCTCGTGGCTGCGGTCGAGGGCGACGACCAGGTCGTTCCGCGCGAAATCGGCGTGCGTGAACTGCCGGGCCCGGTGGCGCGTGCCGTCGTAGCCGTGCCGGTCGAGGGCGTCGATCGTCCGCTGGTCGGCCCGCTCGCCGACGTGCCAATCGCCCGTCCCGGCGCTCGTCGAGGCGACGCGGTCGCCGAGGCCCGCGGCATCCGCGAACCAGCGGAAGACGACATCGGCCATGGGGGAGCGGCAGATGTTGCCGGTGCACACGAACACGACGTGGAACGGGTCCACGGCGCTGGCGGTCATGCGTACATTCTGCAAGGGCGAGTCCGTTCCTGCACAACGCCGGCGGTGGCCGGCTTGTCCCCAACGGGCGCATCGGTGCCCTCCTCCGTCCGTCGACGGGTCGAGAGTGAGGGGATGCCGATGACCGCCGACCCCGCCGTCCTCCGAGATCTCGACACCCTGGCGACGGTGCAGCGCCAGCTCGGCGAGGCGCTGTCGCGTCTGGCGGATGTGTCGGCCCGCTCGGCGGACCTGATCGCCCAGACATCGTGGCGCACCGACGCGGCGGCGCTGTACCGGCTGGCCGCCGACACGTGGCGCCGCGACGTCACGGCGTCCATGGACGAGGTCGACGACGCGCTCGAGCGCGTGCGGCGTGCCCGCGAGCGCCTCGAGTCCGCCGCCGAGACGCCCCTCTGGTGAGCGACGACCTGGACATCCGCGGAGGCGGCGCGGTCGCGGTCGACACCGCCACGCTGCGCGCGGCCTCGCGGGGATTCGCCGTCGCGGCGGGCGAGCTCGAAGACGCGGCGGCGATCGTCGATGCGGCGGCTCGGCACCTGACAGACGTCCGGGAACTCGGGTGGGAGCTCTCCTTCACGGTGGCGTCTACACGGCGGCGCCTGGCGATCGCGATCGAGGGTGCGGCCGGCATCGCCGACGACCTCCGCGCGGCGGCCGCGATGTACGAGATCGTCGAGCTGCGCGCCGAGCGCACCGCCGCGGAAGCCGTGGGGGACGAGGGGACGGTCGCCCGCGTCGACCGGCGGATGGCCGCGCTCGTCCGCGATCATCCGCTCGCGGAGACGGTCGCCGCGCTCGGTGCCGCCCGGCACTTCTGGACCTGGCCGAACGGCCTGGCCGCGCAGGCCCCCGGTCTTCTCGGGTGGCTCATGCCCGGCACCCTCGTCGTGGCGGCGCCGTTCGCGTGGTCGCTGCAGCAGGCGATCGGCGGTCTCGGTGCCGGGACGATTCCGTCGACCGCGCGGCTCTCGGGTCCGGCGCACGACGTCGTCGTGACGCGCCTCACGACGGGCGCCGGGAGCGGTGCGGCCGGGAGTGGGGGTGCCACGGGCGCCGCATCCGTCGGAGGGATGCCGCTGCGGGTCGTCCCGACGGCGCCCTCTTCCCTCGCGGATGCCGCGGCTCGGGTCCCCGGCGACGGCGATGCGCGCGTGCGGGTCGAGCGCTACACGATGTCCGACGGCACCCGTCAGTTCGCGGTCTACATCGCGGGCACGCGGACCGTCGAGACGGGCACGGCCGAGCCGTTCGACATGACCTCGAACGTCGAGCTCTACACCGGTGAGCGCTCGGCGTCTTTCGACGCGACGCTCGCCGCCCTCGATGATGCGGGAGCACAGCCGGGTGACACCGTGCACGCTTTCGGGCACTCCCAAGGCGCGATGGTCGCCGCCCGCGTCGCGCTCGAGGGCGGGTTCGACGTCCCCACGGTCGTATCCTTCGGCTCTCCCGTCGAGGCGGACCTCGGTGACAGTACGCTCAGCGTCGCGGTGCGGCACGGCGACGACCCCGTCTCGGCTCTCGCGGGCGGCGGTCACGCGCACGCAGTCGGCGGTCCCGGCAGCTTCGTCGCCTCCCGCACCGCCGATCCGGTCCCGGGGCCGCACGACTTCCGCATGCCGGCGCACGGGATCGACGCCTACACGCAGACGGCACGCCTGCTCGACGCGTCGGACGATCCGCGCATGGGGGCGGTGCGCGACGTCTTCGACGGATTGCGGGGCGCGGCATCCGTCGAGGTCATCGAGTACTCGGCCGCGCGTGTCCTGTCACCGACGGGGGAGCGGCCGCTTCAGTCCGCGCCGGGGTCGACGACGGGGTGCTCGCCGGTCAGTCCTTCTTCTTCGGGCGGAGGATGATGCCGAACACCCAGTTGATGAGCGAGATGATGATCGCCGCGACAACGCCCCACCAGAAGTCCTCGACGCGCAGGCCCCAGCTCCAGAAGCTCGTGATCCACGCGGTGAGCCAGAGCAGGAACGCGTTGATGAGCAGGCCGATCAGACCCAGCGTGAGGATGTAGATCGGGAACGCGAGGATCTTGATCACGGTGCCGATGAACGTGTTGACGAGCGCGAAGATCGCCGCCACCACGAGCAGCGTGATCACGAGCTGCAGCGTCTCGCCCGGCGGGAACGGGATGATCGTCACCATCAGGGCGGGGATGAGGGTCACGACCCAGATGGCGAACGCGTTGACGACGACACGGATGAGGAAGCCCATAGTCGGTCAGTCTGCCACGGTGGGCGCGGGATGCCTCGTGATGCCCGCGCCCCGAATCGGTCGGCTCGGAGTCCGAGGGCGACCGACATCGCCGCGGCAGGGGCGCAGATCATAGACTCGGCAGGGTGACCGACGCCTCCCAGATCCCCGTGCGCGTCCGCCCCGAGATCGCCGCACTGCCCGCGTACAAGCAGGGCAAGCAGGCCGGTGCCGACGCGTTCAAGCTGTCGAGCAACGAGAACCCGTTCGACCCGCTGCCGGGCGTCCTCGAGGCGGTCCACGCCGCGACGGCGCTGAACCGCTACCCCGACGCCACCGCGGGCCGCCTGCGCGCGCGCCTGGCCGAGCGCTTCGACGTCACCGACGACGCGGTGCACGTCGCCGCCGGGAGTGTGTCGATCCTGGCGCAGCTCGTGCTGGCGACCTCGGGCCCGGGCGACGAGGTCGTCTTCGCGTGGCGCTCGTTCGAGGCCTACCCCTGGCTCGCGGTCGTCGCGGGCGCCACCCCCGTCCAGGTGCCGCTGACCGACGACGCCCGCCACGACCTTCCGGCGATGGCGGCCGCGGTCACCGAGCGGACGCGCGCCGTGATCGTGTGCAGCCCCAACAACCCGACCGGTCCGATCGTGACGCAGACGGAGTTCGACGAGTTCGTCGCCGCCGTGCCGGCCGATGTGCTCGTGATCCTCGACGAGGCTTATGCCGAGTTCGTCACGGATCCCGACGCGGTGGACGGCCTGCGGGTGCTGAGCGCGAAGGAGCACCCGAACGTCGTCGTGCTGCGGACGTTCTCGAAGGCCTTCGGTCTCGCGGGACTGCGCATCGGCTACGCGATCGGGCACCCCCGCATCCTCGACGCCGCACGCAGCACGAGCATCCCGCTGTCGGTGACAGCGCACGCCGAAGAGGCCGCCCTCGCGAGCCTCGACGCCGAAGACGCACTCCTCGAGCGGGTGCGGGCGATCGCCGAGCGTCGCGACCGGCTCGCCGAGGCGCTGCGCGCGGCCGGATGGCGGATTCCCCAGGCGCAGGGCAACTTCGTGTGGCTCCCCGCCGGGCGCGAGACCCTCGACCTCGCGGGGGCCTTCGATGCCGCCGGACTCATCGTCCGTCCGTTCGCCGGCGACGGTCTGCGCATCAGCGTGGGCGAAGAGGACTCTGTCGAGAAGGTCCTACGGATTGCGGCATCCGTTGTGAACGACCTCCCGGAAGGCCATTCCGGGCGCGGGCTAGCGTAGAACGGTGACCCTGCCTTCCCACGCGGCCTCCGCGGCGCCCTCCGATGCCGGATCGGGTGACGCACCCGAGCTCGTGCGCGTGCTCGCGGCCGACGGTTCGCTCGCACCCACCCCGGCGGCCGAGCGCTACCTCGGCCTGATCGAGGCGCTGACGGATGCCGAGCTCGAGGGCTTCTATCGCGATATGGCCGTGATCCGCGCGTTCGACCAGCAGGCGACGAACCTGCAGCGTCAGGGTCAGCTCGCGCTCTGGCCGCCGAGCTTCGGCCAGGAAGCCGCGCAGGTCGGCTCCGCGCGCGCCGCGCGGGCGCAGGACCACCTGTTCCCGTCGTACCGCGAGCACGTCGTGTGCACGATCCGCGGCGTCGACCCCGTCGACATCATCCGTGTCATGCGCGGTCTCACGCACGGCGGCTGGAACCCCTACGACCCGAAGAACGGCAACACGCACATCTACACGCTCGTCCTCGGGTCGCAGACGCTGCACGCGACCGGGCTCGCGATGGGACTCGTCTTCGACGGCAAGTCGGGTTCGGGCGATCCCGAGCGCGACGAGGCCGTCATCGTCTACTACGGCGACGGCGCGTCGAGCCAGGGCGACGTTCACGAGGCGATGGTCTTCGCCGCGAGCTATCGCACTCCCGAGGTGTTCTTCCTGCAGAACAACCAGTGGGCGATCTCGGTGCCCGTCGCGACGCAGTCTCGGTCACCGCTCCACCGGCGCGGCGCCGGGTACGGCATCCCGAGTGTGCCGATCGACGGCAACGACGTGCTCGCGAGCTACGCCGTGACGCGGGTCGCGCTCGATGAGGCGCGATCGGGCGAGGGCCCGCGCGCGATCGAGGCGATGACGTACCGCATGGGCGCGCACACGACGAGCGATGACCCCACGAAGTACCGCACGTCCGCCGAGGAGGAGTCGTGGGCGCGGCGCGATCCGATCGCCCGCATGCGCGCCTTCCTTCGGGGTCGCGGCGCGTCCGATGCGTTCTTCGCCGAGGTCGAGGCGACTGCGGCGGCCTTCGCCGACGACGCCCGGGTGCGCACGACCGAGCTCGGCGGCATCCCGTCCGACCTCATGTTCGACCACGTCTACAGCGAGCCGCATCCGCTCATCGATGCGCAGAAGACCTGGCTCGCCGAGTACGAGGCGTCGTTCGAGGGTGACGCGTCGTGACCGGGCAGATCGAGAACATGCCCTTCAGCCGTGCGCTGAACGCGGGGCTGCGTCGGGCGATGGCCGAGAACGACCGCGTGCTGCTCATGGGCGAGGACATCGGGCGTCTCGGCGGCGTGTTCCGCGTGACCGAGGGACTGCAGGCCGAATTCGGCGAGCAGCGGGTGCTCGACACCCCGCTCGCGGAGTCCGGCATCGTCGGCACCGCGATCGGGCTCGCGATGGGCGGCTTCCGCCCGGTGTGCGAGATCCAGTTCGACGGGTTCGTCTTCCCCGCGTTCGACCAGATCACGTCGCAGCTCGCGAAGATCACGAACCGCCACGAGGGTGCGCTCAGCATGCCCGTCGTGATCCGCATCCCGTACGGCGGGCACATCGGCGCGGTCGAGCACCACCAGGAGAGCCCCGAGGTGTACTTCACGCACACTCCGGGCCTGCGTGTGGTGAGCCCTTCGACGCCGAATGATGCGTACTGGATGATCCAGGACGCGATCACCTCGACCGACCCGGTGATCTTCCTCGAGCCGAAGAGCCGGTATTGGCAGAAGGGTGAAGTGGATGCCGCCGCCCGCGCGCTGCCCCTCCACGCGAGCCGCCTCGTGCGTCGCGGCACGGACGTGACCCTCGTCGGACACGGCGCGATGGTGGCGACCCTGCTGCAGGCCGCGGCGCTCGCCGAGTCCGAGGGCACGTCGTGCGAGGTCATCGACCTGCGCTCGCTGTCGCCGGTGGATTACGGGCCGATCCTCGACTCGGTGCGCCGCACCGGGCGCATGGTCTACGCGCAGGAGGCCCCGGGCTTCTCGTCGCTCGGCTCGGAGATCGCGGCGACGGTGATGGAGAAGGCGTTCTACGCGCTCGAGGCGCCCGTGCTGCGGGTCTCGGGCTTCGACACACCCTTCCCGCCGGCCAAGCTCGAGGGCACCTACCTTCCGGATGCCGACCGCATCCTCGAGGCCGTCGACCGCACCCTGGCCTACTGACCCATGCCCTCTTCCGCGAGACTGCAACGGGACGCCGAAACTGTGGGGATTCCCCTCCGTCTCGGCGCTCGGTTGCAGTCTCACGGTATGAAGACGGTGCGAGAGGATCGAGCATGAGCACCCAGACCTTCCTCCTCCCCGACGTGGGTGAGGGGCTCACCGAGGCCGAGATCGTCTCGTGGCGCGTTGCGCCCGGCGACACCGTCGCGGTCAACGACGTGCTGGTCGAGATCGAGACCGCGAAGTCGCTCGTCGAGCTGCCCTCCCCGTTCGCGGGCGTCGTCGGCGAGCTCCTGGCGGCCGAGGGCGACACGGTCAACGTGGGCGCGGCGATCATCACGATCGCGAGCGCCGACGCCTCCGCCCCGCCCGCGACCGCGGGGCAGAGCGAGCACGGCGAGCCGCATGAACCGGATGCCGGCGGTTCGGTGCTCGTCGGCTACGGGAGCGCCGGCCACGTGCAGTCGCGGCGCCGCAAGCCCGCGGCCCGGCCGGTGGCGGCATCCGTCGGCGTCGTCGCGAAGCCCCCGATCCGCAAGCTCGCCCGCGACCTCGGCGTCGACCTCACGACCGTTGCCCCCACGGGCGCCGCGGGCGAGGTGACGCGCGACGACGTCATGAAGCACGCGTCGCAGGCGAGCGTCTTCCGCAACATCGAGACGCCCGAGTGGAGTGCGGTGCGCGAGGAGACCATCCCGGTCGCCGTTCCCGGCGCCGCGGCATCCCCCGGCGCATCGGACGGTGTCGCGTCGACGCGCGCGCTGCCCGAGCCCGTCGAGGGCCGCGAGGAGTCGATCCCGGTGCGCGGGATGCGCAAGGCCACCGCCAGCGCGATGACCAGCAGCGCGTACACCGCGCCGCACGTCTCGGTATGGGTCGACGTCGACGCGACGCGCACGATGGAGCTCGTCAAGCGACTCAAGACCTCGCCCGACTTCGCCGACGTGAAGGTCTCGCCGCTCCTCATCGTCGCGCGCGCCGTCATCTGGGCGGTGCGCCGCACGCCGATGGTCAACGCGGCGTGGATCGACACCGACGAGGGCGCGCAGATCCGCGTGCGCCACTACGTCAACCTCGGCATCGCCGCGGCGACCCCGCGCGGACTGCTCGTGCCGAACATCAAGGACGCGCAGGATCTCAACACGCGCGAACTCGCGCGCGCGCTCGAGAAGCTGACGCTCACGGCGCGCGAGGGCAAGACCTCGCCGGCCGACCAGCAGGGCGGCACGATCACGATCACCAACATCGGCGTCTTCGGCGTCGACGCGGGAACCCCCATCATCAATCCGGGCGAGGTCGGCATCGTCGCGTTCGGCGCGATCCGCCAGAAGCCGTGGGTCGTCGACGGCGAGGTGCGCCCGCGCTGGGTCACGACGGTGTCGGGATCGTTCGACCACCGCGTGGTCGACGGCGACGGCATCTCGCGCTTCATCGCCGATGTCGCTTCGGTGCTCGAAGAGCCCGCGCTGCTGCTGGACTGATCCGCGGCCGTCGCGCGGCGGTTCGGTCGCACGGCCGCGGGATGCTGTGTGCCCGCGCTTCCAGCGGATTCATAGCGATCCCGGCATACCATCGTCGCATCAAGGGGAGTACTCCCGACCGCAGCGGACCCGTCATCACGGACCTCGAGTCCCGGCCCGCTGGCCCGTCACCGGGTGGAGGAGACCTTGGCATCACTCGATCGCCAACCGTCCTCCGACCCGAAAGGTCCCTTATGAGCACCTTCAACCGCCTCTTCGGCCTCGCCGCGAAAGCGCTCGACAAGACCGGATCGTCCTCCCCCACGGCAGGCGCGTCCGCGAACGGCGGTGCGGGCGACTGGCGCAGCATGGTGCGCTCGGCCGCCGACGCACTGACGGGCGACGCTCAGAAGCGCCCCGCCCCGGGCACAACGCCGCCGCCGTACGGGACGACCCCATCGCCGGCGTATGGCACGACCCCTCCGCCGCCGTACGGGACGACCCCGCCGCCGGCGTACGGTACGACCCCGCCGCGCCCGGGAATGACTCCTCCGCCCGCGGGAAACGCCGCGGATGCGGCCGACCGCGCTGCGATCGCCCGCTACGACTACCTCATGCAGACGGCGGATCCGCACCAGATCGAGCGCATCCACCAGGAGGCGTTCGCACGCCTGACCCCGGCGCAGCGCGCCCAGGTCGAGGCGCGGATGCGGGCCGAGCTTCCGCCGTACGAACAGCCGGCGTCGGCCGCGCCCGCCGATCTCGCGCGAGCCGCGGCACGGACTGAGGCGGCGCAGCCCGGACGCATGCGCGGACTGCTGGGCCGCGCCGGTGGTGCCACCGCGATCGCGGGAGCCGGCGTCGCAGCCGGTGGGCTGCTCGGCCTCGTCGCCGGGGGCGCGATCGCGACCGCGGTCGCCGCGCCGCTCCTCGCGCAGGCCGCCGACTTCGGTGTCGACTTCGATGCGATCGCGCAGGGTGTCGATCTGGGTGCCGTCACCGGTGGCGCGTTCGACGCGGCCGGCGAGCAGATCTCGGGTCTCGGCGAGCAGGTCTCCGGGTTCGGCGAGGGGCTGGGCGACTTCGGGTTGGGCGACTTCTTCAACTGACCGGGGCCGTCCGAGCCCGGGGCCGAAAGCCGCGCCCGGCTCGGCGGGGCGCGGGTACGATCGCGACCATGGGCTTCGAGGGGTTCGATCGCGATGCGCCGGCGTTCTTCGCCGAACTCGAGCACGACAACACCAAGGCGTGGTGGACGGCGAATCAGGAGCGCTACGTCGCGCACGTCCGCGGTCCGTTCGAGGCGCTCGCCGCCGAGCTCGAGCCCGAGTTCGGAGACCTGAAGATCTTCCGGCCGTACCGGGACGTGCGCTTCAGCGCCGACAAGACGCCCTACAAGCTGCACATCGGCATGGTCTCGCGCGCGCCCGTCGCCCACTACCTGCAGCTCAGCGCGAGCGGGCTGCTCGTGGGCGGCGGCGTGTACGACGTCCCGCCCAAGGCACTCGCCCGCTTCCGCGAGATCGTCGACCACCCGCGGCTCTCGGCGAGGCTCGAGCAGGTGCTCGCGGCGACGGCGGCGGAGGGTTTCGCGCCGATGGCGGAGGGCGCGCTGCGCACCGCGCCGCGCGGCTACCCCGTCGATCATCCGCGCATCGGGCTCCTGCGGCTGCGCCACCTCGCGATCGGCCGGGACGAAGAGCTCGCCGACTGGATGTGGACCCCCGATGCGTTCGACATCGTCAGCGACGCCTGGCGCACGGTCTCGCTCTGGCGCACCTGGGTCGCCGAGAACCTCGGCGACCTCGTGATCCACCCCGGCCGCCGCTGACTCTGGGCGGCCGCCGGAGGCCGGTTTGAGAACGATTATCAATAGCGTTAGGCTCATCGGGTGACTTCCCGACGCCTCATCGCTCCCGCCGCGCTCGCCGCGGCATCCGCCCTCGTCCTCGCCGGCTGCGCGACCGCCGGTCCCGGCGCGGAGACCGCCGACGGCCGCCTTCAGGTCGTCGCGTCGACGAACGTCTACGGGCAGATCGCCGAAGAGATCGGCGGCGACCTCGTCGACGTCACCTCGATCGTGACGTCGGACGCACAGGACCCGCACTCCTTCGAGCCGACCGCGCGCGACCAGCTGACGGTGTCGGACGCCGACCTGATCATCGAGAACGGCGGCGGGTACGACGCCTTCATCGATGCGCTCATCGAGTCGAGCGGGAGCGAGGCTCCCGTGATCACCGCGGTCGAGTTCTCGCACGACTGGCCCGAGAACGCGGGCCACGACGCCGAAGCCGACGCCGCGCACGCGGAAGACGACGCCCACACCGAAGGCGAAGCGGCCGCGGAGGAAGAAGCCCACGCGGAGGACGACGGCCACGATCACGCGCACGTCGAGGGCTTCAACGAGCACGTCTGGTACGACCCGCACACGATCGAGCACGTCGCCGAGGCGATCGCCGAAGAGCTCTCGGCCCTCCAGCCCGACCACTCCGCGACCTTCGAGGCGAACGCCGAAGCCTTCGTCGCCGAGATCGCGGGCCTCGAAGGATCGCTCGCCGAGATCGACGCCGCCCACGCGGGCGCTCCGGTCTTCGTGACCGAACCCGTGCCGGTGTACCTGGTGGTGGCGGCGGGCCTGGAGAACGTCACCCCGGAGGCCTTCAGCGAAGCCGTCGAAGAGGGCCAGGACGTGCCCCCGGCGACCCTGCTCGAGTCGCTCACCCTTCTGCAGGACGGCGGCGTCCGCGTCGTGATCCAGAACACGCAGACAGGTGGCGCCGAGACGACGCAGGTCGTCGACGAAGCCGACGGGCTCGGCATCCCGGTGATCGCGTTTTCCGAAACGCTTCCGGAGGGCCAGACTTACATCTCGTGGATGCAGGCGAACATCGAGGCGCTCGCGGGAGCGCTGACGGAGTGACCTCCGCGCCGCCCGTGCTCGAGGTGCGCGGCGCCGCACTCCGCCGCGACGGCCGCGAACTGTGGTCGGGCCTCGATCTCGACGTGCGTCCCGGCGAGCTCGTCGCGGTCCTGGGGCCCAGCGGCTCCGGTAAGACGACGCTCATGCGCGCGATCCTCGGGCTCGAACCGCTGAGCTCCGGAACGATCTCGGTCGCAGGTCACCCCGTGCGCCGTCCCGGCAACCGCGCGATCGGGTACATCCCGCAGTCTCGGCCGCTTCCGCCCGACACCGCGCTGCGCGGCCGCGACCTCGTCGCGCTCGGAGTGAACGGGCACCGGTTCGGACTGCCGATCCCGAGGCGTGCGGATGCCGCCCGGGTCGACCGCCTCGTCGAGGCGGTCGGAGCGAAGGGGTTCGCCGACCGACCCGTCGGGGTGCTCTCCGGCGGCGAGCAGCAGCGGCTGCGCGTCGGGCAGGCGCTCGCCGACGACCCCGCGCTCCTCCTGTGCGACGAGCCGCTCACGAGCCTCGACCTCGCGAACCAGCAGGCGGTGATCCAGCTCATCGATCGTCACCGCCGGGAGCACGCCGCCGCGGTGCTCCTGGTGACCCACGACATCAACCCACTCCTGGGCAAGGTCGACCGCATCCTCTACATCGCGAACGGCCGGTTCACGCTGGGAACCCCGGGCGAGGTCCTCCGCTCGGACGTGCTGACCGACCTGTACGGCGCGCACGTGTTCGTGCTCCGGGCGGGCGACCGCCTCGTCGTCGTCGGGGCGCCGGATGCCGAGGACTCGCACCACCATCACGACGGCGGAGCGCACCGATGAACTGGGACGAGATCTCCGACGCGATGTTCGGCGGCCTGCCCGTCTACGGCGAGATCCTCGCGCTCGTGTCGAACTCCGTGTGGGCGGGTGCCGTGCTGGGCCTCGTGGGCGGCCTCGTCGGCGTCTTCGTGATGCAGCGCGACATGGCCTTCGCCGTGCACGGCATCAGCGAGCTGTCGTTCGCGGGTGCCGCGTTCGCGCTGCTGATCGGCTTCGACGTGGTGACGGGCTCGATCGTGGGCTCGCTCATCGCCGCGGCGCTGATCGGATGGCTGGGCGCGCGCGCCCGCGACCGCAATTCGATCATCGGCGTGCTCATGCCGTTCGGCC